>ULWT01005088.1_pt1 | contig 13214 bp, 10 predicted proteins | sample 1960611 | NCBI WGS metagenome assembly ULWT01 (sample SAMEA4835819, study PRJEB28245) | human gut metagenome | biome: gut microbiome; material: fecal sample | place: Denmark | collected 2008
AACAGGGCCGTGGCAGCCTCGTGTCAGCTACCGAAAACAGTGGGCGCGCTGGCGGGTGATGATTCTGCCGATATTGCTGATTCTGGTTGCGCTGGTAGTGGAACGGGGCGTGACGTTATGGAGCGTCAGCGAACAGGTGGCGCAAAGCCGCACCCAGGCGGAAAAAAAGTTCTTAACACTGTTCCCGGAGCAGAAGCGGATTGTGAATTTGCGTTCCCAGGTGACGATGGCGCTGAAAAAATATCGCCCGCAGGCCGATGATACCCGGCTGCTCGCCGAGTTGTCAGCGATAGCCAGCACCCTGAAATCAGCATCACTTTCCGACATCGAAATGCGTGGTTTCACCTTTGATCAAAAACGCCAGACGCTCCACCTTCAGTTGCGGGCCGCGAACTTTGCCAGTTTCGACAAACTGCGTAGCGCACTGGCGGCAGATTATGTTGTGCAACAGGACGCGTTACAGAAAGAGGGTGATGCGGTTTCCGGCGGCGTAACGTTGCGGAGGAAATAACATGTTACGCGATAAATTTATTCACTATTTTCAGCAATGGCGTGAACGCCAGTTAAGCCGTGGCGAACACTGGCTGACACAACACTTGGCGGGGCGTTCTCCGCGCGAAAAGGGCATGTTACTGGCAGCGGTGGTGTTCCTGTTTAGCGTCGGATATTACGTCCTCATCTGGCAGCCGTTGAGCGAACGGATAGAACAACAGGAGACGATGTTGCAACAGCTGGTGGCAATGAACACCCGACTGAAGAACGCCGCGCCGGATATTATTGCAGCGCGAAAATCTGCCACAACAACGCCTGCGCAGGTATCGCGGGTCATCAGTGACAGTGCTTCCGCGCACTCGGTGGCCATCAAGCGGATAGCCGAGCGTGGGGAGAATATTCAGGTCTGGATAGAACCTGTGGTGTTTAATGACCTTCTGAAATGGTTAAACGCACTGGATGAAAAATATGCGCTGCGGGTGACACAAATTGATGTCAGTGCTGCTGAGAAGCCTGGGATGGTGAATGTGCAGCGGCTGGAGTTTGGACGGGGGTAGGTATTGCCATTTCCTTAACCCCACCTGATAACCCTTAGCCCAATGGTGAGTGCGGAACTGTCAAACCCGCTCACCGGGCTGAGTTTCGATGTAGCAAGAATTATCTCCCTCCAGACCACCACGGAATATTCGGTAACACTGAAGGAACCTGTTTTTCACCATGTAGCCTTCGTTAATCGACATCTTTCTAAGACTGTAAAGATGCTTAAGTGTTTTGATACATTATGATTATTAATAGTTGTAATAAATCATTGAGTAACAATTGATAGGTCAAAACATATAGGATAATTCTTATGTGATCTGTATTTTGTGTAGCCTGGAAATTAGTAAAATTACAGGAGATAATCAGAAAGGGAATTTCAAATAAGCATAATAATTTCCAGGGAAACTATTCGTCGATTTTAAGAAATGTCTGCTCAGGTATATCTACTGAGGGATGGTGTTGGTTGTAACACTGGTTAAAATAAATACACAAAATAATCAAGATGTATATTTTAATCGACGAAAATAATTACCTTCGGGATTATTGATGCAACTTAAATAACACCATTTAAATGTGATATAAATCACAAATATGGCTGTAAAGAGGGGGCTGTAGATATAAATAAGAAGTACACGAGTGAATTTTAAATAGGGAAATAGTTTCTCGGTGAACAATTTATTGGTAATCAATCGCGTGCGTTCTGGTTTGAAACAGATTGCAAGTGTTGTTACGCATAAAATCCATAGGGGATATTATAATCAAGTAGTTAACAGTAATAACAAAAAATAATTTCCTGAGAAATTAACTCTGCATTCTAAAACGGCCAGTTTTCTGAAATTACCAGAAGACCGAATACATTCATGCCTGAAGAATGGATTAGAAGAAACGAGACGGAAATAGATCTATTTATCCCTGCGGAAATAATTTCTGCTGAAATTTTTTTGCGGCTATTAAAAAGGTCAAACCGTCTGAGTAAATTTTATCCAGTTACAAACAAGTATTACCTCCAGTGTATTGGTAGCTGTTAAGCCAAGGGCGGTAGCGTACCTGAAGAGATTAGGATCACATCATCAAATGGCAAGAAGTGGATTTGAAGTTCAGAAAGTCACCGTAGAGGCATTATTTCTACGAGAAATACGAACACGCTTTGGTAAGTTTCGTCTGGGGTATTTGTGGGCGATTCTTGAACCCTCCGCGCATTTGCTGATACTGTTGGGAATTTTGGGTTACGTTATGCACCGCACTATGCCAGACATCTCGTTCCCGGTGTTTTTACTTAATGGCCTGATTCCCTTTTTTATCTTTAGTAGTATTAGCAAACGTTCTATTGGTGCTATTGAAGCGAACCAGGGACTGTTTAATTATCGACCAGTAAAACCCATCGATACGATCATTGCACGTGCACTGCTTGAGACACTGATTTACGTTGCTGTTTATATTTTGCTCATGCTTATCGTCTGGATGACAGGCGAATATTTCGAAATTACAAACTTTTTACAACTTGTGCTCACCTGGAGTTTGTTAATCATTCTTTCATGTGGCGTCGGCTTAATATTTATGGTCGTTGGTAAAACCTTTCCTGAAATGCAAAAGGTCCTGCCGATACTGCTTAAGCCGCTGTATTTCATCTCCTGCATCATGTTCCCTCTACACTCGATTCCAAAACAATACTGGTCATATCTACTCTGGAACCCATTAGTGCATGTTGTGGAGTTAAGCCGCGAGGCAGTTATGCCTGGCTATATCAGTGAAGGCGTGAGTCTGAACTACCTTGCAATGTTTACTCTGGTCACCCTGTTCATCGGCCTGGCATTATACCGAACGCGTGAAGAGGCAATGCTGACATCATGATTAAGATTGAGAATTTGACGAAGTCTTATCGCACGCCCACTGGGCGGCATTATGTTTTTAAAAATTTGAATATTATTTTTCCTAAAGGCTATAACATTGCCCTGATTGGTCAAAATGGAGCCGGTAAATCAACTTTACTTCGGATAATTGGTGGTATAGATCGTCCTGATAGTGGGAACATTATTACAGAACATAAAATTTCATGGCCCGTTGGATTGGCTGGTGGATTTCAAGGAAGTTTAACCGGTCGTGAAAATGTTAAATTTGTTGCCCGACTATATGCAAAACGCGATGAGTTAAATGAGAGGGTTGATTTTGTTGAAGAGTTTTCCGAACTCGGAAAATATTTCGATATGCCCATTAAAACTTATTCTTCTGGCATGAGGTCAAGGTTAGCTTTTGGATTAAGTATGGCTTTTAAATTCGACTATTATCTTATTGATGAAATCACTGCTGTTGGAGACGCAAAGTTTAAAAAGAAATGTTCAGATATATTCGATAAAATAAGAGAAAAATCTCATTTAATAATGGTGTCACATAGTGAACGAGCTTTAAAGGAGTATTGTGATGTTGCTATTTATCTTAACAAAGAGGGGCAAGGTAAATTTTATAAAAATGTTACGGAAGCCATTGCTGATTACAAAAAAGACCTATAGTGGTTACATTCCAATATTATGCCTTGGAAATATTTAACTGAGACATATCATGAGTAAAAAGTTAATAATATTTGGTGCGGGTGGTTTTTCAAAATCTATAATTGACAGCTTAAATCATAAACATTACGAGTTAATAGGATTTATCGATAAATATAAAAGTGGTTATCATCAATCATATCCAATATTAGGTAATGATATTGCAGACATCGAGAATAAGGATAATTATTATTATTTTATTGGGATAGGCAAACCATCAACTAGGAAGCACTATTTAAACATCATAAGAAAACATAATCTACGCTTAATTAACATTATAGATAAAACTGCTATTCTATCACCAAATATTATACTGGGTGATGGAATTTTTATTGGTAAAATGTGTATACTTAACCGTGATACTAGAATACATGATGCCGTTGTAATAAATACTAGGAGTTTAATTGAACATGGTAATGAAATAGGCTGCTGTAGCAATATCTCTACTAATGTTGTACTTAATGGTGATGTTTCTGTTGGAGAAGAAACTTTTGTTGGTAGCTGTACTGTTGTAAATGGCCAGTTGAAGCTAGGCTCAAAGAGTATTATTGGTTCTGGGTCGGTTGTAATTAGAAATATACCAAGTAATGTTGTAGTTGCTGGGACTCCAACAAGATTAATTAGGGGGAATGAATGAGTAATATATATATCGTTGCTGAAATTGGTTGCAACCATAATGGTAGTGTTGATATTGCAAGAGAAATGATATTAAAAGCCAAAGAGGCCGGTGTTAATGCAGTAAAATTCCAAACATTTAAAGCTGATAAATTAATTTCAGCTATTGCACCTAAGGCAGAGTATCAAATAAAAAACACAGGAGAATTAGAATCTCAGTTAGAAATGACAAAAAAGCTTGAAATGAAGTATGACGATTATCTCCATCTAATGGAATATGCAGTCAGTTTAAATTTAGATGTTTTTTCTACCCCTTTTGACGAAGACTCTATTGATTTTTTAGCATCTTTGAAACAAAAAATATGGAAAATCCCTTCAGGTGAGTTATTGAATTTACCGTATCTTGAAAAAATAGCCAAGCTTCCGATCCCTGATAAGAAAATAATCATATCAACAGGAATGGCTACTATTGATGAGATAAAACAGTCTGTTTCTATTTTTATAAATAATAAAGTTCCGGTTGGTAATATTACAATATTACATTGCAATACTGAATATCCAACGCCCTTTGAGGATGTAAACCTTAATGCTATTAATGATTTGAAAAAACACTTCCCTAAGAATAACATAGGCTTCTCTGATCATTCTAGCGGGTTTTATGCAGCTATTGCGGCGGTGCCTTATGGAATAACTTTTATTGAAAAACATTTCACTTTAGATAAATCTATGTCTGGCCCAGATCATTTGGCCTCAATAGAACCTGATGAACTGAAACATCTTTGTATTGGGGTCAGGTGTGTTGAAAAATCTTTAGGTTCAAATAGTAAAGTGGTTACAGCTTCAGAAAGGAAGAATAAAATCGTAGCAAGAAAGTCTATTATAGCTAAAACAGAGATAAAAAAAGGTGAGGTTTTTTCAGAAAAAAATATAACAACAAAAAGACCTGGTAATGGTATCAGTCCGATGGAGTGGTATAATTTATTGGGTAAAATTGCAGAGCAAGACTTTATTCCAGATGAATTAATAATTCATAGCGAATTCAAAAATCAGGGGGAATAATGAGAACAAAAATTATTGCGATAATTCCAGCCCGTAGTGGATCTAAAGGGTTGAGAAATAAAAATGCTTTGATGCTGATAGATAAACCTCTTCTTGCTTATACAATTGAAGCTGCCTTGCAGTCAGAAATGTTTGAGAAAGTAATTGTGACAACTGACTCCGAACAGTATGGAGCAATAGCAGAGTCATATGGTGCTGATTTTTTGCTGAGACCGGAAGAACTAGCAACTGATAAAGCATCATCATTTGAATTTATAAAACATGCGTTAAGTATATATACTGATTATGAGAGCTTTGCTTTATTACAACCAACTTCACCCTTTAGAGATTCGACCCATATTATTGAGGCTGTAAAGTTATATCAAACTTTAGAAAAATACCAATGTGTTGTTTCTGTTACTAGAAGCAATAAGCCATCACAAATAATTAGACCATTAGATGATTACTCGACACTGTCTTTTTTTGACCTTGATTATAGTAAATATAATCGAAACTCAATAGTAGAATATCATCCGAATGGAGCTATATTTATAGCTAATAAGCAGCATTATCTTCATACAAAGCATTTTTTTGGTCGCTATTCACTAGCTTATATTATGGATAAGGAAAGCTCTTTAGATATAGATGATAGAATGGATTTCGAACTTGCAATTACCATTCAGCAAAAAAAAAATAGACAAAAAATACTTTATCAAAACATACATAATAGAATCAATGAGAAACGAAATGAATTTGATAGTGTAAGTGATATAACTTTAATTGGACACTCGCTGTTTGATTATTGGGACGTAAAAAAAATAAATGATATAGAAGTTAATAACTTAGGTATCGCTGGTATAAACTCGAAGGAGTACTATGAATATATTATTGAGAAAGAGCTGATTGTTAATTTCGGAGAGTTTGTTTTCATCTTTTTTGGAACTAATGATATAGTTGTTAGTGATTGGAAAAAAGAAGACACATTGTGGTATTTGAAGAAAACATGCCAGTATATAAAGAAGAAAAATGCTGCATCAAAAATTTATTTATTGTCGGTTCCTCCTGTTTTTGGGCGTATTGATCGAGATAATAGAATAATTAATGATTTAAATTCTTATCTTCGAGAGAATGTAGATTTTGCGAAGTTTATTAGCTTGGATCACGTTTTAAAAGACTCTTATGGCAATCTAAATAAAATGTATACTTATGATGGCTTACATTTTAATAGTAATGGGTATACAGTATTAGAAAACGAAATAGCGGAGATTGTTAAATGAAAAAAATATTATACGTAACTGGATCTAGAGCTGAATATGGAATAGTTCGGAGACTTTTGACAATGCTAAGAGAAACTCCAGAAATACAGCTTGATTTGGCAGTTACAGGAATGCATTGTGATAATGCGTATGGAAATACAATACATATTATAGAACAAGATAATTTTAATATTATCAAGGTTGTGGATATAAATATCAATACAACTTCACATACTCACATTCTCCATTCAATGAGTGTTTGCCTCAATTCGTTTGGTGATTTTTTTTCAAATAACACATATGATGCGGTTATGGTTTTAGGCGATAGATATGAAATATTTTCAGTCGCTATCGCAGCATCAATGCATAATATTCCATTAATTCATATTCATGGTGGTGAAAAGACATTAGCTAATTATGATGAGTTTATTAGGCATTCAATTACTAAAATGAGTAAACTCCATCTTACTTCTACAGAAGAGTATAAAAAACGAGTAATTCAACTAGGTGAAAAGCCTGGTAGTGTGTTTAATATTGGTTCTCTTGGTGCAGAAAATGCTCTTTCATTGCATTTACCAAATAAGCAGGAGTTGGAACTAAAATATGGTTCACTGTTAAAACGGTACTTTGTTGTAGTATTCCATCCTGAAACACTTTCCACGCAGTCGGTTAATGATCAAATAGATGAGTTATTGTCAGCGATTTCTTTTTTTAAAAATACTCACGACTTTATTTTTATTGGCAGTAACGCTGACACTGGTTCTGATATAATTCAGAGAAAAGTAAAATATTTTTGCAAAGAGTATAAGTTCAGATATTTGATTTCTATTCGTTCAGAAGATTATTTGGCAATGATTAAATACTCTTGTGGGCTAATTGGGAACTCCTCCTCTGGTTTAATTGAGGTTCCATCTTTAAAAGTTGCAACAATTAACATTGGTGATAGGCAGAAAGGCCGTGTTCGTGGAGCCAGTGTAATAGATGTACCCGTTGAAAAAAATGCAATCGTCAGAGGGATAAATATATCTCAAGATGAAAAATTTATTAGTGTTGTACAGTCATCTAGTAATCCTTATTTTAAAGAAAATGCTTTAATTAATGCTGTTAGAATTATTAAGGATTTTATTAAATCAAAAAATAAAGATTACAAAGATTTTTATGACATCCCGGAATGTACCACCAGTTATGACTAGAAAAAAAGTGCTTTGTTTTGTCTTTCGTTATGATTCTCATTTTTTAGCTTTGAAAAATATTTTTGAGCAGATAGATGTTGATTCATATGATTTATTTTTTTGCTGCTTGGATAATTCTCTACAAGAGTTTGTAAAAAAAAATTTAGATGAAAAGATAGTTGTATTCTATCCTGATGACTTTGTTTGTTTTTTCACTTTTATTAATATTGAGTTTATTTTTTGTTCAACAGGAGGGAAGGACCTTCATGAAATTGTTAATACTGTAAGAACAAAAGATACCATAATTATATCTTGTTTTCCTGGCATTGTCCTTACTTCTCAGATAGAAGCTTTTATTTCAAAATCTAATAGTCACTATTTACTTATTAACTCCCCAAAAGATATTAAAACGTATAAAAAAATTTGTAAAATAATAGGGGTTCCTTTTAATGGAATTCTTTTTGGTCCACCATGGATTAAAAATGTCAATATCAATGCAAAAAGTGAGAATTCTTGTCTTATCGTTGATCAAGTTAATGAACCCTTGACGCCAATAAAGAGGATAGAATATGCACGTTTTTTGATTAGAGTAATTCAGAAACATCCACATATGAATTTTATTTTTAAAACTCGAAATCCTCTTATATCACCAGACTCAATTGTTTTTGATATTAAGGAATACATTGAACGCTTCGATTTGAAAAATATAACATTTAGCGATGATAATATTGATTCTTTAATTTCTAAAGTTGAATATTGTATTACAATATCTTCTTCGGTCGCAATATATTGTCTGGCTAATAAAATTAAGGTTTATTTAATAAATGGATTTAATCATACTTGCAATGGACAATGTTATTTTTCAAGATCTGGACTTATTGTTGACTATAATAAGTTTAATTTTAAACACATTCCACGTATTAAAAAAAAATGGATGGAGGAGAACTTTTATTACTCTAGGGATATTCAACATAAGATTTTGAATGATATTTTAAAAATGCCGTCAAATGTTAATGTTAGGACTTTTGGAATTAAAAGATCTACATTGATTATATTGTTTTTGATCTTTTTTAATTTCTTTTTCTCATTAGGACCAAAAAAAATAAAAACATTGAAAAAAATCCATAAAGTTTTATTAAGGTATAAGAAAGATGATATTTGATGCTAGTTTAAAGAAGTTGAGGAAATTATTTGTAAATCCAATTGGGTTTTTCCGTGACTCATGGTTTTTTAATTCTAAAAACAAGGCTGAAGAGCTACTATCACCGTTAAAAATAAAAAGTAAAAATATTTTTATAATTAGTAACCTGGGGCAATTAAAAAAAGCTGAGTCATTTGTACAAAAATTTAGCAAGAGAAGTAACTATCTTATTGTTTTGGCAACTGAAAAAAATACTGAGATGCCAAAAATTATTGTTGAACAAATAAATAATAAATTATTTTCTTCATACAAGGTACTATTCATTCCAACTTTCCCAAATGTTTTTTCACTTAAAAAGGTTATATGGTTTTATAACGTATATAATTATTTAGTTTTAAATTCAAAAGCTAAAGATGCTTATTTTATGAGCTATGCGCAACATTATGCAATCTTCGTATATTTGTTCAAAAAAAATAATATAAGATGTTCATTAATTGAAGAGGGGACAGGGACTTATAAAACCGAAAAAGAAAACCCAGTAGTAAATATTAATTTTTATTCAGAGATTATTAATTCAATTATCTTGTTCCATTATCCAGATTTGAAATTTGAAAATGTATACGGTACATATCCAATTTTGCTTAAGAAAAAATTTAATGCGCAAAAATTTGTTGAGTTTAAAGGTGCTCCATCAGTTAAATCATCAACCAGAATAGATAATGTTATCCATAAATATTCTATAACTAGAGATGATATAATATATGCAAATCAAAAGTATTTGATTGAACATACATTATTTGCGGATTCGTTAATTTCTATCTTACTTAGAATAGATAAGCCTGATAATGCAAGAATATTTATAAAACCTCACCCTAAAGAGCCTAAAAAAAATATTAATGCAATTCAAAAGGCAATAAAAAAGGCAAAATGTCGTGACATAATTCTTATAACAGAGCCAGACTTTTTAATAGAGCCGGTAATAAAAAAAGCAAAAATAAAACACTTAATTGGATTAACATCATCTTCTTTGGTATATGCACCTTTAGTTTCTAAAAGATGTCAGTCTTATTCAATAGCGCCTCTTATGATAAAGTTGTGTGATAATGATAAATCCCAAAAAGGGATTAATACGCTGCGTCTCCATTTCGATATTTTAAAGAATTTTGATAATGTTAAAATATTATCGGATGATATAACATCTCCCTCTTTGCACGATAAAAGGATTTTCTTGGGGGAGTAATAAAAGCTACATTTTATATTCTATTACAGTACCAGTCGTAAAATTAAATCTTAAAGTAGTATGTTTTATTACCTTTATGTTACTTTTCTTTGAAGAGGATGGAAATGATTTTTTGGCTACTTAAAATTCAAAAGATATTGACTTGAAATTTAATATATATTATGTTGGCAGTTTGTTGTGTTCCCCCCATAATAAACCCAATTAACCTGCGTCTTCATCAATAAATACCCCCGAAACTTCTTAAACAGTTTCATATCCGGTTTAAAATCGGCCTGCCAGAACTGGTGCAAATGCCCTTGATACGTCAAGCCCTTGATGTCGTACAGGGCATTGCCCATCACTTTGAGTGGTTTGTTATGAATCAGTGCAGAGATCCCCGCCGTACTGTTAATCGTCACCACCGCTTTTGCGTGGCGTAATAGTTCCGGCATCGGGAGATCGTGCACATAAATGACGCGCTCACTTAAGCCATATTCCTTACTTAACCGCTTAATTAATGGTCGATAGAGTCTGTGACCACGATCCATCGGATGATGTTTGATCACCAAATAACTTTCTTTCGGCGCTTTACGTGAAAATGAGTACATGACTTCATTAATATAGTCACGCACATCGTTATAATTGCTGTGGTTACGAATCTGGCTATCGTTATATACCTGCAAAACGGCAAGATAATAACGCTGGTCCAACTCGTTCATTAACCTCGGTAATACCTTACGCTGTGTTACCTTGTAAAGTTGCTTGCGCCAGTATGCACGAACCCAGCAACGTGCTTCATACCAGGGGGAAAACGATTTATGGTGGCGGTAGCGAGGGAACTCATGGCGGTAATGCCAGCCCATCAGGTAATACCACATCGCATGACCTATACGTTTCATCGTTGAAGGTTTTAAGTTCTCAACGTGCGGCGTAGGCATATCTGGTAACTTACGATAAAAATCCGGATCGCGCGGTAGCGATGAATATGCGTTCACTCCGTCTTCTTCAACGGTAATAAATTGCGGGCGTAAATATCCTTCCTCAAATGCCAGAAAGCGGATCCCTTTCGACTTTGCCCAGCGTTTTGCTTCTTTGTGCAATGGGCGGCAGTCACCAAAGCAGAGGATGGTATCAAAGTCATATTGCCGATGGAGATCCCGTAACCATCCGGGAAACTCTTTCGGCGTTTGGTAGTAAGCCAGGTATTGTCGATGACGGCAGTAAAAACGATCCCCACCGTTGAATACAACATTCACAGCGTTACGGCCTAATGACTCTAACCATTCGGCGACGTCATTGAAAAAAGGTCCCATCGGCCCCTGCAATAGCAGATATTTTTTACCGGATAATAAAACGGTTAGTGCATTACCTTGCATAAATAATTTGCGTAATAGTCAACTATGAAATTGTTTAGCCAAATCTGACCTTACAGAACATAATTAATTTGCGGTAATAACGTATTACTCGCCCCGCTTTTTTTCGGGTAATAAACATCGGCTTGCGCGGTGTCTGGATCAAATATTCCCCCGCCTCTTCAACCGTAATAGGTTGTAGCCGTGTTGGGTGGATATAGGTTGGATAAACAATCAGCGCCTGATAGATCAAATCCGCTAACGTTAATTTTCGCTCGCGACGCGGGCAACGATGTTCATCGACGGTTAAACCCCAACCGGCATAGAAGGGCAGGCCGTAACAATGTACGTGCTTGCCATGTAATAACGCTTCAAACCCCGACAGCGACGTCATGGTATGCACTTCATCTGCGCGCTGAATGCATTGAATAATATCGGCGTCCAGTGCCTGATAATCAGCGAGTTCAGCAGTCAGTTCTGCCGGAATATCGCCCTTGCGATTCCCCACCAGTACATCCGGGTGCGGTTTATAAACAATGTAGGCGTGCGGATTACGCTCGCGTACTGTGCGTAATAACTCAAGGTTGCTCTTAATCGAGACTGTGCCTGTTTTAATAGAGGCATCGTCCTCTACCTGACCCGGCACCAGGATAACTTTTTTATCTTTGGCTTTGGCTGGTAGAGAGAAATCGGCTCCCAGGTTGTACTTGCTCAGTTTACTTTCAACCAGTCGCTGGCGTAATTTTTCAGCTCGCATCTGCTGCGCCAGCGTTAGCTGGCTATGATTAAGCAGCACTTCCAGGTCGCTGGGGCGCGTGGCGTCATAGTAGATCCCGCGTTTATCCAGTACCAACGATAGCGGCGGCAGCAGGTCAGAGCCAAGTCCGGATGAACGCAGAAAACCATCTTCCATTCGCCATAATGGCAGTGATTTTCGCTGCGCTTCGGCTCGCCATTGCTGTTCCCCCTTTACACCCCATACCACGCAGGCGCTCGCCGCAGTACAGCGACGTGAAAAACTCAGCCGGTTTGTTGGCGTTCGTAAGAAGGGTTTCAGGATCGCCGACTTCCACAGCGTTAAGCCTGGCGCCCATAAATAACCATTACGCTGTTGCAGATGTCGACGTTGTAATTGCAGCCATTGCAGCACGGTAAATAGATCGCTTACTTCTCCCGTTTGCGGATCGATATAGCGACAGTAACGCAGGTATGCAGCGGCAAAAAGTTCCTCCAGCGTGGCAGAACCGCGTCGGGCAGATAACAAAGCGGACTGCGGATGGCGATCGTCGGTTAAGCCCCAGCTTGCATACCAGGGCTGGCCGAAACATGTTACTGGTTTTCCTGCCAGCAAGGCTTCAAAGCCGTATTGGGAGGTCACGACGTAAACCCGGGAAACGTGTCGCAACAGCGACTGCGGGCTGACATTCTCGGCAATTAAACGTACTCGTTGCGTGGCGCGCAGATCGGCGAAATAACCTGTTTTCTTTCCTTCCAGTACATCTGGGTGCACCTTCACCCAAATTTCGGCTTGAGGATTTTCCGCCATCGCGGCTTCCAGCATGGCAGCAAACTCATGCGGGCCAGCATTGCCATACGTCACTGACATATCATTAAATGTCTGATCGACAACCAGAACGATGTTTGTACGTTCTGACTCATCAGCCACAAACGCAGGCGCCAGATTATATTTCGACATATCCCCGGTCACGATGGTGTGCATCGCTTCTCTGGCCTGGCTTATCAGAGCTGTATTTCCGGCTTTATCCTGTACCAGTTTCTCCAGCGCCGAAGGCTTGCTGGCATCGTAGTAAATGCCACAATCATCCACCACCAGAGAAAGCGGCGG
>ULWT01013014.1_pt1 | contig 13086 bp, 8 predicted proteins | sample 1960611 | NCBI WGS metagenome assembly ULWT01 (sample SAMEA4835819, study PRJEB28245) | human gut metagenome | biome: gut microbiome; material: fecal sample | place: Denmark | collected 2008
CGGAGCTAAGAGACCTAAAAAATAGAACTTAGCTAAAAATTAAAAAGTAGTGCTTGTAATACTTACTAAATTAAGGTACTTAAATTTAGAAATAGATTATATGCACTATGCGGAAAAGTAAAAAACTTTTCAGAGTACCGAAGATATTTTGATGAATATCTAATAAAAATTTAAGGAGGGAAGAATAGTGCCAAGAAAAGGATATATAGCAAAAAGAGACGTTTTACCAGATCCAATATATAACAGCAAAGTTGTTACAAAATTAGTAAACAACATAATGTTAGATGGTAAAAAATCAGTTGCTCAAAAAATAGTATATGATGCATTTGACATTATAAAAGAAAAAGAAGGAAAAAATCCTTTAGAAGTTTTTGAAGCAGCTTTAGAAAACATAATGCCAGTTCTTGAAGTTAAAGCAAGAAGAGTTGGTGGAGCTACATACCAAGTTCCATTAGAAATAAGACCAGAAAGAAGACAAACTTTAGGATTAAGATGGTTAGTAACATATGCTAGAAACAGACATGAAAAAACAATGGCTGAAAAATTAGCTGGTGAAATAATGGATGCAGTTGCTGGAAACGGTGGAGCATTCAAGAAGAAAGAAGATACACATAGAATGGCTGAAGCTAATAAAGCTTTTGCTCACTATAAATGGTAGAATTTTTGTAAAAAGCAATCATCTGCACATTTTCGATATTAATTTCAAACCTCGAAGTACAATCGTACGACTTCGGCTTGTAATTAATCTCAAAAATGCACAGCTAATCACTTTTTACAAAAATTAAGAATGTATAATATTGAGAGGGGGAAAATATAGATGGCAGGAAGAGCATACCCACTAGAAAGAACAAGAAATATAGGAATAATGGCTCACATTGATGCTGGTAAAACAACAACAACAGAGAGAATATTATTCTATACAGGTAAAACTCACAAAATAGGTGAAGTTCACGAAGGTGCTGCAACAATGGACTGGATGGCACAAGAACAAGAAAGAGGTATAACAATTACATCTGCTTGTACAACTTGTTTCTGGAAAAATAATAGAATTAATATTATCGATACTCCAGGACACGTTGACTTTACAGTAGAAGTTCAAAGATCTTTAAAAGTTCTTGATGGAGCTGTAACAGTTTTAGCAGCAAAAGGTGGAGTTCAACCACAAACAGAAACAGTTTGGAGACAAGCTGATAAATATAGTGTACCAAGAATGGTATATGTAAATAAAATGGATATTACTGGAGCTAACTTTATGCTTTGTGTTGACCAATTAAAAACAAGATTAAAAGCAAATGCAGTTCCAATCCAATTACCAGTAGGTGCAGAAGACAACTTCCAAGGAATAGTTGATCTTATAAAAATGAAAGCGTTCATCCAAGATGATAAATTAGGAGAACACATTGTAGAAACAGAAATACCAGAAGAAATGAAAGAAGAAGCTGAAACATGGAGAGCTAATATGATTGAAGCTGCTGCTGACCAAGACGAAGAATTAATGATGAAATACTTAGATGGTGAAGAGTTAACAGAAGAAGAAATCAAAAAAGGTTTAAGAGCTGGAACATTAGCAAACAAAATAGTTCCTGTAACATGTGGTTCTTCTTACAAAAACAAAGGTGTTCAAGAATTATTAGATGCAATAGTTGATTATATGCCATCACCAATAGATATACCACATATCAAAGGTGAAACAATGGATGGAGAAGAAACAGAAGCTAAAACTTCTGATACAGAACCATTTGCAGCTTTAGCATTTAAAATTGCTACAGACCCATTTGTTGGAAAATTATGTTTCTTCAGAGTTTACTCTGGAACACTTGAATCTGGATCAACAGTTCTAAATTCAAGCAAAGATAAAAAAGAAAGAGTTGGAAGAATTCTTCAAATGCATGCAAATCACAGAGAAGATATAGACAAAGTTTATGCTGGTGATATTGCTGCAGCCGTAGGTTTAAAAGATGTAACAACTGGAAATACTTTATGTGATCCAGATCATCCAATAATCCTAGAATCAATGGAATTCCCAGAACCAGTTATCGATATAGCTATTGAGCCAAAAGATAAAGCAGCTCAAGAAAAAATGGGAATAGCTTTAGCAAAACTTGCTGAAGAAGACCCAACATTCAAAGCTTATACAAACCAAGAAACTGGACAAACAATCATCGCTGGTATGGGTGAATTACACCTAGATATCATCGTAGATAGATTAAAAAGAGAATTCAAAGTTGAATGTAATGTAGGTAAACCACAAGTTGCTTACAAAGAAACAATTAGAAATAAAGTAAAAGTTCAAGGTAAATTTATTCGTCAATCTGGTGGTAAAGGACAATATGGTGACGTATGGTTTGAAATGGAACCATTAGAACCAGGAAAAGGAATAGAATTCGAAAGCAAAATCGTAGGAGGAGCTGTTCCAAAAGAATATATTAAACCAATTGAACAAGGTATGAGAGAAGCTGCTGAAAGTGGTATCTTAGCTGGTTACCCAGTTATAGATTTCAAAGTTTCATTAGTTGATGGTTCATACCACGAAGTTGACTCTTCAGAAATGGCATTCAAAATAGCTGCTTCTATGGCATTCAAAGAAGGATGTAAACAAGCAAAATCAGTTATCTTAGAGCCAATAATGAAAGTTGAAATAACAGTTCCAGAAGAATACATGGGAGATGTTATAGGAGATGTAAACTCAAGAAGAGGAAGAATGGAAGGTATGGATGCAAATGATGGAATGCAAGAAATTAAAGCATTTATTCCACTTTCAGAAATGTTTGGTTATGCAACAGACTTACGTTCAAAAACTCAAGGTAGAGGTTCATACTCTATGGAACCATCTCATTATGAAGAAGTTCCAAAATCAGTACTTGAAACAATCATTGCTTCAAGAAAAAAAGCTGAATAATTAATATAAAATAAAAAGTACTTGCATTTTTAATGAAAATGTTGTAAAATGCAAGTGCATAACAAAATTACGTTATTAAATTTTAAAAAAATAAAAGTAGCTATGTTCATAAAGAACGGCTAACTAAAAATAAGGAGGATTTTAAAATGGCAAAAGCTAAATTTGAAAGAAACAAACCACACGTTAACATTGGTACAATCGGACACGTTGACCATGGTAAAACAACAACAACAGCAGCTATTACAAAATATTTATCATTATTAGGAAAAGCTAAATTCGAAGCTTACGATCAAATCGATGGAGCTCCAGAAGAAAAAGCAAGAGGAATCACAATCAACACAGCACACGTTGAATATGAAACAGATAACAGACACTATGCACACGTTGACTGCCCAGGACATGCTGACTACGTTAAAAACATGATTACAGGTGCAGCTCAAATGGATGGAGCTATATTAGTTGTTTCAGCAGCTGATGGTCCAATGCCACAAACAAGAGAACACATCTTATTAGCTAGACAAGTTGGTGTTAAATACATCGTTGTTTACTTAAATAAATGTGATATGGTTGATGACCCAGAATTATTAGAATTAGTTGAAATGGAAGTTAGAGACTTATTATCAGAATATGGTTTCCCAGGAGATGAAATTCCAGTAATCAAAGGTTCTTCATTAAAAGTTCTAGAAAGCACATCTACAGATCCTAACGATCCTGTATATGCTCCAATGAAAGAATTAATGGATGCAGTTGATAGCTACATCCCAACACCAGAAAGACCAATCGACCAACCATTCTTAATGCCAGTTGAAGACGTATTCACAATCACAGGACGTGGAACAGTTGCAACAGGTAGAGTAGAAAGAGGAGAAGTTAAATTACAAGACGAAGTTGAAATCATCGGTTTAACAACAGAAAGAAGAAAAACTGTTGTAACAGGTGTTGAAATGTTCAGAAAATTATTAGACCAAGCAGAAGCTGGTGATAATATCGGTGTTCTATTAAGAGGTATTGATAGAAAAGACATCGAAAGAGGTCAAGTTCTATGTAAACCAGGAACAATTCATCCACATACAAAATTCACATCACAAGTATACGTTCTAACTAAAGAAGAAGGTGGAAGACATACTCCATTCTTTAATGGATACAGACCACAATTCTACTTCAGAACAACAGACGTTACAGGTGTTATCGAATTAGATGCAGGTGTAGAAATGGTTATGCCAGGAGATAATGTTAACATGACAATCGAATTAATCACTCCTATCGCTATCGAAAAAGGATTAAGATTCGCTATTCGTGAAGGTGGTAGAACAGTTGGTTCAGGTGTTGTTGCTGACATCATCGAATAATAAATATAGTAATAGCAAGGGTTACAGAGATTTGTAGCACCTTGCTATTTTTGTTTTTTCCCACTTATTTCCCACTTTCTTTCGTCACAAACTTTAATTTATGACAAAAATATAGACTTTTTGCAAAATGCTAAATGAATTTTTATTGTATTATATACGGAAATATATCAAAAAATATTGACTTGCATTTGGCGTTATAGTAAAATTGAAATGTAGATGATAGAACTACAGTAAAACAAAAGAAAGGATTGATATGATGAAAAATACAAAAGGCATAACACTTGTGACTCTAGTGATTACAATAATAATATTATTAATTCTAGCAGGAGTAGCAATAAACACATTAACCCAAACAGGATTACTTGAAAATGCAAAGCAAGCAAAAAGTATAGTGCAAAATGCAGAAAAATTAGAAAACCAAATATTAGTAAATTATGAGAAGAATATAGGAGAATATATAACAGGGCAAAGAGATGGAAGTTCTAATAAAGTCGTTTTGTATGATAATGTTCAAGGGGATGTTTCTGGAACATTGAGTCAAAGTATAAATGATTTTGATTTTATTATAGTAACTTATGGATCTGCTATTGATAATGGAATATATAATTCTGCAATAATAAACGCTAAATATCCCGTAGCAGAATTTGAGTTTTCGCTTGGAGATACTACAATATTTGGATATATAAAACTAGATGATAATAAATTTAATTTGAAAATATCATATTCTAATGAAACTAGTTGGAATTCAAGATATAAAGTTTATAACATAACTGGAATCAAATATTAAAGAGTTGCAAAATAAGTATATATAAAAAAGTATGAGGTAGTAAGTATCAAACTTACTACCTTTTATATGAAATTTACTAAAAAAACTTGCTTTTTCAATAAAACAATAATAAAATAGTAATATCAAAAATAAAATATACAAAAACGATTTGGAGGAATAAAACGTGAAAATAATATTAGACGCAATGGGTGGAGACAATGCACCAGATGCCAATATAAAAGGTGCAGTAAACGCAATAAATAAAGTAAAAGCAGAAGTAATATTAGTTGGAAAAGAAGAAGTTATAAGAAATAGAGTAAAAGAAATATATGGAAAAGAAATAGAAGAAATCTCAGATAGATTAAAAATACAAAATGCGGCAGAAACAATAGAAATGGAAGATAAGCCAACAGAAGCAATAAAACACAAAAAAGACTCATCAATGGTAGTTGGATTTAATATGCTAAAACAAGATGAAGGAGATGTATTTATATCTGCCGGAAATTCAGGAGCATTACTTGCAGGAGCTACATTATTAGTTGGAAGAATAAAAGGAATAGATAGACCAGCTTTAGCGGGAATATTACCAGCATATAAAAGCCAATTATTATTAATGGATTGTGGTTCAAATACAAATTGCAAACCAATAAATTTATTGCAATTTGCCCAAATGTCAACTATATATTTAAGAAATACATTTGGAATTGAAAAACCAGCAATAGGGCTTTTAAACATAGGAACAGAAGAAACAAAAGGAAATGAACTAGTAAAAGAAAGTTATCAATTATTAAAAGAAAAATCTGAAGAATTAGGAATTAATTTTGTCGGAAATGTAGAAGGAAGAGATGCTTTTTCTGGAAAAATAGATGCAATAATATCTGATGGATTTACTGGAAATGTATTTTTAAAAACAACAGAAGGATTAGGAAAATTTGTTAAAAAATCATTAAAAGAAAGTATGATGAAAAATATATTATCAAAAATTGCTTCAATTCCATCATTACCAGCAATAAATAGATTTGCTAAAACAATGGATTATAAAGCATATGGTGGTGCATTATTCTTAGGAGTAAAAAAACCAGTAGTTAAAGCACATGGAAGCAGTGATGAAATATTGTTTGAATACACAATAATTCAAGCTGAAAAATTTGTTGAAAACAAAGCAGTAGACAAAATGATAGAACAATTCACAAAAAATAATGAAGATTCAAATAAAAATGTGAACGACTAGTACAAATTTTAAATAATTGTCAAATATACTTGACAAAAGTAATAACATATAATATAAAAGTATTATAAAAATAAGATAATATTTTAATATAGAAACTTGAGAGGAGGTGAACTCGAGTTATGAGTTCAGAAGAAATATTAGAAAAAGTAAAAGGTATAATAGTTGAACAATTAGGTGTAGCAGATACAGCAGTAACAATGGAAGCATCTTTTATTGATGATTTAGGAGCTGACTCTTTAGATATAGTTGAATTAGTAATGGCTATAGAAGAAGAATTTGATATAGAAATTCCTGATAGCGATGCAGAAAAAGTTGTAACAGTAGGAGATGTAGTTGACTACATAAAAGAAAATGTTTAATATATAAATATCTAAAAAGAATTAAGCTATAATAATAGTTTAATTCTTTTTCTGTTTTAATAGCAAAGGTTAAAATTTTCAAAAATGATAATTAACTTAGAAAAAATCAAAAAATTCTGATTTTTCTTGACTAATAAATCAATGATGTGGTATTTATTATAATAAATTCTTTTGAATAATACTTGAAATATTTTTTAACAAATATATAAAATAATAAGAACTATTCTTTTTATCAATATCATTCATTATAGAAATATTACATTTAGCAATTTTTTTACCAGAATTACTTATTACAATATTTCCTATAGAAGAATTACCTTTAACAGGAGCTTTAAAATATTTTTGACATTCAACTTTCATTTCAAAAGAATTAATTAAATCTTTTCGAATAGGAACTTTTGAAATATACAAATTTTCTATATTAAGTAATACATCTTGAGAAAGACCTTTATTAATTATAAATGTATTTAAATTATCCTTTTTCCAATCTTCAAAATTTTTATTAACAAAACTTTCTAAATCATAAACAACAAAATTATTAAAAACGTAGTTTATTAATTTAATACTATCAATTGTTCTAAATTTTTTTGTATCAGCACCTAAAACTACACAAATTATATCCATATTATTCTTTTTACAAGCAGTTACTAGGCAACGATTAGCACCATTTGTAAAACCTGTTTTTATACCATAAACTCCTTCCATATTTCCAAGAAGTTCATTTGTATTAGATAAATCCTTTGGAGAACCATTTATTGTTATTGTATAGTTTTTAGTTCCTACAATCTTAGCAAATGTAGGATTATTTAAAGCATAATTAGAAAGTAGTGCTAGTTCATATGCAGTGGTGTAATGCTCATTTGAATCTAAGCCGTGAGGTGTTTCAAAATGAGTATTAGTAAGTCCTAATTCTAAAGCTTTGGCATTCATTAATTCGGCAAAACCATTAATATCTCCTCCTGCATATTCAGCAAGTGCAACAGCTGCATCATTTCCGGAACGTAGCATTAATCCGTACAATAAATCAAGAACTGTTATTTTATCACCTGTTTTTAATCCTAATCTAGAACCACCAGTTCCAGCAGCTTTTTTTGAAATTTCTATTGTGTCGGTGAGATTACATTTTTCTATAATAATTGTTGCTGTCATAATCTTTGTAGTTGAAGCCATTTTCTTTTTAGAATTTTCATTTTTACCGAATAATACACTGTTAGTTTTTCTATCAATAACTGCACAAGCACGTGAATTAACATCTGGTTCTTTTATAGCTTCTGTATATGCATCAGTAAATGAATTTATTTCGGTACTGACGTCTAGAGTTTCAGTATCTATATCATCAGCAAATGAAACATAGACAAACATACTAATAAAAATAAAAAACATAAAAATAGAAATAATTTTTTTCATAATGCACCTCTTATTAAAATAATATAGAAAAAATAAAAAAATATGATTAGTTATTATTAAAAAATATGAAAACCTACGGAAATCAATAAAAACTCGGAATTATTTACATAAAATATTGATTTTGAAATAAAAATGTAATATAATTATAATGTAACTGTAAAAAAAACAAGCTCTTTGAAGAAATGAGCTTCCGTAGCTAATTAGAAGGTACATAAAAATATATAATAAATAAGGAAAAGAAAGCTATTGACTTAGGCAGTTGCATGCAATAAAATATATTTATGTTATAAAAATAATTTTATAAAAGGAGAAGATTTTTAATGAAAAGTAAAAAAATCAGAGTGCTATTAATAAGCTTAATTTCAATGATGATGGTAGTTACATTTGCTAACAAAAGCAAAGCAGTAACACCATTAGCAACACCAGTGTATTTTGGTGTAGAAGAATTTAGAACAGGAACAACTCCAGAAAATATGGGGTATGCAATCAATAATCCATTAGGAAATGGTTCAACAACAGAATCAATTGTTGGAACTAAAATTTGGAATATAAAGAAATATTCAAGTAATGTAGTAGATGAGAACGGTATTGATGGAAATTTTTATTGTGTAAGAGCAGGAATAGGATTTCAAAATACTGCTGAAATAGCTACATATAATATTACATATGATTTAAAAACTGAACAAGCAGCATTAGCTTCTTCAGGAAATTTAGTATTACAAAGCATAGCAAATAATGGATATTATAATAATTTATTAGCATTAACTGATATTATATATTTAAAAGGTGTTTCAACTGCAGAAGAAAAATCAGCATTATTAACACAAGCTGGAATTGATGCAGAAGATTACACGGTAGCACTAACAGAAGATGATATAGAAGCTGTACAACAAGCTGCAATATGGTATTATACAAACCATGATGATGCATTATTTGAAAGAGTATTTAACAATTATGGTGATAACAAGACATCTTGGCTATTTTATAGAACATTAGAAATGTCTCAAAATAATAAACAATATACAAGTTTAAGTGATTATAATTTAACATTTAGTGATCAAGGTGAGCAAATTGGAGAAGGTTTACAAAGACAAGAACAAGCTGTAAAATTATATAATTACTTAATAACAACAGCAAATACAAATGCAACAGCATATGCAAACAATACAGCAACACCAAAAACAAAAGTAACATTATATTCTAATGCAGATCCAAACAAACAAGAAAATACACAACCAATTATATCATTAGAAAAAATACCAGAAACAAAAGATTTTGACTTAGCATTAAGAAAATATATAACAAAAGTAGATGGTGTAGAACTTACAGGAAATAATTCAAGAGTTCCAAACATAGATGAAAGTACAATAGAAACAACAAACACAGCAACATATAAACACAAAAAAGATCCTGTAACAGTAAAAACAGGAAGTATAGTAACATATAAATTAACAGTTTATAATGAAGGAGAAAAAGCTGGTAGAGCTACAAAAATTATAGACCAATTACCAACAGGTTTAAAATATAGCAAAATAAATACAGAAGGATTTACAGCAAGTTATAACGAAACATCAAATCAAGTAACAATTACAAGAAATGCTAATAACACAACAAATTTAGAAGCATATACAGAAGGAAATCTAAAATCAGAAACAATAGAAATAGAATGTGAAGTAACAGCAAAACCAGATTCTAGCAACAAAAAAATATTAACAAATGTTGCTTGGATTGCAGAAGAATTTGATGCAGTGGATAATGTAACAATAATAAATCAAAAAGGTAAAGACTTAGATTCTGAACCATCAACAGCACCAAGTGTAAACAAAGACAATATGTCAAATTATACAGGAAATAATAATAAAGAAGATTTAACAGATTCTACATATTATTATAAAGGACAACAAGATGATGATGACTTTGAAAAATTAGTATTAAACCCAGCAGCATTCGATTTAAAATTAATAAAGAGAATTGTTGAAGTAAATGGAACAAAAGTACCAGAAAGAATTGAAAGTGTTGATATAACAAACTTAGCAAATAAAACAGCAACAACAGCAACATATAAATTAAACAAAGAACCAGTATCAGTAAAAAAAGGAGATATTGTAAAATATACATTTAGAGTATATAACGAAGGAGATATAGATGGATATGCTTCAGAAATAACAGAAGATATTCCAGATGGACTAGAATTTATATGGTCAGAAAAAACAGATGAGGAATTAAAAGCTGACACAACATTAACAGATTCAGAAAAAACAGCAATTGAATATAACCAAGGAATTTGGGATTTTGGAACAGTAAATAAAGATACAAATAAAGTAGAAACAATAAAAACAGATTATTTAGCAAAAGGAAAAGGAGCAGAAGTTGCAACAGAAGGAGCTAACTTAATAAAAGCTTTTGATGCAACAAAAGATTATACAAATACAATTAATGATAAAAATCCAGACTATAAAGAAGTATCTGTATACTTAAAAGTAACATCAGATGATACAACAGGAACAATAATAAGAAATGAAGCAGCAATTACAAAAGATTCAGATAGTGATGGAAATGAAGTAACAGATAGAGACTCAGATACAGATAAATGGGTTAAATATGAAGATGATGAAGATTATGATAATGTAAAATTACAATCATTTGATTTAGCATTAAGAAAATTCATAATAGCTGTAAGTAGTGATACAAAAATAGAAGATTCAGATTACTTAAAAAATCAAGATGGAACATATACAAGAGCACCAATAGTTGATACATCAAAATTAAACACAACAGATGCAAATGGAAAATTAATAACAACAGCAACATATAATCATACAAAAGAACCAGTTGAAGTAAATAAAGGTGATATTGTAGTATATATGTTAAGAGTATACAATGAAGGAGATATAAATGGTTATGCAAGTCAAATAAAAGACCATTTACCATCATACTTAGAATATGTTGAAGGTGATTTCAACAAACAATATGGTTGGAAAGTTTCAGAAGATGGAAGAACAGTAACCACAGAATACTTGGATAGTCATATGATTGGAAAAACAACAACAAAAGAAGATGGAACAATAGTATTATCATACAAAGAAGTTCCAATTATGTGTAGAGTAAAAGACACAGCAAAAACTTCTGAAAACATTACAAATATTGCTGATATAACAATATACAAAGACGAAAACAAAAATTCAATAACAGATAGAGATTCATCAGAAAATAATGTAAAATTACCAAGTGATGAAGAACTACCAAAATACAAAGATGATGAAAAAGGTTCATATGTACCAGGTCAAGAAGATGATGATGACTTTGAAAAAGTAATAATCAAACCATTTGACTTAGCATTAAGAAAATTCATTACAGGAGTAAATGATAAACAAGTAACAAATAGAATACCAGAAATAAGTTATGACAAAGAAAATAATAAAATAACATATAATCATACAAAAGACCCAGTAGAAGTTGTAACAAATGACATTGTAGTATATACAATAAGAGTATACAACGAAGGTGAAGTAGATGGTTATGCATCAAAAATTTCTGATGACTTACCAGCTGGACTAGAATATTTACCAGAAAATGAATTAAACAAAGAATATAGATGGATTATGTATGACAAAGATGGAAAAGAAACAACAAAAGTTTCAGAAGCAGTAAAAATAACAACAGATTACTTATCAAAAGAACAAGGCGAAGCTAGAATGAAAGAAAACACAGAAATAAAAGAAAATCCAGCATTGTTAACAGCTTTTGATAGTAGCAAAGAAATATCAGAAAAAAATCCAGATTATGCAGATGTTCAAGTAGCATTTAAGGTTGTAGAACCAAATACATCAGATAAAATAATAATAAACTCTGCACAAATCTCTGATGATACAGACAAAAATGGAAAACCAGTAGATGATATTGACTCAGTTCCAGATAAATGGAATGATGGAGAAGATGACCAAGATAAAGAATATATTAAATTAACATATTTTGACTTAGCATTAAGAAAATGGGTTACACAAGCAATTGTAGTTGAAAATGGAAAAGAAACTGTTACACAAACAGGACATACACCAGAACAAGACCCAGAACCAGTTGTTAAAGTTGAATTAAATAGAAAGAAATTAAGTTCATTAACAGTTAAATTTAAATATTCAATAAGAATAACAAACCAAGGTGATATTGCAGGATATGCAAAAGAAATAACAGACTATGTTCCAGAAGGATTAAAGTTTGTAGCAGAAGACAACAAAGGATGGACAGATGAAGGAAATAATGTAATATCAACAAAATTATTAGAAAACAAATTATTACAACCAGGAGAAAGTGCTGATGTAGAAGTTACACTTACTTGGATTAATGGAAAAGACAATTTAGGATTAAAAACAAATATTGCTGAAATATCTGAAGATTACAATGATAAAGGAGCACATGATATAGACTCAACTCCAGACAATAAAGTACCAGAAGAAGACGATCAAGATGATGCACCAGTATTAATATCAATCTCAACAGGTGAAGCAAGAATATACTATGCTTTAGGATTTGCAGTATTAATCACAATAGCTGGTGGAATAATTCTAATAAAGAAATTTGTATTATAAAATATAAAATAAGATAGGCATTGACCTATCTTATTTTTTTTGGTTCAAACCGTTTACAATTAAAATTAGGTGTGTTATAATTTTTTTGAGTGAAATATAGAGGTGAAAAATATGAATCAAATACTTTCTACAAATATGCCAAATGACAATGGTAGAAATTATAAAAAAACAAAAAATAAAAAGCCAGTAGAAACAAGCAAAATATTAAAAATATTTGCTATATTCTTAATAATATTTGGAGTATTTATTATAGGAACAGGAGCTTATGTAATTTATACAAACCAAGCAGGAGAAGTAAAAGAAACAGCAAAACCTACAATAACATTAGAAAACAAAACAGATACAATACTATTATTAAAAGTATTAGGACAACAAAAAAATATACAAAAAGTAGAATACGGATGGAATGATGAGACAAAACAAACAATACAAGGAAATAATGGAAAATATATAGAAAAAGAAATTAACATACCATCAGGAAAAAATACA
>ULWT01044237.1_pt1 | contig 13073 bp, 12 predicted proteins | sample 1960611 | NCBI WGS metagenome assembly ULWT01 (sample SAMEA4835819, study PRJEB28245) | human gut metagenome | biome: gut microbiome; material: fecal sample | place: Denmark | collected 2008
TATCGTTGGATTGTAATCGGGATTTTTTTGTTGTTTGGCCTTTTTTGCCATATCTAAGAATTTGGCAATTTCTCTATTCACCGCTGGCGAGCCACTCGTGGATGAAAAGTCCGCTAAAGTGGTGTTAGCAAGTGCTTTCTTGGCTTTTTTAAATTGTTCACTGAGGTCAGTAGAATCTTTTAAAACCGATTTGTACTCTTTGTTAATTTGTTCAAAGATGGCTCTATAACCAGCAGAATATTTATTTAAGTTATTTAAACCTAAACCCTGATTTATCTTCGCCATAGCCAAGCGGCCAATTTCATCATCGTTTAAGCTACCGATAATTTTATCCACCAACGGCAACACTAACGTTCGAGTAGCTTCGTGGACTACAGCGGGAGGCAATTTGGCCATCTGTGTTGACAAACTCGAAAAAGTGTCTTTAAGAGTTTTCCTTAATTCACCAGGAAATTGTTCAAAATTATCTCGAATCCAAGCAAGCGCCTTTTGTTGGGCTTGTGTGATTTTTTGTTGTTGAACTGCAGCCTCTAACTGTTTATCAGTTGTTGTTTTTAAAGCGTCTGTTAAATATGTGGCTGTCGTCCCTAAATTCTCTGCGGTAAGTTGCGAATCTTCGAGCATCGCAATAATTGCACTATCAGCCGAACCAACGCTTGTTAAAATGGGAGTATAGTCCATTCCTTCCATAATAGCCTCCTCTCTTTATGAATGAGCGCGGGCAATGTGGTTCCAATCCGCTCTTAATCCCGCTTCTCTTCTGTTATAATTTCTTCTTTACTTTGCAAAACTCCATACCTATCCAAAGCATCGGCTACCGCCAATGTCACCGGATCGTTAATGTGAGCAATTTTAATCAAGTTTTCAACCACTTCGGGTTGCAATCCTCCCACAGTGTTTTTTAACTCTTTTGTAACTGTTTGTAATTGCTGCGGGTCAAACGTCGCGATAGAATTAATCAATTCTAACCCAGTCCTAAAGTTCACCGCCCGATCGGCCATCGTGCACAGCCGTTCATAATCTTTCTTACAAAAATTTAAAATTTTATCTACAAAACCACACTCATATAATATGTCTACAATCGCCGAGCTTAAAGCCGCCATTTGTAAATCATTTTCAATAGTCGTATAGCCCAAGAGACCATATAAAATTAAACAAATTTCAAAATTGGTCATATAATCTATATAAGTCTCGTCTGCTTGTTTATCAAAAGTATACCATACAATTTGTGCAACTAAGTTTTCTTTTTGGGCCATTGGTAAATAATCTTTTACCAAAATTTGAGGGAAGATTTTGTCAAAGTCTTCCGCTTGCTCGGCGGTCGCTTCCCCTTTTTGCAACGCTTCGCGATACCGAAGCCATTTTAATACTATAGCTGATAATAAAACCTTGTTTTCCATAATCACTCCTCTTCTTCTCCAACAAAAAATTGAGCCCAACGCTCTTCTGTCGGAATATCTGAATATCTCTTGACCATTTCAAGAGAATCCCAAGATTGGATTTCGGCAATAGCCGAATCCGAAATACCTTCTTTTTGCATATTGGTTGTCCACAAATGTCTCATACAGTGGAAATAAAAAGGCACATTCATCAACGTGCTAATCTTCTCAGCGTATGTATTCATTTGCGACACCGTTGCTTGAACAAATTTGCCATCACTGGTAGTAACAAACAGCCATGGCGATTCTATTCCGCGCTCCTCGCGCTGTTTCATCCAAGCATCAAAATAGGGTTGAAATTTATTTTTTAATACATATTTAGGAATCTGCTTTCCGTTTGAGCCGCGTCCTTTTGTCTTAATGACACCCGTTTTATACATTTTACCATTAAGAATTAAATGTGCGTCATCAAAAAACTCAACCTTCATCCTGGTCAATTCGGCCTTTCTCATTCCCGACGCAAAACTTAATGCGAGTGCGCAGGCTATTTGACACTGACCTTGTGCCAAGAGTTTGTCTAAACACTCTTCGACTTGCTCGTCGGTCAACACCGTTTTTTCGCGTACTGGTTCTTTGTGCACCGGTTCAAGGCTTTTGATTAGATTCCTAAAGTTTGGATATAAATCTTCGTCCAAAACTTCAATACAGTTCGATAGACTGCTGATGGCGGACTTTAAAGAAGCCACCCTATTAGAGCTCAAACCGAGCCCGCGCAAATAACCAATGTATCTCACAAAATCTCGCTTTTTGAGATCGATGAAAAACTTGTCTTCATTCTCGGTGTAATTCCAACAGAAGAAAACTTTCAACTGAGCCTCATACTGCTGGATTGTTTGCGCACTGCGGTCATTCGCTTTGCAATAATCTATAAACTCTTTAACTAATTGTCTGTTTGGCTTACTGACTGAAGGCCAAGCTTGAGTGAGATTTGCGTTGTAAACTGTTGTTCGTCCCATTTGAGTCCCTCCAATCTTTCTATTTCATTATCGACATCTTTGATGGCATGATTCGCTGTCAAAGTTTTGCGATGTTTTTTTTCAAGTTTAATTTGGTCATCTATATCTTTATTCCACTTGGCACCTCGAAGACAGAACCAAAGTGCGATGGCGTCTGATTCGTCGCGCGTAATCGATTCGGGATCGATGTCGTAATATTTACATACCGCCGCACGGATGTCGTCTTTTTGCGGTTTCTCAATCCCTAAAAGTTTCTTGAAATATGTCTTCACAGAAATCGAATGAATACCGTTGGAATAAGTATAGAGTTTTCTTAAATAAGTGTTGATATTGAAAACCGCGTGTGCCGCCGCAAGGGCTTGTAACGTTTGAGCCGTTGAGTGCGGTCCGCAGTTAATCGGCAGTTGTTCTTTAATAATAATTAAATCTTCTGCTTGAAGACTGTACCTATCCAAGAAGTCGTTGACCATCTCATCGAACATTTGATACATTTCGCCGGTAGGCTGATCTGTCGTTCGAGATACGGATATCTGTTGCACCTCTATGAGGGCATTTGTTGATACATCTAAAAGAGCAAAGCCGCTCTCGTATTGCGCCAAATCGCATACGAGAGCGTACTTATAATCACTTAACCGTTTGAGGAATTTTGCTTCCATTCGTTTCTCCTTGTTTTCCTTGTGTATTACCTTGTGTACTATGTTACCTTAGAAGTTGATAATTAACGTATCTCCCGAAAGTTCGAAGGTGGGTATATCGCTTGCCTTGGCACCGCCAGCTTCGGTCAAAATCTCGCTCGGTGTCCTGTAATATATCCAGCCTGAGCTATCGAATACACACACCATTCCTGTTCCCGAACCTTTGTTAGACTTAACCCCTGATTGCAACCAACTGCCTTTTACATATCCGCTTGCGTTTACCGAATATCCGTCAGAAGTTTGCCCTGTTATTGTTTGCCCTCCTGTGAACGTGTTATTTCCAGCAAGGTTTGCCTTTCCACTTATATCTTGATGACTTGTGAGAAATGTTGAACCTTTTGTTAAGGTTAATTTTCTGTTTGTAGCGTTGTAAGACGCCGCAGTAACAGCATTACCTGTTCCAGTCACTTCTACACTCGTGGCACCAGTATCAGTAGGGATTGTTGGTTTGTTTAACAAATCGTTGTAAGAACCCGTTTTTGCAACTTTGTGTAGATTTATTGTTCCTGACCCTGAAAGAGCTTCACTGGCGCTTGCTGTCTGCGATGTAGTATTGTTTGTGTTCAGTGTTTTTATACTCTGGTGTGATGTTAAAACAGTTCCAAGGTCGACAACGCAGTCGCCATCGGGTTGTTTGGTAGAATTATTAATCCTGATAGCGCTAACAAGCCCTAAGTTCTTCGTAGCGACGGCATATATTCTACCACTTGTATCGTCACGTTTTATGCCTAACAAACCCCCCAAGTTTCCGCTTAACCAGGATGCGTTTATTTCCACATATCCCTGTGTTTTTAAGCTGACAGTGCCATAACCAGAATTTATTGTCTGTTTAGCGGTAAAGGTGTTTTCAGTATCAAGTTTTGCAAGATTGTTAGAGGATGTTAAAACAGTTCCAAGATCAACAACGCCGCTGGTGCCCTTACTGTTACCGTTCATCTTGATTTCAGTAATAGTACCTGTTTTCTTCAATCCAGGAAATGCGGTTTCATTAACACCAACATCACTTGCGCTTAATGTAATATCGGCACTTAAAGCCTTATTATTAACTTTTCTTGTTTTGGGCACAGCGTTATCTGCTTTTGTGCCTTGTGCTGCGGTAGCAAAGAACCCTACATCTTTTTGAGCCGCAGTGCCTAGTCCATTGACCGTGCTTTCGAGACTAGTAATCCTGTTGTCATAATCTATAAGGGCAAACGGGAGATTATTGATTGTTCTCGAACCGTCGCCAATTTTGAAACGAACTGCTTGTGTCTGGACTCCGCTAGTGTTATATTCCGCATCATATATCACAATTTCTCCCTTTTTGGGAATAAAAGTCGTTGCGTTTGCCCAGTTGGCAGCAGTATCGTGCTTTTGTTGTATTCTAGAAGTTATTTTTTTTTCAGCAGCCATTCGGGCCTCCTTATCGTTTTCAAATTAAGCCGAAAATAAAAGCTTTAAGATCGTTTTCACTTAAAGCTCGACGGGGGTTGCCACACCCCGTCTATTGTTTAAGTTTATGTGTATTTATTGATGTTAATCATTATTTCGGTATATCTCCATCTGTACAGTGGATTGTATAATTACCTGTGTTGTAGTTCCAATCACTGCCTTTTGTTATTGCATTCCATTGTGCTTTTGTTCCGTTAAATGTTATGCTCGTAAGACTTGTACAAATTCTGAAGGCATCATCGCAAATGATTGTTACGCTGTTCGGGATTGTAATACTTGTAAGTCCGGTGCAATAATAGAAGGCATCCTCGCCGATTCCTAACGTTCCTGCTTTTAATACAATCGAGGTGTTGCTGGGCATCGTGCCTTTGTACTCATAAGCGACTTTCCCTGCATACACAAGACCATCGGGCTGATTGTTGTACCATACGGTATTATAGAAGGCGCGCTTACCGATGCTTGTCACGCTGTTAGAGATTGTAATGCTGGTAAGCTTGGTGCAATCAACGAAAGCAAAGCTACCGACGTTCGTTACGCTGTTTGGAATTGTTATACTCGTAAGTCCGCTGCAACCATCGAAGGCGTAATCGCCGATGCTCGTCACGCTGTTGGGGATTGTGATGCTCGTAAGACCGCTGCAACCATAGAAGGCATAAGACGGAATGATTTTTACATTGTCTCCTATATTGACTGTTGCAAGATTGGAACAGTCTTTGAATATGGGATAACTAAACGAACCTGCACTTGTGCATGCGGTTGCATTCCAATTGACCGTCGTAAGTCCGCTGCAACCATCGAAGGCGTAATCGCCGATGCTCGTCACGCTGTTGGGGATTGTCACGGCAGTTAATCTGCGGCAACCATAGAAGGCATAATTGCCGATGCTCGTCACACTGCCCCCGATTGTCACGCTCGTAAGCCCGGTGCAATTATAGAAGGCCCTGTGGCCTATGTTCGTCACGCTGTTAGGAATGGTTATGCTCTCAAGCGATGAACAACCATCGAAGGCATCCACTCCGATGCTCGTCACACTATTAGGGATTGTTATGCTCGTAAGTTTGGTGCAATCCTCGAAGGCACTAATGCCGATGCTCGTCACGCTGTTCGGGATTGTGATACTCGTAAGCCTGTCGCAATAATAGAAGGCTCCGCGGAGAATATTGCCACCTGTCACAGTCACGGATTTCAAAGATGACGGAATGTAATATGTTGTAGACGTCGTTGAGGACGTACTGTTTCCATAATAATACTGCTTTGTTGCAACACTGTCGGTATAACTTGACGTGCCAAAGATATATCCAAACGGATATTGATAGGTATCACTGCTTGTGACGCCTGCTTTTGCGCCAACAAACGGAATAGTTATGCTTTCAAGCGATGAACAACCAGAAAACGCAGCATTGCCAATACTCTTCACACTGTTAGGAATAACTACCTCTTTAATTTTGTTTTTGTCCTTAAACGCGTTGGGAGCAATGGCGGTTACAGTTAACCCTTCTATTTGAGCAGGTATTATTAAAGAAGTAAGCTCTTTATTTTGTACTAACCCTGTAATAGTTATTTTATTATCAGTTACTGTGTATGTAAATGTAAGTATATTATCAATACCCCATACACAAACCGTGCCTTGTCCCTGCTCTTTAGCGTAAATTGCTTTAACTACTTTATTATTTCTTATAGCATTTGTGCTAATTTGTTTGTTCCCCTGGTAAACATAAATAGGCATAACTCACCTCGTTATTGAACATCAAATGTTGTCGCCTTAACAGTGGTGTTATTAAATTTAACACTTGTATTATCAACGGTGAGTTTATTGAGTAATGCAATCAACTTGGTTAATTGTTCCTCTGTTAAATTTAACAATGTCAATATGTCTGTTTGTGTTAATTTATCAGTTAAATCATTATATGAACCACTAAATATTTTACTATTTATTTCGTCAACAGCACTCTGCAAATTCGTAGCCGTAAGCCCTGAATTAGCATTATTATAAACTATATGATCAGCGGTAGAAACAAAATTTACTGTTCCTGTTTCGCCTTCAATTAAATATAATTTATCATCTTGCAACGTGCCAGCAAGATACGCTTCGGAAAATTCTGCCTCTGTCATAACAACAACGTCAGCGAATGTAATAGGTCCCGAACCGCCACCCAAGTTCCCTAAATCAACTTTACCTGTTGCGTCAGGGTTAAAATTTGTTCCATTGGCTTTCACCGATGTGACAGTACCAACCTTGTCTAAACCAGGCTTGCTCTCAAGAGTAGTGATTCTATTGTTATAATCTATAACAGCAAATGGGAGATTATTAACCGTTCTAGTGCCATCACCGATTTTAAATCTAACAGCCTGGGTTTCACTTCCACTTGCATTGTATTCTGCGTCATATATAATAATTTCCCCTTTTTGAGGAATAAAGTTTGTCGCTTTTGCCCAATTGGCAGCGACGTCATGTTTTTGTTGAATTCGTGAATTTATTTTTTTTTCAGTAGCCATTTGGGCCTCCTTTATCATTTTCAAATTAAGCCGAAATAGGGCTTTGAGATCTGTTTCACTCAAAGCTCGACGGGGGTTGCTACACCCCCGTCTATTATTTAAGTTTTTGAGTTTAGAAAAATTAGTCGATATTTACCGTAGCTGAACCACAGTCAAACACGAACACTACCGAATCGTCAATTTCTACTACTGGAGCAACATTTTTCGTACCAGTAATTTTCAGGCCTGTCCCAGCGTTAACGCTAGTAACGGTGCCAACTTTATCAAGACCAGGTTTGCCTTCAAGAGCAGTAATCTTGCTTGCATAACCGTCATAAGTGCCAACTTTTGCTGCAGTGATACCAGAGTTAACAGCGTCGAGTTGTGTAGTAGAAAGTTTATTTTGTTTACCATTAATAGTGGTTGCATAACCGTCATAAGTACTGACCTTATCTGCCGTAATACCAGAGTTGACTGCATTAAGTTGTTCAGTGGTCAACTTCTCTTGTAGACCCGTAATGTCTTGGTGAGCGGTGATAACAGTACCAAGGTCAACAACACCAGAAGCTGGATTCTTTGTTTCACCATTCATCCTAACAGCAGTAACGGTACCGGTTTTATTCAAACCAGGGAAGGCTGCTTCGGTAACGCCAACATCGCTTGCGCCCAAGTTAATGTCACTTGAAAGTACTTTGTTGTTGATTTTTCTTGTTGTAGGAACATATCCAGAAAGGTCAATGTCTGTATTGCCGATACGCTCCCACTTATAAATTGACCCAGAATGAACTGTTATGAATTCATCGTAACTATCAGGTTGTCCGTCGCTCGGATTGTGCGAATGAGCCTTAAGATAAATCTTGCCCATTGTTGCTTGTGCAGCAGTGGGTAGCTCAGTAACAACTTGATATTCAAATTGTTTAACAGCATTTATTGCGGTATCAACATACTGTTTGGTTGCGGGGTTCATATCTTCCGCCGGAGCTTGAACCGTTACAGCACCTGTAAACGCGCCACCAGCCTTAGGCATTGCATTGTCAGCTTTTGTACCTTGTGCCGCAGTTGCATAAGCAGAGCTTTCGGTATAAGCCGCACTCTTAAGACCTTTAACAGCAACATTGTCAGTAGCAGTGCCATTAACGGTAATCTTTACTGTACCGTTGTTAGTACCGGACTCAAGAGTAACTGTCTGGTGACTCTGAAGAGCAGTGTCAGCTTTACCTAAAGAGGTTTGAACAGCTTGTGCTAAATCTGTTTTAGGAATGCCGCCATCAGGTTTTGAATATTTACCTTCTGCTGTAGATTGTGCTGCTTGTGCAGCAGCTGCGGCAGCAGCAGCGTCATCGACACCTTTCTGAGCTGTGGCAAGCAGCGTAGCCCAGCCTTTAACAACAGCAGGATCACCAACTGCGACACCGTCCTTTTTCAGAACAAGCGAGCCATCAGCAGCTCCGGTTTCAAGCGTGTATTCAGCTTGTGCTGGAAGAGCCCCAATTTGTTGGTCTGTGTATTTTTTAGCATCAGCCAATGCGGTAGCCGCAGAACCAGCTTTGTCTGCACCAACTTCACCTGGGGTGTAGGATGGTTTGGTCGCCTCTTTGGCCCATCCATAAACATCGGCAGCAAGACCGCTCGCCCACGGAAGTTCTCTAAATTTGTGAACACCATCGCCCACTTTTAACAATACCGCAGGAGGCGTGGATTGTTCGGCAGTCTCACTATTCGCCAATGAACAAATTGCGACCTCACCCTTTTTAAGGATGAATTCGGAAGCGTTCCAATTGGTTAAAGTATCATATTTTAAAGCAATTCTTGTATTAAGTGTAGTAGTTGCCATTGCTTTTATTCCTCCAAATTATTAGGCGTTTGCAGTGCCGCCATTAAGAATGAGCTCATCTCCGTCCGTCTGGACAAGCTTGTTCACATTCAAGGCACTAATTTTTGCGTCAGTCACTTGACCATCCCCAATCATCGCCGTCAACACGCCACCGGGGGCAATTGAGAACTCGCGTTGCTCATTGATGGCAAGACCACCGTTAGCAAGGGCATTATACGTAAGGGGTTCAGGTACAGGAACCGTAACATAAGCTTTCCCTTCTTCGTCCAACACAACCGCGTGTTCGTTTCCGCCTTCCGTGTGTCCAAGTTTGATGCCACCAAGAGCATCGGTTGTGGCTTGTGGGATCTCGGTCAGTGCGCCAAGATCAGCAGCAGTAATTTCAACAGCTTCAGAGCCGTTATAGGTTTTACCGCCGGCCGTTAGAATGTTTTTAACCGAATCAGCAACACCCGCGTTCGCTACGGCTCCTTCAATCAACGCACCACTCAATTTGTGGTCAGCGTCGATAATAGATTGTTTTTTATTAATCTCGCCTTCGAGTTCAGCCTTCGCTCCGCTAACCGCTGTGCCGATTTCACTCGTGACATCTGCTGATTTAGCATAACCATCAAGAGCTGCCCCAGTAATGTATGCAGAATTGTCGACTTCATAACCGTCAGCAGTTTTCTTAACAAGACCAGTACCAGTTATAGCGTTTAACTTATCGAGATTTGCGTTAGCAGCCTGTTTGCCTGCCAATGCGTCCGCTAACCCTTCAACCTGAGCTTGAGTGATTGCAATATCTTGAAGTTCAACTGTAACCTTACCGTTTTCTTGTTTAATAGCCTTTAGTGTCTTACCAGCCCCAACAGCTACTTGTGCAAGAGTCAGCTTATTGATTTCTGCTGTAAGTTCGTCATTAGTTACATAAGAAGACAGATCAATATCTGTGTTACCAATCTTTTCAAACTTATCGGTTACCCAAATATATTCATCATATATGTCGCCCGTTCCGTGTGCATGCGCTACAAGATATATAATACCCTTTTTGCCAGTCTGAGGAAGTTCATTAACAACGCTGAATTCAAATTCGGTTATACCGCTAATAGCATCATCAACGTATTTCTTCGTTGCGGGGTTCATATCTTCCGCCGGAGCTTGAATTGTTATAGCGCCAGTGAAAGCACCACCTGCTTTAGGCATTGCAGCGTCTGCAATGGCTTGCACAGCCTCAACTTCCGTAGTCTTAGCATAGGAACTCAAATCGATGTTTACTTTTTTGTCGACTATTTCAACATCAACGCCGTCGACCTTAACACCTTCAAGAACGTTAACTTGTGCGCCAGCAGCAATACCGTCAAGTTTTGCTTTGTCTTCTTTCGACAAGAAACCATCTTTTTCCGTTGTCGCAAGAATGAGTTTACCTTCGATATTCGTGCAGCGTGCTTCAAGTGCGCTAACTTTAGTTGCAAGTTCGTCTGCGCTAGAAGCTTGACCAAACTTCGTAAGGGTTTTACCTGCATTGATTTGATAAAGACCAACACCTTCGGTGGTATCCTTAACGATCAATAATTGACCAATATAATATGCACTATCTGCACTGCCTACTTCTGCGGCACCCGCAGCAGCAGTGACAGCGTCATTATAATTCTCAAAATAGCTATTAGCATCCAGTGGGAAAGCAGAAGTCCTATTAAAGCCAACAGCAAAATTTAATTTACCAAAATCCATTGACATAGTATATACCTCCCTCTATTATGCTACGGTGAAATGCCACTTATTCGCTTTGTCACAAGCTGCAGCATTATCTTTGTAATATACGTTATACGACTTAGCCTCATAGCCGTTCGCGCCTTCTACATCCACAGTAACATGGGTAAATGCGCTGAACGCTTCTGCGTTCAGTCCGTTAACGTCTTTGATTGAATTGATGGTTCTCGGTGCAGGAACGGCTATGATAACACGCATATCACCAACGTTCTCTTGAGCATCGCCCGTATTACCCGCAGAGATTGCACCATTTTTCTTACCAGCCAAACCTCTAATAATCGCACTTGTGGGAGTGCCTTCTTTAGAGTTGACACCACCCCAGAAACTGTTCCTATAACCAGTAACAGCACCCGAAGTAGCATTCTTTGTGCCAGCAGCAATTTTACCAGCTACACCCTCAGTCGCGCCAAGGTTGTTTTTAGGATCGGCACCGGCCGTGTGCGTAGCAACAACACTGACCTTATAATTGGTGCTGTCACCAACTGTAAACTTGGCAAACGAACCCGTGGCCGTAGTAGCCGTGTGCGAATCCGTATCACTAACCGCATAGGTTGCCGTAATACCCGTATCAGGGCCATATTGATAACTACCTTTGTTAAAACTTACCGAATATGCAGGAGTGAATTCGCTACCAACTTCTTTTGCTCCAGCTCCAGTCAAACTGATTGAAACCGACGGTTGTTTCACCGTGGGAGTATTATTAGCCTTTGCGAGCGCTCCTTTTAAGAATTCTTCTACAGACTTACCGCTTGCAGGCAACACAACCGAACCGGATGCGTCAGGAGCATAAATACCAAACGCTGTAGTTGCTGTGATATTATCTTTAAAATAGACATTACCTGCGTCGTAATTGCCATCCATGGCTTCCCAGTTGGTCTCGCCGCGTACATATGCGGTATACTGATATTTTCCACCAACCAACGCTTCCCTGATGATCGCAATGTCACCTTTTACAGGTGCTGTAATTTCAGCAAGCGCTGCCGCTTTGTCACCACCCAACGCGATGTCTTTCTGATAAACATCGGTTGTGTGCAAATTTTTGGTAGCATCACCGATTGCTTTTTCGACGGCTGCCAAATCCACAAATGAAATGGTAATTTCGCTCCAAGTTTTGGTGCCATCTCCAACCTTGAAAATGTGTAAATCGGTATCATAACCAACTTCACCTTTTTTCAAAACAAGCTTGGAAGCAGCCCAATTGGTGCTGGTGTCATTACGTAAAATTAAAGTAGTACGTATTTGTTTCTCCATAAACTCTCCTTTTTGAAATAAGTTTGTCATTCATTCAACGCGTCTCCGCCATTGAAAATAAAATGCTCGTAATTTTGTCCCATGCTTTTATAAGATTTTTCTTCCTTATCCCAGCAATAGGTTGCTTGTTCTGATAATACAAAGTACACACCACCAACATCGCCAACAGTGGGTAGTTGTTCGCGTGTACTCACTTGAACAGCCCCTGCGGTAACGCCCGAAGCAGAAATAACGTTATTTTCGTCAATTGTAATTCCAGAACCAGCTGTTAATTTTTGTTGATACTTTTGTAGTTCCTCGGTTGAATCCAAGGCTATCCAATTAGAACCATCTGAACGATATAGACCGTTGTGTTCTAATTTCTCCGTTGTGGCACCAAGATGATGATAGATTTTATTATCGCTTGCGTCCTTCGGAGAAAAAGAACTCAGATCTTTGTTCTCAATTGGAGTGTTAAGCAGCTGATTGTAATCAGCAATCATAATTCTTTGAATCATCTTTTAACCCTCTGTAATTATATAGTAAGCGTTTTGAACATATTTTTCCGTGGTCGGTCCCACATACTTAACAAATTTGCCAAAAAACTCACTCACATTCAGCTTGTTCATTTCTTCTTCGGTTTTGGCTATAATGGGGTTTTCGATCGAACCAAGTTCTCCAGTACCATTAATTACCTTTCCATACGAATCGTAAGCTGAATAACCCTTTAAAACCTTGGCCGCATCTGCCTGATTGCCAAGAGGGGTTAATACATAATCTCCTGTTGGACTATAATTATCATTAGTTTGGATAATTAGCGTCCCCTCGTATTTTTGTCCCATATTCTCTCCTCCTGCCAAATCACCCATAACCAACATTGTGGATGCTTTTGCGATAGTTGTTTACGCCGCAGGTTCAGGTTCAGGATCTTTCTCCGGTGCGACATAAGACCCGTTCAATACCACGCCCTGTGCTCCATAAGCTTTTTTACCTTTCAGGATGTCTTCTTCGGACGCCAGATTAGGTATCGATTCCAAACGATATTCACCCGTAGGACTATAATTATCGTTGGTTTGAATAATCAGTGTGCCTTCATATTTTTGTCCCATAATTTTCCCCTCACTTCTTATTTACTTTTTTTGAAAAATCAATAATGAATTCGATTGCGTCGGAAATTTGATCAACCTCATATTGAATGCCTAATTCCTTCGCACAAGAATCCACAGCTGCCATAACAATTTCTTTTTTTTCTGCCCCAGAT
>ULWT01020012.1_pt1 | contig 13059 bp, 9 predicted proteins | sample 1960611 | NCBI WGS metagenome assembly ULWT01 (sample SAMEA4835819, study PRJEB28245) | human gut metagenome | biome: gut microbiome; material: fecal sample | place: Denmark | collected 2008
AAAGTAAAACGCTTGGTGATTCCGGCCGCTTCGGCCCACGGTCTGAGATACTGATTGATATTTGAAGGCAGGTTGAACACAGGATCGTCTGCAGCCTTGTCCTCACGCTCCGGCATCCATTTCAACGCCTCGTTGGAGAGTGGCAGGTAAATCGGTTCTTTGGTCTTCTGCATAGCTACCGCCAGACGGTATTGGCCGTTATCGACAAAGACATTCTTCCATTTCAGGCCGACAATATCGCTGATACGCAGTCCGCAGAAGCAGGAGAACAGATAGGCATTTTTTACCCTCCCTTCCTGCATCGGAGTGGCAATCAATGCCCGTACCTCTTCGATGGTCATATAGGACCGCACGCTTTCCGGCATTTTGGGCTTCTCCGACTTTTCCATCTCGTTAAACGGATTTCTCAACAACCGTTTAGCCCGAACGGCAGCATTCAGGGCGCCATTGAATATCTGATAATAGGTGTTGCGTGTAGAAGCTGCTATCGGCTTTCCTTTAGGGCGGAAGGTTGTCAGCATGTAGTCGATATAGCCTTGGCAAAAAGCGAGGTCAACCCGATCCAATATAAATCTTTCCCCTGCATATTCTTTCAGGATATGGGTAACGGCTTTGATTTGACCGATGCCCTTCTTGTCGCGTTTCTCTTGGTACTCCAGATAGGTTTGCATCCAGTCCAGCAGATAAATCTTATCCGTATGGTTCACGATACCGGCTTCACCACTGGTCAGCTCGATAATACGTTTCGACTTGATGGCATTTGCGGCAGCCATTGTTATTTCATTTTGCCGACGGGTATTGCTGTCCGTTCCCGGAATAAGATACAGCTTCAGGTACTCGTATGTCCGTTTGCCGTTGCGGTATATATCCAGATACAGACTTTTGCTGCCATCGGACAAATCCTTCATCCGAAGACGGATTGGCTCTTTTACTTTTTTAGGCTTCTTTATTCGTGGCATAATCGTATTCTTTCATTCGTTATTTTTCGTATGCAAATGTACGAATTAAAACTGAAATCAAGAAACAAACAAGGAACAAAAATGTACCCAAAAAGAACCGATTAACAGAAAATAATGAAAACAACTGAAAGAAAGAGCGTCTTTATAAAACACTGATATAAAGCTAATTTATCTATACTTGTTTGGATTTTCTTTTCATCTTTAATATACCTGTTTATTTATTGATAATAAAAACATCAGCAAAGATATGCAGATACGTTCAGACCAGAGTGAGGAATTATTTACTGTATCGGGGTTGGAGAATGTCTGGGTGATGGCCGATGTCTATGAAAGTGATATCAGCAAAGTATGTGCAGGAGACAGGGTGGAGATTACTACACTGGCTTATCGGAACAGGAGTTTCGGAGGCACTATAGACAAAGTGTATCAGGTGCTGAATGACGAGAGTAAAACGATGAGCGTGCGCATAAAATTACAAAATAGGGATTATCTGCTGAAGCCGGGTATGTTTACCAATGTAAAGGTGACTTGCAAGGCATCCGAGGAACGGATGGCACGGATAGACCCTCATTCGCTGGTTTTTGAGAATGGGAAGAATTATGTGGTAGCGGTAGACGGCGACGGCAGTCTTCAGGTGAAAGAGGTGGAGATTTACAAGCGGTCGGATAAGGAATGCTATCTCCGTTCCGGTGTTACCGGAGGCGATAAGATTCTTAACAAAAATGTTCTGTTGGTTTATAATGCTTTGAATGACGATTCTAAATAGAAGGAAAGTATGCATAAGTTTATTGATAATATAGTAGCTTTTTCACTGAAAAATAAATTTTTTATATTTTTCAGTACCACGATAGCGGTCATTGCAGGGGCGATATCTTTCAAACATACACCTGTAGATGCTTTTCCCGATGTGACGAACACGAAAGTGACCATAATCACCCAGTGGCCGGGGAGAAGTGCGGAAGAGGTGGAGAAATTCATCACTATCCCTGTTGAAATAGCGATGAATCCTGTTCAGAAGAAGACTGATATCCGTTCTACCACTCTTTTCGGTCTGTCTGTTATCAATGTGATGTTTGAGGACGATGTCGATGATTTCACAGCTCGCCAGCAGGTGTATAACTTGTTGAATGATGCTGATTTACCGGAAGGGGTCACTCCTGAAGTACAGCCGCTTTATGGCCCGACGGGAGAGATTTACCGCTACACTTTGCGCAGTGGCAAGCGTGATGTGCGCGAATTGAAAACAATTCAGGACTGGGTGATAGACCGCAATCTCCGTGCTGTGCCGGGTGTGGCTGATATTGTGAGTTTCGGTGGCGAGGTAAAGACTTTCGAAGTCAGTGTGAATCCCCATCAACTGATAAATTACGGTATTACTTCATTGGAACTGTATGATGCTATTGCAAAGAGTAATATCAATGTCGGAGGAGATGTGATTACTAAGAGCTCACAGGCCTATGTGGTGCGTGGAATCGGATTAATCAATGATTTGGAGGAAATCCGGAATATTGTAGTGAAGAATATCAACGGTACGCCTGTATTGGTCCGTCATTTGGCGGATGTGCACGAATCCTGTTTGCCCAGACTGGGACAAGTAGGACGCATGGAGGAAGATGATGTGGTGCAAGGCATTATCGTCATGCGGAAAGGAGAAAATCCGGGTGAGGTGATTGCTGCCTTGAAGCATAAAATAGCAGAACTGAATACAGGGATTCTGCCCGAAGATGTGGAGATTGTTCCATTCTATGACCGTGAGAACTTAGTCAATCTGGCTGTTCATACGGTGACTCATAATCTTATTGAGGGTATATTGTTAGTTACGTTTATCGTTTTAATTTTTATGGCGGATTGGCGGACGACAGTGATTGTCGGCATCGTGATTCCGTTGGCGCTGCTCTTTGCCTTTATCTGCCTTAGAGCGATGGGAATGTCTGCCAATCTGCTTTCTATGGGAGCGATAGATTTCGGCATCATCATTGATGGCGCCGTGGTGATGGTAGAAGGGGTTTTTGTGGCGCTGGACAGAAAAGCGTACGAGGTGGGAATGCCTGCGTTCAACCGGATGTCGAAAATGGGGCTTATCCGGAGCACTGCCAAAGATAAGGCGAAAGCGGTGTTCTTCTCCAAATTGATTATTATCACAGCGTTGGTGCCTATATTCTCTTTTCAGAAAGTGGAAGGAAAGATGTTCTCTCCGTTGGCATATACATTGGGATTCGCACTGCTGGGGGCTTTGATCTTCACTTTGACACTGGTTCCTGTCCTGTCTTCTATGTTGCTGAAACGTGATGTCCGTGAGAGGAATAACTGTATCGTCCGTTTTATCAATGAAAAAGCTTCGTTGCTGTTCGACCGGTTTCATGCCCGTCGCAGTCTCACTATCGGACTCTCTACGGTGGTGGCGGTTTTCGGATTGTGGCTTTTTACTTTCTTGGGAACGGAGTTTCTTCCTCAGCTGAATGAAGGTTCCATTTATGTACGCGCCACGCTTCCGCAAAGCATCGCTTTGGATGAATCGGTGGAGCTGGCCAACACCATGCGTCGTAAACTGATGGCTTATCCCGAAGTGAGACAAGTGATGTCCCAAACCGGACGACCGAATGACGGAACAGATGCGACCGGTTTCTATAATATTGAATTTCATGTAGACATCTATCCCGAGAAAGAATGGGAGAGCAAACTGACCAAACTGGAACTGATTGATAAGATGCAGCAGGATTTATCCATTTATCCGGGCATCGACTTCAACTTCTCACAGCCTATATCGGATAATGTGGAGGAGGCGGCATCGGGGGTAAAGGGCTCTATTGCGGTGAAAGTGTTCGGCAAGGACTTATATGAGTCACAGAAACTTGCCGTACAGATTGATAAGATTTTGGGGACTGTGGAAGGTATTGAAGATTTGGGAGTAATCCATAACATCGGCCAGCCTGAACTGCGTATCGAACTGGATGAACAGAAACTGGCACGATACGGGGTAGCGAAAGAAGATGTGCAGTCCATCATCGAGATGGCTATCGGCGGAAAATCGGCCTCTTTACTTTATGAAGATGAACGGAAGTTCAATATTATGGTGCGTTATAATCCGGAATTCCGTCAGAACGAAGATCAGATAGGCAAGATATTGGTTCCGGCCAGCGATGGAGCCATGATACCTGTCAAGGAATTGGCGGATATCCGTACCATTACAGGACCCTTACTTATTTTCAGGGACAACCACACTCGTTTCTGTGCGGTCAAATTCTCCGTGCGGGGACGGGACATGGGAACGGCGGTGGCAGAGGCACAAAAGAAAGTAAATGCCGCGATCCATCTTCCTGAAGGATATTCTTTGAAATGGACGGGAGATTTTGAGAACCAGCAACGGGCGTCCAAGCGTTTGGCCCAGGTGGTTCCTGTGAGTATCGCTATTATCTTTGTCATTCTGTTTGTACTTTTTTCGAATGCCAGAGATGCAGGATTGGTGCTACTGAATGTACCTTTTGCAGCCGTGGGAGGTATTGCCGCATTGTTGCTGACGGGATTTAATTTCTCAATTTCTGCGGGGATCGGTTTCATTGCTTTATTCGGTATCTGTATTCAGAATGGGGTGATTATGATTTCGGATATCAAGCATAATCTGCATACACGGCTATCCTTGCCGGATGCGGTGAAAACAGGAATGCGCTCGCGTATCCGTTCCATTGTAATGACGGCGGCCATGGCGGCTATCGGGTTGATGCCTGCTGCCATGAGTCATGGCATAGGTTCCGAATCACAGCGCCCGCTAGCTATTGTTATTATTGGCGGTTTGATAGGAGCCACTTTTTTTGCCTTGTTCGTATTTCCGCTGATTGTGGAGTGGGTTTATAGCAAGATGTTGTATGATAAAGAAGGTAATCTGCTGCAAAGAAAATTATAATGATGTATATTTGCAACCGACAGAAAAACAGATTTGTTTATGGCAAAAATAATATTGGTAGAGGATGAGATAAATATTGCCTCGTTCATTGAAAGAGGGCTTCGTGAGTTCGGTCACGAGGTCTCTGTGGTGTACGATGGTAATACGGGATGGGAACTGCTTCAGAATGAGTCTTTTGATTTGTTGATATTGGATATCATTATGCCGGGTATGAACGGATTGGAACTGTGCCGCATGTACCGGCAGCGTTTCGGCTATCACTCTCCTGTTGTTATGCTGACGGCGCTTGGAACTACAGACGATATTGTGAAAGGACTGGATGCCGGAGCGGATGATTATCTGGTGAAACCATTTAGCTTTCAGGAACTCGAGGCGCGTATCAAGGCTTTGCTCCGCCGGAGTAAGGAGGTTCCTGTACAGCAATTGGTTTGTGGGGATTTGATTTTGGACTGTACGTTGCGGCGTGCTCGCCGGGGAAACATGGATATTGATCTTACGGTAAAGGAATATCGGTTATTAGAGTATTTTTTGTTGCATCAAAGGGCGGTGCTTTCCCGGCTTACGCTATTACGTGATGTGTGGGATAAGAATTTTGACACCAATACGAATGTAGTGGATGTATATGTGAATTATTTGCGCGCCAAAATAGATAAAGGTTTTGAGGACAAGTTGATACATACAGTGGTGGGTGTGGGCTATATGATGACTGATTGAAAAGTATCTTTAGGATATAGAGAAACTTAAAAGAAAGGATAGACATGAAGATTGGACCTAAAATAGCTTTGTTTTATTCCCTCATTACGATGTGTGCCATTATCATGGTGATGAGCGTGTTCTATTTGTTCAGCTCTCGCTATATCAACCGTCTGTATGAGTCTTATTTGCGGGAGAAGGCATTTATCACTGCTCAGAAATATTGGGAAAAAGATGAAGTTGACGAACAGAGCTATCGGTTAATCCAGCAGAAATATGATGAGCTGCTGCCGCAAGCAAGGGAAGTATTATTGAATATGGACACGTTGGCACACGTCAAGGACACGTTGGGAAAATATCTCAATGCCAGTCAGCAGGAAAGACTTTTTCATGGTGACGGTACTCCGGTGACTTTTAAATATAAGGAAGAATTGGGTGCGGCTCTCTATTATCCGGATAATGAAGGATATTTTATTGTCTTTGTCTTCTCTGAAAACACTTATGGCAAGGAGATACAGGAGCATATTTTGCTACTTTCGGTTACTCTCGTTGTCATCAGTTCTATTTTTATTTTTTTTATCGGGCGTGTTTATTCTAACCGGATTCTTACTCCCCTGCAACATATCTTGAAAGAATTGAAGCGTATCCGCGCCAATAACCTGAATGTACGTCTGAGAAGCTATGGGAACAAGGATGAGTTGGATCAGCTGATTGTGTCACTGAATGGGATGCTGGATCGTATTGACACAGCGTTTAAATCCGAGAAATCATTTGTCAGCAACGCTTCCCATGAATTGAACAACCCGCTTACTGCTATTCAGGGGGAGTGCGAAATAGCCCTTCTGAAAGAGCGTAGCACTTCGGAATATATGGATTCTTTGGAACGTATCTCGGTAGAGAGCAAACGTATTTCTCTGCTGATAAAGTCTTTGCTGTTTTTATCCCGTCAGGATAAGGATATTCTAGCAAATACGGTAGAGGATGTTTGCCTGCCTCGGATGCTGAGGGAGCAGTATGCCGGCCGTCCTCGTATTCGTCTGTCTTCCACACTTAGGGAGGAGAATGACTTTATTGTCCGTGCCAATCCTTATTTATTGGGAATAGCCCTTCAGAATGTAGTGGATAATGCCTGTAAATATTCGGATAAGGATGTGGAAATCAGCTTGTTCGAAAAGGAGGGCCGGAGAGTGGTGGAAATCAGGGACCAGGGTATTGGTATTCCTCAAGAAGAGGTAGAATTGATTTTTCAATCTTTCTATCGTGCTAGTAATACACGTTCTTACAAGGGGCAAGGCATCGGGCTAAGCCTTTCTTTGAAAATTATATCTACTTACGGCGGCCAAATGGGAATCCATTCGGAAGAGGGACATTTTACCACCGTAAGTATAACTTTTCCTCTGTCCCTAGCCGAAGAATAAATAACAGATAAGAATAGCCGCAATCACTCCGGCCAAATCGGCCAGTAGTCCGCAAGGAACGGCGTGGCGTGTCCTCACTACTCCTACGCTACCGAAATATACTGCCAGGATATAAAAGGTAGTGTCTGTGGAACCTTGAAAGATACAGGCCAGTCTGCCTACGAAAGAATCGGGACCGTATGTAGTCATGGCATCCACCATCAATCCGCGTGCTCCGCTTCCACTCAATGGTTTCATCAGTGCTGTGGGAAGTGCTCCTACGAAATCACTGTCGATACCGCATAGCTTTACGGCTCTGTCAATGCCGTCAATCAAATAGTCCATCGCACCCGATGCACGGAAGACACCGATGCCTACCAGTATGGCTACCAGGTAAGGAATGATGCGTATGGCAGTGTTGAATCCTTCTTTGGCCCCTTCAACAAAGGAGTCGTAGACATTGATTTTTTTTCTGATCCCTGCTACAATGAAGCCGATGATGATAAGAAATAGAAAGACATTGGCAAAGGTAGTGGAGTAAATATCTATCTGGTTTCGTGACAAGGTATTGAAGAAATAAATAATTCCTGCTACCAGCAAACTCATTCCCCCTAAGAAGAAGAGGATGGTACGGTTAAACAGGTTGATTCTCTGATAAATGCTTACAGCGACAATACCTGCCAAGGTAGAGAAGAAGGTTGCCAGCAGGATGGGGACAAATATGTCTGTAGGTTGGGCAGCACCTAGTTGAGCGCGATATACCATGATGCTGATAGGAATCAGAGTCAGCCCCGAAGTATTCAGTACCAGGAACATAATCATGGGATTACTGGCAGTATCTTTCTTGGGGTTCAGTTCTTGCAGGCCCTCCATTGCTTTCAGTCCTAAGGGAGTGGCGGCATTATCTAGTCCCAGCATATTGGCTGCCAGATTCATAAAGATGCTACCTGTCACAGGATGTCCTTTGGGGATATCGGGAAAAAGTTTACTGAACAGAGGTCCCAGCAATCGGGAAAACAGAGCGATGACTCCGCCTTGCTCGCCTATTCTCATGATACCCAGCCAAAGGGAAAGGACACCGGTCAGTCCCAGTGAAATTTCAAATGCAGTTTTGGAAGAACTGAAAGTAGAGTTGATAATTTCGGGAAACACTTGTGTGTCGCCAAGGAAAACGAGTCGCATCAACGCTACTACGAAGGCTATCAGAAAAAAGGCTATCCAAATGTAGTTCAGAACCATATCGCTAGTTTTATTAGTAATAACTCGGACAAAAGTAGTCAATTTATTCGTTTTTGAATTAGAAAAGATTCAATTCTCTTATTTTTATTTCCAATCTTTGTTTGAACACGATAGCAAAATAGTATGAAATGATTTTAAGAGCAAACTACTCTCTCATTTGATTATTTCGATGAACGGGACGAGAAGGAAGCGTTTAAGCGATTCTCGCGAGTTTGAAGAATATCAAAAAGAGTAAAAAGACGTTTGATGGTTTGCTATTTGTCGGGTATATAAAGAAAAATGTTCTTTATGGATTTAAATATGCTTTGAAATGGATACTAATGAGATGTAAAATAACTCTTGAAATAAGTCTGTTCTAGAAGAAACGGATAATATAAGAATCGAAATAGTTAGGAAAAAGAGTTTTGTTGATCGGATCTGATAATAAAAGGTTATATTTGTGCAAATATGTAGTGTGAATTCTGTAGTAGAAGGAGGGCATTGACGTAATAACAAGTAATATGGGAGAATATATGATGAAAACCGAGGAAATAAAAGATTAGTTCAAGCAGTTTGAAAGTATCGTTTGTGATTATCATGGAGTAGAGTGTTGGAGTGCACGCGAGTTGTATTCCTTATTGGGTTATACCCAGTGGAGAAACTTTGAGGCTATCATCAATAAAGCGAAAGCTGCTTGCACGAATGCAGGTGAAGATGTGACCTATCATTTTGCTGACGTCAGCAAAATGATAAGTTTACCTAAAGGTGCAGAAAGAGAGATAGATGATATCTATCTTACCCGTTATGCCTGTTATTTGACTGCTCAAAATGGTGATGCGCGTAAACCGGCTATAGCTTTTGCTCAAAACTACTTTGCTGTTCAGACAAGGCGTGCAAAATTGGTGGAACAACATCTGTTGGATTATGAGCGGGTTCAAGCACGGACTAAATTGGCTGAAACGGAAAAGCTGTTATCGGGTGTGTTTTATGAACGCGGAGTAGATAGTAAAGGTTTTGCCATTATCCGTTCAAAAGGAGATAAAGCCTTGTTTCGTCTTGACACAGCGTTGCTAAAATGTAAACTTGGTGCGCCCCACAGTCGTCCGCTGGTCGATTTCTTACCAACCATCAGCATTAAGGCAAAAGATTTTGCTGCTGAGATGACTTCTATTAACGTACAACAAAAAGATCTTTATGGACAGTCATCAATTGAAAAAGAACATATTGAGAATAATACGGCTGTTCGGAATATGATGGGGTAAGCCGAGGAATCTATCCGGAACAATTGCCTGCAGGCGAAGATTTAAAGAAAGTAGAACACCGTTTGAAATCAGAAGAAAAGAAAATAACTAAGAAATAATGAAGGAATCGCTTGAGGAGAAACTATAAATGAGCTGAAACGGTTTGCTCACTTTCACATGCTTCAGTAAATAATTCTTGTGATGTCTGGTTAGGCAAAATAGAACTTTTAGCCATATACTCTTTATTATTGGCATAAATAAAGAGTACGCTTCCCCCTTTTATCGTATTGATAATAGGTTTGGTCAGTGCCTGTGGCAAAGCCGGACAACCGAAACTCCGTCCTAATCTACCCGATTTGCAAACGGATGGATTGGCGTATGCGGCGCCATGAACCACAATGGCACGTTCACGGGCCCGGTCATTTATGCCTTTTTCCAGCCCGTCTAATAAAAGAGAGTATCCGTTTTTACCTTGATATGTGTTTCCGGTAAGATAGAAGCCGAGGGAACTTTTATAAGAGCCGACTTCGTTGGAGAAAGAGGTAGCATAGTTCTCGCCGCTGTTTTTTCCATGAGAGACCACTGATGAGTATAGCATCTTTTTCTGTTCCATATCAAAGACAAACAAACGTTTTTCGGTAGAGGGTTTGGTGAAATCAATCAATGTCAGTATGGATTTGCTTTTTTGTTTAATCAAGTTGTATCCTGCCACAGCCTGTCGGAATGCCAGGAAATTGACCACCCCTCCCAATTGCATATCTTCAAATAATTGTTCGCCGTCCATTTTTTGAGGTGTAGGGACAGATGTAGCAACTTTCTTTTCGGGTGTAGCCGTCCGGGTCGATACATTGCTCGACGGAAAGAGGAATAGGAACAGGAGTAAAAAAGTTTTTTGCATGCGTATGGAAAAACTGGATAACGGGTGCAAAGTTACGCACATTTCTATTCCAAAACAAATATAATCGTCTCATTAACAGGTGCCCATTCGAAAATAAACTTGGCATGAGAGGTGGCATTTCTTACACACATATGTGAGCGGGGGATGGTACCCAACGTATAACTGTATTCTATGATCCCTGTTGCCGGCGCATTGGTGGGCACTCCGTGGATATAACCACCATTATTGAAACGACTGGCGTAAGGTGCAAAACCACCGGTGGCGGCAGAACCGTCTTTTAGAAAAATCATTTTAGTCTTTTTCTCTTGTAGAACGAACATACCCAATGGAGTTTCTTGGGCGTATGGAGGACGATGTTGTCCTGTTGTAGCAGGATTCATGCTACGTATCAGCCAGCAGCCCTTTTCTTTCCGTTCCAAAGTAGTTATATTCTGATTATGGCGGTCTATAAAAATAGCTTTGTTGAACACTACGCTGTCGGGAATCAGTTTTATATATTTTGCCGGAGCATACCATTCACCACCTATAAAGACAGGTTCTACTTTGGTAAATTTTCCTTCCTCACCTAGGTGACGGGTAAGAAGTCCATCTAGTCCGTAGCGTTTGGCAGTAAGGGTGTCATCTGTTAGGAAAAGAGGAATTCCCTGATAGCGTTCCACTCCCAATGTGTCGGCTATCCGTTTGTATGCGTCTCTTTTAAAATTTTTCACTAAAGGTGCTTCTCCGTTCCGGTTTTTATAATTCTGTAAGATACACCATTGTGTCGGCTTTCTCTGGATGTTCTCCAACAGCGCCAGTCGTTCCTTTATTTTTTCCCATTGGAAATGACGGGTGGTGTCTTTATAAGGATAGGTATCCTCCAAAGTATGTTTATCATACAGCAGTTCCTTGTCAAGCCTGATGTCTTCGGGTTTGATATCTTTTTCTACAATTTCGGCAATGGCTTCTGTCACAGTATTGTGTACCTCTGTTATCACTTCCTTAATTTCACTATTTGCTTTCGAGGTACATGAGCAGATTGTACAGAAACCAGTCAATAAATATATGAATTCTATTCTTTTCATCATAGACACAGGTTTATGGCTTTCTTCTACAAATATAATTCTTTAAAAGGAATAAACATGCGTTTTTGTTTTTAAATGCAGTGAAAAATTCCTGTTTCTTTGAACAATCTCCCCTATTGCAGACCTTATAAAAGACCGCTGGGAATAATCGCTTATCTTGGCTTGAGGTTTTTACAGAAAAAAAGAATCAACTTAAAAACAAGTATTATGGTGGAATCAACTAGAGTAAGAAGTAAAAGATTATCCTTTTCAGGTAAGAAGACACTGTCTTCCTTTATGCAAGTGAATATTGCCAGTCTGAGACAATCGGGAAAATTGCGTACCAGTGAGACGTATAGAGCTACACTGAACAGTTTTATGAAATTTATGGATGGCAAGGATGTTCTGTTGAGCAATATGGATGCCGAGTTGATGATGGGGTATGAAACTTATTTAAAGGCGCAGGGAGCAAGTATGAACACCGTTTCTTTTTATATGCGTATTTTGCGTGCAACGTATAATCGTGCAGTAGATAAAGGGGTGATCAGACAGCGTTTTCCTTTTAAGCATGTCTATACGGGAGTGGAAAAAACGGTGAAGCGGGCTATTTCTTTTAAAGTAATCAGACAACTGAAGGAGATGGATTTAAGTCACTCTCAGTCAATGGAGTTTGCGCGTGATATGTTTATGTTCAGTTTTTATACTCGGGGAATGTCATTTGTGGACATGGCTTTTCTTAAAAAAACAGATTTAAATAATGGTATGCTGACTTATAGGAGAAAGAAAACCGGTCAGTTGCTTTCCATCAGATGGGAGAAATGTATGCAGGATATAGTGGATAAATATCCTGGAAACTTCTCGACTTATCTTCTTCCTATTATAATTCATATCAGAAAGGATGAAAGATTACAATATAAAAATTCCATCTGCTTGGTAAACAGAAGGCTAAAAGAAATAGGGAAAAAGTTAGGGCTTGTTCATCCTCTGACTATGTATGTGGCGCGCCATTCATGGGCCAGTGTTGCCAGAGGCAAACATATTCCTCTTTCTGTAATAAGTGAAGGAATGGGACATGATTCGGAAAAAACGACTTTGATTTATCTGGCAGCATTGGATACCACCGTGATAGACAAAGCGAATATGGTGGTGCTGAGAGAATTCTTGTGATAATAGGGTAAAGATATTGTTTCTTGTCAAAAAGAGGATATCATATCACAGGGTATCCTCCATTTGACGGGACCAGTGTGTCCAGTGTTTTTTCAATAAATTAGTGTTTGTTCTTTCTAAAGATGATAGCAATTTCTGATGTGGCTGAGTTGAATATGCTTGTTGCAAGGTCGGAACAGCATGATCTCTTTATGTTATCTTTTGTCAGAAGATGCTGTTATAGTAAAGGAAAATCGGATTACAGATAGATCCTGAAAGAATTGCCATAAACCATCATGCTGTTTTCGTCCACCCATTTGTTGTGAAAAAAATATCAGTTCCCAAATATTCAGGATTTTTCCGTAATATGATGATTGTCATAGGTTTGTTTTTATATGAATTATAGTTGATACAACTATATTTTAGTGGATAAACTTGAATAAAAGAAAAGGCAAAGTTTACCTAGATTTTATTCTTTGATTTTGGAGATAATCCTCTTATTACAAGTACTTTATACAAAAAACACCAAGTTAAAATATTGTATATCTCTTATTAAGAGATAT
>ULWT01001488.1_pt1 | contig 12963 bp, 20 predicted proteins | sample 1960611 | NCBI WGS metagenome assembly ULWT01 (sample SAMEA4835819, study PRJEB28245) | human gut metagenome | biome: gut microbiome; material: fecal sample | place: Denmark | collected 2008
GTTGCCTGCGCATTGGCGGCCTGCGCAGCTTTCAAATGGGCTTCCTGGGTTTGCAGTATTTTAGCAGCAACTTCGGTCTGCCCTTTTATGGCCTGCTTTGCCGCCTGATATTGCAAGCGTCCTGCTTCTTCAGCAGATAAACCAAGGCGCTTATAAGCATTTTGCGCATTTAATAACTGTTGCGCCAGTTCCGCATTGCCCTGTTTGGTTAAACGGTCCGCAGCCTTTTCGACGGTTTCTGTCTGCTTAATGGCCTGTTGCTTTCGTCCTTCTGCCTGTAAAACAGCACTTGCGGCCTGCTGTGCTGCCTGCATTTCTTCCTGGTAGCGCAGGCGTGCGCTGTTCCTGCCGGTATCATAAAAGCTGTTAACCTTTTGTACAGCCTGCCCTAACAAAGTTTGTGCCTGGTAGGCTGTATTTGTAGCGGTTGCCACGTTATAAAGGTCGCTGGCAATCTGCCCGCCCTTCCATACAGCAAAACCGGCAGCAATAAGTTTAGTGTTATCTGCGGCCACGCCGAGATATTCCGCACCGAGTTTTAACGCCGGAACTACAACACTGCCAGCAACTTCGCCAATGTCTGCAAGGTCGCTTGCAGCGTCAGCGACTTCTTGGCTAAATTCACGCACGCTGTCAATAACAGCCGGGTTTAATTCAAAGCTATCTGATGTAACCAATGCATCTGATATGCCCTGCAAAAATTCTTTATAACGGTTTTGCAAAGGCTCCATACCGATGCTGCCGGTGCGGGTAATCGCCTCATCAATTTGGTCAATTAAACCTCTTAAGGTTTTCGGTGTTTCCGATGATGCGCGTTCGAAGCCCTGCAAGCGGTCCATTAAAAATTTAAACAAACCTTCGCTGCTTTGTTTGGCGGCTTTAATATCAGCGTCGGTTAAGCCCAGCGCTGTTGCCAGCGTACTGCTTGCGGGCTGTATGCCGCCTTGTACAAGGTCGCGCAACTCCTGCACGATTTGTGTTCCCTCTAATCCAAGAGATTTTACGGCGTTGACGCCAACCGTTGTTAACTGCTGTATCTGGCTAAGGTCCATTCCAGCGCTAAGCCCGGGCCCGAGCAGTGCTCTAAAGGTATTTACCAATTCTTCACTGGTAGCAGCCGTGCGCAGGGCTTCCGTGTTCATGCGGTCGATAAGGTTTGCCGATATGGCCAGTGCGTCATTCCACTGCAATGCTTCGCCGTTAAGCTGCGTCATGGATGACAGTATGCCCGCCATGCCAATGCGGTTCGTTTCCATGTTCATGGAAAAATCCCAGGCCTTTTGCGCAGCTGTGCCTAAAGCGTCTGTAATGCTGTTAATGCCAACCATACCAGCAGCAATGCCTGCACCGGCAGTAAATGCGCTGCTAAAGCTTGTTCTCATGCGTTCGGCAGCATTATCCAGCTTGTTCATCTCGCCATAGATGCCTTGCAGGTTTTTGCTCATAGCGTCTATTAGCGATATTTTGACTTTCGTTTCTGCTACGGCCATTAAGCATTGCCCCCTTTCGTTGCCGGTGTAGTTTTCTTTTTATTGTTAAAATGCTTCAAAAACGCTGCTTCCAACGCTTTCAGCTTGCCATAAATGCCGGGAGTAATTTTTACCCCTAGCACGCCGGCAAGCATTTTTATTTCCATCCAGTCAAAACCCATTGCATACACGCCGTCCATTGTAGATGTGTATTTAATGCTGCTGGAGCAGGCGTTAAATAAATCCACCGCCTGCTTATTACCTGGCATTACATCTGGGCTTCGGTAGTCACAGTTCCCGCAGTCGATACTTTCCCCTCGTTGCCGTTGGAGCTTCCGGCAGTCGCGGCAATATCCGCTTCGTTCAAAGTTCCAGTCAACGAGGTCGGCCAGTTTTTTATTTCGTCTTTGCGGATGCCGTTGCTATGAATAAGCGTCGCGTTGAAAATTGCCACTACTTCGCCGGGGGTAAACTGCTTTTTGTCAGCCCCGTAAACGTTGTCCATTACCCACGCTGCGCAGGCGTAAAAATACTCTGTGCTTTTCTCGTCAAGTTCTTTGTGGCTTTCAAGCCATTCTTTTTTAAAGGCTTCAAACTGTTCGTTTTCTTCCCAGTTCATTCCGCGCAGTTCCAAAAGTGTTTCTTTTTCAGCCATAGTTTATTTGCTCCTTTCTTATTCACTCTGCGCATAGCTGGCAGTCTGATTGGTCAACGTTACCTGCACGGATGTGCCTTCCGTTGCGTCATTGTAGTAAGCCGAATAGCTAAGTTCTACCTGGATACCAGCAGGACCGTCAATGCCCGGCGAAGTACGCGCGAACTGTACTTCCGGCAGCAAAATGGAAAGTTTATTATTTCCGGACGTAAAGGTAAATTCCAGCTTCGTTTCGGTTGCGTTTTCCGCCATTGCAATGTAGGTGTCGTCTTTAAAGAACATTGTTAAAGTGCCGCTTACGGTTGCAATGCCAGGGCAAGCAGCCTTACGGTATCCCTGCCCGCCGATAACATAAGTATCGCCGTCAACGCCGAAGTTAATTTCGATAGTAGCTTCCGTCGCCAGTGCAACAGCAGTTCCGCCGATGGAAAGCGCAGCCTGGAAATTATTCACGCGCAGCAGCGGAACACTTACCGGTGCAGACGACATCGCAGTTTCGCCAATGGTTTCTTTTGCGCCCATTACTTCAAGGTTGGCAACAAGTTCGCCGTCGCCGCCAACGGTTAAAGAAAACTGGCTGATTACGCAGCCGTTGCTTTTGGAGTAAACGCCAATGCCGGGAAATGCTTTTTCCATGGTAAAAGACGGCATATCCTCGCCCAATTTATACACGTGGTTATAATAGCCTTCCGGCGTGCCTGCCGATGCAGTAGTGGGATTGCCAAACATAGCTTTCAGCCAGTAGCCAAAAGCGGTTAAATCAAGCGGCACGGCAATGGTGCCGGTATTATCAATATTGCCCAAAATCGGTTGTACCGGATTTCTGTTGCCGGTAATGGTTTCCGGCTGGGTAACGTTCTGCGATACGGCTACGGAGTTGGTATTAAACGGCATTGCCAGTGTTTTGGTGGCAATGTCTTCGCTGTCCTCGCCGTAGGTTTCTTCAAAGCAAATGCGGGTAGGCCTGCCGATAACGGCATCGCGGTTGTGGTTAAACAGCACTGGCATTACTCCAGCCGTAAAGCGGCTAATGTCTGCCGCCTGGTCATTGCAGCGTAAAATTTCCGGGTCGCCCCAAAAATCCGGGCACGGTTCCTCGCTGGCGAATGATAAGGTTACCTTGCGTTCTTCGGCGTTAACACTGTTAATGGTGGCTTCACGCTGGCGCGGCAGCATTTGGCGCTGCTCACGCGGAATTTTCCGCAGTTCATCCTTCGTTATTGTTGCCATTACTTCCCATCACTCCTTCCTGCTGTCCTTCGGCAAGTGCGCCAAGGTCAGCTTTTTCTTTTTTTATCTGCTCGACCGTTTCCGTATAGTCGCGGCCGCTGCGCCCATAAAACTCTTTAAGCGTCATCTGGTAGCTCTCAAGCATAATCTGATTGGCAAGAGCTTCTTTGTACGGGTCAATCCACGGCATTTTCTGCCCGATAAATTCGTGTTTCAGCCACTGCGGGTTGCTCCAAAAATCATTCGGCACTACATTTGCCGGAATATAACCGCTAAGCACCGCCGCGCGGATGACATCTTCAAAAACGCCGTCAAGAAAATGCGCTATTAAAAATTGCTGCTCCTTCTCAAACACCTTCCAGTCTTCCAGAAGGTTCTGTCGCGCCGATGAGTAGTTAACCTGGCTGACATCGCGGCTTACCTGCTCGTAAGACAGCCCTTGCCCTGCGGCAACCTTGCGCATAATGGAAAGGTCGAAGGTTTCCAGTTCGCTTGATTGCCCTGCCGGTACAAGTGTTTTAATATCCTGCCCCGGTGCCAGTTCGTTTATACTGCCTGGCACAATGCGTTTGCCGCCTGCGGCTCTACCGCCGCCACTGCTGCCACCGGCAATACTGCCGCGTCCCACGCTGCCGGAAGCTGTATCGGAATTTGTAATCCATACAGCGATTGCCGCATTAATTTTTTGCTTAAATACCGTCGCTTCAAAAAATTCATCCAGGTCATGCGTTTTATCAATGGCACGGGCCAGCGGCGTTATTTCCCTTACCTGCGTGGCACGTGTTTTCTCCATTAGGTAATACACACGCCCGGCGTCCACCGGCTCTGTTTCCACCTGCGAAAAGGTTTTCAAATCATACTTACGCAGATAAAACTTAACAGGTCTGCCCACGGCATTTACTTCCACGCCGTCAACAATCGGATTACCCGCTGGCGACTGCATTTGCCCGTAGCTGTCAATCTCGTCAACTTCGCGCATTTGCAGCTGGTACGGTATCGCAAACTTTTTATCGTAAGTTTTAACCGCCAGCACGCCGCCGTCCACAAGCTTGCGCCGCACAATAAGGTCAAGCATTTCAGCAAGCGAATATTGCCCTGTAACGTCACAGTTCCCCGGTCTGGACCACTCCTGCCAAACAGTTTCTAAAAGGCTGTTCCATTCTTCATTGTCCGTTTTCACCTGCAAGTTAAATCCTTTACCCACTACGTTGCGGGTATAAGCATTTAAAATACTGTTGACGACGTCGCTGTTTCGCTCCAAATACCTTGCCTTTGCCCTAAGCTGTGCGCGGCTTGCCTGGTTAAGCGGTTCCGCCCTGCCGTCTACCGGAAACCAGTCCGCCGAATTTCGCCACGGCCTTGCAGCTTCGTAGCCTTCCATAAAACGCAGTTTAATGCGTGCGACGCTCCGTTCCAAAGCTCTTTTTGGGCTAAAAATACCAATAATTTTGTCGATTCGTTCCCCTAAAGTGGGGTTTCTCTGATTTTCCTGCATTGTTTACCCCCTGCCGCAATAAAACATCGGCGTCCCAAAAGTGTTGCCTGCCGCGCTTCCAGCGCTTTCGGCGGCTGAAATCTGGCGTTCCAGGTCGGCTTTTTCCGCCCTTAAAATGCCTAAATCAGCCATTTTGTAGCGCCCGTTGCGGGTCTGCACTTCCTGTCCGCCTTGCTTAATAGCGCTTATTGCCTCGTTGGTTTCTTGCAGTTGCTGTTTCAGTTCTTCCAAACTCGCCAATTTCCCAAACTCCCCTTTCTTATAAGCTAAAGCCAGGTTCCGGCAATGCCATGCCGTCAAATTCTTCTGCCTGTTCCTGCACCTGCGGCTCATCTTCCTGTAATTGCCGCATGTGCACAAGGTCTGCCACGGCAAAGCTGTACACCGAGCAGTCCAGCCAGTGGTTTTGCTTAGCGCTGGTCTTTTTCTCCCAGGTTTCAACCGCCCTGCCGCCTTTGGTTTGAATAACACGGTGTTCCGATGTTATTTGCTCCGCAAATTCGCGGTCACAGTCAGCATTCAACATCCAACTGCCTTTGCCCATCGGAATTTCCATGCGCATGGCAATTTCGTTTTTATAGGTGTCGGTGTTTACAATCCATAATTGCAGCGGCACCTTGTTTAACTTATCCTTGCGCTCTATGTTAGACGGCCTTGCGCGCTGCACCATCGGCGTTGATGAACCTTTAACCGGTATCGCCACGCGCGGATGCCGCTCGCAGTAATCGTAAATTTCTTCTGTCCGATAGCCGGTATCAATGCCATATACCCAAACTTGCAGTTTCGGCTTGCCGTTTTTGTCCGGATACCATGTATCCATAATCTTTTCTATTTCGTCCAGCGTCAGCGCCCTGCCGTAAGCAATGGTTTGGCAGGTTACACCGGGTCCCCAGGCGTCAATCTTCCAGTAAAAATAGCCCATCTGCACGTCCACGCCGCCGGTTAACAGCTGCGCCCAGTCAGGCACAACGCCCATCGGCACGTCCGTCTTATGCTGCAACAGCAAATCAGCTTCCATAACGGCGCTTTTGCTCTCCCACGGTTCGCCGAGCCAGGAGTTTACAAAGTTCATAAGTAAAAGCGGGTCATCTTTGCTGCGCATAAACTCCGCTGCCATCTGCCCAAAGGTTACCCAAGGGCTGTAAAGGCTGTTCAACTTAAAAGCCACGCTTTTAGGCTTGCCTTTAATCTCATTCAGCGCTACCCAGCGCCCTTTTTCCATCATCTCCGGCTTGTACTGGTCGGTAATGTGACCGCCGCATGAGCAGCACTCATAATGCGTGTTGTACTGTATTGCGGTTACATCCTCATCAGCGTTAAACCGCACCTGCTTCCATTCCAAAGCCTGATAGTGCCCACAAAACGGGCAAGGCACCTGGTATTCAAAACGCATATCCGCATTTTCCCAAAGCTGCCAAATATTGCCGGTTTTCAATGTCGGGGTTGACCAAAAGAACATTTTGCGTTTGCCCGGCCAGTTTTTAGTACGTTCTTCCGCCAATTTCAACGGCGAAGCTTCCTTACTGGCCTGCTTCGGGTACTTGTCTATTTCGTCCAGGATGATAACCGGCACGCTCCAGCTTGCCAGTTTTGTGGCACTGGCCGCGTTACCGAACTTACAAAAGCCGCCATTAAAGCTAAGCATTAAATCCTTGCTATCCTCGCGGTACTTATCTTTAAAACACTCATTAGTGCGCAAAACCTTTTGCAATCGCTGCGACGAAAAATCCCTCATAGTGTCTTCGTCCGGCAGCACGTACAAAATGCGGCTCGGCTGTTGGTCGATAATATAACCGACAATGTTAATGCCCGCTTCCGTGCCGCCTATCTGCGTCGGTTTCAAAAAAATAACCTTTTCAATATCGTCATCGTTCAGGCAGTCCATTATTTTTGCCAGGTACGGCACAATTGACGTGCGCCACGGTCCCGGTCTGCTTGTTTCCTCGCTTGACATGTAGCGGTACTTGTCCGCCCACTCACTTACTTTTATGCGCTCCGGGGGCTTAAATATCTTGCAGGCGCGCTTAACGAGTTTTGCGAGGACGTCCAACTGACTTTTTAGCAGTTGGTCTTCCGGCGTAATATCTAAATTCTCCGGTATCTGCGATTTTTTCAAGCGCTTTTCTGATGTGCCCATCGATTACTCTCCTTGCCTGCTGCGCCAATTCCGGGTACTGGCTGTACATTTCCGCCATAATCAGGTCGCCGATACTTAACATTGACATGCGCAGCGAAGCGAACTTCTCATCTATTACTTGCTCAACAAGCGGCAGCGGTATCAGCTCGCCGCTTTTTTGCTTTAATTCCAATTCAGCCATTTGCGCTTTGGCCTGTTTAAGTTTCGTGTCCGCTTCAAGTTTTGCTGACAACCCATCAGCACCACCCTGCACGCCAATTTCACGTCCACGCCACCCGACAACAGCCTTAATATCGTACCAGCCTCTTTTTTCTTTCGGGCAGCCTTGCCGTTCCCAGGTGCCAACAGTATTTGTTGATACGTGCATAATATCTGCAAGTGTTGCTGTGCTGACCAATATTCTGCCGTCTTCTGTTTCCTCAATGCGCTTGTTACGTTTTGGCGGCATCTTTCCAGCTTCTGTCTGCTGTAATTTTGCCAAAGCCATTGCAGCTTTCGGGTCCGGCGGCCGTTCTTTTGTTGTTACTTTGGCAACAGGTTTTCCAAATCTATCTTTAGTTACTTTTGTTTCGGTTGTCTTATACCCTAAAGCGCTCTTCTTAAGCGCCTGCTTTACTTCTGTAAGGTTTTTTTCGCTTTCAAGGGTATTTGCTTGTGTTTCATTTTTCATCGGCTCACACCCAAAATTCAGAGGTCATTTTTCAAAATTTCCATAGTAGACTTGACGCGGGGTGTCCGACCATTGTTACCGCCACCCCCGCCAGAAGGACCCGCGCGCGTTTTTGCGTGCATAATTTATGCTTTTTTAAATACTTCAAACCATTGTGTAACACTATGCTTTACTGGCTACACTTATATTATTGCATGCGCTGGCCGCTGATTGTAGATACCTAACTCCGCATTTGTACCATGTTTGTTTCAACTTTGCTGGGCATTATTGTTCCCACTAATAATAAAAGCCCCTGCCGGTATTAACCAACAAGGGCAATAAAAAAGCCCAGGGAGTGTATGCCCTGGGCTGTATGCTGCTTATAGCCGGAACTGCAGCTCCGGCTATTTATTTTTTCAACCACTGCCGCCAAATTTCTGCTGCAATATGCGCCATCATGTTCGGCGGCACCGACATGCCACAAATATATTGCACGCTGCGGCCGCAAAAATCAAAATCCTGCGGAAATGTTTGACAAGCAATAATATCAGTATCACAAATCTGTGCCAATGCGCATACCGATTTTCCGGCAGATGCCGTTAACTATGCGGTACATCGTTGTTCTGCTAATATTCAGCTGCGCCGCGATAACGTCATCGGTCGGGCGCGGCCTTGCGTGCCAGAACTTCAAATACAGCAGCTGCCGTTCTTCTTCGGTCGCTTCCTGCTCCGTGGCGGCGATTGCTTCCGTGATTTTTTGCAGAAATTGCACACGGTCCTGCATGTACATAAATTTTTCGGCGGTATAGTAGTCCTTGCCGTACATCGGAAATAGCTTTATTTCCGCCAGCTTGTCTTTTAGCCGGTTTAATTCATTTTTGGAGCGCTGGTAATTTAATAACTCGGCGCAGATATATTTTCTTGTTTCCTTGCGCAATTCCAGCGCCCCTTTCTTAATGATTTTTAAAATAAACGGCTGATTGATGTTAAAACCGGGTAAATATCTTCGATGCTGCGGCACACGATATAACGCCCGCCGTGGGCTTCTATATCGTGCTTAAAAATTTCCTGCCATTCGCTAAGCCGGCCTTTAGGTGTTTTAATCTCCACATAAATGGTTTCGCCGTCTTTTATGGCTGTTAAATCGCTCAAGCCTTTATGTGCGCCCATGCCCTGCTGATGACGAATAACAAACCAACCATCAGCGCGCAGCAAATCGCGCACGCTGTTTTGTATTTCGGTTTCCGGGTTACCCTTGCGCCCACCGGCTGGGCGCATCGCGCCGGAAGTTACCAAAAAGTCTTTTTTATTCATTGTGCGCCACCGCTTTCGTTGTTCGCTTCAAAATAGGCGTTTCTTTTTGACTTTTCACACATGTACATCATAATCACGCTATAAATTGCCGTATCCATCAGGCTTTCCACGGCTTTATCTGCATCGATGCCGTGGCGTTCGATATGTACAACATGTTTCCGGCGGTAATTTTTTGCTTCTTCGTACATTTCCGCAAAGGTCGGTTCTTCGCCGGTTCGTAAACTTGCGCCGGCGCTAAAGTTCGCCAGCGGGTCGTCTTCGGTGCTGTACTGCGCGTTTTTAGCTAAAAATAGCTTTTTCAGCTCGTCCAAAGTGTTGCAAACAAAGTCGGTAAATTCTTTATTTTCCATTTTTCACCACTCCCAAAATCTCCAAATTAGCAAAATTAAAAATTCAAATGCTGCTAAAGCTGCCCAGCGGCGTTTTAATTTTTCCAAATCTTTAATATACAAATCCTGCTGGTCGATTAAATCGCGCCATACCGGGCCCATTTTTATAAAGATTTCCCGGTCGCTATCGTTCTGCCAGGCCTCGACCAAATCTGATAAAATTTCAACCTTTTTGTCCGGCGCCACGCCGTCCAAAACAAGGTTTATTTTGCTTTTTATCTCCGCTTCCTGGCGGGATGGACGTGCGGGCGGTTTCGGTATTTCGTAGCTTGGCATTATCTCACCACCCCTTTAAGACGATAACGTTTTCGCCAGTCTTGTAATCATAATCCAAAAATATTTTCTGGATATAAATACAGTCGCAATATTCGTCCCACGCTGCAACCTGCGTTTCCTGGTCAAAATCCTTTAACTTTTCTATAAGCTCGGCAACGGTCATTTTCCCACCTCAATTTTATCTAAATCACCCGATAAAACTAATGCAACTGCTTCACAAATTATTGCCCATTTCAACATCTCCAAACTTTCAAATGGCACATCGTTCGGTTTATCATCTCGTTGCCCTGCTGTTTTTTGCGTTGTCATTTTGATTAAAGTATTCACTAATTTTTTTAAAACTGGAATATTACTTTTCTGTTTTCCGTTTTTTAAAAAATTCCACATCGAATCATCCATTTTTATCACCACCTAAATACTTCTTCCGCAGTGTAGGCAAGGCAGCTTCGCATTCTGCTTTGGTTTTAAAAATCATTCCTGCTTCTTTTAATGCAAAATCGTTTACTGTACCTCGCCAAAAATCTGTCACGGCTTCTGAAAATGCAGTGTGATAATCACGTGGTCGATAATACACATCGCCGTCTTTGGGTTGCCATGGAAGTTTAATTATCTTGTATTTTCCTTTTACAAGCGACATAAAAGCAAAATCTGCTTGTTGTTCCCACTTGTCACAAACAAGGCAGCTCAATCCATCTTCCGTTAGCTTATAAAGCGTTTGTCCACAACCGCTAACATTAAATTCTTCGCCAAGCTCCACGTCCAGCATTTTCGCTACGTCTTGTATATAATTTTTTGCCATTGTTTGTCACCGCCTTAAAGTAGTTTCTGCTTATCTCATGCCACGTTACAGTATAGCCGTCGCCTTCGTCATCGATAATTTTAAAATCCGTCCACATGGTTTTGTCATTGACCTTTTTTGCCAACGCACCACGTGCTTCGGCTTTATATATTTTCCCTTTGGTAAAGTTTCCCCATTTATCAGTAATGCACTCAAAGTAAAGTTCCTTGCTGAAACTGTATATGCCCTGACCCATTATAATCATCTCCCCTGTCCTGAATGGCTTTTTTGGGTTCGCGTGGTTTATATATCTTGCCGGTGATAATATCATCAGTCTGTGCAAACTCTTTGCATTTATTCGGGCGCTCTATTTTATCTAAAAGTTCGTCTTTAGTCATCATCATCACCGCCCATCAAATAAAATCCTTTAGCTGCTATCATTTCAAAAAATGTACGCCCATCTTTGTTAACTGCATACGGTAAAAACACCTGTTCCATTTTTACCATGCCAATTTCTATTAAAGCCATCTGCGCTGCTGTCCAATCAAGTAAACATTTCCATGCCGTCCGCTCCGCCTGTTCAAAGCTGAGCTTTACACGGGCATTACTTTTTTTGTCCTGTTCCAGTTTTTTATATACAGCTTCTACGTTTACTGGCAACTCAAAAGGCACTATACCAACAGCGGTATTTACTATAAAACGCAGTGCGGTTATTTTGCCATCGGCGGTATCTTTTTGTATTTGCATAGCGCCGTGGTCTACTAAAATTCGTTCAAGTTCCATCGCTGATTTAAAAACACTTTGCGTAGATGTGTAATTTTTAAGAGCCATTTTTTCTCGCCCCTTTGCGCTAATATCTGTCTACATAATGGTCCAGCGTAGCTTTTGCTATACCCATTTCTTTGGCAATAGAATGAATGGTCATACCTTGCCGCAGCATAGTAAAAATTTTGTTATGATATTTTTCCCACGGTATAGGGCTTGAAGTTCTTCCTCGATTATCCAGCGGTAAAAAATCGGGTATTTCAGCCGCCTTTTCTTTACGCTTTATGTTTAATCCAGGAAGTACAACAACATGTTTGCCGCGCTGGCAAGGATTTATACCAAAAAACGGGCAATAATAAACTCCATCGCCGCATTTATGCACGCGGTAACATTTCAAGCAGTTAATTACCATCGTTACCACTCCTATCCTTTCACCGCCTCCGCGTACTTCTCGGCACGGTAACGAAAACTTGTCATCGGCATATTACATTCTTCGGCAGCGGCACGGCAGGTAATTTTACCGTTTTTCCATGCCTGATATGCCGAATGGAAATTTTCCGGCAACGGTCCAGGCGGCCTGCCGAATTTTACGCCACGTGCCTTTGCGGCGGCAATGCCTTCCGCCTGGCGCTTATGGATATTTTTACGTTCATTTTCGGCAGCAAAGCTAAGCACCTGTAAAACAATATCGCTTAAAAATGTTCCAAGCAGGCCTTTGCCGCGGCGCGTATCCAAAAGCGGCATATCCAGCACTACAATGTCAACATTTTTTATTTTTGTTAAATAGCGCCATTGCTCCAAAATTTCGCTGTAATTTCTGCCTAAGCGGTCGATGCTGCCCACATAAAGCACATCACCGGCTTTTAATTTTCTCGTCAGTCGCAAATATTGCGGCCTGTTAAAATCTTTGCCGGATTGTTTGTCTATATATAAATTTTTTACAGGAATTTCAAGCCGGTGCATAGCAAGCAGCTGCCTGTCTTCATTTTGGTCAATGCTGCTTACCCTGATATACCCATAATCCATGCTTTACCATCCTTTCTTGCCCCAACAGCGGCCATGCCATTTATTGGCACGCATACGGTTATTGTACCGGCGTAACTGATTACCTAATACTTCGGCAGTTAAAGCCGCTTCTTCCAATGCAGCGGTTAAACGCTGCCGTGCGTCTACCAGTTCCGGCGGTTCCGGTTTAAAAACACGCTGCGCATATTCACGGAAAATTTCGCGCGGGTCGCGCAAACGCACTGGCGCCGCATATTCATTTTCGCTCATTATTTTGGCCAGAATCATTGCTTTATAGTAAAACTCATCTTTCAGCTTTTCTGGAAACAAATTTTTACCCTTGCCCGGTATAATTTCAACAGTTTTATTTGCCGGTGTCATTTTTATCATCTCCTACCGTAAAATCTATATCCCATTTTTCTTTCAGCAGTTTGCGCGCCTTCACCAGTGCTTCACTTTTTTCACGTGGGAAGTTTTCCAGTTCTTTTACATACAGTTCCATAAAACGGTCAATTCGTGTTTCTTTTTTCTGCATTTTGCCCCAGTGCTCTACAAGCACATTAGCGGCTGCCGCCGCTGTTACGATGATTGCCGCATCGTTATAGGTTTTAATGTCCTGCTGATATTTTTCATCAACGCCTTGCAGCGCAACTTTGGCAATTTTCATCGCCCCGCGCCTAACATCATCGTTGTACTGGCGGCGCTGCAAAACGCTTTTACGTTTAAAACTTCTTGAAATGCTGCTCATAATAATTCACCCTTTCTTCCGCCGCATCGGCGGGCAGGCGCCATATGGATTTA
>ULWT01057958.1_pt1 | contig 12888 bp, 12 predicted proteins | sample 1960611 | NCBI WGS metagenome assembly ULWT01 (sample SAMEA4835819, study PRJEB28245) | human gut metagenome | biome: gut microbiome; material: fecal sample | place: Denmark | collected 2008
CTGTCCGGTTCCGGTAACCGTTCCGCCGGTTCCAACTGCCGATACAAAAATATCAACTTTACCATCGGTATCTTTCAAAATTTCCTGTGCGGTTGTCTTTTTATGAATTGCCGGATTCGCTTCATTTTCAAACTGCTGTGGAATAAATGCATTTCCATATTCCTCTTTCAGCTCTTCCGCCTTTTTAATCGCACCTTTCATACCATCGCGTCCCGGTGTAAGAACAATTTCAGCACCTAACGCCGATACAATCTTGCGTCTCTCTACACTCATGGTGTCCGGCATCGTAAGAATCAGGTGTAATCCCTTTGCCGCTGTCACAAACGCAAGTCCAATTCCTGTATTACCGCTTGTTGGCTCGATAATCACGGTATCTGAATTAATTTTCCCATCCGCAATTCCCTGCTCAATCATCGCATAAGCCACACGGTCTTTTACACTTCCCAATGGGTTAAAATACTCTAATTTTACAATCAGATTTGCCTCTAACTCATTTTCCTTTTCATAATTTGTCAACTCCAGCAATGGAGTATTTCCGATTAATTCTGTCAACTGTTTTGCAATCTTAGCCATCGCTTTCACCATCCTTTTCCTACTATTCATGTAGGGTTTGTATAATTTAACTGTGCCTATCATATCACCTATTCCCTACTAAGTCAATAGGATTTGTAAAGTTTTTTCGAAAAAGTTCAGCCCATAAAAAGGAACCGGTCACGAATGTGTGCTCGCACACAATTCATGACCGATTCCTTTTTATGGGCTGATCGCCCGATTATGAGCAAAACAAATGAAACAATGAAACATAACGCTGAAGCAGCACAGTTTCACCCAGGGCAACCCTCGTCTCATCGACAATCTCAAGACAAATGCACTGACCATGGCTCATGTAAAGTACAGTTAGCACCTACCACAGTGTGCCGTCGGACATTTTATTTATCTCTTACTTCAATTCCTCCCATTTCAAATCCATATCATCGTATTTTCTCTGATAAGCCTTTTTATATGTTTTTATCCTTCCTTTTGGAACATAAACTACAGAATCCATTGGGAAATCTGCATTGGCTCTCGCCAGCTTTGGCAAAGACTCACCTGTAAATACCAATTTAATTTTATTTAAATATGGAATGGAATGTCTCCAATAAGCTGAAAGTTTTTTGATTTCATTCGGAAACACTATTTTTTTCACATATCCCGGATAAAATGACACGCCTTTAGGTATCACTTTAACTCTGGATGAAATCCGAGCAACACCTCCCTTTACGCGCACCGCAACCAATTCTCGGCTCTTTCTGTTATATAGACATCCATTATTCGAAGCGTAATATTTATTCTTCGGATTTATACAAAACTTTGTGATTCTACTTCCGGAAAAAGCTTCACTTCCAATTTTTTTCGTTGTTTTAGGTAAAACTATTTCCTTAATTCTCCTCCCACTAAACGCATCATTTATTATAGTTTCAACTCCATTAGGTACTTTAATCTTTTTGCTTTTCTCTATACATCCATAAACTTTTTTACCGCTTTTCGATAGCAAAAGATGATTTTTTACCTTGAATTTCTTATTTGTCGAATGAGCAACCACCTTTTTCCATTCAATTTGACATAACGAAATAACATTTTTTTCAAAAGCACTCGGGATATTTATTTCCTTTCCGTCTTGCATATGTTCAAAACAATTGGGAGTAATCTCAATTAAAGCTGACGGCAAAACAATACGTTTAATTTTACCCATCTGTTTGTATCTTTCTGTCGGCAATAACTTCATTTTTTTTTGATTCTTCTGAAAGATAAATACCAAATAAATTAATACCCCGGCCGCCATCATCGTCATCATATAAATCCCCCAGTTTTACAACGCTTTTCCCATCGATTTTATCCGGTATGATTAACTTATCAGGAATCGTTTCCTGTGTAGGTATAATTTTTGTTATTTGTACATTGTCCCCATCTAAAGTAACATAACTAAATTGAAATGCACCAACTCTTTTTTCTTTTGCTGAGATTTCAATTCCACATACTAAAATACCAACAAATGCAATCATTAATATCGTTTTATATTTTACTTTCATGCGTATTCCTCCTTTGCCTTACTTTGAAGATCCACTATAGGAATAACTTTGAACTTTTTTTGCAACACCACTTTTCCAAATCTCTCGAAGAATTGGAAACCTCAGTTCCTTCTTTGTTTTGTCAAAAACAAGAGAGGAAAACAAATGATAGAATCGATAGTCATTACTCTTCTCATCTCTCCCTATCATTTCAGCAATCTGCGCCTCCATGGATGAAGATATATATGTTTTTTCTAATTCTATCATTTTGTTTTCCCCTTCCAAATTAAATTATAACTCTGTTTTATCTACTACAAATCTTTGTATCTCTTCTTTGGTACTCTTCAAGAGAGGTATCTAGCCAATCTTCATACACCTTCCTGTATTTCGCAGGAACATATACAATTGTCGGAATGTTAAAAGCGATCAATTCTCTGTTTGTAAGTTTGGGTGGTTTTTTACCTTTAAAAACAAATGTAATTTTATTCGGTCTTAAAGATATTCCTGCCATTTTCTTCACACTCGAAGGAACTATTACTTTTTTAATATTCTGACCTCCAAGATAGCTGGTTGCATCTGTTATCTTAGATACAGTATTAGGGATTGACAGCACACCATTTTTGATATATCCTGCAACAAGTCGTCCATTTTTCCTGCTATACACAGACCCATCCTTCACGGCATATCTTTTATTTTTTTTATCAATTTTGATTATTACCGATTTTTTTGTTTCTAAAGCACAAAAGCCTATTTTATTTACACTTTTGGGTATCACAATTGTATCCGCTCCATTGTAATCACCGTCTGCTGTGCCATCCTTCAAAATGCCAACATCAATTATCTTTACCGAATTCGGAATATAAATCTTTTTCTTCTTTTGCACAATTCCATAAACGGTCTTTCCATTTTTTGATAATAAGCACCCGTTTTTTGTTACATACTTCGGATTCTTCGGCGATATTTTCAATTTTTTCCATTTTACACACGTAAATTGAGTAATGACATTCCAGGTTACTTTTTTAGGAATGTTAATTTTCTTTCCGTCTTGCACATTTATAAAACAATTTTTCGAAATCTTCTTAAGCGTTGACGGAAGAATAATTTTCTTTATTTTTGCAACTTTTTTATGAACCTCGGATGGTATAAGTTCATAAGATTTAGCATCTGGATTTACAAACACACCAAAAATATTCATTTTATGCTCATCCCCATCCTTGAAGTCCTCTTTTGAACTCCCTATCGCAGTAACTTCCTTTCCATTTATATGGGACGGTATTTTAAGCGTAGTAACTCCCTTATTAGAAATTATCTCAATTTTTGTAATCCAAACACTACCTTTCTCTATTTTATACTGATAGGAAAAGGCTCCTGATTTGTAACACTTTGCTTCTGCTTTCTCGGCATTTGCAAACATCATTGTAAGCGTGAGAAAAAACATGGTCACATATAATATTTTTTTCATATGAGTCTCCTTTGCAATTGCTTTATTTAACCGGCTTATTGCTCAATAAATGTAAAATTAATTCTTTTTGAGCTTACATTACTTTTATCAATTACCCATGTTTTTTCATAAGCATCTTTGCATCCTTTAGGTACATATACCGTAATATTAATAACTTCGTCTCTAAGGCTTACTACCGAATTAGTTTGTTCTTTTGACAAAGTCGGTGGTTCTTTTCCTTTGCATACAATTACCGGATCTTTAACATAACAATACTGCACTATATTTGCCACCTTTTTAACGCTTGCCGGAATAATGATTTTTTTTGCCCATCCATATGGGCCAAAGTGGTACGGTATCTCTCTGACTCCATCCGGGATATTAAATATTCCATCGGTCTGATACAGCCATACCAGTCTGCCGTCTTTTTTATCGTATAACGATCCATCCTTTGATGCAAAATACTGACTGCCAGAATCCACCTCCACTTTCATCATTGAATAACTAAAAATACAGACATTTTTTACGCTCTTTGGAAGCACCAATGTCTCACATCCCAAAAAAGCCAATCCGTGAATTGTTTCACTATGTGCTGCATCTCCGGTACCCATTGTTTTAATCATTGTTACCGTTTTCGGCACAACTACCCTTTTCTTCTTATATACAAGACCATACATCACCTTTCCATTTTTAGAAAGTAGGCAGCCATTCTTTACTTTATACGTTTTGTTCTTTGACGATATTTTTACTTTCTTCCACTTCACCCTCGTAAACTGATTTACAACCTCTTTCTTCACACCCTTTGGAATATTAATCTCCTTTCCTTCCTGCACATCAAAGAAACAACTTGGTGTTATTGATACAACTGAGTCCGGAATCCGAATCTTCTTTATCTTAGCAACTCTTTTGTGTACTTTAGGATTTGATGGGGTATAAATACCACCTTCCTCATAATATCCAATTCTAACACCAAAAAGATTTAAAGTAGTATAATCAGTAGTATTTTTGTCCTTCGTATTTCCCAGTTTGACCACTTTCTTTCCCTTTATCTTAGCAGGGATATTAAGCTTACTGATTCCCTTGGAAGAAAGCGGCGTAATCTTGGTAATCCACACCCCTTTTTTTGTATTCTTATACTGGTATTTAAATTTTCCTGCCTTATAGGACTTTGCCTCTGCTTTCTCAGCATTTCCACACATCATTGTAATCGCAAGAAAAAACATGGCAGCATATATTATTTTTTTCATATGAACCTCCTTATAATTGGTTTATTTACTTATGCTTTTCTAAAACTTATTGCTCAATAAATGTGAATTTTACGTATTCCCCTTCTAATTTCCATGCTTTTTCATAAGTTTCTTTACATCCTTTAGGAACATATATCGTAAAATTCATGACATCAAATTCATTAAAATGCAACCACTTATTTTCCGTCAACATCGGCGGTTCTTTTCCACAGCACACAATTATTGCATCTTTCACAGAAAAATACCGAGATACATTCGACACCTTTTTAATGCTTGCCGGAATAATCATTTTTTTTGCCTTTCCGTCTGCATAAAAATCATACGGTATCTCCTTAACCCCATCCGGAATATTATATATTCCATCGCTCTGATGCAGCCAAATCAACTTACCATTCTTTTTATTATACAATGAACCATCCTTTGACGCAAAATACTTATTGGCAGGGTCTACTTCCACTTTCATCAGTGAGCAATTATAAATATAAAAGTTAATCTTCTCTACATTCTTTGATATCACAATAGTTTCGCATCCAAAAAAAGCCAATCCATGATCTCCCATAGTATTTTCTACGGTATCCCTAGAGTCTGACGTATTAATCTCTGTCACTGTTTTAGGAACAATAAGTTTTTTCTTCTTATATACGAGACCATACAATATCTTTCCATTCTTGGAAAGCAGACAGCCACTCTTTAATTTATATGTTTTGTTCTTTGACGATATTTTTACTTTCTTCCACTTCACCCTCGTAAACTGATTCACAACCTCCTTCTTCACACCCTTTGGAATATTAATCTCCTTTCCATCCTGCACATAATAAAAGCATCTTGGCGTTATTGACACAATTGATGATGGTAGATTAATCTTTTTTATTTTTTCAATTCTTTTTTGTGCTTTTGTATTTGATATAACAAAATTTCCCACCCCATCAGGGTCACACATCATAAGCCCAAAAATGTTCCTAGCCTCATCATCCGTTCCGTATTTATCCTTTGTATTTCCCAGTTTAACCACTTTCTTTCCCTTTATCTTAGCAGGGATATTAAGCTTACTGATTCCCTTGGAAGAAAGCGGCGTAATCTTGGTAATCCAAACCCCTTTTTTTGTATTCTTATACTGGTATTTAAATTTTCCTGCCTTATAGGACTTTGCCTCTGCTTTCTCAGCATTTCCACACATCATTGTAATCGCAAGAAAAAACATGGCAGCATATATTATTTTTTTCATATGAACCTCCTTATAATTGTTTTATTTACTAATAATACGATTGAAAAGAGTATTTAGTTGCATTTTTCAAAAATTCATTCTGTTATTTTGTACCATGTGAATTTGAATAATCAAATGTATAGTGAACCTCATTTCCTACTTCTTTCATATAATCGGAATACTTGTTCAACTCATAATTGCGAGTATAATTACCAGGCACTTCAAGATCCGTAACACGTAATTCCTTTTTCTCACTATACCGTAACATCATCCGTCTTGCCACAGTAGCAGCATCATCATATCGTTCTTTTATATACTCTTTATCATCTGCGCCATTTTTTATGCCAGTTGATGGATGTATAATATCACCACTCCTTGTTCGAGTGCTATGAGCATATACGTCCGTTGCTGAATGAATCGCCATTCCCCAAATAACAGCACGCTTAAATCCATTTGAATTACTTTGTTTTTTTGCCTTAGAATTATTTTTTTTCAAATCATACAGAATATAATTCCAGCCTTCCTGTGATTTATCATAAAGATGTTCAACTGATTGTTGCATTCGTTGTGCATATTCATATTCGAATGAAGATTCTGTTCTGGCAATCGTATTATACTTATAGACAGCCTCCGCAATGTATGTAGCATATAAGACTGCTTTCACATAATTTGTTGTATAATACCCATGCCAGCATGGATTAAATTTATGCCCATAAAAAAGATATTTATCATCACTCGTATTTGACCCCAAATTGAGATTCCATGACTTTCCTTCATAATCAATAGTAGGCTGTTTTTCCTTTAAATCCGGGAATCGTACTCCTGCTCTTACACAATAATATTCTTCTTCTACCATTTTCTTATGCGCTCCCTCTGTCCAGCTCCCCGCTACACAGCCAGTATCCTCAAAAGTTTCAACTTTACGCTTGTTTACTTTTACTTCGACCCCATTCTGTGTATTAATTTTTGTATAGTTTTTACTATAATTATCATACTGTGCTAAAGCGTATTCAGCATCCAAAAGTCCACTTCCATATGCATCGGATTCACCATACAAGTTAGCAGTTTCATTTAAAAGACCACGAACAAATTCCGGCGAAGCATTCAAATTTTTCTCCATAATCAATGACGCTGCTGCCGCAACCTGAGGTGCAGCAAGACTTGTTCCTGAAACCACCTCTTCTGAACCAATAAAACCGGTTGTCCGAACAAGTTCACCCGGTGCTACAAGATCAAGTTCCTCGCCCTTTGCGCTATATTGCTCTACAGAACCATCTTTATCCACCGCACCTACTGCCATTACCTCGTCATAAGCAGCCGGATACTGCACACCATCACTTCCTGTGTTTCCTGCCGCTGCAATAACCAAAATTCCGGCATCCGTCGCATCTTGCACTGCCTTCTCCAAGGCTTCCGAATACTCGCTGATTCCAAAGCTCATATTGATAATATTTACTTTATGGTTAATTGCCATATAAATTGCTTCAACCACTCGGCTTATCGGTGCTTTGTTCCCATCTCCTAATACACGATACGAATAAATTTCGGCATTTGGATTAATTCCTGTAATTCCCTCACCATTATCTTTTGCTGCAATAAGACTAGCCACACTGGAACCATGACCAGAACCATCCATAAACATCTGTGTCATTTCTTCTTCTCCCGGAACAAGACTTGTCTGATAGGCAAGATCGATATCATTCCCCCAGTCAACTCCGGAATCCAAAATAGCTATCTTTACTTTGTTATTTGATTTCTTTGCCTTGTTTTCAGCATGAATCATCTGAACATTCCATTCTACCTTGGATTCATTTTTCTTATGTCTTTTCTCCACCTTCTTATGCTTTTTCTTATCTTTTCCCGCAAAGTATTTCTCACCACAAGCAGAAACTTCTTTATCTTCCTCTACAAATTCAACATTCTGATTCGTTTCCAGTTGTTCTGCTTCTTTACCGGAAAGTTCCAAAGAAACCAATTTGTTTTCTTCCAGTTTATCCTCTCCATTTTGATTAATTTCCGTGCTTTCCTCATAAGTTTTTGTGGACTGTTTCATCGCCGCTTTCGTTTTAAACTTAACGATGTAATCTTTCTTTCCTTTTTGCTGTGTTCTCTGTCCGGTTACACCACTTTCATTTGCAGGTTCAGCTGCTCGAATATTAAGCATTGGCCCTACATGATGCATAACGAGCGCAGCCATTGCCGTCACTGCACAACTCCTTCTCATAATTTCTCTTACTCTCATAAATTAGACTCCTTTCATTGTTGAACAAAACCAAGCTAATTTCCCGGTTTTTTCGCTTGGATACAAATAATCAACAAAGGAAAAAGTAAACTCTCCCCTTATCTGATCTTTATCACACAGTTTCTTAAATAACATCTGAACCTCAGGAATATCTTCCTCGTCGTCTACCACCATATAAACATCAAATTTTTCATAATCTGTCTGAATAATTTGAAATTGTAATATCGCCATTTCGGGCATCAAATTGATTCGCTCAATTACTCCAAAAAGACAATCATAATGTGCCACACTTCCATCTGCCTTTTGTATTAGGTCATTATCTCTTGCCATCTCCAATTCCAAAATCGGTTCCTGACTTCCGCAAGAACAATTCTTATCTGTGCAAAGACGTCCTCTATCTCCAACTTTGTATCGCACAAATGGCATCACCCGGTTATGCTTTGATGTAATACAGATTTGATTATCCTCCACAATTTCTACATAAACATTTTCTGTCATCACATGCAGCTTATGAAAAGGACATTCATAAGCAATCGAGTTTACTTCATAACACCCATATTGGCTGGCAACTTTACAGTTAAAAAATGCTTCCACCTCCTCTTTCCAGTCATTTGTAATCCGTTGACAAAAACAAATACTCCGGCTCAAATTTTTCAATATACTCGGATAATTCAAACTCTGAAAGATTCTCATGTACAAGAATAGCTACAGTTCCTCGAAACAAACATCCAAGATAAAAGATAACAGAATCCATGTTATTTCCCATCTCTATCACGACCAGTTGTCTAACGCTTAAATGTCTTCCCACGTCGATTATTTTTTGCTTTAGTTCCCCATAAGTAACCCGCTGCATGGAATCATCCATCAATGCGGTTTTCCTGTCCTTTGAATCTCCCCAAACCTTAATCGCTTTCTCCTCCTTTTATGCTTTACCAAATATTAAATTCATTTTACCTTTTTATTATAAAATTGTCAATTATTTTATTTTTAAATAAATTGATTTTTGACAGATTCACCCTACTTCTTCAAAAGCAATAACGTTCCTGCCACCAAAAGCACCAGCCCCGCTCCTGATTTTTTGGTAAGTTTCTCGCCAAACACAAAATACGAGAAGAAAATCGTAACCAGAATACTTAATTTATCAATCGGCACAACGACACTTGCCGGTCCTGTTTGCAGCGCACGGAAATAACAGAGCCACGACGCTCCGGTTGCCACACCGGACAGCACAAGAAATACCCCATTTTTTTTGCCAATTCCATGAATTGTTTTCTGTTTTCCGGTTGCAAACACAACAACCCACGCCATTACAAGAACAACAGCGGTGCGGATAGCCGTTCCCAAATTTGAATCGACATCCTGCATGCCAACCTTTGCCAAAATCGAAGTCAGACTGGCAAACACTGCCGACAGCAGGGCATATAAAAGCCATGTCTTTTTTGTTTTCTTGCCCGTTTCTGCTTCTTTCTTTTGAATCATCAGATACGTTCCGGCTCCCATCAAAACCATTGCACAAATTTGAACCGCTCCAACCGTCTCCCCAAAAAATAAGAACGCAAGAATCATCGTCAAAATGGTACTGGATTTATCAATCGGTGTAACCCGGTTCACATCTCCAATCTGCAACGCATGAAAATAGCAGAGCCACGATGCTCCGGTTGCTGCGCCGGATAACACAAGAAACGTAATGGTTTTTCCGAATAAATGAAAAATTCCATTCTGCACTCCCATGACAAAAACCAATACCCACGAAAAAATTAATACCACAATCGTTCGGATGGCAGTTGCCACATTCGAATCCATATTTTCAATTCCGCACTTTGCAAGAATTGCTGTAAGCCCTGCAAAGAGAGCAGATAAAAAAGCAAATAACAGCCACATGATTTTACGCCAGGCTCCTTCCAAGTACGCGTTTTTTCACAATTTCGTATGCAATCATCATAATCAATCCTGTAACAACCCACGAAATCGGGTAAATAATAAGCAGAACCCAAAATTCATGAACCATCTTACACGCTGTCGCAATCCAAATCAGCCGCAGCACGCAGGAACCTAAAAATGTAATTAACGCAGGCGTCAAAGAACGTCCAAGACCTCTCATTGCTCCCGCACTGATTTCATACACGGATGTCAAGCACTCTAACGTTGTCGCAATGACAATTCGCTGTTTGGCATACAACAGAACTGCCGGGTCTGTTGTATAAATCTGCAGAAAAAAGTTTCGCCACACAACAAACACCAGTGACAGCAGACCACAACACACAAGGGATAATACCATCGCCGTATGGAAAATTTTTCGACACCGTTTCGGCTCACCGGCACCAAAGTTCTGGCTTGTAAAGGTCACAGTTGCCTGTGCAAATGCATTGACAACAAAGTAAGCAAAAAATTCATAATTCAATGCCGCCGCAGAACCTGCAATGGCATCCGACCCAAAACTGTTAATTGCACTCTGGATACACACATTGGCAATGGAAAACATCATTCCCTGAAGTCCTGCCGGAATCCCGATAACTAGTATTTTTTTCAATTCTTTTGGTACAATTTTTAACTGTTTTCTATCAATGCGGATAACCGATGTTTCATGCATCAAAATGTACATTACTATGCTGGCACTCGTCAGATTGGATATCACGGTTGCAATCGCAACCCCGGCAACGCTCATCTGAAACACAATCACAAGCAGCAGATTCAATCCGGTATTAATAATTCCTGCCGCAATCAAACTGTACAGCGGTCTCTTACTATCACCAATACTTCGCAGAATCGATGAACCAAAATCGTAAAGCATGATAAATGGCATTCCCAGTAAGTAAATCCGCAAATACTGTACCGCCAAATCAATCACATCGTCCGGTGTTCCCATCAGCGTAAGTACAGGCTTTGCAATTAGTTGTCCAAATATCATAACAAAAACACCGCTGATAAGTGCCACGACAATCGCTGTATGAACAGCCGCCTGCACATTTTCCTCCGACTTCTGACCGATATATTTTGCAATGACAACATTGGCTCCCAAAGAAATTCCAATAAATAAATTTATCATCAAAGAAATCAATGAGCCATTGCTTCCCACTGCCGCCAGCGCTTCACTGCTCGCAAACCGACCGACAACGGCTGTATCCACCGAGTTAAATAACTGCTGCAACATACTGCTTGCTGCTAACGGAAGTGCAAACAATAAAATTTTATTCCAGATAGTCCCCTGCGTCATATCCATGCCGGCTTTTTTTCCTGCACTCATGCCTTAGCGCCCCCATTTTCCTCACCCGAAAATTCGTACTGCAAAATCGCACAGTTATCCACACCAAACGCCGCATATTCTTCATTTGTCATTTCATAGAAATAGGACTGCACCACTCTCGCAATTCCGTTGTGCGCCACTAAAATACAAGTCTTGCCGGACGCTTTTACCTCATCTAACAGGTTATACACGCGCTGTGCCAGCTGAAGCATCGACTCACCGCCTTCATATCGTTCGACAAACTGCTTTTTTGCCTCACGAAACTTGGCACCATCTCTTGCGGTCGATTCGTACTTTCCGAAATTCTGCTCCTTTAAGCGCATTTCCTCTTTTGCCGGAATCCCGGTTATTTCTGAAATATGTAATGCGGTATCTTTCGCCCGCACCAGCGGAGAATATAAAATCACATCCGCCTCTATCTTTTTCTCTAAAATCTTCTTTCCTGTCTCAATCGCCTGCTCATGTCCAAGAGCAGTAAGTTCTATATCTGTTGCGCCGCAAATTTTATTTTCTACATTCCATACGGTCTGTCCATGGCGCACGAAATAAACACTCTTCATGTTGTTCCCTTCTTTTCTCATATTCTCTTATTCATTTAAGCACACAAAGTTGACATTTTCAAGACGTTTTCAGTTATTTTCCTCCCGTGCTAACAATTTTTTATACGTCAAATCCATCCCCAGTGCGCCAAGCGGTGCGGTTATTAAAATCGCCAAAACCGCCACCGATAAAATCATCTTTCCACAGCCTAATCCTGCAGTAAGCGGCACCGAACCAATCGCCGCCTGAACCGTCGCTTTTGGCAAATATGAAATGGCACAAAACAGTCTTTCTTTCCATGACAGCCCGGTACCCAAAACGCAAACAAACACACCTGCCATACGAAATATCAGTGAAAGGAAAATTACCAGCACAGCAAATCCACCGGCAGCCGCCGTGTAGCGTAAATCGACCGCTGCTCCAACTAACACAAATAAAATAACTTCTGCCGCAATCCACAGTTTTCCAAATTTCTCCGACAGCCGCTTAGATACCGCAGGAATACATTTTGCCTTAAGCACACACGCCATACTGACAACTGCTAAAAGTCCTGACACAGCAACTTTTCCATCAAGCCATCCCTCCACTGCTGTCAGAAGAAACGATACACCAAGTACGAGAATAACTTTTGTACTATTTCTCACGTAATTTTGATGTTTGTATGCCGTTTCAAAAAAACGATACAAAACATAGCCAATTACCGCTCCCAAAAGGATTCCAAGAAAAATCGAAACCGGTACATTTACAAACCTTAACAAACTTACTTTTACCCCCTGCGCCATTCCCAAAAAGGTTGTAAACAAAACAATGACAAAAATATCATCACACGATGCCCCCGCCATAATCATCTGCGGAATAGACTGTTTTGTTCCATACTTTTCTTCCATCAACTGCACCATGCGGGGTACAACAACCGCCGGTG
>ULWT01056479.1_pt1 | contig 12712 bp, 10 predicted proteins | sample 1960611 | NCBI WGS metagenome assembly ULWT01 (sample SAMEA4835819, study PRJEB28245) | human gut metagenome | biome: gut microbiome; material: fecal sample | place: Denmark | collected 2008
CAAATTTTCTCGTTTCCTCGTCTTTCAAACCTTCTTCCGATATGATGGCGGCAAGTTCGATTTCTTTCTGTTTTATCACAAATTCACGCCATTCAAGCAGTACGTCGTCCACATCGTTGATACCTGCAATAAAGTTTTCGATAAGTGCCTTTTTGCTGCGCAATTCCAAGCTGGAATCAATGGCTTTATGAATAGAAACAAGAATTTCTTTATCTTCCTGATGTCCGTCGTGATACTTTTTGACAAGCAGCAGAATATAGTCTATATTGATTTCAACCTGCTTAATTAGTTCGATTTCAAAAACAATATCGTCTGTAATATCCTCTTTTTCCGCGTCTTTGCGGCGAGTACGCCATTCGTCATAGAGATCGTTGTATCTGCCCTGATAATCCTGCATATCGCGCTCGGACAAAATTTCATTGCCGATAAACTCATCGAAAGAGGACAGGATATTCCTCATTCGCAGAATCGCCCCGAACAGCCCGATAAAATCTTTTTGTGCCTGTTCACCGATAATTTGCGGCTCGGAAAGCGGATACTTGGTTTGCAGTTCTTCTATCAGGTCAACATAGCCGGCTTTGCCGTCGTAACCGTAATAATAGTCTTTGTAACCTTTTAATAAGCAGATGCCGCCTGCGTCTTTATCCCCGAAAAGTGAGATGGCATCGTCTGTGCGCTTTTGCAGATTGCGGAAACAAACAATATTGCCAAATGTCTTGATAGAGTTCAGAATTCTGTTTGTTCTCGAATATGCCTGCAAAAGCCCGTGCTGTTTCAGATTCTTATCCACCCAGAGGGTATTGAGAGTAGTGGCGTCAAACCCAGTCAAAAACATATTGACTACAATAAGCAAGTCGATTTCGCGGTTCTTCATGCGGAGCGAAATATCCTTGTAATAGTTCTGAAACTTCTCGCTTGACGTATCGTAATTCGTGCGGAACATTTCGTTATAATCGCGGATTGCGCTTTCCAAAAAGTCGCGCGAAGTGCTGTCGAGGGCAGAGGTATCTTCCGAATTTTCTTCGCCCAGCAGCCCGTCGTTTTCTTCTTCGTTGGCGGCATAGCTGAAAATCGTTGCAATTTTCAGTTTTCTGCTCGGATTCTCGTTCATCTGCCGCTTGAACTCGGTATAGTACAGTTTTGCCGCTTCGATAGACGAAACACAGAAGATTGAGTTAAATCCCGAAAGGCGCAATTTCTGCTTGATTTCTTCGACAGTCTTGGCGTCTTTCGCCGTAACGACTTCCGATATATTCGTGAGCGCGTTAAAAGAGTAGCTTTTTTCGTTGCGGTATGTTTTTCGGTTGAAATTTTCCAAAATATAATCGACAATCTTGCGAATACGTTCGGGTGCGTTGAAAGCCCTTTCGCGGTCAATATCGGAAACTTGTTTATCGTCTATATCGGGTTCTTTATCCATCGTTTTGATATAGTCGATACGGAACGGCAAGACATTTTTATCGTTGATGGCGTTGACGATGGTATAAGTGTGCAGTTTTGCGCCGAACGCCTGTTCCGTCGTTTTGAGGTTGGCGTGTTTTGTTCCAGCGTTTGCATTGACCGCAAAAATCGGCGTTCCCGTAAAGCCAAATAAGTGATAATTTTTGAAAGATTTCGTAATAGCAACGTGCATATCTCCGAACTGACTGCGGTGGCACTCGTCGAAGATAATGACAACGTGCTTTTCAAAGACGGGATGTCCCTTATATTTTTTGATAAATTTATCCAACTTCTGAATGGTCGTGATAATGATCCGCGCATTCGTATCTTCAAGCTGTTTTTTGAGGACGGCGGTGGAAGTGTTGCTGTTCGCCGCTCCCTTTTCAAAGCGGTCGTATTCCTTCATCGTCTGGTAGTCGAGATCCTTTCGGTCAACCACAAACAAAACCTTGTCGATATACGGGAGCGCGGTAGCAAGCTGCGCGGTTTTGAACGAGGTCAACGTCTTGCCGCTGCCCGTCGTGTGCCAAATATATCCGCCGCCGTCGATCGTACCGTACTGTTTGTAGTTATTGGAAACCTCAATTCGATTTAATATCTTTTCCGTCGCCGCAATTTGGTACGGGCGCATGACGAGCAGCATATTTTCCGAAGAAAATACGCAGTATTTCGTCAGGATATTCAAAAGCGTATGTTTGGAAAAGAACGTTTTGGTAAAGTCTATCAGGTCGGGAATAATGCGGTTGTTCGCGTCCGCCCAAAAGGAAGTAAATTCAAAACTGTTGCTCGTCCGCTGTTTTTTTGCGCTCTGCGATTTTTTCGCGTCGCGGATATGGTTGTCGCGCGTGGTATTGCTGTAATACTTTGTATTTGTGCCGTTGGATATGATGAACACTTGCACAAACTCAAACAAACCGCATTCCGCCCAAAAACTGTCGCGCTGATAGCGGTTGATCTGGTTGAATGCTTCCCGTATCGCCACGCCGCGGCGTTTGAGTTCGATATGTACGAGAGGGAGACCGTTGACAAGCACGGTAACGTCGTAACGGTTTTTGTAAGTGCCTGCATTGTTTTCGTATTGGTTGATGACTTGCAGCTTGTTGGCGTGAATGTCCGCTTTGTCGATCAGCGCTATATTTTTGGTCAGACCGTCGTCCCTCTTGAAATTGATACGGCTGTCGCCTTCTTGGATTTTGCGCGTTTTTTCTGCAATGCTCTCTTTGGCGTTTGCGATATGTACGGAAAAAAACCGTTTCCATTCGTCGTCTGTAAACTGTATGCCGTTCAAAACTTCCAACTGTTTGCGCAAGTTGGCGATCAGGTCGGCTTCCGTATGGATAGGCAAATATTCATATCCCTGCGTTTTTAACAGCGCGATAAATTCGCGCTCCAAATCGGATTCGCTCTGATATGCGTCGCTGCGCACGGGACTTGCCGTATATTCCGCCACGACCGTGCTTTCATTCGATTGTGTTACGATGTTATAGTAAGCCATATTTTTATCCTCGGTTATCAATCTAAACTTTTCTATGCCTGATATAGAGTACAATAGCAAGGACGATTACGATTGCAAGCAAAAAACCCAAACCAATGACGATATAAAGCAAATAAGTTTCCAACAGCATTACGATATAGCAGAGAATAAAGGAAACAAGTGTAGAAATTATGAAATAGACGAATTTCATAACATCGCTATCAAACCACCCAAGTGCATGAAATATCATGCCAACCGCAGTATAGGAAATAATCCACGCCGCTATTTTAACAAAAATTTCTCCCGCTATTGATATGTTGCTTTGCGTCATATTCAAGGTAACAAGCCAAGTGAGAAAGTTGACAATGCCTTCAAACAATCCGCTTGTAAAAATGAATATAAAAAGTAAAAATGCAATAATAGCAGCAATTCTTCCTTTCATTGAGCGATTTCCTCAAACGTAAGCAGTTTGTCCCGATAGTATTCGTATTGTTTTTGGCGCGCCTCGATTTCCGCGGGCAAGCCTTCGGAAATATCAGTTACAAGACTATGAAATTTATCCAAAATATCGACAATACTTGCTTGATTTTCGAGCGAGGGAATAGGTATTATTATGTCTTCCAATTTGTTGGGGGTTACTTCAATAACTTTTGTACCATGGGCATACTTCCTTTTTTGCTCGAAAAACATTTTAGTATGAAAGAAATATGATAGATATTTTGCATTTTGGTTATGATGTATGATTGCCGTATGACCGCTAACGGCAATATCCTCGTTGCCTAACCATGCCACACATTTACATACATCTTCTATATTTTCACTCGTTACAGCCATTACAATGTCGTTAGGTACTGCCTTTTTGGATTTATCCGCAACATTTTTTGGAATAAAAGTAAAAGTTCTATTTGTATATAAATCATATTTAGTATATATTTGACCGTAATGAATACAAGCAACACCATCAGAGCAGAAATCTTTCTTTTGAAAGTTACCTCCCCGTGTAATCGTTGCAATATTTCCAAGCCTTACCCATTTTACTTGGCAATTTAAGAGGTTGTTATACCCCCCCCCAGTACGATTATTTGTAGTATCATTTATACCGTTAAATGATAACAGTTGATCCCTATAAAACTCATACTGTTTTTTTCTCGCCGTGAGTTCCGCCGTGAGTTCCGCCGTGAGTTCCGCCGTGAGTTCCGTAAACTTATCCAGAATCCGCACGATTTCTTCCTGCACCTCAATAGGGGGAACGGGGACTTTAACTCGTGCCATTACATTGCTCATTAGTTTCGGATTGCCCATACCCTTATTCACATAGGGCTTTACAGATGTTTGTAAAACATAAAATAAAAATTTTGCCGATATATTATTGTCTTTCATCTCTAATACGCCACAAACATTTGTAACACTGAATTTACCATTTCTATAAAATACAGAACCTGCATTTGCTCCGTCCGTTGTCCATGTCAAATACTCGCCGTCAAAACTGTATGTATTGATTTTCCCAAGCTCGCCGTTATTTTCAGTTTGCGAAGAATACACGGGATATGCTCCTACATTATCACGGATAAAGTCTTTTGACATTACAACACCGCGACAAATATTGCATATATCTCCGACCGTTCTATATTTCACCCCATTCGGGCAAAGTTTTTGTATCAATTCTTCAAGTTTACTCATTTTCGTCCTCTCAAATATCTATAAAAAGGCTTAATTTTTCGTTTATAAATCTCCCAACGCCGAAAGTTAATCCATGAGGGAGATTGTACAGCAGTTTGGGAATTTCATTCAATTCTAATATTTCATAACTATCTGCGCTTGCAAAAATTATAAACTTCAAATACTCGGTATATTGATTGATATATGTAAGCAATTCTTGATCGATCGCCAAACGATAAAATTTTAAAAACCGTCCGTTTTGCATTACCGTTATATTTGCCCCGACAAGTTCTATCAAAAATATTCCGTTAGTCTTATCGCCCGTATATTTTTGCAGACTGTTTATATGTTTTTCAAAATTGCGCTTAAACGATTTTACAAAACTTTCGTAGTTATATGCGGGGCAAACCATTTCATGCTTTGTAACTTTCAAATCGTAAGTGCCAATAACAGGGTTTTTACGAGGTGGAGATTGCAGGAACTCAATTTTTTCTTGCTCGAAAGTTTCTTTACTTTCCCGTTCAAAATCATTGACTGCGATATTGTGTTTAGAGCCTTTTTTGTTTTCATTTGCTGCGGACACCTGAAAATGCTCAATAAATCCGCCGTCAAACAAAAAATCGGGGAATAGACTACTTTCAGAATTTGCGGTTGCCTTATACAAAAAAGAAAGCAATCTTGTATCATTTTTATCCTTTGCTAATTTTTTAACTCGCTCAAAACACTCTTTTTCTTGTTGCCTTTGCATCTTATTTCCCTTTATATACTACACGACATCAGCTATTTGTTTTATTTTTCGCTTTCTTAGAGATTTCGCAAACAATTTTAATTGAATCGACATCAGATAGCTTCTGTTCGTTCGTCTTTATATCCGCCCTTATAAATTTAACTTTGCTTATTCCTTCTTTATAAAGAACAACATTGAAATCACTACAAACAATACCGAGTGTTTCCATAGGCAAATAACAGGAACTATATCTTATTCCGCATGGGGTTTGTTTACGTAAAATATCTGTAATACAATTCGTTGTTTCATAATATTGATTACGTTTATTCAATACGGCAAATTGCAATGGTAAATCAAAATTATTTTTCCAGTCTCTAATATCATCTGGCTGCAAATCGCCATAAAATGAATCTAAATATTCGAACAGTTCTTTATTTATTTCATTTCTTGACGGTGCTATTAAACATGCGTTTAATGTAACTCCCGCTATAAAATGATATAAATCTTTTTTATATAAACAAAATCCGCCCACTTCAATATCATCAGTACATTCATATGTCGCCAATGCATACTTTTCACCTGTTTGCATATGCGTTTCAAATAAGCAAATGGTTTCCGTACTGCCTAAGTAAAGAGCTTCTTGCCCCTTTTTATTCGCTCTGTTTTGAGGCTTGAGTGGTGGAGCTGTCCATTGCGAAGGTTCATTGAAGTCTGTATTACTATTAAATCTTCTTATTCTATATAATTTTGTTCCTTTTTTAATAACGGAAGTGCCAAAATCAAAATTTACTCCGAATTTATCTAATACTATGTAATTTGTTACTAAATCGAATAAATTCGCGCAATCACACAAAACCTCATATTTTGCTTTTTCGATTTTTTGGCTATCTTTATTTTTTATAGCTTCTATAAGTTTATTGACTTTTTCGCGTGCAATCTCGTCAGCAAACAAATTGGTTACTCCTCAATCTCTGCAATGATTTTATCAATTTCGTCGCGCAGGACTTGTTCGCGGGCGACGATTTCGGCGATTTGATTATTCAACTCTTTTATATCGACTTTTTCCCGCGTGTCTTGCTTTTCAACGTAAGTGCTGACGGACAGGTTAAAATCGTTTTCACCAATCGCAGCGTTCGGCACAACTTTGGCAGTATATTCCACGTCCTTACGCTCGGTAAAAAGCCGCAATATATTTTCTATATTTGTATCGGTCAGCTTGTTGTTATTGGTAACTTTCACGCATTCCGCACTTGCATCGATAAAAAGCACGTCGTTACTCGTTTTCGATTTTTTCAGCACCATAATACAAGTAGCAATGCTTGTGCCGAAAAATAAATTGCTGGGTAATTGTATAATACAGTCGATGAAGTTGTTTTCAACGAGATATTTGCGTATCTTCTGTTCTGCGCCGCCGCGATAGAAAATACCGGGGAAACAAACGATAGCCGCCACGCCGCTCGTAGCCAGCCAAGAGAGCGAGTGCATAATAAACGCCATGTCCGCATAACTCTTGGGGGCGAGAATGCTGGCGGGGGAGAAGCGAGGATCGTTGATAAGCAGAGGATCGTCGCTGCCTTTCCATTTGGTGGAATACGGCGGATTGGAAACAATCGCTTCAAAAGGTTCGTCATCCCAATGCTGGGGCTTTGTCAACGTATCTTCGTTGGCAATGTCGAACTTGTCGTAATCGATGTCGTGCAAAAACATATTGATACGGCAGAGGTTGTACGTTGTCAAATTGATTTCCTGACCGAAAAAGCCTTGCCGCACGTTTTCTTTGCCGAGAATTTTTGCAAACTTCAAAAGGAGCGAGCCGCTGCCGCAAGCGGGATCGTACACCTTATTGACTTCGGTTTTACCCACAACGGTGAGTTTCGTCAAAAGCTCGGAAACTTCCTGCGGGGTAAAGTATTCGCCGCCGCTTTTGCCCGCATTGCTTGCATACATGCCCATCAGGAACTCATAGGCGTCACCGAAAGCGTCGATTGTATTATCCTTATAGTCGCCAAGTTTCATATCGCCGATGCTGTCGAGCAATTTGACGAGTTTTTCATTTCTTCTTGCGACCGTCGCGCCGAGTTTGTTGGAATTTACGTCAACATCGTCAAACAGTCCCTTAAAGTTTTCTTCGCTGTCCGTACCTTGCGCCGAACCTTCGATTGCTTTGAATATCTTTTCGAGCGTTTCGTTCAGGTCAGCGTCGCTTTTCGCTCTTTTGCGCACATTGACAAATAATTGGCTGGGAAGAATGAAAAAGCCCTTTGTCTTGACCATATCATCGCGAACCTGTTCGGCTTCTTCGTCTGAAATGTCGGCATAGTTGAAAGCGGTGTTGCCCGCTTCATATTCGCCCGCATTGATATAGTCGGTTATGTTTTCCGAGATGTAGCGATAAAACATGAACCCCAAAACGTATTGCTTGAAGTCCCAGCCGTCAACGCTGCCGCGCAAATCGTTGGCAATGTTCCAAATTGCTTTATGTAATTCTTCGCGTTCTTGTTCTTTCATCGAATTTGCCATAGTAGTTTCCTTTTGAAATTCTAATTTTATAATGTGATAACAATTTGAGGGGGCAAGTCCCACGTTGTGTCATTTGATTTATTCCTATCTTCTTTGCAGTCGTTAATATCTTTTTTGCATTGCGTCCCAACTTCTTGCGGCAAAAATTGAATTAAATTCAAAATATTTGCTTTCAAATTAGCACTTTTTTCACCGTCTACACCTTGAACATAACATTCATTAAAACCTCGGTAGAGTAATAAGAATTTATTGTGCATTACGGCATTTCTTAATTCCTTCAAAGCGAAAAAGTTATCAGTTAAATGTCTACCGGAAGGGAATAGGCATAGCTTTTTTATTGCTTTTGGTAATTTTTGACTTTGAATTAGCAACGATGAAAAATCAAGATGCTCTAACGCATCATTCAAATTATTACTATTATCTTTAAGTTTTTTTCTTAATTCGGTTATCCAAAATCGCTGTCGTACTTCATTTATGTAATGGTCAAGTATAATAGCTCTGTAAAACTCTTCAAGGTAAGATAAATACTTAAACAATACAAGACGAATACGTTTATCATACCTATAAGTAGAGGCTACTTTTGTATATTCGATATTTCCACTTTCACTCCATGGTAGCAATTTCTCTTTTATCAAAATGTGTTTTTCGATACCTTTGGTTTTTAGGTAATTTGCAATGCGTGTATTATCTTCATCGCTTATGATTAGATTTTGATAAAAAATTTTTTCTCTTTCAGTCATGTTCATTTGACAAACTCATTTAGCGTTTCAAGAAAAACAGAAAATGATTTAACTCCATCTTGTTTTTTTAAGTGTAAATTCTTTAATACAAGGTACCGCTGTTTAAATTTAAGCCAATCACCATTTTCTTTAACGATTTTAAAGCGTTCAAAATAATTCGATGATTGCTTAACTTGATTCCAAATATACCTTCCTGTCGATTTATCATTTATTAGTCTGTAAAATAGACCGTCATCACCTTCTACGACAATAGCAACATCAAATGAGAAGTGAAGTTTATTGTTGCGAATTAGTTTGACCGTGATCACAGAGGTTGAGTCGCACGTATGTGTATAATCGGAAACACATTCCTTTAATATTTTGTTGAATCGACTGACAAAAATATCTTTAATCTGTTTTGGATTGTTTAACAAACCTTTTTTATCTCTTTGTAAAATAATGTTATAATCCAAGTCAAAAGATTCGTCGCTATTTTGTGTTACAAGCCTTTTGTCTCCGCTTCCAATAAGTCTTATGTCGAAAGTAAAATAATCTCTAACTTCTTCTTGAACCGCATGAAGTATATCCATACACCAGCTTTCAAGTTCTTTGACTTCGCTTTGCTTGGCAAATTTATATGCCATAATACACCTCACAATTTTTTAATTTTATAAGCGTTCTATTAGTTTTATATTTGGATTTTTTCCCGCCTCGTCAATTAAACCCTGCGTAAAGCCTGCCGTACTGAAAAGAATATACTGTACGTTTTTCGTCTGCGTGAGTTTGAGCATGGCTTCGGACTTTTCTTGCAAAGTATGCAAAACGGATAACCCTTTGGGTGAGGTTGTGTATTTGCATTCGCCAAGCACAAGGTTGCCGTTCGCGGTATCAATGCCGACGATGTCGATTTCGCCCGCTTTCGCTCCCCAATACCTGCCGACTTTATCAAAGTGGAAGCTCCAAGTATTCGCGGCGGAAAGCTCCCACATTTTTTCACGGCAGACATCCTCATAGACAAAAGACGCATAGTTCTGAGCAAAGCCTTTTTTGATTTGCGACAGAACGAAAGCGGTTTCACCCTTTTCAAGATAGGCACGATAGGGATAGACAAACTTGAACCAGAAAGCAATAAAGTTATCGGCTATGCGGTACAGTCCGCTTTTGCTCTTTTCGGGAGCCGTCTCCGTTACGGGAACTTCGCGTTCAACAAGATCCAAGTCCATCAAAACTTTCAGATACTTTGTAAGCCCCGTCTGTTTCAAACCGAGATTTGTTGCTATATCGGAAAGCTTGCGGTTACCCATGGCAATCGCCTTAATGAGTGAAAAATAGCTGCCGATTTCGCTTACCTCTTTTTGTAAGAGGAAGTAAGGCTCTTCATAGAGAAAACTCTGCGAATTAAGCACGTTTTCTTCGATTGCTTCGAAAATATCAGTATAATTACAGAAAGTTTCGATATACTTCGGAACGCCGCCCGTCACCGCATAAAACGGGAGCAGTTCGTTATTTTCCCGTCCTTCAAAAAATTCATGATAATGGCTGAACGGTATTTGTTTGAGTTTGATTTGTGCTGTGCGTCTGCCATAAAGAGGAGAACTGTAATCGAGTGTCTGCGACTTCATGAGCGATACGAGCGAGCCGCACAAAATCAACATAACATTCGCGTCTTTAAGCAGCGTATCCCAGACCTTTTGCATAACGGACGGGAATGCCGAATTGGACTGCCCGATATATTGGAACTCGTCGAACACGATTATTTTTTTCGTTTCCGTCTTATATTCGACAAGCGTTTTGAAAACAGTAAACCAGTCAACGGCGGCGGACTTCAAAAGTTCGTTGCCCGTAAACTCGGCAACCTGCGTTTTGAAGTAATTCAAATTTTGCATTTCAGATTCTTCGGTCGCAAGAAAATACAGGGAATCCGAATGTCTTTTCAAAAATTCCGCGATAAGCGCCGTTTTTCCGACACGCCGCCTTCCATAGACGATGACGAGGGAGGATTCGTTTGAATAATATTGTTTTTCCAACGCATCTAACTCTTTTGCACGGTTGACGAATTTTTGCATTTCGTACCTCCGAAAGGTTCTTATCTAATATTATACTCAAAATTATAATAATTGCAAGTATAATTTAATAATATCAATAAATTTTTTGTTCGGCTGAGAAAGATTTTTTCGGGTATTTTGTCGAAATAGTTGTTTGCTATTGTTTCAAAACAAGCCAAAAAACGGGGCAAAATTGCCCCGTTTTTACCTATAAAAAACCTGTTTTTGACTGTCTGAAACGCCCTAAAACGGAAAAATAGCAAACGGTAGCAAACAAATCGCCGTTTTAGGGGTGTTTGCTATTGCTCCGCGTTTTTCCCTAAATAGAGGATTTCATACCATATCTTGTGTTTTATAGCAAACACTTTTTTTTAGAATATTTGATTTGCCATTGACCTTTTATCGCATATTCGCGCATAACGCATCCGCGCATTCCTTTTTTTACGCATTCTTTTTTATATTTAGGTTTAACGACAGTCAATTCTACCATATCGTACTCTTTAAAGCGTATAGGCAAAAAAGATGTGTGCTCAAAGAAATTCGGACGGTTCACGACCTCTTTGAAATAGACTTTCAACTTGAATCCAAAAGAAATGAGATTTAATTCGACAAAATGCCCGAAAATTTTTCGGCAGATTTTTAATTACGGATTAAATACGTTGAGTGTGAGATGATTTTTACTACCGATTTAGGCGTATAAAATATTTTATATCGGTGATAAATATACCTTAATATGTTGTATGGAAATGATTAAGGATATTTATCTATGGATAAGAAAAAGGTTATCGCCAGAATTGAGCAATTAAGAATAGAAAAAGGTATTTCCGTATATCAATTAAAAGAGAATGCGGATATATCTTCGACTATATATCAATGGAAGAAAAACGCGACGAGAGACAGAAACAGAACTCCGTCATTGAGGTCAATCGAAAAAATCTGCGATTATTTGGGGGTATCGCTTTCGTATTTCTTTGCGTTTGACGAAGATACTCAAACCGACGTAAAAAACAAGGAGCTGACAGAGGCTATTAAAAAATTAAATAAAGATCAAATACATGTTTTAGAATTGTTGATTAAAGAGTTTAATAAAAATTAACGGTGGAGTAATATGCGCATGAGCGAAAAATCCACAATTTTGAAATGAGAAAGGAAAAATTTTAAGAAAAATCGGACGAATTGTCGGATATATCGCGCCAAACCGTTTTCCGACAAAAATCGTTTGTAAAATCCGTAAAAAAATTTATAATATAAATTATTCGATAAGTTTATTTACTTCATTGTCTTTCCTTACGGAGTAGCGGCAAGGTATGGACAATTTCGTAAAAAACGGTTATTATCCAATTATTTTCACAAACAATCAGTTTAGCAAATTACAGGAGCAGGTAACTGCTCCTGTAAAAACAAGGAAGTAAAGATGTTAGAGCTAAAAGCACTCACAAAAGAATACAGGTCAAAATCCGGAAACAGCATAGCGGCATTGAAAAATGTTACTTTAGAGCTGCCGGAGAAAGGGCTTATCTTTATCGTGGGGAAAAGCGGATGCGGCAAAACTACGCTTCTGAACATGATAGGAGCAATAGATACTCCGACGTCCGGAACGCTGTCCATCTACGGACGGGAAACAAACCTTAACAATCCCGCCCTTGCAGACGCATATCGTTCAAAGTATATCGGATTCGTTTTTCAGGAGTATAATCTTCTGGAAAACGATACGGTAACGGAGAATATACGTCTTGCCGGGGTGCTTTCGCATGAAACCTTAGATGTTTCAAGCGCGCTGGAGGACGTTGGATTGGCGGAATATGCAGACCGCTACGCAAACGAATTGTCCGGAGGGCAGAAACAGCGGGTAGCGGTAGCGCGTGCATTGGCAAAAAATTCGGCAGTCATATTGGCGGATGAACCGACGGGCAATTTAGACAGCGCGACCGGAAAAGAAATTTTTGAGTTGCTGAAAAAGGTATCCGAAAAGCGTCTGGTCGTTGTGGTTACGCACGACAGGGAAGCAGCGAATAAATACGGCGAGCGCGTAATCGAACTCTCAGACGGAGAAATCGTGTCTGACAGCGCTCCGTTTACCGGGCAGGCATTGGCGGAAGCCAAAGAAGAAAAAGCTGTCAAGCGGCTG
>ULWT01060247.1_pt1 | contig 12689 bp, 12 predicted proteins | sample 1960611 | NCBI WGS metagenome assembly ULWT01 (sample SAMEA4835819, study PRJEB28245) | human gut metagenome | biome: gut microbiome; material: fecal sample | place: Denmark | collected 2008
AACCAAAGTAGTTGGAATATGTATTCGGTCTATAAGTGTAAACGGCAATATTACCGTCCGCATCTGCTTTAAGCGGCACGTTCCAGTTCCAACTTGGCGAACCGATGGCAAGCTCTTGCGTGCCGGGCGTGTACGTACCTGCCGCAAAAGCTATCTGGTTATCACCCGCACCCGTGCGCGTAAAAGAAATTGCGCTGACAAGCAGTGCGACTGCAAGCATAAACACTAATGCAAGTCCGCTGATACGAAGTAAGTTTTTGCTTGATTTTTTTGCTCTCATATCTCTCCTCCGATACGCCGGAAAACCCGGCGGCATAGCCATAGTATGTGCAATTTTGGGCATAATGCGCCCAAAAGTTATTGCTATAAATATAATATACAAGATATTACAACCGAATGTCAAGTTATTTTGCATTATGACGCGCCATTTTGCACGTCCCGTTTTCGCCGTTTCGCACTAATTTCCAAACGAAAACATAAACTGCCTTATGGAACTTTCGCGGCTCAACGTCATTGAACTCACAAATCTTGCCCTGTCCGTTGCGACGATACTGACGCGCGACCTTACCGTGTCCGAGACGGAATGTCTTTTGAAATTCCTTTGCATCGTGCGCGACGATATATCGCTCATACTTTGCGACAAACGCAACGACAAGTCATGATACGTTATTCCGTAAAAACACACTGTCATTTTAACATTCATCACTGTCAGTTATTACGACTTGTAAAAAAATTGATTTTCAAAAAAATCTTCAAAAAATTTGAACTCAACAAAACGAAAAACGGCGGTTTTCCAAAATCGTATTTTCGTTTCGCCCTGATAATACGTCGGTTTTGACAAAACGTCGGCGGTTTTGTATAATATAATTATGAAATACAATAAAAAAGGTTTCACTCTTGTGGAGCTTATCGTCGTAATTGCGATTATGGCGGTGCTTGCCGGCGTCGTTTCGGGCGCAACCGTGGGCATTCTCAACAAGAAAACCGACGAAGTCAACTACATATACAACGGAAAGCAAATTTCTGCACAAATCGTTTCGTGGGCGCAGGAAGTCGTTGAACGCCCTGCGTTCTTCACCGAACTTACGGGGATCGAAATCGACGTGACAGATCTTTTGTTGTATGGCAGTATCGACGAAATATGGACGGATGCGTACTCGGAAGCCGCTTACAATACCCTGAAAAACAGGTTTTCGTCCTTAAAATGGGCTGATTCGTACGGCGTTCCCGAAAAAAAGGGGACTTTTTCCGCCGATTTTAAAACGGGGCAAAATGCGATTTATCTTTATTACAAGGGAAAGTCGCAAGAATATCGTGAAGTATATTACAAAATTTACCTGAGCGGTGAAAACGTCGTCACCGAAAAAGGCACAGGATTTTAACGTTGTTTCCCTTATTTATTCCTGGCTCGGCTATCTGAACATCTGTTCCTGACGTACTTTCTTATGCGGTTTTTCACCTTTGCGTAATTTTTCGGCAGGACGTATTTCCAATTCCCGTCGTTCGTCCCCGGGGTATTCATTCTCGCCTCCGAGCCCTGCAACAGATAGTCCTGCATAGGCACGATGACGAATTTCGCGCGGGAGCGCATTACCCTTTTGAAAGTTTTATCAAAGACGTTTTCGTCGGTTGCGCCGAGGGTTTTTTTGACGTACTCTTTTGTGCCGTCATCGAGCGCGTCGTACCAACCTTTCAGCGTATCGTTGTCGTGCGTGCCGGTGTAATAGACGGTGTTATACCTTACGTTTTCCGGCAGATGCTCGTTATCGCTCTTGCCGTCGAAAGCGAACTGAAAGACTTTCATTCCGGGGAAGCCGGTACGTTTCACAAGGCGGCGCACCTTATCGGTGATAATTCCGAGGTCCTCGGCGATGATTCTGCCGTCGAGGTCAAGCCCGTCGAAGATTTTCGTGCCGACGCCCTTCACCCACCTGCCGATTTTTGCGGTCGTTGCACCATACGGCACGGCGTAGTAGCTTTCAAACGCGCGGAAGTGGTCGATGCGGATTTTGTCGAAAAATTGCAGCTGATGCAGCAAGCGGAGATGCCACCACAAAAAGCCGTCCGCCTGCTGTTTTTTCCAGTCATACAGCGGATTGCCCCACAGTTGCCCGTCGGCGGAGAAGTAATCGGGCGGCACGCCGGCGACCTCTTTCGGGCGCATATTTTTGTCAAGCCTGAATATTTCAGGGTGCGCCCAGACGTCCGCGCTGTCGTACGCGACGTAGATGGGGATATCGCCGATAAGCGCGACGTTTTTGGATTTTGCGTAGTCTTTAAGCGCGGTCAATTCGCGATAGAACTCGAACTGTAAAAACCGCCAGAAATCGCACTCGTCCTGAAGCGCGGCGATTTTTTCGTCGGACAGCGTATCGCGCCGTCTTTCGTCCTTTTCCCACGTATCGAACGACGAAAACCCGTTTTTGACTTTGAGCGCCATAAACAGCGCGAAGTCGTCCAGCCAATATTCGTTATTTTCAAGAAACTTTGAATAATCGGAATTTTTTTGAAATCTTTTGAACGCGCAGCGCAGCACGTCGTATCGCGAGTTAAAAATTTCGGCGTAGTCAAGCGATTTTGTTTTGGCGCGTTTTGCCTCGTTTTCCGTCAAAAGCCCGCGTTTAACAAGCGTATTTATATCAATAAAGTATGGATTCCCCGCAAATGCCGACGGCGACTGATACGGGCTGTCGCCGAAAGACGTTGGCGATAACGGCAGCGTTTGCCAGAAATCGACCTTCGCGTCCGCCAAAAAATCGACAAAAGAAAACGCGCCCTCGGACAGCGCGCCGACGCCGTATTCAGACGGCAGACTTCCTATATGCAAAAGCACCCCGTTGAACTTTTCTTTCACTTGCGCGGGGCCTCCTCGTGCGTGACCGCCTCGCCGAGCCTGTTCGCCCAGCTTTCGCAATACAGATCGTAATAGGATTTATTTTGTTCCTGTCTATAAGCGATGCACTTTTTGTTGTTGCACCATACAAACGACGGAATCCCGACGACAAACAGATACAGCGGCCCCAGAATCAGCGACTGAATGGTATGGCCGTACTCATGCACGGACACGGTTTTTTTGTACTCCTCGCCGCGCTTGCCGTTGATGAAGATAAACGCGCCCAGCGACACGCCGCCCCAATCGCCCTCGTGGAAGGTCAGGATTGCGCCGTGGTAATAGGCGTGCTCGCACCTGATATTTTTCAGGAAAAGCAAAAACCCCAGGACGTTCTGAATCGCGCCCCAGGTGAACTGTAAAACCAGGTAAAAAAACTGCAAGATATATTTCATAATAGCCTTACTTTGTTCTTATTTTGAACGTATAGCGGATGGGAGTGCCCTTGTTGGTCTGATAGGCGCGGTTAAGTTGCGGATTTGTCGTCGGATCTTTCGTGACGTAGTCAAGCGTAGCCGTTTGCACCGTCGCGCCGCCGTCCCAAGCCTCAAACTTATTCTTGTCGTTGTGGTAGCTGACGATGAGGTAATATTCGATTTCGTCGTTATTCGTGACGCCCACAACCTGAATGACGATATAAGGATTTCTGTTGTCTGCGCTGACAAAGGAACTGCGCTCCACCGCGTTGCAGCCGTCAGGCACAAGGACCTTTTCCGTCCCCGACGCATCGGGATTATAATATTTGACGGGAATGTCCAGCCCGATTACGGTCTGATAAATGCGCTTGCACACCATTGCGGAATACGTGACGTACCACCCATGCACGCCGTTGTCCACGTCTTCTTTGCGCGGATCCGGCTTGTTGGGATAAATATACTGCCCCGAAAGGTACGTAACCGCCGCGATCGCGTTCCTGTACATAGTCTGCGTGTCGGTTTCGGCAGTGCTCTTCTGACGGCGTTTTGTCGTGACGTAAACGGCAGGCGTAACCGCCGTGGCAAGAATCGCCATAATGGCAATGGTCACGATAAGTTCAACGAGCGTAAAGCCTTTTTTATTTTTGAAAACACGCCTTTTCATACTTATATAATTATACTACTTCGCGCGTACAGTGTCAATATATTATTTTTCACACAACTCACTATAACTTATAACATTGAAATCGGGGACCCCGCGGGATACTTTTGTACCCGTGGGGAAAGACGTGTTCACAAAATAAGGATTTTTTGCCCTGTATGCTCAAACATTGAAATAATTATAGTGGAGGATTAACATAAATGTTAAAACTTAGAAAAAACAAAAAGGGCTTCACGCTCGTTGAACTTATCGTCGTAATCGCAATCATGGCAGTCCTTGCAGGCACGGTCGCCGGTGTTACGGTCACGCAATTGAACAAAAATACGGACAAAGCAAACTACACCCAGGCAAACAAAATTGCTACTTCAATCAGCGGTCTTATCCTTGAATCCCCCGAAAAGTACATTAACGTTGCCACCGGCGCTGCTTCAGAAGGAGGTCAACAAGATACAGAAAATCAAGAAGATGCAGCTACACAATCTGATACTTTCATACTTGAAACATCAACTGGCAGCAAAGATGGTGCCGTCGATCTTCTTCTCGCAGAACTCGCAAAAGAGTTTACCGGTAAAACAATTGCTTCTACCGCCCCCGCTGCTGGTGAGTTTCAAGTATCGCTTATCCAAAATAACACGTTAATTCTTGTTACTTTTGGTGCTAAAACGAAAGATTACAAAGACAAAGGATATACAATTAGTACAGAGGGTGTAGTTGCTCCATATAGCAAGCCTAAAAACTAATCATTTAATTTAATAAGGTTATAATTTTAACAACAAAGCATTAAGCGAGGCAAACGCCTCGCTTTTTTTCTTGTTTTTACCAACAATATGTGATAAAATAAGAAAAAACAAAAGGTAGTTTATGGCAATCAGTTCTTTTGAACACAACGTAATAATTCGTGACAAAGATAAAATTGACGAAATTAAAAATGCGCTTTGTTACGAGAATTCTGCATTTGCTAACGTAAAGCCGTCCAAAAAAGACGCTCTACCCCCAAATGCAAAAGAAATATGGTTTCCATCAAAATAAATATAAAAACTCTGCAAAAAGTTGCAGAGTTTTTGTTTTGGTTTGTTCCCGTTTATTAAATGCTGTAAATAAGGCGGTAAAACTCGGACATGGACGTCGTGCCGTTGCCGATGAGCGTGCGGATGCTGTCTTCCAAAAACGTTGCGCCGTGCTCTTTGGCGAAGTCGCGGATTTCCTCGGTTGTCCTGCCCTCGGATATCATGCGGCGAAGGTCGCTGTCGATTTCGATAATTTCGTAAATTGCGGTACGTCCCTTGTAGCCGGTGTTGCCGCAGCGGGGACAGCCGACAGGCTCATAAATGTGAGTGATTGACGGATCTTTCAAAATTGCAGCCTCTTCCGCCTTGATTTCGCGCTTTCTCTTGCATTCCGGGCAAAGCTTTTTGACAAGCCTTTGCGCGACAACGCAGTTCACGGACGACGCGACCATGTATGACGCAACGCCCATGTCGATAAGACGGACGATACTTGACGCGGCGTCGTTGGTGTGCAGCGTCGACAAAACCAAGTGGCCTGTGATAGCGGCGCGGATTGCGATTTCGGCGGTTTCGGTATCACGAATTTCACCGATCATGACGATGTCCGGGTCCTGACGCAGGATTGCGCGAAGTCCGCTTGCGAACGTTAAGCCCGCCTTTGCGTTGGTTTGCACCTGATTGACGCCGAAGATTTGCTTTTCGACAGGGTCTTCGACCGTCGTTATATTGACGTTCGGTTTGTTGAGTTCGCTAAGGACGGCGTACAACGTCGTCGACTTACCTGAACCCGTAGGCCCCGTGACAAGAATGATCCCGTTCGGCGCTTTGATGATGCGGGAGAACTGATTAAACAGTTTGTCGGGCATACCAAGGTCGGGAAGCGTGATGAGCGCGGCGTCCTCGGTTGCAAGAAGACGCATGTTGACCTTTTCACCGTAAATCGTGGGCAGCGTGTTGACACGAAGGTCGATGTTGATGTCGCCGTTGTTGAAGTCGATACGGCCGTCCTGCGGGATTCGCTTTTCAGCAATGTTGATGCCCGCAAGGATTTTACAACGCGAAACGATACTGTTAAGCGTGGAAATGTCCAAGCGCATACATTCGACAAGCTCGCCGTCGATACGCATGCGGACAAGGATTTGCTCCTCAAACGGCTCAATATGAATATCAGACGCGCGGCGCATGTACGCCTGCGTGATAAGGCTGTTGATAAGTTTGACGACAGGCGTGTTGTCAACGCGGCTTTCGATTTCGGACAACTTTTGCTGGGTTGCCGCCGAAGTCTGCTGGACAACCTTTTGCGTCGCTTCGTCCGACACGAAGAAGTTGCCGGCGTTGGTGTAGTACTTTTCAATCGCGCTTTCGATGATACGCTGCGGCGCAAGGACAAAACCGACGTCCATACGCGTGACCATCTTTACGTCCTCGAACGCGCCGATGTCGTGCGGATCGTGCGTGGCGATGATGATCTGCCCCGCCTTCACGTCAAGCGGCATTATGCAGTGCTTTTTGACGATTTGCTCCGGTACGTTTTTCAGAATTTCGGGACGACGGACGACAAGCTCCGTATTTATATAGGTCGTGTTGAAACGCTCCGCCATCGCAGAGAGCATCGCGTCCTCGGTGATAATGCCGCGCGACAACAATATCGCGCTGATTTTTTCGTTGGGATGGGTTTTTTGCCAACGTTTCGCGTCATCCAGTTGTGCCTGCTTGACATAGCCTTTCTCCAACAGGATGTCGCCTAAACTTGCTCCTCTTTGCATCTCTTCTCCTTATGATATATAAATATTATATTCCGAATAAGTTTTTTATGCCGTCGATTATGGGCGTGCCCGCAAATACCGTGACCACCGCACCAAGCGCGATAAACGGACCAAGCGGAAGCTCGTACCCCTTTCTGACCTTTTTCGTCAGTAATAGCGCGCCGCCGATAAGCCCCGCCGACACTATCGCGATAAACGCCGACACAAGCGTCGGGTAAAGCCCCAACACAAGCCCCAGCGCAAAATAAAGCTTTATGTCGCCGCCGCCGATGCCGCCCGTCACGAACGCGATTACGTAAAGCGGCACGCTGATAACCACCGCGCCAACAAGACGGTGCCACCACACAACGTCCTTCGCCGTGAAAAACAGCGGGATCGACAAAATTATGATGAACACGACGATGCCGTTTGGGATCTCTTTCGTGTCGATATCTATGAACGTCATCACGATGAGCGCCGAAAACAGCGCGTCGTATATGAACGCGTTGGCGTTAAGCCCAATAAAATATGCCGACAACGTCCACAATACGGCGTTGAGCGACTCCACAATCGGGTACCTTGCGGAGATTTTTTCCTTGCAATTCCTGCACTTTCCGCCAAGAAAAATCCAGCTGAAAACCGGCACCATCTCGTACCATTTCAGCGGCTGCCCGCACTTCGGACAATAACTGTGTTTTTCGGTGAAAAACGTGCCTTTGGGAATGCGGTAAATGCAAACGTTCAGAAAACTGCCGACCGCAAGCCCGAAAAATGCGGAAAATATCGTGAATAACAGATGGCCAAGTTCCATTTTATCAACCGCCTGTCACGGTTCGGAAATAAAACTTCTTGAACCCTTTGTCGTTGTTATTGTACAGCTTGTAATTTTCAACCAGCAGCATGTTGTTGTATTTCCAACCGTCGCCGTCTGGTCCGATTGCCCCGATATTGCCCTGCTCGAAACTGAAAATACCTTTGAAACGTTTAGTTTCCGTCGATTGGCTGTAATCCGCCTCGATAAAGTCGATTTCAAGCCCCGGGGAGTCAAATTTTCTTTGCCCTTTGGCGTTATAGACGTCGCAGAACACCTTGACGGACGTAATCTCACCAAAGGTATTGACAATCGCACGGAAGTAAACCTTAATCGTGAAACTGCCGTAAAACGCGCGTCCTTCCGCCTCCCGCGAAGGATCAGTGAAGTATTCCTTGGGTTCTTCGTTGCCCGTCGAATACATAAGCCTGCCTCCCTCGGACGACGAGAACACCTTGTACTCGCCCGTCGGCGCGTTTTTCATCTGGTACGTGGTTTGAGTATCGCCGATTGTAATCATGTTGCTATCGGTCGGAAGATCGCCGTCCTGCAAATATACCTCAACCGACGACCTTGCCGCCCGCTTGATTTCGTTCTGGACGATTGTGCCAAGGTCTTTTGCGGCGGCGTTTTCTTTCTGGCGCATATAAGCCGTCGTGCCCGCCGTGACAAGCCCGCCGATAACCGTTGCGAGAATACCCATAATGGCGACGACCGCGATCGCTTCGACCAAGGTGAAGCCTTTTTTATTTTTTAAGATTTTTGCGAGTTTTCTCATTTTAATCTTTAAAGTACCTATCTACATCGTCAAGCAGAAGAATATGCTCTTCGACTTGTTCCGGTTTGTTCAGGTCGTAATCGATATCGTCGTCATAAATAAATAGTATACGTTTTTTGCCCTTGTCCGACGTCACCTGATATTTTGTGATACTGTGGATATATGGCACTTTGGGGGCGCCTACTTTTTCGACCGCAACCGCAAACGGTACCGAGCCGTAATCGGTGTCGTAATTAAGCACCACTGAGTACTGCGCCACGTTTTGCTCCACGTTGTTTAGCGTCGCCTTGATGTACGATACCTGCAAAACGCGTCTCGGATAAATGATATATCCCTTTACCTCGTCGCCTTCCTTGTACTTGAACGTGTTCAAAAGAGCCTGCTCCTGCGCCTGCGCTCTTTTGGCTTCTTCCTTTTTCGCCTTGGACATATAGCGCGTCGCCGTGTTGAACATGGTGAACGCCAGCGTGCCGACGATCGCAAACAACGCGATTGCAACGATACATTCGGCAAAGGTAAAGCCTTTTTTATTCAGTTTTAAGCGTTTCAAAACCTTTTTCATCTTAGCCGTAATAGTACCCGCCAAATGTCCATTTGGTATAAGTTTTCTTTTCGTCTGATTCGATATATTTGATATCGATATCGCTGCCAGCGCCGCCCGCGCTTGACGATACGTCAAACGCCTGGAAGACCAGGTTTCCGATATTACTGCCTTTGACCGAAATATCTTTTGCGACAATTGTTGCCTGGTTGTTGTTTGAATATGCGTTGGGCAGGATTCCCAAAAAGCCCGTGGAGTTGTTGACGTATCTGCCGTTGGGGAGATACACAAAACCGTTGATATAACCGCCGCGCCCCAGAAGCAACTGGTTGTCCATCGTCCCGATAATGCACAGATTGCCGCTTTCAACGGTTTCTCTCTCTTTCGCCGCAAGTTTAAGGCTGCTTTCGTTTTCATCGTTCATCGAATAAGAACCCGAATAGGTGGTGTAGAAGCCCGAGTAGAAATGCGTGCCGAGCATCGAGTCACTTCTGTCCGCCGAGTCGTCGTTGATACCGCCGCCCATGTTGACGCTGAGCTTATAAGCGTTTGCATCGATGGAAGTGTCGCCGACAAGCATAATATAGGCGTTGTGTTTTCCCTTAACGCGCCAGCTGCATTTTCTGAACTCTATGCCAGCTTGACGTTCGTAATCGCCCTTGCCTTCGCCGACAAACGTGTACTCGTCGCCGTTTTTCACGTATGAACCTTTCTTCTTGCCGTTTTCGGGTATGATGTATTTCGAAGGCGCGTAGATATAAACGTAAACATCACTTTCCTCTGTATTGATTGTGATATTCATACGTTTTGAGTTGTTTATAAGGTTAATTTGATCAATCAAGGAGATTTTCCCGTTTTGTTTTTTCTCTATACTTGCGCCGAAGACGACGGGATCTTGTTCCTTTGTATTGTAGCCACCGGCTTCTCCGCCGAAGTTGAAATAAACACCTCTCGGTTTATTCTTATCCTCTGGTTTATCACTTTTTTTCGGCGATATTTCATAGTCAACTTGTGTACGTATCGTAGGCAATAAATTGACAAATACACCGCCTTTATTTCCGTCAACAGGATTTCCTTCGTCGTCATAAGAACAATACAACGGATCCAGACCAAATGTTTCCTTACAAGTCCAGGCCACATTACTCATTGTATTAGTAAACCGCATTACTCGCACGCTTTCGTCGTTGTCGCTATCACTGTTGCGAATTGCATAGAAAGTACCCTTCTTGTTATACCATTTTCTGTATCTGGTATACGTCCAAACATTACTAATGTCTTTGTCTTTTTTTCCTTTTATGTATGCAAGCGAGTCTATGGTATAAAAGTTTGTGGTTCCTCTTATGTCGCCGTCTTCCTGCCATTCATTCAGCTTATCTATAGTATAACTATTACTTCCTTCGTGCAGTTCCTCTAATACGGTTTTTTTCTGTTCAAGCTTCCTTAACGGGTTCAGCGTCTTGTCACCCTGTACATCGCTTACCTGGTTGTATTCGTCGACTATGATTTCTCCTTTCTCGATTTGCTCGCGCATAACATCTTTGGTCAGTTTGGTTGTATTAAGTATTGCGATTTTTGCAAACCCTTCGTCGATAATTTCCCTGAAAACCGCTGAAACGCTTGAATTTTTGTCCGCGTTCGCATACCGCGCGTTGGATGAGCGCAGATACATCCCGTGGTCTTCGTCGCTGAATGCGCGCACGGATAAGAATGCTGCTGTGCCAACGCTGGTGGTTGGATTTTCGGCAGAAATCTTTGTATTCTTAATGTCGTCGGCTTTGACCGTAATCGCCTTGAAACTGTTCTTGGCGCTAGTGCTTAAAAGTGCCAGCTGTTTGACGTTGGCATAATCTTCAACCACGTCTTTTATGTCATCATACGTTAAGACAAGTCGCGGGTTATTATACTCAGCCTTATCTTTATTCGTCTTGATTGTGCTCATGTCTCCTAAGTTGTCGGCAAAGCTATACGTCCCTACATAAAGTGCAAGCTTTCTGGTGTCGCCTTCATTAACCGAATCGAATCCAAACGTGCCATCCCCTGTATATTGCCAAAATCCATATTCTTTTTTCTCGATAACTTTATGTTTATCTATATACGTCTCTGCAATTTCTGTTAACTTGGTATTATCGATTCCGTATAATCCGTCGCTGAATTTGAATTTTAATTTATTGTCTTTATTGTCTTTTATTACCCGCTGAATTACTGCCTTTTCGTCATCAGTAAACCCGGCATCTTTCATAAATTTATCCAGTTTGTCTGGGTTTTCGGGGTTATAATCTTTCCAATCACCTGTTATTTGATCGACAATGTAAAACTTATTGTCCCTATACAATACTCTTGGCAATAAAAGATATCCGACCTCGCCGCCATCTGTCTTCTTCCATGCAATTTCCCTAGATGTCTCCAAGAATCCATGATCACAATCAGTGCATTCATAATCAGCCAATGCGATAAGATCATATTTCAGGAATATGCAGCCGTTGCCTTTCTCGTCATCCTTAATGCTGTACGTTAAGTCGGCATATCCCGTATATACCTCCTTGTCAATCTTCAGATATTTTTCTTTCAGTTCTTGAAGTGCCTTATCTTCGTCACAACCATTGACTTTCATAATGAGGTCAAGAAGGCTCTGCTCCTGATATTCGTTTGAAATCATATCGCCAAGGGTGTCGATTTTTTTCGCGCTCACGCCGGCTTCACTTTTATAGCCGAACGCGTCGATACCGACAGCCTCGATATTGCCGCTGCCTACGTAAATCTCGTTTACGTTGAGTTTCTGATATTTTACCGTGAGCGCGGCTTTGTAAGTTACGTCGTTTACCGTGCTGACCGAGGTATTATCGAGTGTATTGTCCACGCGCGACTCCTGCACCAGCGAAGTGCTGTTAAGTTGGCGCTGTACCTTTACTTTTTCTTCCGAGCCTTCTTTCTTTTCCGTATTTTCAATAAGCGACTCATAATTCCAGTTATAAATATAAATGTTGGAAGTTTCGCTGAATTCTACGGGGCGATACTCTTTATGCACGCCGTCTGTTCCCTCCGCGGACAAGTCGCCGTCGCCTTTTAAGATATATCCGCTGTCGTTTATTGTTTTATCGAATACTTCTACCAGGGCTTTTTTCAGATTGCTTTGTCCATGGTTTTTTAACGCGGTTAAAAAGCTTTCGACGTTACTATGGTCCGTAAAACTGTGCTCAGCTTCATAAGTTGGTGTTAATTTATCTTTTCCTTTATATACAAATCTGTAAGAGCCTGTTGCGTCGTAATTAAAGCTACCTGCGTTTTTGTTCCAATTTTCACCGTCAAAACCAAGTAGCGCTTTCAGACGCGAGAAGAAATTGTTGCTATTGAACGTTTCATTGTCAAAATAACGGTTGAAGTTTGAACCGTTCATTCTCGTGAATACCTCGTCTTTCTCGTCTTTACCATCTGTGCTTTTGGACGTGAGCACAAGATTTTCGGGCGCGATAATCATGCGTCCCATGCAGAATATGTCGCCTCTCATCTTGGTTTTGTTGTAAGACACGGTGGCGTTTTCAACTTTTTCACGATCCTTTTTGTTTGAAGCGTCTATTGTCCCTTTGCCGTCATAAATCGCCAGGTCGTGATATACGTATTCGGTGCTGTTGCTGCCTAATGCTTTCGGCGCATAAACCCAGTTGTATCCATAGTTTACCCTGTCAAAGATAATATCGCCGCTGCAATAAATATTGCCGCCCTTCGGATACTGCATTATCATGTCTTCGGGTTTGCATTCGGACGTGGAATACATCGTCGCGCCGAGATATTGTTTGTTTCTGCTGTCTGTTGCATCCACCGGGCGTAATTCGCCGTTAACTC
>ULWT01012438.1_pt1 | contig 12653 bp, 14 predicted proteins | sample 1960611 | NCBI WGS metagenome assembly ULWT01 (sample SAMEA4835819, study PRJEB28245) | human gut metagenome | biome: gut microbiome; material: fecal sample | place: Denmark | collected 2008
TATTATTATAGCGGATTTGAAGGAGAATGTCAACAGGGTTTTGCAAAAATTATAATTTTTGTATTTTTGCATTTTTCCGCGCAAAGTGCTGCATAAATCCGACGGCGGATGCTTGACTTTCCCGCGCAGGTGCGCTATACTTAATATCCTACCATAATAGCAAAGGAGGTGTGCCCCATGGCAGAGGACAAGTGTGGAAAAAAAATGATTGCCGTCAACCGTGAGGTGCGCCACGAATACTTTGTCATCGAGGCACTGGAAACAGGCATCGAACTGGTAGGCACCGAGGTCAAGAGCCTGCGCGCCGGAGGGGTCAACCTGAAGGATTCCTGGGCAGACATCGATGACGGCGAGCTGATCGCCAAGGGCATCCACATCAGTCCTTATGAGCAGGGCAACATCTTCAACAAGGACCCGCGCCGTCCGCGGCGTTTGCTGGCACACAAGGCGGAGATCCGCCGTCTGGGGCAGCAGATCAAGCTGCAGGGCTACACGCTGGTGCCGCTCTCTCTTTACTTTAAAAAGGGGCGCGTCAAGCTGGAGCTGGGCCTGTGCAAGGGCAAAAAGCTGTATGACAAACGTGCGTCTGCTGCGGCGCGCGACGCCAGGCGCGACATTGACCGCGCACTCAAAACGCAGCGATAAGTTGTTTCTACTTCACTTTCCCGGCGGGCTTGCCTGCCGAATAAACGGGGCTGTAATGGTTTCGACGGGGAGAGAGAGGCGTGAGCAGCGGGCCGTGGCGGTGACCCACGATAAAAGCGCCAACTTAAATTAACTGACAACAATTATCCTGTTGCCGTAGCTGCCTAATTAGGCGCTGCCGTCCTGCCCGTGTTAGTACCGCATGGGGTCAGGGCGTCGATTAGGTACTGAACGTGAACGGGCTTAAGCTTTGCGGCCCGGCATGAACTTATGAAGCTACCAAGGTGTAGTGCGTGTGTGCTCGCCCGCACCAAGGGAAATTTAATAAACACACTGCGCCCGGAGATACTCTAACTGATTTCTTTTCGGACACGGGTTCGACTCCCGTCAGCTCCACCATATGAACATAGCGAAAAAACGCTATACCCATGAAAATCACCCATAGAAAATGACGTAGCTAAAACAGCTTACGAAAGTTCTCTATGGGTGATTTTTTTGTGTGTGAATAATATACAGTATTCTTAATGAAAAGTGTATATCTATCAATATGGGAATTTGACTGTGATTTGACTATAAGGAAGCATCGCTACAAGCGAATAATCTTTTTCTCGGTTTCTTTCTGATACGCTCCTGCGAGCCGCTCGTAGTCCAATTGTAGTTGCTTATACTTAATGGCGCTTTCGGCTCGGATTTTTTGGATTTCAGCAAGAAGTTCTTTGTTTCGATTAACAGATTTTGAAAGGCGGTCTTCCAGAACTTCTATTCTTGCTGCCATTTCTTCGGTGCTTTTGTAATCCCCTTTATCCGTGCGAGAAAATTCGGGATATTTAGACAAATGTTCTCGGACGTAAGGCTTGAATAGAGTTTTAGTGCTAACACCGCTTTCCATACTAATTGCTGTTTTGGTAATGGTCTGGTGTGTCTGCTTAAGGTATTCGTAAGCTTCATCAATTTTGGCAAGTGTTTCTTGGCGACGAGCTTCTTGATAAGCAAGAACGCCTTCACTTTGTTTCTTCATGCTATTTAACTCTCTTTCTGATACCCTTTTGCGGCATCCATCTTTTCCAAATAGGCATTAAATATTTGGATATCTTTAAGGTTCTGCTGACGTATAGTTTCATTTCCATGCTTCTTTGCAATGAGTTCATTCGCTTCTTGGAGACGCTTTATGGCGGCGGCAATGTATTCTCTATACTGGGGGTCTGGGATAAATAGGTCGCAATGGAAACACCTTTCAAATTGCGGTGAGCATTTACGGTCAAGGCAAAGCCCATAGTAGGGAATAACTCTCGTTGTGGGTTGTTTAGCAAGTATTTCGTATTTGCGAGCAGGAACGAACCTTGGAGCAGATTGTTCATTGGAATCAAGCGGGAGGATTGGACTTACGATTTGTGCGAGGTGTTTTGCTTCGTCATGCTTAGAGTAATAGCCATAACCCATTGTATCATCAACGGAAGCGTGGTTGCATTCAACGGAAGTTCTTTCGGGAGATATAATATCGCTTTTAAATCGTTCGCAAACGGCTATGTGCCGGAAGTCGTGGGAGGTAACCTTAGTGGGATTACCTAAAGCATCGATAATATTATACTTCGCACAAAATTCAGATAGATAGGAGTTGAAATCTTTTGTTGTTATGAGCCGCTGTCCTTTGTGAGAGACAAAGAGATACTCTTTCAAGTTATCCGGGAGATTTGACTGTTGGCTGAGAACGTATTGTTGTTGGTCATGTACAATATCATGACAAAAGCTACCACAGAAACCAGAAAGCAAAAAGTTGTATTTCTGATAGTTAGGAATATGGTATGGGGTTTCTTTTGAATTTGGAATAGTTATGGCAAAGACATCATCGGCAGGGTAACTTATGCAGTCGAGAGGCGTGGCTAATACTTCGGAGATGCGATGCGTATGTAGCCGCAAGAGAATGTAGATGGCACGATAGCCTAGAGGAATATCAACGGCTTTATCAAAGAATAGACTGTCCAATTGATTTACGGTGATGGTATCCGGCGCCCTTTTAGGTTCGACTTGACCATCAAAGCGATACATCGCTTCAATAGTGGTAGTACGGGGTATTACCTCAAATGCCATGCAGTTTTCTATAAGTGCTTGCATGGATTGCATATACTGATTTCGTTTCCAATTGTCGAATGAAGAACCATCAAGGTACTGAATGAAATTGTTAACACCCTCTTGCGTTAGGCAGGGCAATTCAATGTTTTCCGAATGAAAAAAGTTGAAAATGGTATCGAAGTCATGAACTCTGCGCTGACAGGTTGCAATCGATGCTCCAGATGTGAGCATGATAATTGCGGTAATTTTTGTTATGTCAGATTCAATTGTTTTGGTAGTTTTAGGAAAGCAAATATTTCCTGTTCTATTTGCTATGGTAAGGCTGATGTGCCATTCTGCGGCATCTAGTATATCTGAAGAATAAAGCGCCAGTATTTTGCGGTATTCTTGCTTTGTTTCATCAGATAAGCCTTGGTTGTTTTTGAATTTTTCAGGAAGTGGTATTTGAAGAGCGAGGGAACTCAATTTGTACAATCACCTTCTTTACATTTTATGAGTGAGGGGCATTTACGGCAGTCTTTTCCGGGACATTCTTTTTGCGAATTGCAAGTTCCGTACATAACAGTTTGGGGAGGAAGTTTTTGCTTTGTATGGGCGGTAATCCCTTTTTCGATAGTTTCCTGCCATAGTTTGTCGTACATTTGGGCATCGTCTATCGGAAGGTAATTATCGTAGTGAGTTTGTGCCACCATTGGGGAATTTCCCAAATATTCTGATACCTCTTGAGCACTTTTACCATTAGCAAACAAGAGTCTTCCCATCTCTGCACGGAAATTCCGTAAAGATGTTCTTTCTGGAATGCCATCATCTGTATAAATTTGTGCTGCGTCTAAGATTTTTGTCATATCGTCTGCCAATGATTGCCCGCTCAGTACCATCGGAGGAAGTGATGTTTCTCTCCTCCGATAATTCGGTTGATATATCAATAAGTATGGCTTTTCAAGCCTATCACGAAGGTCTTGTGTATCTGAAATGAATTGTTCTATTTCTTCTCCAAATTCTTTTGGAATGGAATAATCAATATAAGTTGGCAGTCCATTTTTTATTCTATATTTATAGGTCTTTTTTAAGAATACCCGTAGGTAAAATTGTTCGCCTTGATGAATCAGTGAATGAGTCATCAGTTCAGCAAACGAACCAGAGCGAATTCCTGTACAACAAGCAATTTTTATTCCGATTTGAACCACACGTGGCAGTTTGCAAAAACCTTGGAATATTGCTTCCTTCCCCTCCTTTGATATCGGATTTGTTGGGTTCGGCAAGACCCTTGGAAGATATATTCCATGAAATGCTGATATGGGACTATCGTTTTCTATGCCCGTAGTATAATTATAAAAAATGCGTAGTGAGGATATTACTCGGTGGATGGTGGCGCATTCGTAATCGGTACTCTGGAAGAGATAAGAAATTAAGAGCTGCACGTTGACCTTTGTGAGCGCATGAATGCTTTCAAGGTACACATCCAGAGCATTATAAAGTGCGTCAATACAAACGACGATGTCACTGAAACGAGATGTGATTGCATGTGTATCCGGCTCCATACTGCCAAGCATTGATATTTCTCGAAGAAATACACGGAATTCATTTTGTAATGTTTCTTCACCAATGAACGTGAGAACTCGCCAGTGCAAAGTGCCAGAATCCGAATTATAAAAAATTGTCCACATCCGTTTTTGAGAAAAAATTTCCTGCTTGTTTTTGTCAATTAGCATCTTTTTCCATTCAGGAACTCTTTTTTCCAATTCTTGCAATATGATAAAATAAAAAATTCTTGCTTCATCTCTATATGGGGCAGAATTGAAATACTCCTTTAGCAAAAGATTAGGATATATGCATTGCCGTCTTTTAATCTTGTCTTCTGCGGCTGATATAAAGTAATCTATCGCAAGCTGTGGATAGCAAATCTGCATAATTCGGAGCGTTGCAATATTTCCAATTTGCTCAATGACTGACATAACCCCTGTGCGATTTTTACCATCCAAAGCAGCCTGAAGTACGCCAATCGTATCAAGAACCACATTGCAATCCCGTAAATGAGGCCGCCCTCTAAGGCATATTTCGAAGGACTTTCCATTGATAAAAAACGATGCAACATTACCTACAGTAGAAATATATTTAACCTCAAATTCATCGTTATGGGTAATCGACAGGTATCTGTCTCGTATATTGATTTTTGAAGCAATTTCACTTGTACTTTCTTTTAAGTAAGCGACAAATTGGAAGTTACTGTATTTTCTAGTATAGGGAAACGAGAAAAATCTATTGAAGAAATCTTCGAATGACACATATGACTTTCCTATAGTTTCTTCATATTTTTTCTCAAACAGACCAATAATTTTTTCAGTGTACGCGGCATCAAGGATAGCGAGTAAATTCTTTCCGTAAATCAATTTGCACACATCACCAAAGGATTTCGTTCCAGCAAATACCTCATCAATATTTTGAAATAATCTCTGGATATCTTCAATCGACCTGAAATTGATGTTGTTTTTATAATATTTAATATTTATGCTACATCCATCCACAAGAATTGTGCATGAGTGGCTCTCTTGAACCAAAATTTTGATTTTTCTGCTTATCATGGTTTATACACTATTGGCGGCGGAGTTATTTTCAGAAGAAATAATATTATATTTTTTATAGAAGTCTATCAATATTGGCTCTACATCCTGCACACGATTCACCAAGTCGTAGTGCTTAAGAGACTCCAACGATTTCCAATCCATCAAATTGCAGAAATCAACATCCGAAAACGTTGGCACACCTTTTCGACGCTGCTCCAACTGATAACTTCGGAGTGCAGCAGCAAAGGTGCTTCGACCCGCATGGGTGTGGAGTGCTTTGATGTCCCAACCATATTTTTTGTTGACCTTCATTCTGGCACTTTCCAAGGCACTGCGGTAGGAACCGTAAGTTACAGGCTTTCCGCTGCTGCCAACGAAGAAATACTCGCTATTCGTGTCAATTTTTCGTCTTACATCCATAAGATAACTCTGGAAATCATTGACAAGCTCAGGAGGAATAAGCGAAGTATGCTTTTTGCCTGTCTTAGTTCGAGTTGGAGTAACCTGCGCATTGTACAGGTCTACGGTATCAATGGTTAAGGAAAGAGCGCTGTCAATACGATGCCCGGTATATACGGTATCGAGAAAAATGCAGCGGTATGTAAGAGGAAGTTCATCTGCAATGGCTCGAATTTGTTCGGCTGAATACCACTTGGTATAGGTGAACTCAGGAGCATCGTTCTGATTTGGAGAAAACAATCTGGAAAGGTAATAAACCATCGTGAGGTGTTCGCCTTTTTTTATTACTCGTCCTTTTCGCCGCTTTGTTTTGGGGTCTGGTAAAAGCATCATTTTTTGAGAACGAGTATAAAGACTGTCATCCAATGGATATCCGCGTAAAGCAAGCATATCGTACAGCTTAGATAGAGTATCAACATAATCGCAGATGGTGTTATAGCTCTTGGGGGCCTTGTTGCAGCCGTAGGGGAGTCCATCAATATAAAGCTCACAGAGAAAGTTGTAAAGATTATCCATGGTGGTATTAACGGCCTCAAGCCCACGCATATCCAAATAATTTAGATATATACAAAGCTGGTAAACAGTTGTGCCAAGCGGTTTATCGCGATTGAGTTGTGCCATTACAAGATGTCTGTTAAGTTCAGTCGCGGGTAGTCCATCATCAAATATGAGTCTCATACGTGTTTCTATAGAATTGTTTTTCCCATGTGGGTATAGACAATAGCCAACAGTAAATCTCATTCGTTTAGTTTACCTCCTCGATTTCGAAGAATATAATCTCGAACACTCTCCTTTGGTATCAGATAACGTTTGCCGACCTTGTAATAGGGTAGGTCTTTATATTTGTGGCAAATCTTTAAAACCATTTGACGTGAGCAGCGTAGGATTTTTGCAACCTCAGAAATTGTAAGTTCGTCCGGTTGCACATCATAGGCATTCAAAAAATCGGTCATTGTATTTTCTCCTTTCGTCTACAATGTGGTTGCCTCTGTGTGCATCGTAGCCATTGTAGCTCATTATTGTTCCTATAAAAAGTGATAACATAGGGATAACATTTACTTTTTTTGAAAATTTTCCGCTCAATTTGCCTTTTGAACCTATTGCAGATGCGTCTGACAGCAAATATACTGTTATTATGAGGCTGTAAAAAATGCTGAGAGGACGTAATTATGGGACTTTACTACGCAACGGACATGGTTCTGCGATGGTACAAGGCGGACGATTCGCAGCTCAAAACGGACAGAGGCAGAACGCAATATACTGCCATCAGCAACGATGCACTGGTGGATTTACGCGAACATGGAATCACGGAAGATGATGTGCGCCAATGGCTGGATGAAAATCACGTTCCTCCCGATGGCTATACGTCTCCTTACAACGGAACAATTTCAGATGACGCATTGGCACAAATGACGGAATCAACGGCAGATGCACGAGCAGCCACGCGGGCCTATTCTCTACTGGGTGATGAGGTGGATAATGAACAGGGTGACCTTTATCCGCTTGTATTATCCAACACGATACCTGCGCTGCATGAGTTCAGGAAACTATTTGTTCCAGAAGAAACCAAAGCGCAGCACATGTGGCGCGTGCTGAACCTCTGTCCTGATATGCCACCTTTTTTTGCCGCAAATTTCAAATATATGGATGAAGCTATCTCCATGCTCTGTGGACTTTCTCCCCGGCAAAGCAATTATCTGGCGGCGGGTTATGCATTGTCTTGCCTTTGGGCTGATGTAGAAGCTAATGTGCCTAATGAAGTTGTAAAGGCAGCAGAGTTTTCGAGCCGTGCGTATAAATCCGAAAAACGAAAGCGACAAGGCGATAACATATCGGTGCATATCCCGTGGTACGAAAATATCATAGGAAAATATTACGCGGTTATTACGTTGGTCGGATTTGTAAAACCAACTATTGAGGGGCTACAGTATTACCGACGTAAGGTTCTTGATGGAGCCCCCGGAATCTATACATATCCCGGCAGTTGGAAGGAATCGATTTCTACCTATGAATCCGCCAATGCCGGACCTCGCTGGGAAATAGCGGAGGAAATGCTTTTAGATGTCATTTCACACCCAATCAAATATATGAAACTCGCCTTGGATGATTATATAAATCTGCACATGAGGGACATCACCTACAATTACGACAGCACTGGGAAAAAGAAACGCCTGATGTCCCCAACTCTTGATGCGATGCTCTATGCAGCCATCGTCAATGAGCAGACTAATAATGTCCGTTATCGTAAATGTCTGCTTTGCAATCGATATTTCCAGCTTAGCAATCACGTCACAAGAATGTACTGCGATGTACATCGTGGGCCTAACGCTAAATATTACCGCAAACGAATCGAGGAGATTCAAAAGCGGCAGGCAGAGGAACTTCAAAAGAAACAACTGGAAAATAAGGATACGCCATGAACTAGAATGAGGTGTCCGAACATGAAAACTTGTACAATTATTGGCGGCATTGACGGCGTAGGAAAATCCAGCCTGCTCGGAATTCTCAGAGCCGTGCGAACGGATTTGGGATTGGTTGTCGACGAAAAAGAAAAAGCAGCCTCAGAGCGCATTGAGACTGCTTTGAAAGATGGAACCAGCTTTAGTTATGAGACTACTCTGCATGGAGAGTTTTCCAAGGAGCTGTGCCGTAGAGCCAAGGATGCCGGATATGCAGTTCGGCTATATTATGTTGGCTTGGACCCTGTTGATGAAAATCTCCTCCGCATTAAAAATCGCGCAAAGAACGGCGGGTTAAATGCTGTGCCACAAGAGGTACAAGTTCAATACATTCACAGATTCGATGACTTAATCGCGATACTTTCGTATTGTGATAGCGCTGATTTCTACGACAATTATAATGGCTTTGTTCTTGTTGCAAGAAAGGTTGATGGGCATATAGAATCTGTTGGCGATTATCGCCCACAATGGATACCGCAACTGTTATTGGCTGCAAATTAAATATTGAGTATCATGGTTACTTTTGGTTCCGGCAGTACAGGTTATGCTCATTACAAGCAAGCCTTTGACCGTAACTTTGGTGGTTCCGGTGGCGGCGGTGGTGGGCGTAGACCTCCGCAGCGGAATAATGGTAACAACAATTGTAGTGGCGATAATTCCGGGTGTGGTATTCTGTTGCTGATTGCAGTTGTTGTAGCGGTTGCGTGGATTATATTGCTTAGTATGTGATATTGGGAAAAATTAAGTATGGATAATCAGCAGAAATACTTATCTGGTGAAAAGGATGCTACGCTTTTCTTTGACACATTCTTTTCTATGTGTCACAAATTTAAAATTGATTATGAAAAAGCGAACCCAAAAGAAAAAGAGTTTATTGATGAAATGACGCGGTACAACTATGAATTAAAAAAGGCAAAGAGAGACGGTCTTAGTACCGAAAAAATCGAGAAGGCTTTTCCTATTGAGGATGGTACGTTGAGCGAGAAGTTGGGTGAGTTTTTTGGGCGATATGCGGTTGACAGGCTTTTTGGTTACCCGTATAATATTGGTAAAGGCAGACGACAGTAGAGCGTTTGCTGAGAGGCAAGGATACAATATTGTGTTCCGATATGCACCGTACTGTGGAGCCTCTGGAGGGGTTGTATGTGAACCTCAAATCGGATAGGTTTTAGCTGAAAGAAAACATGCAGAGGCTCTATCGTGCGGATAGGGCCTCTTTTAATAGAACTCTAAGCGTAATGCAATAGAGGTTAGAATATGCTGATTGAATTTAGTGTAAAGAACTATAGGTCTTTTCGTGATGAAGCTGTTCTTTCTATGGAAGCAACAAAGTCAAGCACACTAAAGAGCGTCCTTATTCCGTTTGGTGGAATGCAGATTTTGCCAAGCGCAGTTATTTACGGAAAAAACGGCGGTGGCAAAAGCAATATAATCCGAGCATTTTGGCTTGCTGTTCAATTCATCAGAAATGCGCAGAGAACACAGCACGAAAAAGCTTCGATACCTGTGACTCCCTTTGCACTAAATGATTATTCCGCATCTGAGCCGACTAAATTTTCCTTCCTATATACGCTGGATGGAATCAGGTACTGGTATTCGTTTTCAGCTACAAAGGAAAAAGTGTATACCGAATCATTGTATCATGCACCCAAAGGACGAAAAACGCTGGTTTTTGCCAGAGAGGGACAAGAATTTTCGTTCACAGAAGCGAAAGCCCGCAGAAAACTGATTAGTCAAGTCGTAGCAGAAAATCAGTTGTTCTTCTCGGTTGCTTGTACAATGAATGATGTGGATTGCGCTAAGGCTATGATGTGGTTCCGGGAAATGATTTATTTCTCAAGAGATTACTCGGATATTCCACGGCAGTTACTTGAATACCCCAATGATGCCAATATTTTGAGAGCCATTTCTAATTATGCGAAGGCTGCGGATGTTGGTATCGAAGATATGCGATTCGAAATCAACGGTAAACAAATTGATGAAGAAGCTGCTTCCTCGGAAGAAATCAGAGCTGAGCTGGTGCAATTTGTGCGATTGCTTTCAGAGACTTCCAATGATTCGGAAACGAATCTAAAGGCAATATCAATACACCAAGGCAAAGATAAAATCGGAAAACCCAGTGTTTATACGATGGAACTTGCCGATGAATCGGACGGCACCAGAAAACTGATGGCGCTTGCTCCCGCGATTGAATCTGTATTGACCAAAGGTGGGCTTTTGCTGGTAGATGGTATAGAAAAAGAACTGCATCCGGCCTTAGTCGAATTTGTCATTGCTAAGTTCCAGAGCAAAAAGACTAACCCCAATGGCGCACAGATTGTTTTTACAACGCACAACACCGATTTGCTGGACATGGAATTGCTCCGAAAAGACCAACTCTATTTCGTGAACAAGAATAGCGAGGGCGTGTCGGAACTATATGGCATCAGTGATTTTTCGGCTCACATAACAGTGAATATCCGCAAAGGATACCTTCTTGGAAAATATGGGGCGACCCCCAATATCGAAATTGAAGAGTGGTGATAAAATGCTTGGGCCGTGGCAGTCGCAGTTGTGCGATATACAGGGACGATTATTTGAGAATGCGGGTAAAGCCGGATACAACAGCGAACAATTCATTAAGCAATTCATGACATCATCGCTCGCAAAAGAACTGGATTCTACTTATAACCGAATGCAGTGGGCGGGAGAAGAATATTTGCTGGAAGAATTTGCTGATAGATGTCCGGATGCACCAAAAGATGGGAAACTATACAATAACGAGGTTCTTTATTGGGCGGGCTATGTATACCGATACTGGCATTTTCTTACCGGGGAATCAAGTAAAGATATTTATAAACAAGCTCCTGCTGAAACGATGAATACCAATTATTTGATGTTCCACTGCATGGATACGGAGTTGGCGATAGAAGACCTGAAAGAAATTCATCGACAGAAAGCAAAGAAAAGGTCAAAAAGTGGTAGAAAAGCAATGCAGAGTATGATACAATCAAATTAGCGGTAACGCTACAATAAAATCTGAAAAGGCGGTGTATCATTTTATGACGATGGATGATTTATGTGCTAAGTATGTTGCTAAGCATGATGTTTCCGAAATGATTGAGTTGGCATCATTTATCCGAAACAAAGGAGCTAGAACTATAGACCAAGACTTTGCTGATGATGCAGCATTGACGTGCGCAATCCATGTGTTCGACATTGTTAATGATGCCTTGGAAGAAGTGTTGGACGACCCAGATATTGGTGGCACCATTTACATTCGCTATGCACGGGGCAAGGTAAGCACTCGCTTTGATGAATTGGATATTCACTTCACCAATTTGGATTACAATTCTTTTGTTGTATACGATGAGAAGGGAGAGTTGCCGTCTCTTGCGTTCTGCGTTTCCGAAACCAATTTGGATAAGAGACATTATATGGACGGAGACGAACAAACAATTAAGGAGGCGGTTGTTTCCATTGTAGAGCAGTGGAAAGAAGTAATGCTCAAGTTGTTCCTCCTATTCGGCACCGATATTGAGTTCGAAATTTCGGAAGATTACAAGGACTGAGGATTAACGCTGCGGTTTCGTTCACTGAATTGAAATTCAGTATTGTTGGAGATAAGGTATGGCTATCGATGAAAGCAAACAACAGCAGATTGGTGCGGAGAACTCCAATACAAAGTGTGTGGGACCTGATTCTGTGGTAATCGCTGATAAGTCAGCACGCATTGACTTGACAGATTCTCTTACTGGGGTCATAAAAATTCTTGCGACATTGATGCCGAAAAGGAAAAGTCGCTGAAAGAAAAGTATGGCTTCGGTAATTGGGGAATGGTAATCTTCGGCACTTGTGAGTGATTCTACATAGTCAAGTAACGCTAATCAATATCCAATTACAACGGAATATTTAGATTGCAGCCGTCCTCAATGCGAGGGCGGCTGCTTTACTACTTTCTGTTGGTATAATAATTAGGCTGTCAGTTATGACTGCTTCTATTTTGCCCCAATAAGTGATGAGGATAACTGTATAATTGCCCTTAAAGCGGTTGCGGGATGATACATAGAATGATATAATTAAATCATCGAAAGGAAAAACGAATGTATATATATTCGAAATGCCTTTTCTGATATGTGACCTATGCAAAGTTCGAAAAAACTGCGCAGGTAAGGGATTTGTAGAGGGCTCTATCGTACAGTGTTTGATGGTATCTGCTATCTTACATATTCCCATATTGTGCAAATCCGAACTCAATCTTCTTTGTGAAGCATTGTTTCGGATTTGTTTTTGTTTTAGAGGATGTGGATCAGTCCACATCCTCTTTTTTCGGCGCATCGTAAGTAAGCGCCTGTTTAGCATTCCAGATGCCAGCCGTGGTCGGGTCTCTCCCGCCAACCCGCGGGTCGCATATATGCGGCCCCTACAACGCAACAAAAAAGCCGCTTACCTCAAACGAGATAAGCGGCTTTTGGCA
>ULWT01026916.1_pt1 | contig 12625 bp, 11 predicted proteins | sample 1960611 | NCBI WGS metagenome assembly ULWT01 (sample SAMEA4835819, study PRJEB28245) | human gut metagenome | biome: gut microbiome; material: fecal sample | place: Denmark | collected 2008
ATCCGGCAGGCCTCTTTATCTATCATCGCGCCATGTTCCATACCGTCGATCCCCATGAGCGCCAGCTTTTTCATCAACGGCCCTGCGTAGACGTGGGCGGTGCAGGTCTTGTGAAGCTCATGTGCCGTGTCTATGATAGCCTTCATTTCGTCGTCGCTGAGCTGCTGGTCTTCTGGAGAGTCGTTAGGCGTCGAAAAACCGCCAGTCGCCATGATCTTTACAAAATCCGCGCCATACTTGACCTGCTCTCTGACGGAATTTCTGAAGAAGTCAACGCCGCATCCCATCGTCGGCGCGGTCTTTGCCATCGCCTCAGAGATGGCCGGATTCTCCGCGAGATACTGGCTGTGGTCGCCGTGGCTGCCCGGGCTGTAGTGATAATGCGGCAAAGCGACAAGCCGCGAGCCCTCAAAATATCCTATATTGATCAGCTTCTTGGCGTTGATCACGCCGTATGTGTCGTAAGTGGAACTGCCTACGGTCCTTATCGAGGTAAAGCCGCGGCGCAGGCTCTTGCGCGCGTTATAAAGAAAAGCCATCGCTTTCCATGACGCGTTGTGAAATACGATCTCATTGCGCCGCTCCTTCCAATTGAAGTGCTGAAAATGGACATGAGCGTCTATCAGCCCCGGCGTTACTGTAACGGAAGAGAGGTCTATTATATTTACATTGTTGGGTACGCTTAAATTTTTGCCGACCTCTTCGATCTTGTTATCCTTAACGACGATCTCAACATTTTCTTGGAGCTCTTCTCTTATTCCGTCAAAAAGTTTCCCGCATTTGATCAGCGTATAATTATCCATCTTATATCTCCTTCACTTATCGTTTTTACCAAACATCCACGACGTCTGCGCAAAACATAAAAACGTTCCCGGCGCGGTCCCCAACAGAGTGCTGCGCCAGCCGGACAATAGGCGCCGTCCTCGCCCCACGCGCTTGTGGCGATAAATATAAATGCCGTGATTGCCTGACTGTTGAAATTACCCTCCTCATGATACGGACGCCTCCTGTGAAATAAAAAATAAGATGCTAATTACGTTATTTTTGAAAAATTACTCCCGCTGTATACAGTAAGGAAAACGACCTCTCCCTTTTTACCCCCCCATAGTCCCCATGCGTTCCTATTGGCCTGAGTCTTTGTAATAACCTTGTTTATTAAATCCTCAAATTGCTAATAAGTATATTTGCAAATTGAAAAAATATCAAGTGAATAATCCCATTTCGTGATTACCTAGATATAGAAAATTCTTATTTTGAGAATAAATGTTGGAGGGATTGAAATGATTGGCAAAGAGATAGTAGCCAGAAGAAAGAGGTTTGATCTCAAACAGCGTGAACTTGCCAGGTTAATAAGCGTGAAGCCAACAACTATGCACCAGTACGAAGTAGGCTTGCGAAAAATCCCTCTCGATGCATTAGGGAAAATTGCAAAGATACTCCAATGCACACCCGCGGATTTAGCCTATGAAGAATTTGGGCTGCCAGATCCTTCGGAAAATGTAGAAAAACATTCGGGAATAAAGGACATCAATGCCGAGGTTGAGAAGTCAAACTTTGCTGATCCGCTCGATGCAGAGATAGTTGCGCTCCTAAAAGACCTGGACAAAATAGCGAAGGAAAAAGTGATCACATACATGAGAGACCAGAAGGTGATCACGGGATATTATCGTGCGGTGAGGGAGAGGGGATAGCTCTATCTCTATTATAATAGCATTAATTTTTATTGCTTTAACAGGATTTGCAGATGAAAAAATTGTCCTATAGGTATTTGTAAATGTTTATAGGATATGCTATAAATAATGGTAAATTTTTATATATTATTATTTTAAAATATAGTTAATTATTGCTTTAAACTGTTAAATTTTCTAGTATAATATAGCTCTTTTATGAACACAAAAATGAAGGTATATTATATTAAAACCAAATAAATTATTTCAACAATTTATCTACATTAGAATAATATAATATTTGTTTAAAATGATGATTAATTTAAAAAAAGGAGAGATTTCTATGGCTATTAGTGCAGAAATAAAACAGACATTGCGAATATTTAGAGATTTTTGGTTTGAGATTCCTATATATCAACGTCCTTATGTGTGGGGAAAGGAACAGATATTAGATTTGCTTGATGATTTGGAATACGCTTATTCTAGGGCTAGTGATAGAGAATATTTTTTAGGTTCTTTAGTATTGAGGAAAATTGCTAATGGTAATGATGTATTTCCTTTATGTGAGGTATTAGATGGCCAGCAACGGTTAACCACATTTTTAATTATTCTGGCAGTTATTCGTGATTTGGTAGATGGTAATGTTAAAAGTGAAATACAGGCACAAATATACAGAGAGGATGCAATAATTGAAGGGATACAAGCAAGGACTAGAATTATGTATCGTAGAGACAGCGCAAATGACGTGGTGAATCGTATACTAGCGGAATTAGATGGAACACTAAAACATGGTGAAATAGAAAAATTTAAGAACGACAGGGATAAATCTGCAGCTAATATTGCTATGGCTGTTGAGATTATAAGAGAATATTTTAATACATGCTCAGATGATGGAAATTTGATTTGGACGCCGGATGAGATTGTTAAATTTATAACGTTTATAGATACAAAATCAACTTTTGCATATGTTTCGGCTGATGATGAGGAAGACGCCTTTAAGATTTTTACTGTCCTAAATAACAGAGGGATACCTCTCACTAGTGCAGATATCTTAAAGGCCGAGAATATAGGTGTATTACGTGAAGATGATAAGGCAAGAGGAACACGTATATGGGAAGATGTTGAAAATAAGTTTAAAAACGGTAATTTCGATGGTTTTTTGCAATTTATCAGAGCCATTTACGTTAAGGAAAAAGCAAACTCAAATCTTCTAAGTGAATTTAGCAGGGAAATATATCAAAAAGAACGATTGAAAAAGGGGATGGATACAATTAACGCAATAAATGAATATTGCGAAATATATGAAAAAATAATTGAAAATAACGGAATAATGGATAATAAATATAAAAATTTAATTGTTATTATGAATACAATAAAATCGGAAGACTGGAAGCCACCGCTCATGTATGTTTACAAAAAATTTCAGGAATATTTCCTTGCAAATGGTAGTGAAAAGTTTTATAAATTTGTTGTAAAGTTAGAATATAAATTTTCCAGTGATTGGATTTGTGGATTAAAACCAACAGCAAGAAGAAATTCAATGTTTAATATATTGAAGGCCATTGAAAAAACTGACTCAATGGATATGATCCTAAATGATGATAGCCTGTTTAAAGTTGATGGGACAAAGTTGGAAGAAGCATTGAACAAAAATATTTATGGTGAAGATTATGCAAAATTTATATTATTGAAATACGAATATCTTATTAGGGATCATTGTTCTGTAATATCGGACTATGGAACTATATCTATAGAGCATGTTCTACCACAAAATCCTGATGCTGACAGTATGTGGAGAAGGGATTTCAGTGATGAGGAGATGGATTATTGGACACATCGCCTTGCTAACCTTATATTGTTAAGTCGTAAGACAAACTCCAAGCTGAGCAATTTAGATTTTGTAAACAAGAAAGATAGATACTATAAATGTAGGATGGATATTTTTCAATCCACAAAAATATTTATTGATTGTGTAAAAGAATGGACTCCAACGATACTAGAAACCCGTCAAAAAAACATGATAGAAATATTGAAAAATAATATGTCTGCTTAAAACACTAATAATGTAGTAATTGCCCCCTTTTTTACCGGTCTCACTGCGGAAAACACGCATAGAAACCGGCTTTTTTGCATAATTTCTGCTTAATAAATGGGCCGTAGTGATGTTGTCTATTATTTTTTTATAATTAACTTATGCATGTTAAAGATGTCTCCGGTAATGTTTAAGGAGGTCAGTTATAGAAAAATTTTCTTCGATTATCACTATATATGGAAAAGGATGCGTTAGCGGTGCGTGGCGTGTCTTTATGCGTTCCGCCCAGTTTATGGTTTCGAGCGGCAAGATAGCTTATGTCACCGATTATCTGGATGGGACAGGTGCGGAATATGAGATATTCTTCAACGTGCAGGCGGATCCAGATATCGAGACCGTCGCTGCGAGTACGGCGCGCATTGTTGAGTTCAAGCCGGACCATGTGGTCGTACTTGGCGGCGGTTCGCCGACTGACGCGGCGAAGCCGATTGTCTTTTTCTCGCGCTAGTGTAGATGTATCCAGCCCTGTCCTTTCACGGTAATTCTGACGACGAGTGGCGCGTGTGCATAGTTGAGCAGCTTCGCTATCATCACAGACCATATAGAGCTTATAGACCAAGACACAATGTCTATACCCTAGAATAAATGCAGCCCAATGACAAAACCCCGTATGTACGTTATAATGTACATACGAGTGGTTAAAATGTTAAATACTAATGCAACTACGTTGCGTAAAAACCTTTTCGGCATATTGGAACAGACGATCAAGTATAACGAACCCGTGAACGTCAGCACCAAGGATGGCAACGCGGTTATTCTGAGCGAAGATGACTATAATAGTATGATGGAAACTCTGTACCTGGCTTCTATCCTTGGAATGCAGGAAAAAATAATAGACGGCCTAAATACGCCGATCGAGGAATGCGTTCCGGAGGATAAGGTTGTCTGGTGATGTACGAAATTGTGTATACCAAAAAGGCGGTTAAAAATATTCCCCTCCTGAAAGCTGCGAAGCTCGATGAAAAAGCCAAGGCTTTAATAGAACTCATAAGAGAAGATCCCTATAAAACGCCTACCAGATACGAGACTTTGCGTGGAGACATGGCGGGAGCTATATCACGGCGTATCAATATCAAACATAGGTTTGTGTATGAAGTGCAGGAAGAGATAAAAACGGTAAAGATAATCAGCATGTGTTCTCGCTATGACATTTAAAATTCTAGGCCGACGCGCGGCTTACGCTGAAAATGAACATCATCGCTACTGTGTAACAAATCTATTTTTTAAGTGGTCATGCGATAGTTAGTCAAGCATATTGATCTTGGTTCGTTTCTTCTGGGGTGCCATGTGTGCATATCGCATGGTTATCTTTATGTCTGAATGTCCTAGAATTTCCCGGATGGTATTCAGGTCAAAGCCTTTCATTACCAATCTTGAAGCAAAGTCATGCCCATACAGTATAATAAAGACAAATCGGAAAAGCCCTGTAAAATCAAGGGTTTGAGTGATTTGTCTTTGTTCTTTTTCCACTTATTTCAGCCAAATTTAAGGTTCAAAAAGGAGAGAGCCCACTGACGATGTAACATTAGCGACAAAACCACATTCAGTCGAAGAAAGGGGGAAATCTGTATGGCAGATTTTAAATATGATACTATCTAAAGTGATGAATTAAGAGTGAACATCAAGACCTTACTTGGGTTTCCAAATATAATATCTGAACAATCTGACTTTTGACCGGATGGACTGCCTGTCCGAAGATTAATATGGGGACTCTGATCCGAAAATCTCTTTTGCGATACGGGAATTTTAATTTTGATACGATTTTATCTAAATATGATACGTTTTTATTGACTTGGATACGAGATTGTGCTATTATGATACATATGGAGGATGAAAATATGTATTATTCAGAGATTACCAAGATCATAGAAGCTGGTCTGGATCGCGATAAAGATAAAGTTGTAAACTACGCCTTACTGTTGGCAAAAAAACTTAACCAGGACGGCGATGAAAAATCCAGTAAGCGAATTACATCGGTTTTATCAAGGAAAAACAATGGTTCTGCCATTACAGATGCTTTAGTGGCTCCGCCTGTTGATCAAGAGAGTCGTATGGGAATTGTAGATATTGATTATAAACCAGTTGTGCCACAAATTATATTGTCAGAATCTACACGAGCAAGATTAGATGATTTTGAAAATACGATTAAAATTAAAGATAAATTGGATGACTTAGGGATGCCATTCAATATGTCGTTGCTACTTTATGGCCCTCCTGGATGTGGGAAAACCAGTATTGCTAACTATTTAGCAAATAAATTGGAGTTACCACTTGTGACAGCACGCTTAGATACACTGATCTCTTCCCTGCTCGGTAACACTGCTAAAAATTTGCGTCGTGTTTTTGATTTCGCAAGCCGGCAGCCCTGTGTTCTATTTTTAGATGAATTTGATGCGATTGCTAAAGCCCGCGATGACCAACACGAACTTGGCGAATTGAAGCGGGTTGTTAATAGCCTCCTTCAAAATATAGATGCTTATTGCCAGCATGGGATTTTAGTTGCAGCAACAAATCATCAAGAGCTTTTAGATGATGCTATATGGAGAAGATTCCAAACAATTATTGAGGTGCCTAAGCCTAACCCTAATGAAATTCGACTTTTGTTTGGAAATATTACAAATGCATTGGACATGAGTCATATCATTCCAAAGCAATTTTCTATCATTATAGAACAGTTAAACGGCTTATCATATTCCGATATTCAGACACTTACACAGAATGTGGTAAAGCAGATGATTATAAAAGACGAAACGATTGCTTCATCTTTTGATTTCCTATGCGAGATTGCAGTTTTCAAATATCATGGAAATGTTGATCGGCAAGAGTTGATTCGATATTTATTAAAATGCGGCCTTGCGCAACGTGCAATAGCCGAATATTTTCATGTTTCTCAGCGCCAAGTCCGTAATTGCCTAAACAGTAAAGGAGATGAATAATTATGCCAAAAAAATATTTGCCAATCCAGTTTTTTGAAAAAAGAAAAGACTTTGATGACCGTTCTACTGAAGGAGGTGGAGATTCCAGACTGCCTAGCTGGGTGCTTACCGGAGTTGATTTGTCACGGCGTTCTACGCAACTTGTATCGGAAATCGGTAATATTACAGTAAGTTTGCGGCAACACAAACAATCTGGCAAAAAATTGCCATTGGTTGTATCTACAACAATAGAAGAAAGAGCCATTGCGAAATCTCATCGAAGCAGTCTATCGGCGTTATATGCCGATAGAGAACGGAGTAATGTTTTGGGGTTCCATGGTAATCGTTGCCTGTTGACAATGGTTTCGGATGAAACAATACTATCGGGAATTGATCAGATTCTTTCTGATACGCAGAATCAGGCAAAGCTAATTTCTTCTATTACAGAAATTGCCCCATTCCATCCACTTATTGACGAGTACGATAACGATATCCATTTCTACAAGATTCGATTGGTAAACTATAATAATTTTGATTTAAACCTTGCCGCAAATATTTTGTTTGAGAAACAATGTGCTGGTGCGGGAATTAAAGTCTCTCGCAAAACGAAATACACATCGGACATGACAATATATAGGGTTTGCCTTGATAGTGCAGAACAGTTATCTTTATTGGGTGATTTTGAAGGCATATATACTGTAGAAAAGATGTTTCCCATTGAAGCAACGCTGGATGCACTCACAGAAGAGTCATTAATAGGACCTAAAATGCCCAACGCAGAAGTTTCTTACCCAGTTATAGGCGTCCTTGATACAGGTATAGCTGACAATCAATTTCTCCAAAATTGGAAAGAATCCTCAGCATTTACAAGTTATCCTGATGAATACCGTAATCCTGCGCACGGTACATTCGTATCCGGTATTATTGAATACGGTGATGAGTTAAATGGAAGTTCCTATACGGCATTGCCGGGAGTAAAACTTTTTGACGCGACTGTTTACCCTGACGAAATGAAAGAAAAAATTTATCCGGATGATTTAATAGAACACATCAGAGAAGCAATAGAGCGAAATGGAAATATTAAAATTTGGAATCTCTCACTCGGTACCGCTGATGAGGCCAATATTGATGAATTCTCTGATTTCGGAATGGCTTTAGATAATATACAAGATGAAAATAATGTCTTAATTATTAAATCCGCCGGGAATTGTACAAATTTCATGCAGCAGCAACCTAAAGGTCGCATTGCTAAATCTGCCGACTCTGTCAGATCCATCGTTGTAGGATCTCTTGCGCCAATACAGGGAACCTATGATTATGCAGGGCCGGACATGCCCTCTCCTTTTACAAGAATTGGCCCCGGTCCTGGTAGCATCGTTAAACCGGATTTGGTATTTTACGGCGGCAATGCAGGTATGAACAATGGACGACTCTGCGTCACTGGTGTGCCATCTTTTAGCCCTGACGGGAAGATAGCCTATAATATTGGTACGAGTTTTTCTACTCCATGGGTATCACGTATGGCAGGCGAGTTGTCTTATCTAATGAATGAGGAATTTGATCCCTTGCTAATTCGCGCACTTATGATTCATAACGCCAGATACCCTGCTAATTGTGGAATGACCATGACCGATAAGGTAGCGCAGATGGGATTTGGAATGCCACCAAGTGTTAAGGAGATGCTATATAACTCAGCAGACGAAATTACTCTTGTCTTGCGTGATACATTAGATAAAGGGAATTTTATCGAAATGTTCGATTTTCCATATCCCACAAGCCTAATAGATGAAAATGGATATTTTACAGGGCAGATTATCGTGACTCTTGTCACGAAATCATTAGTAGATGATAAGCAAGCCGGAGAATACTGTCAATCGGATATTAACATTTTGTTTGGTACATATGAAACTGAAAAAGATAGAGATATCAGTAAAAAGACGGTTATAAATCCCAAAGGATTAGATGAACCTCAGAACCTCCTTTTGGATAGCTGCTATAGTTCAAGGGCAAAGGGAATATATCCTAAAACGGGTTTTGAACGAGAATGCACTCTGGTGAAATACGGAAAGAAATTTCATCCGGTTAAAAAATACGCCGTAGACTTGTCTGATATGACTCCTTCTAACAAAAAGAAATATCTTAGTAAAAATAGAAAATGGTATCTTCAGATTAATGGCCTTTTCCGTGATTTTATTGAACAAGATGCTCTTACTCGTAATTACCAGCTATCACAGGAATTTTGCCTGTTTTTAACTATACGAGATCCACAGGGAAAAGCACCAGTGTATGATGAAGTATCGCAACAGCTTGACTATCGGAATTTTGTCCATCACAATATCCAGTTGCGTAATATCATCACTATTGATGAAGAAGCGCAATAATGTATGTTAGGCTTTGGCCAATACATAAAAAAGAGCCAGAACATATAGTTCGGCTCTCCTTGCAAAAGCTCTGATTCAATTTTATAAATCTCACAAGTTTATATTACCTTTTTGAACAGCTTTTTGCAAGAGATTTTTGCAAAGGAGGAAATACAATGGCAGTACACCGCGGTGGGAAAGTTGGAAAAGCAGCGAAAATGCTTGCTTCAAATTCCTCTTCCAATAAGGCCAAAAGTCAAGCCGGAAAAACTCTCGCTAATCATAAAGCAGCAAAACATTAAATGATTAGTAAATAGAAGGTTGTCGCACTTAGTGTGGCAGCCTTCTTCATTAATAAGCACTGACGTAAATTCTTATACAAGATCTGCATACCGATTTACCCAGCTTATTTTGATGCTGGTTCATGTCGAATTTTGCCGCACAGGTATGGAAAAGTTCATGACGACAAGATTCGACATAAGATATTAGAATGTGATTAAAAAAATTCTAAATGGTTATCTTAAGTAGGACATTTTAAGATATTTGGTATAATATTAGGGAAACTTGTCGGAGGTTGAAAATGAAGGATGACAAAGTCTTAAAAGCGAAGATCAATGCAAAAGGGATGCAGATTACCGTTGTGTCAAATGGAAATGAGGATGACTATATTTCTTTAACTGACATAGCAAAATATAAGAATCCCGAATATCCGGGGTATGTAATCCAAAACTGGATGAGGAACAGAAATACCATTGAATTTCTGGGTCTGTGGGAACAACTCAATAATCCTGATTTTAATTACCTCGAATTCGAGGCAATTAAAAATGATTCAGGTAGCAATGCTTTTGTTATGACACCTAAAAAATGGGTGACAGACATTCACGCTATTGGAGTGGTCACAAAACAAGGTCGTTATGCAGCGACTTATGCTCATAAAGACATTGCATTTGAATTTGCTTCGTGGATTTCGCCGGAATTCAAACTATATATTATCAAAGATTATCAACGGCTAAAGGTTGATGAAAATAGCAGGCTTTCTCTTAATTGGAATATGAACCGTGAGATTTCAAAAATCAATTACCGAATTCATACGGACGCTATCAAAGAACACCTGATTGTTCCGGAACTTCCAAAACAATATCAGAGCTTTACATATGCCACAGAAGCCGATGTCTTGAATGTGGCAATGTTTGGTAAAACGGCAAAACAATGGCGAGATGCAAATCCGAGATTAGATGGAAATATTCGTGATCATGCAACCTTGCAGCAACTTATTGTACTTTCTAATATGGAAAGTTTGAATGCCGAGATGATTAAACGCGGCATGAACCGCGAGGATCGATTGATAGAATTGAATCGGATAGCAAGGGAACAAATGCAGTCATTGATTGATTCGGCAGGGATTAAACGACTAACGTATATAAGTAAAGAAAAATGAAGTGGACATTATGGTGATTAGAACGGGAAACCGCCCTTTTTCATTAACAGTGAAAAATATTTTTGTCGTGGCCTTGACATAAGGGTGGCGCATGTCGTGCCATCTGAAAAATTTTATCTCTGCGGCCTTTAGCAAAGAACTCCAAGCCTTTTTACAGTTGTCAAATTTCTTCTCCGTCTGTGGATTGACAAATACGAGCCCTGAATTTTTCCTCGTCTGAAAATCGATATCGTCACATTTTAAAGACAATAAAACGTTGTGGTGTATTCCTGTAAGGATTGGAAACTCGTAGAAGTGCTCAGCAATTACGACCCGGCGTCGCGTTTAGAATCTTCCTGTAAGGGTTAGAAACACAGGAGGCGCACATCAGCTTTATAATATTGCCCTCGATTAGAATCTTCCCGTTAGGATTAGAACCTCGACACCGCCGACCATATGCCGGTGCGGTGGTGAGGCTGTAATTTTTTTAAGTATTTGTTAAGTTAAAGATATTTACCTTAATCATTCAGTTTATGCAGCTTTAATTTTGGCTAAAATTATTCCTACCAAGAAATTCGTCCAACACAGGATTAGCGCCTCATTTGTCCGGTCTCGCTGCGGAAAACACGCAGGGGGACCGGTTTTTTGCCTAATTTCTGCTGAGTAGATAGGCCGTGGTGAGGCCGTCTATTATTTTTATACTTAACTCATGCATGATAAATATGTCTCCGGTAATGTTTAAGGAGGTAAGTTATGGAAAAGTTTTCTTCGATTACCACTATATATATGGGAAAAGATGCGTTGGCGGACGCGGTAGGTGGTGCGCGGCGTGTCTTTATCGTCTCCGACCCGTTTATGGTTTCGAGCGGCAAGATCTCTTACGTCACCGATTATCTGAAGGGAACGGGCGCGGAGTATGAGATATTCTCCGACGTGCAGGCGGACCCAGATATCGAGACCGTCGCCGCGGGTACGGCGCGCATCGTTGAGTTCAAGCCGGACCATGTGGTCGTGCTTGGCGGCGGTTCGCCGATCGACGCGGCAAAGGCGATCGTCTTTTTCGCGCATCAGCAGGGGGCTATCCCCCCTTGTCCCTTCACGGCGATCCCGACGACGAGCGGCACCGGGTCGGAGGTGAGCAGCTTCGCCGTCATCACGGATCATAAGAAGAATGTCAAATACCCGATGGTCGATGACAGCCTGCTGCCGACCTCGGCGGTGCTTAACGCGGAGTTGGTGATGAGCGTGCCGCCGAAGGTGACGGCCGACGCTGGGCTCGACGTGCTGACGCATGCGATAGAGGCCTTTGTTTCGACGGACCGCACGGATTTTACGGACGCGATGGCGGAGAAGGCGATCAAGCTCATTTACCGCTATCTGCTCACCGTCTATCAGGAGCCGGATAATTACGAGGCGCGACAGCGCGTTCACAACGCCTCCTGTATGGCGGGCATCGCCTTTTCCAACGCGGGGCTGGGGCTTAACCACGCGATGGCGCATACGCTCGGCGCGAAGTTCCATATCGCCCACGGGCGCGCGAACGCGATTCTGCTGCCATATGTGATGAGTTTCAACGCCGGCTGCGCGACACAGCTGACGGAGACGGCCCAGCGTTACGCGAAGATCGCCTATCTCTGTGATATTTCGACGGCAAGCGTCAGGCAGAGCGCGCTGAACGTGATTCGCACGATACGCTCCTGGACCAAAAAGATGGATATTCCGCCGACGATCAAGGCGGCCGGCGTCAGCACGGAGGATTTTCAAGCGGAGTTGCCGGAGATGGTGGAGGACGCCCTCGCGGACGCCTGTCTCACGTCCGCGCCGCGCCGCTGTACGAAAGAGGATATCCGCCAGGTCTTTGAAAACGCCTATATCGGCAAGCTGCCATAATGTCTGAATTTGAGAATAAACAGCGAATAATACAGGAATTTGTGCCGGGTAAGCATAAGTGAGATCGGAAATCTTCGATTTCCGTAATCGAACTTAGTCATCCCGCCGGAGACAGCCGATGAGTGAATTTGAGAATAAACAGCGAATAATACAAGAATTTGTGCCGGGTAAACATAAGTGAGATAGGAAATCTTCGATTTCCGTAATCGAACTTAGTACCCCCGCCGGAGACAGCTGATGAGCGAATTTGAGAATAAACAGCGAATAATACAGGAATTTGTGCC
>ULWT01041424.1_pt1 | contig 12591 bp, 8 predicted proteins | sample 1960611 | NCBI WGS metagenome assembly ULWT01 (sample SAMEA4835819, study PRJEB28245) | human gut metagenome | biome: gut microbiome; material: fecal sample | place: Denmark | collected 2008
ACGATAGGAAAAAGCAGCACGAAAGCGGGTGCGGTGAAATTCATAAGCGCCCTCCTATCGGCCACATTGCGGCGGCGCAGGGAATCAACAGGCAGAGCAGCATTGTGCGGGTGGGCACATCCAGTACCAGCGCTGCCAAAACCACCGCAGCACCCGAAACCATGCCGAGCGCTGCGGCCCATGCCCGGCGATGGGCCGCCAGTGCCAGCACAGTGGTCAGTGCAGCCAGAGCGCAGACAAGAATCATGGCGCAATCCCCTCCCCTTGCAGTTGTTTTGTCAGTGCATCGATGACCTGTGCCGTGCGCATAGTCACCCCGTTTGTGGACAGATGGTTGTCAGTGCCGTAGAAATACCGCCCGGGCATCAGGGAATCCTGCAGAGGCGTCAAGAACACAACATCGAGATTTTCTCGCAAATACGCATCCAGCGCGGCCACAGCCTCCGGCGTGGAATCCGCCGAAACGGCGCGGCTGTTGCGCGGGCTGTACGTCAGGTACACCCGCACGCCGTCTGCCGCAAAGCGGTCAAACTCGGCGTTGGCGGGGGCTATATACGTGTCATACGGGAAGGACGCCGTTGTGTAATCCACAGGCAGTCCGTAAATCGGCGTGTCATCGACGGCATCGGGGCGGTACAGAACATAGTCACCGTACTCGTTGTAGCTCGGCGTGTCAACGGCATTTCCGTCCTCGTCCAAATCGGACGGCGAGACGGCATAGCTGCGCGCCGCCATGTCTGCGCGGGTCTGCAAATAGGAGCCAAGTGCCGATAAAACACCGCTGTACTGTTGCAAATTGAGCCTCGCGGCAATGTCGTAGTCAGCCTCGGCCATACAGAAGAAGGCGTCGTCAAAGGCGTTTGTCGTGCAGAACTGGCGCTTGGCGGCGTCAAATTCGGGCGAGAGCAGCAGCAGGTCGCCGGGGCGCATCTGTGCACGAATCAGCTCGAGCTGCGGCAGCGCATTGGTGTAGGCGAACACACCCATGTTCACGACCTCATAATGGGGCAGGGCAGCATCCAGCGCGGCGCTGTCATACCCGAACCGCGCCGAGGAACCGGAGAACAGCACAAGCTTCTGCGTATCGGCCAATGAGAGCAGGCGGTCGTCCTTATCGGCGAACGTTGCGTAGTAGCTGCCGCTGTAGACGGGCGCAGTCGCGGCATTGATGTACAATGTTTGCAGGCTTGTGCAATCTTCAAATGCGTAATCGCTGATCTGCTGCAGGTTGTCAAATAGAGTCACGCTCTCCGCGGCACTGCCGCTGAAGGCCCCGGGCTGCACGCGACGCAAAGTATCCGGGAAGATGACTGTTTTACAGGGTGCATCGGCAAAGGCCCCCGCCGCAATTTCTACGACGGGGGCGCCGCCCAGCGTATCGGGGATGACAAGCACTTCTCCCCCGCCCTGCCAGCCCGTTATAGCTGCGGCGTCGTTTTCAACCGTGTAGGTGAACTCCGCGGCGTCGTTTTGAGCAGCCCACTGCGCGTAAAGCCGCGCACCGGGCTCGGTCCGGCTGCCCAGCCCAACGGCCTGGCCACTGCCGTCCGGGGCGGTGTTCCACCCCGTCAGCGTGTACCCGGGGCGGGTGAACAGCGCACCGTCGATGGCGGTGTTCAGCCGCAGATGGCTGGGGGTAACGGGCACAGTGACCCAGCCGCCGCCGCAGTTGTCATTATAATACAGCACAGTATCGCTCTTTTCCGCGGTCACTGCCACGGCAACGGAGTAGCGGACATCGGGCAGCGTCAGGTTGTACGCCGCGCCGGTGCGGGTAAGCGACGCACCGGGATAGTCTGTGCCTGTCAGCGTATAGCCGTCGGCAGGGGTCAGGGTGAAGTTCACACTCTGCCCCGGGGTAACGGCTGCGGTCTGGGTCTGCGCTGTAAACGCAGGCGAGGATTCCAAAACGATGCGGCACTGCACCGCAGGGGCTGCCGGGGCGGCGGCACAGTCTGCCAGCAGAACCAGCATGGCAAGGATAAGCATCAGGCGGCGCAGGTGGAACACATCCTTTCAGAAAAAATCTGTTTTTTACATCATAATACAAAATACCCCGGAGAGAAAGCCCCCCGGGGTGTGGATGAGGAAAAAGCTGTCACGATGAAGTGACGCGGGAATGGCGCATAATTACTGCTCGTTCACGTTGGTGAACGCGGCAATGATGTTCAGCACCACGGCAATCAGCAGCGCGGCCGTGCCGTAGATGGCGCTGGACAGGTCAGCCATCGTCTGGGCGTTGTTCGTAAAGGTCATGATCGAGGCGATGGTGTTGACGCGGGGGCTGATGAACTGTGCAGCAGCCACGACCAGCGTGATACCGGCAACTACGCTCATCGCATCGGCGGCGATGGTCAGCTTCTTGTCCAGCACGACGCGCAGCACCAGTGCAAGGATGGCGATGACGGCGCAGCCGATGACAACCGGGCTGGTGCCGATCTTGCGGAAGGAATCAGTCCCGGCGTTGACAATGCAGAAGCCAAGGCCGACAGCACCGACAACGGCGGTCAGAAGCGACAGGATCAGACCTGCGCCCTTTTTATTCGTAGAACTCATGGTTTGCACTCCTTTACTGCTTCTTGGATTTGCGGTCATTCAGCACATACATGGCAGCGGCCAGTACGGTCAGGGCGGCAAAGACGACCTGCACGGCAACGAGGGCGTTGTCATACCAGGTGCGCACGCTGACAAGGCGGGTGCTGCTGGCCATGCCGTCCATAGCGTTGGAGTTGGCCAGTGCGTAGTTCTGGTACTTCATAGCCTGCTTCAGGGCGGTCATCATGGTGGTATCCTGACTTACGGCCTCTACGGTCCAGTAGGGATACTTCTCGCTGACAGCAGCCATCGTGTTGTCGCCGGTGTTGCAGCTCATGGTAACGCCGTTCAGCACAGCCTCTTTCAGCACAACATAGTTAGCGTTCTGGATGAAGTCCTCGGAAATCAAGCCTTGGAAGCCCCACTCGTTGCGCAGGATGTTCTTCATCAGACCGGTGTGGGCGTTGTCCTGCGTGATGCCAACGCGGTTGTAAGCGGTCATAACGCCGAGAACATGAGCGTTCTCCACAATGCCCTGCGTGCCGCGCAGCTCGTTCTCACGGGCCTGCTGCTCAGTCATAAAGACGGAAATGCCGGTACGGTTGATTTCGGTATCGTTGAAGGCGAGGTGCTTGGGTGCGATGATAACGCCGTATTCCATAGCAGCGGCGGCGTAGGCAGTGCCCTGACCGGCGGTCAGAACAGCGTCCTCGGAGTAGTACTCGTGGTTACGGGCGTTGTAGGGCAGGCGATGCAGGTTGGTGCCGATGCCCCAGAAGATAGCGGTGTTGGCCCACAGGCTGTAGTTGCCGATCACGCGGCCATAATCAGCGGCGAGGTCCTTGTTGAAGGTCTGGGCGATGACAGTCTCATTGACCATGGTGCCCATCTTGTAAGTCAGGTTGGGGTCGTTGGCATCGACCACGCAGGGATCACCGGTGGAAGCATCGGTGTTGGCATACTGGCCCAGAGGATAGGAGTTGAAGCCGTTGGGGCCATCGTTCTGGATGGCTTCGGGGCTCATGATGGATTCGATAACCTTGGTGGAGGTACCGCCGAAGCCTGTGCGGATCATGCACTCTTCCAGCGTGATCTCATCCATCAGCATATCCCAGCGCTCATCATTGATATCGGAAACGCCCTTCAGGTCAGCCAGCGTCAGACCGTTGTCAGCGCCGAAGGTGACGGTGGACGGATCGCCGTTTGCGTTGATCTCATAGATGTCATTGTCCAGAATGTCGAGCATCTCATCGGAGGCGGTCAGATCCTTATAGGTCTTGGGGAAAGTGCCTTCCCAGTCGGCACGGGTCAGATAGGTAGCAGTGCCGGGCAGCCAGTAGTTGACATCCATGTCAGCCAGCTGGTTCTCCACAGCGGTGCCATTCTTGGTCGTTGCGAAAGTGGTGGTGTCCTGAGAGCCCAGATTCCAGCTCTTGGCCTTGTCTGCGTCACCGCCGACATTCTGACCCTCGGCAGCCAAAACGTTCTGCACAGCCTCGTGTGCACCGTTGCCGATGGTGAAGTAGTAGTCACCGGAATCGAGAATGTAGCAGCCCTTGGTACCGGCCGCGTTGTCGGCGGTGGAATCCCAGCTGGCCATATTCTGCATGTCAGCGGTGATGGTCACGGTCTCGGAGGCACCGGGCGCAAGCTCGGCGGTCTTGCCGTAGTCCAGCAGCTGGATGGCAGCCTTCTCAACACCGTGCTCCTTGTCATAATCGGTGTAGGGCAGGCTGACATAGAGCTGCACAACATCCTTACCGGCGACGCTGCCGGTGTTCTTGACGGTCACGTTCGCGGTGACGGTCTCGTTTTCAAGGTCAACATTCAGGTTATCGAGGGTCTGCTCAAACGTGGTGTAGGACAGACCGTAACCGAACGGGTAAGTAACCTCGTCGTCGTAGTTCCATGCGCTGCCGGTGGAGGAGCCGACGGTGGAGGCGGCGTTGCCCTGCCCCATGACGGTGTCAAAATAGCGGGTCTCGTAGTATTTGTAGCCGATGTAGATGTTCTCGGCCTCGACAACGGCATCGTTCATGTTGATGTCGGGGTTGGCATTGGTCCACTGCAGGTCGCCGAAGTTCTGTGCAGCGGGAGAGTTTGCGTTCTTGACCGCATAAGTATCGGTCAGATGGCCGGAGGGGCTGACCGCACCGGAGAGAATGTCGGCCACACCGTAGAAGCCGTAGCCGCCCGGCAGGCCGACCTGCAGGATAGCGTCAACACCGACGTTGTCCTCGATCTCCTGCACCTCCATGGCGCTGGCATTATTCAACAGAACGATGACCTTGCCGCCGTTGGCCGCCTTGGCAGTGACGGCGGCATTGATGAGGTCGCGCTCGTCGTCGGACAGGCCCAAGGGGTCAGTCTGGTTCAGGTTTTGGGTCGGGTCTACACCGGCCGTGCCGGGCTGGTAGGTGCCGTTCTCAGAGGCAGAGCGGGCAATCGTGACGATCATCACGTTGTTGTCGTTCATGCTGTCTTTCCAAGTGGCGTTCTGGCCGTCCAGCGCAGCCTGACTCGGCTCCTTGCTGGAGAAAACGCCGGTCGTGGAGGGAGCCGTGATGTGGTTGTACTCAATCGTACCGCCCCAGCTCTGGACTTCGGACTTGAAGGTAGGCTGCAGGGCCTCGTACATGTCGGCCACAGTCTGGTTCAGACCGAAGCCTTTCGCCTTGAATGCCTTCACCATATCCACGGTGTCAGCATCGGTGCCGGTGTTCTCCACAAGGCTGGAACCCATATCGCCGCCCTGTACGGGATAGTAGCTGGAGAAGCCCAGAAGGGTGATTTTCTGGGTCTCATCCTGCGTCAGCGGCAGTGCACCGTTGTTCTTCAGCAGGACGCTGCCCTCTTCGCTCATCCGCTCACCCACGTCCTGAATGCCGTGCAGCAGCTCGGTAGTGGAGGTGTAGTCGGATTTGAAAGTATACAGGTCAGTGCCGTCGGAGCTCTCGGTCACGAGCTTGGTGCTCTTGGTGCCCAGGAACTTGTCAATGTCAGTGCGGAATCCGTCCACGACGGTTGAGGCGCAGACACTGAGTGCCAGCAGGGACGCCGTGGCTGTGGTCACGCCGCGCCAGACGCGGCGGCCGGATTTTTTCTTACTCATGTTTTTCCTCCTTGTGTATCCTTGTGTATATTGTAATCGCGTGTAGGGCGCGTTACTTCTTGCTGCGTTCCTTGATAGCCTTCTGCTCCTCGGGCAGGTTTTTCTCAACCGTCCAGAACAGGATCAGGATGACGGCGCCGATGATATAGCAGACGGTCTCGACCCAGATATAGCTGACAGAGATCGCGGTCTGCACACTGGCGGTCTGGGCGGCGGTGCCCAGAGCGACGTCGGCGGCTTGGTTATAGCCGCTGCCGTTCAGCATGGCGCTGAAAATGGAGTTGCAGATCGGCGTGGCGGCGACCATAAGGGAGCTGTAGATGCTCATGGTCAGACCGTCGGTGCGGATGCCGGTGCGGTACTCAATGTGGTCGATAACGTCGGCAATCATGGCCAGGATCAGATAGCAGGCCGGAGAAGAACCCAGACACTTGAGGGCCACGCCGATGGCGACCGGCACGATGTTGCCGCCGCCCAGACCTGCGATGATGCCGCCCGCGGCACCCAGCAGCATGAAGCCGCCGCAGACCAGACGCTTACCGAACTTGTTGGCCAGAGGTACCACAAAGACCGCAGCCACGGCCATCGGGATAGCGCCCATGATGCTGAGCAGGCCCTGGGAGGCACCCCATGCGTCCGCCGTGCCGAAGAAAGTGTTGTCCAGAACCCATTTGCAGAAGTAGCTCATGGAGCCGTTCTTCATCGCGCCGCTCCACTGGAACAGCATATAGAACGCCATGACGATCCACCACATGCGGTCACCGGTAACGGCCTTGAGCTGCTCGCCCAGCGTGGCGGACTTGGCAGGGGTCTCGGTGTCGGTGCGGCCTTCCTCGGTGACGCGCTCACGGGTGAAGAGGAACTGCAGGTAGATGGTCAGTGCGCTGAAGATGGCGATGGCCAGCATGGTGAGGAGCCACAGGTGCTGGTCCTCCTTCAGCGCGAAGGAAACGAGCATCGGGAATACCATCGAGCCGCAGCCCATAACGCCCAGACCCGCCACGTTGGTGAAGGAAGCCAGCGCACCGCGCTGCTTGCTGTCACGGGTGGAGACGGGGATCATGGTGGAGTTGGCGGTGTTGTAGATGGGGTAAGCGACCGCGTAGTACAGGTTGTACGCGATGGCGATCCAGACCATCTTGGCCATGCCCTCAAACGGCACGATAAACATCAGCACACTGGCGACGGAAAGGGTCAGCGCGGAGAGCAGGATCCACGGGCGTGCCTTGCCGGCCAGAGCCCTGGTGTGCTCAATCAGCTGACCGACGATGAGGTTGGACGCCACGATGAGCACCGTGGAGACCAGCTGCAAGGTCGTCAAAAAGCCAAGATCAAGCTTGAGGACATCGGTGAAGTAGTTCTGCAGGATGCAGGTGAAGATGCCCGAGGAAAGCAGTGCGCCGAAGGGGCCGATAAAATAGCCCAGCAGCATTTCCGGCATCTTGACGTCGTCGCTGGTGATACGGGACTTCGTCAGCGGCGAGGACCAGAAGTTGGATTTCGAGGTTGACATGATAGAGAGTCACTCCTTCTTTGTGTATATAAGAAATTCGTTTACGCTATGTCTTTACGCCTTTGCCGTAACGGTATATTCCCCGCTGCCAAGCACCTTTTCTTCCCCGCTCGGCAGCACGACGGTGCCTTCGGTGCCGACGGGCACCGCCACGGTCATCGTCATCTCGCCGTCTGCGATTTTCCATGCAGCCTTGATCACGCCGTAGGGCGTGCCCACCGTGCCTTCAGCCTCGGTGATGCCGCCGCCGACCACCGGCGCAAACTTGAACTTGCGGTACCCGGCCTCGGTGGGCTCCACACCCAGCACGCGGCGGTAGAGGAACGCGCCCACCGCGCCGCTGGCGTAGTGGTTGTACGAGATCATCATGTCGGTCCCGTCGTCGCCGATTGGGCACTCGCCGTTCTCGTCCAGACCGTCCCAACGCTCCCAAACCGTGGTTGCGCCCACGCGGACCTCATACAGCCAGCTGGGACACTGTGTGTTCAGCAGCATCTTGTAGGCAGTGTCGGCGTGACCGTTGTCGGCCAACGCAAACAGGATGTACGGCGTGCCCGGGAAGCCTGTGCCGATCTTGTAGTCGTTCTTCTCAACCAGCTTGACCAGATTCTCGGCAGCCTTCGCCTTGACGTTTTCAGGGAACATATTCAAGTACAGAGGCAGCACATAGGCGGTCTGGAATTCTTCCTTCGTCTTGCCGTTTCCATCGGTCAGCACACTGCAATAGGCATCGGCCACCTTACGGCTCAGCTCCTTGTACTTGGCGGCGTCCTCGGTCTTGCCAAGGATGCGTGCAATTTTTGCCAGTGTACCGCTGGTGTTGCACAGGGACGCCGTAGCGGTGTACTTGCTGCGGGCCTGCCACTGACTCATCTTCGGCACATCGGGGGCGACCCAGTCGCCAAAATGCAGCACCGACGGCGTGTGCCAGATGTAACGGTGCTTGCCGATGCCGAACCCGGCCCAGAAGCAGCACGCCTTGACGTACTTCTGCATGGTGGGGTACATCATACGCAGCACATCCAGGCCGCCCGTGGCCTCGTATAGAGCCCATGGCACCAGCACGCAGGCGTCGCCCCACCAGTCCACGGCCATCTCGGGCATTGTGGCGGGGAAACCATAGCCCTGCACGGGCACGGTGTTGGGGATGCCGCCGGTGGGCAGCTGCTCGGCCTTGACGTCGCGCAGCCACTTCTCCAAAAAGCGGCTCAGTTCAAAGTTGTACAGCGCGGTGGGCGAGAACACGGCAATGTCTCCGGTCCAGCCCATGCGCTCGTCGCGCTGGGGACAGTCCGTCGGTATATCAACGAAATTCGACTTGGCGCCCCATGTAATGTTGGACTGCAGTTTGTTCAACATCTCATCGGAGCAGCGGAAGGAACCGCTGTGCTCCACATCGGAGTAGAGCGCCACGGCCTCGATTTCCAGATCCTTCGCATCGACGCCCTTGACCCCCGCATAGCGGAAGCCCATGTAGCTGAACCGCGGGCTGTAGGTCTGCTCGCCGTCGCGGCAGGTGTAGGTCGCCGTGGCCTTGGCCGTGCGCAGGAAGGTCGTGTTTAAGCTGCCGTCGGGGTTCAGGATCTCGGCGTGGCGCACGGTCACGACCTGCCCGGCCTTGCCGTTGAATTTGATGCGGACAACACCCGCAAGGTTCTGGCCGAAGTCGTAAATCGTCTCGCCGTCGGGGGCGGTCATCACGGCCACGGGCTTGCGCACCTCGTGGGCCTTGACCGGGGCACCGTAGTCCGCCGTGATGGCGGGGGTGACTTTCAGCGTCTCGGGCGCGGCGTTGTGCCAATCGCTGATTTCCTGCGTGGCATCGTAGGTCTCGCCGTCATACAGATCTGCCATCCGCACGGGGCCGCTCTCGCTGACCTGCCATGTAGCGTCGGTGCCAATGGTCTCCGTTGTGCCGTCCGTGTACTCGATGCGCAGCTCGGCCAGCAGAGCCTGACGGTCGGCAGTCACGCGGTTTTTGCGGGTAAACACAAAGCTGCCCACCGCCCAGCCGCCTGCAACCGTGAAGGTCAGCGTGTCGGCGCCTGTCAAAAGTGCCGTTACATCGTAGGTCTGATACTGCAAATAGGACTTGTAGCTCGTGAAACCGGGGGCGAAGTATTGCTCGCCCAGCTTTTGGCCGTTCAGCTCGGCCTCGTAGATGCCCATGGCTGTAGCGTAGAGCCGCGCGCGGGCAATGGGTTTGTTCGTTGTGATTTCCTTGCGGAAAACCATCGGCACGGGGCTGACCTTTGCCTCGGTGAAGTGGTAGCTCGGGTCGCTGATCCACCGGCCCTTCCAGGGCGTCTCCATGCGGCCTGTCTCAAAGGTAGTGGTAGCGGTGGCGGTCTCGCCTGCGTCGTCGGTGGCGTTCAGGCGCACGCTGTAGGTGGTGAACGGCAGCAGCGCAGGGCCGATATAGGCAGCGCTCTGGCCGCTGGTCACATGGGCGGACCAGTCGCCGACGGTCAACTCGGCGTCGGCCAACTGTGCGCCCCTGCGGTCACTGCTCAGGGAAAACCCGATGCGGGGTGTGGAGCAGTCGGTCACGCAGCCGGCGGCCAGATGCTCCACCGTCAGGCGTGTGATTTCAAACATGTGTTCTCCTCCTTCGTCGGACGGGCAGCCCGTCCGGAGATTCTTCTTTTTTTCTGTAAGCCTACCATACCACAAGAATCGTGCGGCGGCGCATCATTTGCACGAAATGCGCTCTTTTTCGCACAAACGGTTTTTGGTTTCGTCGGATTTCACAAGGTCTTACACTTTCTTTTTGTGCATACTGCTCAATGCAGTATCCAAACATAGACTTTTTCCGCACAAACAACGCCCCCTGCACGGCGTTTGCCGATGCAGGGGGCGTAAAACTTCATTTTTTATTCTTGCTGCGGCTGCCCCAGCGGAATCAGCACGCGCAGCTCAAACCAACCCTCGCGGGTCGTAATTGTCGCGGTACCGCCGTATTTTGCGGCGGCGTTTTGTATGCTTTTTACACCGAAGCCATGGTACAAGACATCCTTTTTCGTCGTGACGGGCAGGCCCTTCTCAAATTTCAGCTCACCGTCAAAGCAGTTTTCAATGCGGATGGCCGCAAAGCCCTTTTGCCTCGCCACGCTCAGGTGGATGAGCCTGCGCTCCGGGTCTGTGATCTTGTCGGTGCTCTCGATTGCGTTGTCCAGCGCATTGCCGAACAGGTTGCTGATGTCCATCACGTCCATAAAATCCAGCGCTGTGCCGTCAGCCACGCAGGTCAATTGAATATTTTTGGTGCGGCAGGTCAGACTTTTGCCTGTCAGCACCGTGTCCAGCACCTTATTGCCGGTGTCGTTCTGCGCCTCGTAGGCTTTGATTTCCTGCTCCATATTGTCCAGCACGGCATTGCGTTTCTCGCCGCTCTCGGCGCGAAGCACCGCGATTTGGTGCTTCAAGTCATGATATTTTTGGTTGATGAGGTCAATGCTCTCCTGCCGGATCTTGTAGTTTTCATACTGGATGTGCAGCATGTTCCGCAAGGCATCCGCCTCGCGCTGTGTCAACAAATCGCGCAGCTGCGATTGATATGCAAACAGCAGCGCCACGCCGCCGAAGTAGACAACCGTGCGCATTGTGTAAATTTCCATCGTGCCGCGGGCCGAAAACGGCGTGTTCAGCTGCGTATAGCTGATGCTGGACAAAATGTAGATGGCCGCCGCCATGACCGCCGCGATGCAGGTCGTGCGGGGCCGAATGTCAAACTGAATGCTGCCCGTGCTGCCGCCATCCTCCAGAAGCCACATCAGGCCGAAGATGATGCCGAACCCCGCCGCAATAAAGAGCACCAACGCAGGCAGACTTTGCAATGCTGCGATGTAACGTGCAAAATATACATACATCTGCCATGTCAGCGCCCCGGCAAAACCCGCCAGAATAAACGCCCGCGTGCAGAAATACCCCACCTGCCAGGGTCTGCACGGGTGGCCGCCGCCATAAAAAGCAGCATAAGTGCGACAGAAACCGCGTACAGCACATTGAACCGCCAGCCGTCAAAGCCGTCGGTGGCCACAAGGTAGAGTGCCAATGCCGCCAATGCACCACCGTACAGCGCCGCACGCTTGACCCCGCCGTAGCGCGGAGGCAGAAACCGCAGGTACAAAAGGCAGGCAAGCCAGTCTGCCAGCGCCGTGACAAGGCGCGGAATATCCATCTCATAATAAGGAATTTTCAGCGGCATATCGTCACCCTGCCCCGTTGATATAATCGTTCAGTGCATCCAGAAATGCCTTGCGCCGCGCTCGGGCCAGCGGCACACGGTCTCCGTGGACGATGGCATCCTCACCGTCCATTCGGTCAACGTGTTCCAGATTCACAAGGCAGCCCTTGTTTACGCGGAAATAGCTGTCCTGCGCCAATTTTTCCTCAGTCTCCGTCATGGAGCCCGGGGCGGTCACCTCCCCTTCCGCCGTGTGAAAGACCAAGTCATGCCCGCAGTTCTCGATCCAATAAATGGCCGAGGTGTCCAGCTTATGTGCCGTGCCGTGGGCGTTGATCTGCAAAAAGTGCCGTGCGCGGCGCGCCACGCGCTCCACGGCGCGGCCAAGTCTCTGCGAAAACGCATAGTAGCTGACCGGCTTCAGCACATAGTCCAGCGCATCGACGGCATAGCCCTTGATGGCATACTGCGGCGAATTTGTGATGAAGATAATGATAACCTCGGTGTCGACCTTCCGGATCTCCTCGGCAGCCATCATGCCATCCATAAACTTCATCTCGATGTCCATCAGGATGATGTCATAGACAGCCTTATAGCCAAGTGCGATCTCGTCGCCGTCGGAAAATTCTGTCACGGTAAATTTTTTGCCCGACACCGCGCTGTATTTGTCAATATATTCGCGCAGCTGGCTGCGGTAGAGCTCGTCGTCTTCGACAAGGGCCAAACGAATCATACCCGGCACGCCCCCTTTTGTTTTTATACCAAATGTAACACGTTCGCCGGAAAATTGCAAGGAAAGCCGCGGATTTCCATTCTTATCGGTTTTCCGCTGCCTTCGGCTGACACTTCCTACCGCCGGGCACACCAATAAAAAACCCGCATTGGTTTTGAATGCCAATGCGGGTTTTGGGTTTACGGGGCGGCAGACGGCTTTACGCTCTCATCAGCGTTCCCTGCAGGCTCTCCAATGCAGCCATGCGGGCGCTGACAGCAAAGACGCTGGCAACGTGGGTCAGCTCGTCGGACCGGATATCCTCCGGGATCGTGCGCGCCAGCACCGTGCAGTGGTCGATGGCGTCAAAGCGGACACCCGCCTTGCGGCACAGCTCCACCGTGCGGTGGGCACAGCCGGGCATCGTGGCCAGGGCCGCCACGGCGTCCGGTGCTTGGGCAGGGTGGGCTGCGCCGGTATCGCGCAGCTCCTTGTCCAGCACAGTGCCAAAATGCTTCAACGCACGGCGGGTC
>ULWT01042409.1_pt1 | contig 12485 bp, 10 predicted proteins | sample 1960611 | NCBI WGS metagenome assembly ULWT01 (sample SAMEA4835819, study PRJEB28245) | human gut metagenome | biome: gut microbiome; material: fecal sample | place: Denmark | collected 2008
TCGCATCAACCGCCTGAGCAACTATGTGCAGGTGAACGACCAGATGTCTGGCGAGGAGCTGAAGATGGCCATGCTGTGCGTGCTGACCAAAGCGTCCTCCCGCTCCATCGAGAGTGTGCTGACGGAACTGGTCTTTGATAGCGGGACCAAGTATACCGACGTCGCCAAGTTCGGGTTCGAGGAATACCTGTGGGACGAGATCTCACGCTACTACAACTACGAAGGGGATCAGAAGATCAGCGTTCTGACCCGCAAGTTCCTGTTCACGGCGCTTTTGGAGCAGAAGGCGGACTTCGGAGAGCTCCCGTCCTTCTACCAGCAGTACACCATCACGGATACCGGCAGGATGGACGCTAAGTTCTTCGTGGACAAGATCAAATCGGAGAAGCGGTACCTGGCCCTACAGGAGGATGTTGCGGCAGATCTGAAGGTCGAGGGCATCCTCGTCTCTCGGGATATTTCCTGTGTGCAGGAAGCGGACGTGTTCAAGTGCATCGATACTCACGTCGTCCGAATGATCGGCGAGAGCCTGAAGAACGGCAGTCTGGACTACGATACCTTCGAACGGGTCATCTCGCTGCGCCGGAATTCCATCTGGTACGACAGCTACAAGGCCGAGTACGAATTCCTGTCTTCTGCAATTGCGTTCTTTCGGCTGCTGGAAAAGCCGATCCCCAAGCAGCTGCTGGCGGCGGACTACGTCCAGAAATACGCCGACGAATACTATCGAGTGGATACCGAGTACCGGCATGCATGCGCGGCTTACCGGCAGATCCAAGAGTCTGTGGATGCCTTCGAGTGGCTTATCGAGCGGGTTGACCTGACCTACCAGAACAAGTTCCTTAACCTACTCGGGAAGGAATACAGTGACGCGCTGGCTCGTCAGCAGGAGTGGCGGTTCTCCGGCATCCCGATGACAAGCGACTTCTACCGCACCGTCCAGAGCAAGAACTACAAGAAGTGCATCATCATCATATCGGACGGTTTCCGTTATGAAACGGCACACGAACTATATGAGCTTATTCAGGCCAACACCATTCTTAAGGGCAGCGCGAAAATTACCTACGCCATATCCCCGCTCCCCTCAGAGACGCGGTTCGGCATGGCCTCGCTCCTGCCGCATCAGAGCCTGGGCTACCAGAACGGCGACGTATACGCCGACGGTCTGCCCACGAACAGCACCGCTGCACGGGACGCGATTCTGAAGGCAAAGCGCAAAAGCTATGCTGCTATCCAGTACGAGGACATCGCTGGGATGAAGCGGCAGGACCTTCGCAACTACATGTCCGACAAATCGTTGGTGTACGTCTATCACAATGTGATCGACAACGCCGGTGAGCACAATGAGAGCAAGGTTTTCGACGTTGTAGCGACGGCCATCAAGGAGATTCTCGATCTGGTCAAAAAGATATACAACGACCTGCAGATATCCAACTTCTTCATCACTGCAGACCACGGCTTCGTGTACCGAAGAAATGCCGTGGATGAGTCTGACAAGTACAGCAATGTGGTCCCCATGCACCCGACCGAGGCGTCAAAACGGTACGCTATCTCCGACGACCCGTCCTTTGGGATTCCCTATACGCTGGAATACCCGCTGGCTACCGCCGATGGCGTGTATAAGGTCGTGTCGCCCTATAGCTACGACCTATTCAAGACACCGGGGGCCGGATTGCAGTATGTCCACGGCGGTGCCTCCCTGCAGGAGACCGTGGTCCCGATCATCCAGATTGGCGAGCTGAGCTCCGCGAAGAATCGTGACGTGGCCGCACCGGTTGGGGTGCGACTGAAGAGCATTACCCGGAAGATCACTAACCGCAGCTTCTCGCTGGACTTTGAGCAGACCGAAAAGGTAGAAGGCACAAAGCTGGCCATCAACTGCGAAACATACATCGTGGACGAGGATGGAGAGAAAGTGTCCGGGACCTATTCGTTCGTGGCTGCCTCGACCAGCGACGATGCGGTAACCCGCGTAACCAGTGTGCGTTTCACGCTGATGAATATTCCATTTGACCGGAACAAGCGATATTACCTGATCCTGCGCAACGTCGACAGAAAGGACGAGGCGTTCATCGAAAAGGAGCAGTTTGTGATCGACATTCTCGGTTTCAAGTTGTTTTGAGGAGGATGATGTATGGATTCTCTCGACAAGAAAGCGTTCGAGGTGTTCTCCGGACGGGTCGTGCCCAAGGGCGCTACGAAGAAGATAAAAGACAGCGCCAATGTGCCGACCTATGTCCTGGAGTACCTGCTGGGGACCTACTGCACCTCAGATGACGAGAAGGAAATTGAAGCCGGTATCGAGCAAGTGAAGCGTATCCTGACGGACAACTATGTCCGGCCAGATGAGGCGGAGAAGATAAAAGCGAAGATCAAGGAGAATGGCACCTATACCGTTATCGATAAGCTGTCGGTCAAGCTGAATGAGCGAATCGACCAGTACGAAGCGGACTTCCTGTTTCTCGGAATCAAGGGCATCTATGTCCACCCAAAGTATGTACGGGAATACGACAAGCTGCTGGCTGGTGGCATCTGGTGCATCGTGGACCTGACCTATTTCTACAACGAGGACGAGAAAAAGCAGAGCCCGTTCGTCATCAACGACATCACTCCGATCCAGATGCCCAATCTGGACAAGAACGAGATCATCGATGCGCGGCGGAGCTTTTCCAAGGAAGAATGGATCGACTTCCTTCTCCGCTCCTGCGGTATGGAACCCACTCAGTTTGAATACCGGGTTAAGTGGCATCTGTTGGCAAGACTGGTCCCGCTAATTGAAAACAACGTAAATATCTGCGAGCTCGGGCCTCGCGGCACGGGCAAATCTCACATCTACAAGGAGCTGTCGCCCAACTCCATCCTGATTTCCGGCGGGCAGACCACCGTGGCGAATCTGTTCTACAACATGGGCCGCCGTCAGATTGGCCTCGTGGGCCTGTGGGACTGCGTCGCCTTCGACGAGGTCGCCGGTATCAATTTCAAGGATAAAGACGGCGTCCAGATCATGAAAGACTACATGGCGTCCGGCTCCTTCGCACGTGGTAAGGAAGCGATTCAGGCTAACGCCTCGATGGTGTTCGTTGGTAACATCAACCAGAGCGTGGACTACCTGCTGAAGACCTCGCACCTGTTCGAACCGTTCCCGGAGGCAATGATCGATAGCGCATTCTTCGACCGCATGCACTGTTACATCCCCGGCTGGGAGATTCCGAAAATGCGACCGGAGTATTTCACGAACAACTACGGGTTCATATCGGACTACTTCGCCGAGTTCATGAGGGAGATGCGCAAGGTCCCGGAGACGGATGCCTTCGACAAATACTTTCGGCTAGGCCGCTGCCTGAACCAGCGCGACACCATCGCGGTGCGCAAGATGGTCTCCGGCCTGACGAAACTGCTCTACCCGGACGGGAACTACACCGAGGATGAGGCTGAGGAAATCCTGAAGTACGCCATCGAGGGCCGCAGGCGTGTCAAGGAGCAGCTCAAGAAGATTGGTGGCATGGAGTTCTATGACGTGCAGTTCTCCTATATCCGCCTTGCGAATATGGAAGAGGTTTTCGTTCCTGTTCTGGAGCAGGGCGGTGGCAAGCTGATCCCCGAGGGTAACGGAAAACCAGGTCATGTGTATACGGTCGCTGACGGCACTAACGGCATGAAGGGACTCTTCAAATTCGAGGCCACCATGACGGAGGGCTCCGGCAAATTCGACGTGACCGGCATGCAGAGCGCCAAGGAGACGAAGGAGTCCGTGAAAACGGCGCAGAACTATTTCCGGGCCAACGCGAAGCAGATCAGTGCCTCCATTTCAGTCGATTCCAAGGACTACTTGATGCACATTCAGGACTGCCAGGGTGTGGGGCTCGACAGCAACATCTCCCTTGCGGCGATGACAGCTTATTGCAGCTGTGCCCTCGAACGGCCAGTGCAGGCGCAGCTGTGCGTGCTTGGGTCGATGTCCATCGGTGGAACGATCAACAAGGTCGAGGAACTCGCGTCCACTCTGCAGGTGGCGTTCGACGCAGGCGCAAAGCGGATTCTCATCCCGATGAGCAGCGCGGCGGACATCCCCACCGTACCGGTGGACCTGTTTGCAAAGTTCCAGATCTCATTCTACAGCAGCCCGGAGGATGCCATTGTCAAGGCGCTGGGGATGGAGTGACGTTTATTAAAGATACGAAGAAAAAAGAAAGGTCGGTGAAGAGTGAGCGATGCCGAGGATATTGAATTACAAATCCTATTATGAGGCTTTTAAACTGGGGGTGGTCGATGACGGATTTACCCCCGTTGCTCGCTTGCTCTTTTTCCCATTATTTGACCCTCTTGGTGAAATCGTGCTCTGTGACGAGAACGATGTTCCTTATGAAGCGAACAACAAAAACAGCAGTGCATGGGGCAACGGAACAGAGCCCATCCCTCAGAAAATCCAGACAGAGATCGGAAAAAACGAAACCCTCGTTCTCCTGATAAATCACTTTAATTCCAATGATTTCAAGGACGCCATCTCTGATGCAAAGGAAGACGAGATGTACGAGGCCATGTTGGCGTTAGTAAAAGAGTGCGACAACATCTCGGATTCAAAGAAAAACGCACTCCTGAAATACTACAGTGGACTAGGCAGCTATGAATTCCTTGCCCGTGTGTTTCAGCGGGCTGTCCTTGGGGACAACAAGGTGGCATCATCGAAGCGGCGAAAGAAAGCCGCTGATAAAGAAGCAGATTCCGTTGTGGAATTTGATAAGCTGGTGCGCCGCAAAAAACCGGAAGCAAAGGTCCCCAAACGGGTCCAGCAAACTGAGATCAAATATGTTATGCAGCTGTACGCCGCATATTCAGAGGCAACGGGGAAACCCATCAAAAAGGCCAGCGACCTCGACCCGCTCGACTACCGGGACGACTTCGAACACCACCGCAAGAACTACTACAAGGCTGAGCTCGTGTGTCGGGAGACGAGAGACTCCGTGCGGCCGGACGAGGCGAGCCCCATCGAGGAGCTGAAGAACGAGGTGGAGGAAGGCATATACGAGGCCCGCAGGAAGCCCTACGATGACGCGCTGCACAAGGTAGACGCTGTCATGGAACAGGCATCCAAGGTCCCGATCTCCAGCTGGGTAGACGATGCGACGTTCAGATGGATCGGTCCTGCCGAGAAGAAAGGCGTCTGTCACATTCTTGTAAACGACGAAAGGTTCAAATGGGTGGAAGTATGACAGAATCGGTTTTTAATTCCACTTTCGAGATGGAGCTGAGGATTCTTCTCCTTATGTCGGCAGCGAGGAAAAAGGCCTTCTCGTTCGAGCGAATCGTCTCAATGGATTTCATTGTTTGCTACGCCGGATACTTCCAGCTGCCCTATCTGAACCCGCAAGGTGAAAACCAGTACATGTTCTCTGAACTGGCAAGCCGCCGGAAGCGCATACAAGAGGCCGTGAAGAGCCTTGTTGTCCAAGGCCTTCTGGACGTAGGGCTGGACAAAGGATATGTGTTCTCCATAACGGATACTGGCAGCAAGTACATCAGAAAGTTGAAAAGCGAATATGCGGTGCAATATAAGACCATCGCAGCAGATGCGATAAAGCGGTTCAAAGACTACTCTGATCTACAGCTGGACCGTATGATTAACGACAGTGCCGTGAAATCGGTGCGGGGAGGCCGATAATGTACTATATAAAGAAGTTCATCATATCAAGCCGGAAAGAAGACGGTGAAAAGGTCTTCTCAACTTTGGATCTCGCCCCCGGTCTAAATATTATCTATGGCCCCTCCAACACAGGCAAGACTCTTATATTGGACTGCGTGGACTTCATGCTGGGCGGGGATGCTCGCCGTCTTTACAAACCTGCGCTCAGGATAATGGCTGTCACAATGTACTTGGATGTTGATGGCACAGAAGTGAGCATGTACCGTGAGCTTGACGAGGCCAAGAGGAACGACATCATTGTTGTCAGCAAGGCTCCGGGGATCGACACTGGCACATACACAGTAGGAGCGAAGACAAAAGAAAAAGATACCATCAGTTCCTTGTGGCTGAAGCTCATGGGGATCAATCAGGAGGTCAAGATCATCAAACAGATCGAGGACGCGCTGGAGCAGACCCTGACGGTCCGAACGTTCTACCACTTCTTCGTTATTAATGAGAACAGGATCTCAGGTGAGAATAGTATCTTGAAGTCTGGCGGGCAGACGTTCACGAAGAATATCCCCGTGCCGACGATCACCTCACTCATCTATCTGGCAAAGGAACTGACCTATATTTCACCTGCTGAGACGCAGAAAACACCTTCGAAGATCATCAAGGTGAAACGCGCCACAGCGCGAGACATTGTTGACGGTAGCGTGAACGCTATCAGAGAACGAGAAGCCAACGGCCTGCAGGATGACGATCCCCGCTCTGCAGCAGAAATCCAGATAGAGATCAATGAGATACTCGAACAGATTAGTGCTGCCGAGGACTCCCTGAAGCAGACGACAGATCGGGACCAAAAAGTAACGAAGAGGCTGATCGAGATTAGTTCCGCAATTGCCGAGAGTACTATTCTGAAAAACCGATACGATGCTCTTCGGACGCAATATGAGTCTGATATGAGGCGGCTCACCTTTATTGCTGAGGCCGACCTGCATAAGGGCGGAATCCCCAAACTGGACCATTGTCCCTTTTGCAACGGGGAACTCCCAAAGGAGAAAACACAGTCCTGCCTGGACGCGGCTATTGCGGAAGCCGATAAGATCGAGCTACGGATCAAGGACCTTCAGTACGCCGACGAAGCTCTGACAAATGAGCTGTCCCGGTTGCAGAGCCAGAGGGAAGCCCTGCTCCGGGAGCAGCAGCAGGTACAGGCAGCGATTCGAGGAGAACTGCGCCCACAAGTAGAAGAGCTTAGAGACAAACTCGTTGTTTTCACTGCTGCGCTGGAGAGGGCGAAGACCAAGGAAATGATCCGGTACTTCACTGAGGTGTTGAACGACCAACTCCTCCGGATCAACGATGAGGACGAATTCTCCACCGACTTCGATGTGCGTGGGAAGATACGTGAGATCCTAAAGGAGCCTCTGGAAAGACTGCTGACAGAAATATTAGAAAAATGCAACTACGATAATTACGTTGGCTCCCGCTTCGATGAGGACGTATGCGACGTTGTTGTAAACGGCAGTGAGAAACTGTCACAAGGTCAGGGCTTCAGGGCTTTCCTGAATACCGTCATGGCCCTTGCTGTTCAGGAGATGCTGAATGAGTTCGACCTGCACATGCCACATCTGCTTGTAATGGATTCACCGATCCTCTCCCTTAAGGAGCGAGAAGAAGACGTGGGAACCGAGGTCACGTCAGACAGTATGCGAGGCGGACTATTCCAGTACATGATCGATCACGAGAAAAACCGTCAGACCATTATTCTGGAAAACGAGATACCATCTCTGGATTATTCCACGGCAAACATTGTCCATTTTACAAGAAATCCCGAGAGGGGCCGGTTTGGCCTGATTGAAGGCTATCGAGATTGAAGAGAATAACTGATCATAGAACAAGGAGGATTTTGTAATGGCGGCACGAGGAAAAAACATACAGCTTTTCCTGATGGATGGTGATGCCAGCGGAAGGATTAAGTGCACACTTGCCAACTGGACAGGTGTCGCCTTTAGAATCCCCCGGACAGAGTTGGACCGTTGCAAAGACCGCGATGACCTAAAACAGAGTGGGGTTTACTTTCTGTTTGGGATGTCAGATGAAACCGGAAAAGGTGTCGTCTATATCGGTCAGGCTGGTGCCCGCAAGAACGGTGAAGGCATTCTCAATCGGCTTCAAGAACATAAGCGAAATCCGGAAAAGGATTATTGGACAGAGGCAATTGTATTTACGACCTCCAACAACTCCCTTGGAGCAACCGAGATAAGCTACCTTGAGAATCGTTTCTGTAACATGGCGATTTCTGCAAAGCGATATGATGTGAAAAACGGGAACGATCCCACTCCTGGTAATATTACTGAGGAGAAGGAAAGCGAGATGGAGGAGTTTATCGACTACGCTAAGGTGATTATGGGTACCCTTGGCCACAAACTCTTCGATTCGGTAAATAAACCTGCGACTCAGGCTCCGGCAGTGCAGTCGGAAGACGTCAAAGAAACTGGCGCTCCGCTCCACATGGAAAGGACAATCAAAGGTGTGGGTAAAGTAGAAGCGGACGGAGGTCAGACATCTGAAGGCTTTGTGGTACTACAGGGGAGCCATATCTCTCTGGTCGATGATGACACCATTCCGGCAACCATCAAGGAGCGTCGGAAGAGTGCACCTGTAGATGAGAACGGCATCCTCAAGGAGGATATGCTCTTTACCAGCCCTTCCTACGCAGCAATGTTTGTTATCGGAAAGAGCGCTAACGGACTGACAAGTTGGAAAACAGCGGATGGACAGACATTGAAGTCATTGGAGCAAAACTAAGGAGAGAATGCATTTGAGTCATAACGTAACATTTGAAGATTTGTTTATAAACATTCTGCGTGATTACTATGATACGTTCGGCGGTGATCCGTTAAATGTGGATTACAAGATTACCGATAATATAGTTGATGAGTACGCTAAGCTAAGACCTTACCATGTAGCGAAAGAACCTGAAAAAATACAAACTCTAAGCGCATACAACGGAATGACAGTTTGCCCGACTTCTGTTGGCGGCACTTTTACGATTCTCATAAACAAGGCTTTTGTTATGCAGTACATAGGCCAAAATAACATGACCTGGGTTGGAACGATCATCCACGAGACCACACATGTTAGAGATTATATTGATTATGCTCACTTGATTTCGGCGACAGACTACGAAGACATATTGAACATCAATAAGAACCTTCCTTTTCAGTTGTGGACGGAATTCAACGCTCGTGCGAGAGGGTACTATTTTGTCAGGAAGTATACATTCGAGAATATGTTTGATAAAACACAAATTAATGATATAGTTCAGATAGAGCTTCCGGGTCAAGAGGAGTTACTGTATAAGAATTATCATCAAACGCAAGATGGTGTTCAGCAGGCATATTACGTTTCTCACTTTCTGGGGAGACTTTATACATTACAAGAAATATTTCCAGACTATTTTACTGACGAATGGATAGAAGCATATCCGCTCTTCGAGAATAATGAATGGATGTATAAATGGTATTTGTTCCTGAAAAAGAATGCTGATCTCAAGAGCGCCTTCGAAAACTTTGATGAGATGAAAAAAATTCTACGACAGAACTTTTCGTGGATTTAGAAATTGGCGTTTTATACGGAGAAAGATATGGTCGGTAAGTATAAAGTCATCACCCTTTGCGGCAGCACCCGCTTCAAGGACGCATTCATGGAGGCGCAGAAACGCTTGACGCTGGAAGGCAACATCGTCATCAGCGTCGGGCTCTTTGGCCACTCCGGCGATGATGAGGTCTGGGCCGATGGCACGAAGAAAATGCTGGATGACATGCACAAACGCAAGATTGATATGGCTGACGAAATCTTCGTGATCAACGTCGGTGGTTATATCGGTTCAAGCACCAGGTCCGAAATTGAGTATGCAATTGCGACCGGGAAGGTTGTCCATTATTTTGAGGAGGCCGCCAAATGAATAACTTCATTAAAGCAATTGAAACAGAATATGATGGTCATAGATTCCGAAGCAGAATTGAAGCACGCTGGGCTGTGTTTTTTAATGCTATCGGGCTGAAATATGAGTATGAGATTGAAGGATTTCAAATGGGAGAATTGCGATATCTCCCTGATTTCTACATACCCAGTTTGGATAGGTGGTTCGAAATAAAAGGAAAACCTCTGAGTGAAGCGGAGATTAAAAAGTGCGAGGAGTTTTGTCGAAGATTGGATAATAAAAACATCAAGTTCTCAGTGTTAATCGGATCGCCAGACACGTGCGCTGTACGGGTAGGCGAGTTTTTTGGAATCTGGGAATATGTATGGGAATGGCCTTCAGAGAGATATCCAAACGATTACCGTATGGAAGCACCGAAGGAACTGGTACAAACCGAATACTACTCACGGTTTGTAAAAGGACTGTGGGTTGTCCCAAATAAAACCGAAGAAGTGGCTATTGCAGCTATTGCCGCTGGAAAGGCAAGATTTGAGTATGGCGAGAAGCCTACTGTATAACCTTTTAACGATTCCCAGCACCATTTAATTTTTCCCGCACCTTTTAATTATTCAAACACTTTTTAATTATTTGCCCGTCGCCGATGTGCAGGGGGTAAGTTTCTCAGGCACACCGCACCGGGGAAGACAGCTGCATAAAACAAAAAAGGGCTTCCGAAGCTCCTCTGTAAACACAGTGGGAACCGTGAAAGCCCTTGAAATCAGGCCGCTTCTGGGCATTATGATCCGGAGGCGGCTTTTTCATTTTGTATCAAAGACGACGTTAAGATGGATGTGATCCTGACCAAGTCGGTTTCCCGCTTCTCCCGCAACACGGTGGACTGCCTCTACTATATCCGGGCGCTCAAACAGCTTGGCATCGCAGTCATCTTCGAGAAGGAAAATATCAATTCTCTGGAGGAGGACAGTGAGCTGCGAATCACCCTCTCCGGGGCCTTCGCCCAATCTGAAAGTGAATCCATCTCCGCCAATGTCACATGGGGTAAACGCCGTGCCATGGAAGCCGGAAAGGTCAGCATCCAATATAAAAAGCTGTATGGCTACCGCAAAGGTGAGGATGGTCAGCCAGAGATCATTCCGGAACAGACGGAGATCGTCCGATGGATCTATGAACGCTATCTCACTGGGGCCAGCCTGCGGATGATCAAAGAGGAACTGGAACAGCAAGGCGTCAGGTGCTCCGAGGATTCTCCGGAGTGGACCATTTCCCGCATCCGCAGCATCCTGCAGAATGAAAAATACTGCGGTGATGTGTTGATGCAGAAGACCTTCCGGCAGGACTTTATCAACCGCAAGGCCATCAAGAATACAGGCCAGCTTCCCATGTACCTCATTGAAAATCACCACGAGGGCATTGTCAGCCGTGAAAAGTATGATGCCATACAGGCGGAGATGAATATTCGAAAAGCTGTGGATTACAGCGCAATGTTTGCCGCACTGGAAGCTGCCATGGACGCGGATCTGCCGCAGATGGAGCTGTACTGCGAGATCGGAAAGATCGTCTGCGCCCGCTCGGAAAAGGGCGCAGCGGTGGCCGCTGCGGAATTTCTGAAAGAACAGTACCCGGATATGACCGGCTTCTCTCCGCGTAATGTGCGCCGAATGCGGGATTTCTGGCAGTTGTACGGCGGCATGCCGGAACTGCTTGGCGAAGCGCTTCACTTGAATTGGACGCAGAATGTGGTCATCATGGAGGCAGAGCTGACCGCAGAGGAGCGGCGCTGGTACATTCAGCAGGCCGCTGCACAGAATCTATCCAAGTCGGAGCTTCTGCGAATGATTACGGATTCTGCGCATTTGGAAAGTGTTCTCGACGAAAAGGTCGATGTGTGGTATAATGAGGGCAACGATGAAATTTCGGAGAGAACACAGTATGAAGAAGATCCTGTTTATCTGCCACGGCAATATTTGCCGCAGCCCCATGGCCGAGTTTGTGATGAAGGGCTTGGCACAGAAAGCTGGGTTGGCATCACAGTTTCATATCGAATCGGCGGCCACCAGCCGGGAGGAGATCGGCAACCCGGTCTATCCTCCGGCACGGCGCAAGTTGGCCGAGCACGGGATCTCCTGCGAAGGCCACGCCGCACGGCAACTGACAAATCGGGATTACGACGAATACGATCTCCTGATCGGCATGGACCAGGCCAACCTCTGGGATATGTACCGCATCTGCGGCGGCGACTATGCCGAAAAGATGTCCCTCCTGATGGATTACACCGCTCGTCCCGGCAATGTGGCGGACCCATGGTACACCGAGGACTTCGAGGCGACCTGGCAGGATGTGCTGGAGGGGTGCCAAGGACTTTTAAAAGAGTTAACTGTTGGGAGGTGCGGTGAAGATGGATAAGCTAATTGTTCGCGGAACGGAGATCAATGTGCAGTGGGATCTCAAGCGTGATGACTTTCTCAGCTTGACAGACATTGCAAAGATCAAGGATAATGACAATCCGCGGTACATCATTCAAAACTGGCTACGCAACAGAAACACCATCGAGTTCCTCGGTGTATTCTTGATTAAATTTTTTAATCAAGAATCAGTATTAGGTATGGGTCTGCGCTCTCCGCACGAGGGAAAGAGCCTTCCCGCGCCCTCCGTATTGGGCGAGAGCCCTGCCGTCTTGAAGACAGCAGGGCTCTCGAAAAGAATACGCAAAGAAGTTATTTTTGAGGATATTTCGCTGTCCGTTCCAAAGGGCGGCGTGACCGCCATAACGGGACAAAACGGCGCGGGGAAAACCACCCTTGCGCAGATCCTCTGCGGGCTGGCAAGGCAGACAAGGGGACATATCCTGATAGACAGGAAAAAAGCGAGAGCAGCAGTCCGGCGCAGGGAGATCTATTACTGCGGCAACGACAC
>ULWT01024493.1_pt1 | contig 12473 bp, 16 predicted proteins | sample 1960611 | NCBI WGS metagenome assembly ULWT01 (sample SAMEA4835819, study PRJEB28245) | human gut metagenome | biome: gut microbiome; material: fecal sample | place: Denmark | collected 2008
CTGCGGCCCCGGCGTTGTTTCCGTTCAATTTCTTTTTGCTTCTTCTTTTCCCGTTCAACCCGAATATCAATAGCGGCAATGATAAAGGCCCGTTCTTGACGGTCAAGGTTGAAAAATTGGGAAGGTGTCAAATGCAGTTCGTGAAGGCAATAGTAAGCAATATTCGATTCACTATCACCTTCTTCAATTAGTTTTTTGCCTCGTCCACCTCGTCCTGAAGGGTGGTTTCAAACCCGCAAACCTCCTGAACCTTTTGCAGATAGTCCGCATATTCGCCGGGGGTCAGCATGGTTTTCAGAAGGGCTTCAGCGCCCATCACCTTGTAACTGTCCTGAAGTTCCTTGTTGTTCAGGTCAGGGAACACCGTACAGGCCACGGCCAGTTTCCCAAGGTACATATCATAATCAGTTTCCTTCTGATACTGGTTCTTCTTGCCGGGAATGGGAACCCGCTTGGCACAGGATTTGCGAAGGGCTTCATCCTCGGTGCCGGTGATAGCCTGAATCTCCCATTCCATAGGCTTCTTGGTGTTTTCGTCCACAAACCGCTTGGAAGGGACAAACTTCACATTCTCAACCTTCAGGGCGTTTTTCGCCAGAAATGCAGTAAGGCTCATTGCTAAAATCCTCCTATTTTGAAATCATAAAAAGAAAAAACCCGCCCACATTAACAAAATGGGGCGGGTTTTGACAGTGTTACTCCATCCCCGCCAGCATGGTGAAGGCTTCCGGCATCTCGAAGTCCTCAAAGGTGAAGTCCATATCTTCATCCAAGTATTCCGCATCAGCGTCAAACTTGGCAAGAATACCGCCATCAATGTTGCAATCCTTCAGGATCACAGTTTGACGGCCCACGGAAGAAGTGGGATCTTCATTGGTCACTTGAATGTCAAAATAGACATCCTCGCCGGTGTCCTTGTACTGCTTCATCATCTGCCGGAAGATAGAAGTGTTGTAGTGGAAGGTTGCGGAACCCGTACCACTCCAACCGGTAGATTTATTGCCCTTGCCGGTCTTGCCCAAAATGGGGATTTCCGTCTTGTTCTTCTCGAAATTGGCTTCAAGGTTGATAGCCTGCATGAAGTTATAACGGTTGTCCCCAATGGTCACAAAGCATTCAGCCAAAGAAGCGGAAACAGCGTCCTTGGCGTGCATAACAGTTGCCATTGTTTACACCCCTTTCTTACTGAACATAGACGGTCATGTAAAGCTGGGCCATAGCGTTGACCGGGGTAACATAGTCCGCTACCACAACGGCCTTCTTGGTGTCGCCTTGGGCAACCGTCACATTGTCCGGGTTGAAGTTCTCAATGGCCCGGATATTCTGAAGTTCCTGATGGTGCTTCACAATATCGTTCCACAAGCTGATCCGCCCGGAAGCATCGTTGGGAACCTTGCCAATGTACTTGGTGCCAAACAACACCGCAATATCATTGGCAATCTGATCCAACACCCTGATAGTCTGGTTGCTGGAAAAGTCAGCGGATTTTTCATCCGTCACGGAAACAAAGGTGTTAATATCCTCCAACACCCTGACTTCATCATCAACCAAGTGGAACATGAAGGAACCTTCCAAAATCCCGTTTTCCAGTTCGGTTTGGGTGTAGTCGGTATCAACTTCATATTCGCCGTCATAGGTCATGTTGGTGGCAGACTTGTTCACGGCGGTTCCAGCAACCACACCGGTTGCCCAAGGAACCAAGGCGGCGCTTTCGGTGTTGCCCACAATACCGTTCTTCACGCTCACCACGCCTTCAAAATCGGCCAGATTGCGGAAAGTAACCACCTGAAACTTCTTGCCCACTTCATCCCGAAGGCGCTTGCAGTAGGACACGAACAGATCAGCCAAGGTGGATTTGGTGGCCGGGCAACCCATAGCGTTGAAGGTATAGGCTTCCATCTTGTCCAAATAGGTCTGATAGGTCGCATCCTCCACAGTCCCGTTGGCTCCATTGGTCAAGGGTGTGGTGGCGGTCAGGGCAAGGGTGGCGGTGCTGATGAAGTCCACATAATCATTGTTCTTCAGGTCAGCCGCTTCGGAAATGCCCTTCTGCTGATCCACTTGGACGGTGCCAAGGAAGGTGGAAACATCATACAGTTTGGCTTCCGCCTGACTGTTTTCGTTTTCCTCAATGACAATGCGAAGATCATTGCCACGGGTGCCGGGGTATTTGGCCGTTGCATAGGTACAAGCGGCCTTGGTGCCGGAAGCGTTCAGGCGGAAGAAGTGAACCGTTTGGGCGTGCTTGAAAATCTCACGCATGGGCTTCAGTTCATCCGCCGTGTACGCATAGCCGAAAATCTTTTGGGAATCCTTTTGGAAATCCCCAAGTTCAACGGTGATCACTTCACCTTCAGGCCCCCAATTCATTTCAAGGGGAATGGTCGCAATACCACGATCAGAGAGGGTGGCGCTTGCTTTCGCAACCGAAATGAAGTTGATATATGCACCGGGCAGAATCTTGTTCTGCGTCAAATAAGTGCCGCCGCCAAGGGCCATATCAATTCACCTTACCTTTCTTGAAAAAGTTTTGAAGCAAGCTGTCCACCTGCTCCATCGTGTATTCCTCCCCGTCCTTCAGCAAAACGGACAGAAGATCACGCCTGTTGGCGTACCGCTTGAAGGTCAGGATATTTCTTTTGGTGAAAACCGGGACATTGGAAACAGGCGGGGCCGCTTCCTCCGTCTTGGGCTTTCTGGTTTTGGTCGTAGGCATTTTTAATCCCCTCCAACTGTTCCAACCTCGGTTTCCAAGGTTTCCATCATCGTTTCATCAGCGGGCCGAATCATGGGCAAGTTGAAGTTCACAAAGAAGTGAAGAACATTGTCCACAACCTCATAATTCACGCTGGTTCCATGAAGAAGATCACCGCCCGGAAGCGTGATGAAGTTCAGGGCTTCAATCATCGTTTCCGCAACGGTGAACATTTCAGCATTGTTGCTGGGGTCAGTCGGGAAATACTGAATATCAAACGGGTGCCGCCAGATAGACCGCCTTCCAAGCATGGGCGTGATTTCCGGTTGCAGAACGGCAATTAAAAAGCAAGGCTCTTTCAAGCCTTGCCTTACATCGTTCTGATAGATTTCATACCCATCCCCAAAGGCGGTGTTCAGCGCCATTGAAATTCCTTTGATAATTTCATTAAGCATCGAAACACCCCTTCAGGAACTTGTATAGCTTTTTTTCCAGCAATGCGGGCGCTTGCTGTTCCAACTCTTGTGTGGAAATTGTCAGCATATAGCGCCCTTTCACCCAATTCTTCTTCAGCACCATCCCGCCTTCAGCGTCAGGATCATAAACAAAGCGGTCACTTTCCCAATAACCGGGAATGAACCGCCCCGGCTCTTGCCGGTGGCCGTATTCAACATAGGACGCATACTGAAGATTGTTCAGCACAACAACCGTATAATGGTTCCCACGGTGACTCACGGGCATTACCGCCCATGCGTCACGCAAGGTTCCATATACAACCGGTGTCCGCTTTACAACCTTGTTCAGCAACCGTCCCGCAAGCTCTTTGGCCGCTTTTTGGCAGAACTTATCCAAATCAGCGCCCATCAGCTTTTCCATATTCTTGTTCAGCCGTTCCAGTTGCTTGAAATCGCATTTACCCCACTTTGCCATTAAGCATACCCCTTAAAAGGTTCAAGCTGGATTTCTTGGTGGTTGGTGAAAACCCCGGCTTCACCGCTTTTAGAATAGGTGAACTTTCGTTCAAGGTCGTTGAACCGTGTCACCACGATTTTACAACCAGCGGGGATTTCCACATCAGGGGAAAGGAACAGCTTCACAGTTTGGGTGATTGCGGCTACGGGATCACCAGAACTTGAAGTTAAAGTTTCAAAAGACAGTTTACAGGGCTGATCTTGAAGAAGCGGCGTTTCCACAAAATCAGTCAGCTTTGTGGTTGGATCGGTGACTTTCTTTTTCACGAAAACGGAACAGCGATCCTTCCACAGCCGTTCAAGGGCTTTCCTTTGGGCGCTTACCATACCAACCGCCTGTAACGGTAAATTTCATCCATCCGGCCATTGATCAGGAAGTTGATCAGGCTATCCAACCGCTGTTCCGGGGTGGAATTGCCGTCACCCACCGCAAAAGAAATATTGGTGTCACCTTCCTGAATTTGTTTTACCGCCGCTTCAAGATCAAACCCTTCCAACTGCCCGTTGGCCTTCTTCATGTTCAGGTATTCACCCACGGCCATAAATACGGCCATACTTTCCAGCCCTTCAGGAACTTCCCGAAGGTTGGTTAAATTTTTGATCCGCCATTGGACATTGGTAATCACCATATCCAACAGCGGATCAGTAGCGGCCCCCGTTACGCCAAGGGCCGTCAGCATTGCCACAACATCTTCACGCAACGGGGATCACCGCCATTCCATCAGCCCAAAGACTGAATCCGGGCAATGGGAATCGCCTTGTGGTTGATATAGGTGCGCTGGGAAGCGGTGGTTTCGCCGCTATGAACCAGCGTCCAGTTCTGCCCGTTTTCCAACTCGGCATCAGTGGGGGACAGCTTGGCTTGGCTTTTCTTCTCATAGCTGATACCAAAGGGGCTGAACACCTTGCGCTGACGCATATACAGGGTATCAACACCGCCATTGGTCTTGGGGTCACGGGCCATTTCATAGGGAACCTTGGCCCCAATATCCTCATAGGAAATAGCGCCGTTGCCCATGATATAGGTGGTGTACTGCGTAGCGGGAACCACATACATATCAGCGGCAAGGGTGCGGGTGCCGAAGTAGGGGGTGGCGCTTGCAAGGGCAATGGTGGTGGTATTGTCACCGCCAGAAGCAACGATCTTCAAAGCGCCGGGGGTGTCGGCATCGGCATCAGCATAACCGGTGACGGCGGGAAGGTCATCATCCACAACCACGGTGCGGCCATTCCAAGTGGCAAGGGTCAAATCCTTCTGAATACCGTCCCCGTCCGTCTGCTTCATAAACTCCAACAGCTTCATGTTCTCAAGGTTGGTGGCAACATCAGAGTGCATGAAGGCAAGGGTGAACTTCTGCTTGTTGGCTCCGCAAGCCTTGTTCACAGCGGAATTCAGGGTGGTGGCATCCATCTTGCCATAAATGGTGGTGCTATGCTTCTCCACAAATTCCTTGTTCTTGGTGTCCGTGGTGGACATGGCAAAAACACCCTTCAGGATGGACAGAAGGGTTTTCTGATCCAAGGTGTCCTTGTACTCGGCAACTTGGGCAGACACATTCCCCATGAAGTCCACCCCACCGGTAATGTCGTAGCTGAAATCCTTTTCAGTCCACGCCTTGGCCCGGCCAACCACCACCATACCCTGTTCAAAGGTCTTGGTGGAAGTGGCGGTAATGTCGGTTTCCCCATCGTAGTTCACCGCATCACCATCCAACAGGCCACGCATGGCAAGACGGGCGTAAGCGGTGCCGTTCTGACTGGTGAACACGGCCCGAATATCGGGGTTCCCGGCCAGCGCACGGGATTTCTTCAGGGCGTTCAAGGTCAGGTTGGGAATCCGGCCAACCATATACTTGAAGGCTTCAGGGTTGAAAGACTTTGCATCAAACTTGCTATTAGCCATAGGTCAAACTTCCTTTCTGTGTAGTTAAATGGTGGTCTTACTCCAACACCGCATCAGGGTTTTCCTCCATGTACTTACAAAGTTCATCATAAGACATTTTGGAAAGATCATCCCCGGTGGGCTGATTGTGGGGATCACTCTTTTCAGCGGCCTTGGCCCCCTTGAATTTGGCCTTGCCGGTGTTGTCGAAAAGAAAAGCGGTGTCCTCACCCTTTACCAGCTTCCCAATTTCATCATCAAGCCCTTTCACCGTGCCATCATCGGCCAATTCCGCTTTGGTCAGGAAATCGGCCAACAGCGCCTTCACCGCAATATGGTTCTTGGCCTTGGCGGTGGAAAGGGCCAAATCAACGGCATTGCCGATCTTCAGGGCTTTGATTTCATTGGCGTGGTCTTTGTCTTTCTGCTTGTTGGCTTCCTGAAGGGCGGTGATTTGGTTCTGAAGTTCCGTGTTATCACCAGCGGATTTCTTCAGGGTGTCAATCTGCCCATCCCGTTCAGAAACTTGGGCTTTCAGGGCTTTGTTTTCCTCGTTCACTTCATTGAAGCGGGCCTTGGTCACAAAAGAACCATTCAGCCCTTCCATAACCTTGTTGGCCTGTTCCTCAGTCAAGCCCCATTCCATCAGCTTTTCTTTCGTCATAGTGTGATACCTCCATCAAATCCTTTTTTACCGTGGGTCAGGAACCACGATTTCCCCCGGTTCTGTTTACCGCCCACCACCGGGGAAACGGCGAAAAGGGTATGAAAAAACCACCCACCGGCCAAAGCCGGGGGTGGCTCAATCAACAAATTAAGTTAATGCGTTGATAATGATTTGATAGCGTTCACGGGGCGGCTTATGAATGCCACGCCGGTAATAGCTCAAAGACGCTTTGCAAATGTTCGTGCGCCGGGAAAGTTCATCTTGAGTGATACCCGCCGCATCCATCAGTTTTTGAATCATCGTGCAGTCAATCGGGCCATCATCAGCCGGGGGTGGTGTAGTCACTTCCGGGATGTTGAACCCCGCTTGCTCCAAAAACCCAAGCACATAGGGAAGCCGTTCATTCCGACAGGTAGCGGCCAACTGCGCCGCCTTCATGTAATCGTCAGTGGTCAAGGCTCTTGCTTTGGGGTTTACGGAATAGGTTCCAGTCTTGCGGATTGCAGGAAGGACTTCATGTGTTACCCAATGCTTGAAGCGTTTGGCGCTTTCCAGCTTGGAACCGAAGATAAGGGCATACAGGCCGCTCTCGTTGATGATAGTCATGGTCTGTTCACCAGAGGGGGTCGCAATTTGCGACACCCCCTTATCTTCATCTTCAATGTGCTTTCGCAAAGCGTCACGGGGATTTCCATACCCCAAGGCAACCGCCACATCCTTGCCCACGAACCACGGTTCTTCCTCAATGGTCACGGTTCGTACCTGTCCAAATTCGGGGTTGGTGAATACCTGAAGCTCCTTCATGCCTTCTTCACCGCCTTCTTCACCGCCTTCTGACCACGGGCAAAGCCCAGCTTGAACACCACGGCAATCAGCTTGAAAGTGTCGTGATGATATGCGTCATAGAGTTCATCCAGTTCATTCCTGCGAAGGTCATACTTACCGGGGTGTACGCCTTCAATGCTCTTGATTAGCTTTTCCATATAAACCTCCATCAATTTTCACTTGATAGAAGTTCCCAACTGTGATAGAATGGATTTATCCAGTTGGGAAACCTCTGGGCTATAAGGGTTTCGGTGTGCTTTAGCGGGTAGCCGAAACCCTTATTCTTTGTCCAATTCAGCTTTCACCAACTGAACGCCTTTGTTAATAACCTCTGTCTTGCTTACATTCAACCGATCTGCGCATTCTTGTAAATCTTGTGCTTCTTCAGGTGTAAGCCGAATTTCCAGCCGTTCAGTTTTCTTGTTGCTGGTTGGTCTTCCGGTTCTTGGGGACATCTTATCACCTCACTTTTGCCCGTACAAATATAATAACTTGTGTACGGGCAAAAGTCAAGGGGTTTTTTGAAAATTTTCTATTTAAGGGGGGGGGGTGGTGATTTGCCCCCCCCTTCAGGCATAAGAAAAGGGACTATGTTTCCATAGTCCCTTTAAGATGGGCTTTGGCGGGCGTCGCATCTCCCGCATCTCTCGGGGTTTCCCCCTGTCATACCATCGGCGTGTGGTCGCAACGAATTTTACCACCTCAAAGCCCTTTCTTATCCTATCTAAAGTATAGCAGGATTATTCCCGCTTGTAAAGAATCTTTTTGTTATTCACATAGTTTTCCCAACGGGATTCACTAATATCCCAACCAGAAATGATTGAATTCTTGAACCCCGGATTATCCACAGAAGTATGAACCCTTAATACCATTTGGAATCGCAATCCATTTTCTTTAATCGCTTTCAAAATCAAGCCTGTGTTGGGGTTCTTATCTTCCAGAATATAATCAGGATCATCCAAAGCCGCCTGAAGGAAATCTTTGATTTTTTCATAAGCTCCGGGGTGCCGTTCCTGAATATGCTGAATCCGTTCCGAAGTGATAATCACTTCATCAGTGGTTATATCATCCGTAATGCAACGGTATGTTTCAATATCAATATGGCCTACCGTATGCACCCCGGAACCTCCATCTGCTTGTGATTTCGATTTGATTATATCACCAGCAACAGCAAGGGTCAACCCGGTCTTGGCTCCACCATCCACAAAAGCCTTCTTCCATTGGGTGAAGGTCATGTTGGCCGGAACATAGTACACTTGTCCATCAGCGGTGCGGGCGGCTCTTTCGCCGTCCATATCGTCATAATGTGGGCAAGTGGTTCCCCGACAATTCGGGTGGAAGGGTGGGACGGTCACACCGGGTTCATATTGGGAAAGCGGGATCACCTTTCCATCAAGGGGCTGACAGATAGGGCAAGTACGGGAATCCAGCGTTTCCACAATTTCAATCTGTTCAACTCCCAAATCTTTATACATTTGGGTTTTGGAAACAGCGTTGAAATAGGTGGTTTCTGTGTGAACCAGCCGCCTTGCCTTGTAGCGGGAAGTTCCAAACTTCTTTTGAATGGCCGTGATAATCTTGGAAGGGGGGTCACCCCGCAACATTCCCTGAATCAATTCCTTGTTCACGGTGTCCACCAATTCCGCTTTATTTGTCCAACAGCGATCCCGGAAGGTCTTTCCGTCAGTTGTCCAAGGCTTTGAAAGTAAAGTTTCAAGTTTCTTTTGGTTCAGGGCGGTGAAATCCCACCCAAGGCCAATGCCTTTCTGAATTTCAAAAGCCCCACGGGTGTACCCGTTGGAAATCACATCTTTCAGAAGATCGTCAATCCCATCCACCTGATTTCCATACAGAAGTTCAATCTGTTGCTGAATTTGCAGTTGAATGGTTTCAAGGCGGCTGATATGAAAACGGGTTGAAGCGTTTTCCAGCTTCTTGATCCAATCTTCAGAAAGGTTTGCCCTTTGTGCGGCCTTCACATACTGTTCAGCCGTCCACTTGAATTCTTCAAGCTGTCCAGTGGTCAGCATCTTCCGGGCTTCCGCCAAAGTCACCTTGTTATTGGTGGCAAACCTCTGATACCAGCTTTCAATATCCTTCTGAACAGACTGTTCAGCACCCCGGTAAATATCTTCAAGGGTTTGAAGGTATTCATCCGCTTGTTTGTGGGCCGAATCTTCAAGAATGGCAAACCGGCCCCGCCAGTAATCAGCATTCTTCACGGGGTCACGCTCCCTTCTTGATATGGCTGGGGTAGTTGGGATCGAACCAACGCATCAGGGGGTCAAAGCCCCTTGCCTTACCGCTTGGCTATACCCCAATATTGGTGCCGGGTATGGGACTTGAACCCATACGCCAAAAGGCGGCGGATTTTGAATCCGGTGTGTCTGCCAATTCCACCAACCCGGCATGGCAAGCAGTTTAATGACATACTTAGGTCATGCCCACAAGAACCTTTTGGAAGGGTTCTTTTCAGGTCTTACAGTTTCACAATGGCCCCCGTGGAAACTGTCAAATCCGGGCTTGGTGACGCATGGGGGAATTGAACCCACCGATCCCGGATTGAAAGCCCGGTGGCTTAACCGCTTGCCGAATGCGCCATGTGGCGGACAGAATGGGGTTTGAACCCATGCACCGGTTTCCCGGCCTACCTGTTTAGCAAACAGGCCCCTTTACCGCTTGGGTATCTGTCCATAAAAAGTGCCGGGGAAGGGAATTGCACCCTTGACCGGGTAAGGAGGTGAACCCCGGCCCCGCCCCATTATTGCCCCGGCATAGGTAAGGCGGGGATCATTCGTCCCCGCCTTCATCACCTTCAGGATCGTTCTGTTGCACATTGCCAAAAGCCCCGGCGTATTCCTGCGCTTGGGCCATTGCTTCTTCCTTCTCTTTCTGAAGCCGTTCCAATTCCAAATCCACATCAGTTGTCCAAGGGTGCTGGGCCACAATGGTTTCATTGGACAGAATGCCAACAGACTTGGAACAGTTATCAATGGCTTCACTTTCGTTGATCAGCATATCCCGGTTGAAAACAATGGTGACTTCCTCACCGTCATAATCCCCCCGGCCAGTGTTGGCAAAATCCTGATTGATGAACCAAAGAAGATCATCAAAGGCCGCTTGAAATTCCGTTTCCATGCCGTTTGCATCAAGGTCAATGTCAGAATACATGGATTGGATATTCATTTGGTTGGGATTGTTACCCATTCGATCATCCTTGGCATTGTAACCACGGGCGTTTTCAATCAGCTTATCCTTGAACAGCTTCAGAATGGCATTGAAGTTTTCGGCATTGACTTCAACCGTTAAGGTGTCAACCCCGCCATCATCCCGAACTTTCACGGCTCCAAAAGCGGCAAGGTTATGCCGGAACTCCCCAAGGTTTTCACCATCGTAATTCTTCAGAATCAAAATGGTGTTCCGTGCGTCCTCTTGCATATTGTTTTCAAAGTCAGAAAGCATGGTGTTGATACCATCCTGAAGGGTTTTCACCCGGCGAATCAGGGGAATTTCCTGCTTATTGTACTTGAACGGGATCAGGGGAATCCGCTCCCAATTCAGTTCAATAGTTTCTTCCCCATCATCTACACTGAAATAGTTTTCGTGTTCGCCCAACAGGGTATCAGGGGTAAGTGTTGTGCCATCGTACACATAACGCCAAAGCCCATCATGTTTGAAGATTTCTACCCGCTCCACAATTTCTTTACTGAAGCCATTCCAAACTTCTTGGGGGTACATCCGAACCGCACAATCAAGGATGGTGTGATCATCGTCTGCCCAAAAAGGAAGGATTTCATGGGCGGGGAAATGCTTGAAGGTCAGGTTGCCATCATCCCCATAGTAAGGAAACAACCAGCCGATCCCACCTTTCAGGGCATCTTCACACACATACTTCAAAAGTCGATTGAATCGCTTATCAAAAACCTTTGTAAGCTGATCCACATAGGCTTTATTTTCGCTGGTGATGGTGAAAGGCTTGCCCACAAGGTAGTTGGTTTTCTGATCCACCATCAGGGCAAATTGGTTGTCAACCAGCCGATTATTGGGAAGGTTCGTCACCACCTGAAGTTTGCCATCCTCGCCAATAATGGTGCGCTGACGGCGAAGAATATCATGATCCCCTTCATAGTAGGCATCACCGGTGATTTGTTCCTTCCGCTTCTTGCTTTCTTTCCATTCCTTGATTTCAGCGGCGAAGAACTGAAGTTCAGTCATTCCAGCATATCCACCCATCACAATCAGGCGATTGATCCGGGTGGTTTCAGTTTCATTGAAAAAGGGCATAATCAATCACCTTCCTTCCGTGGGGGGGGGGCTTGAAATCCAATGGGCCGCTGTTTGGTCTTTTCCAAAGTCAGCGTTTGGTTTGAAAGTTCCACTTCAATCTTCAAAGATTGATAAGGAAGCCGATCCGCCCATTGTTCAATCTTGTTCAGAATGTATTGCTGTTCAAACATGGGCGGTTCCTTTCTTATTACCCAATAAAGACAAAACCCCAAAAACACAGCGTTTTCAGGGCGATTTGTTACTATCGTGTTATTACTCGAAGCTGAAGGCGGGGCCAACCAGCATATCTTCCAGCGCATAACGCATAGCGTCCATCAGGTGGTTGAAATCATCAATGGGCCGGTTGATCTTGGCCCCGAATTTATCTTCATCCCATGTGTAGTTACTGATTTCAGTCAAGAAGTTCACACAGCGGGGGTGAATGATGATTTTATAATCCTGAATGTACTGAATGCCATTGTTTACGCTGTCTTTGCCCTTCCGGGCGGCTCTGATACGATGAAGGCCAGCTTCCCGCAATTCGTCAATGCTCTTGGGTTCTGCACAATCGGCCTTGATCCGCTCTTTGGCATAGCCCATCACCGTGATCCGGTCACTGATTGCCCGGTTGGTCAGGGCTTTTTCATACAGTTCATCGAAAACCCAAATGGTCTTTTCTTCTTTGCTCACCAGCCCACAGAACAGGGCCGTGGGGTCATTGGTATAGCCGAAGTCAAGCCCAAAGGCCGATTTTACACCCTTCCGGGCGCTGATTTCAGCCGGATTGAAGGCTTCTTCTGTCCAGTTCTCATAAATCAGGCCATCCACAATGCCCCAACCACCCAAACCGGCCACTTTATAGCGCCGGGGGTTGTTCTGCTTCATGGTTTCAAAAACCTTCAGATCGGCTTCATCCAGCCATTCATTACACAGGTAATTGGTGGTTGTGGCGTAAATCTGACCATCAGGGGAAATCCAGCTATCATGGAACTGATATGTGGGGTTCCCTTGGCCGTCCTTGCCGGTGATTTCCCCGAAAAACCGCTTCCTGATCCAGTGTTTTTCATTCCACGGGTTGAAGGTCAGGGTGATTTGCTTGAACAGGCCGGTTTCTTCCGGGATAGCACCACGAATGCTTTCATCCAGCATATTGAAATCATCTTCATT
>ULWT01072211.1_pt1 | contig 12439 bp, 10 predicted proteins | sample 1960611 | NCBI WGS metagenome assembly ULWT01 (sample SAMEA4835819, study PRJEB28245) | human gut metagenome | biome: gut microbiome; material: fecal sample | place: Denmark | collected 2008
AATTATCCGGGTTTTCCTTGTCATAGACCTTGCTGTCTGCGGTAGCAAGACGCTCAACGGGAACGCCGAGGCGCTTGGAGGTGCGCTCGAAAAGCTGGCGCTGTGCATCCTCGCACGCAAGGATGATGGCGTTGCCGTTTATATAGGTACCGCGCGAGCAGTAGGTGCCTTCGTCGTAGGGCATGAAATCGCTGTTCTCGTTGCGGATGCGGATCTGACTCATGGGAACGTGGAAGAACTCGGCAACATGCTGGCAGTCAACGGTCAGCGCGCCCTGACCCATTTCAACGTGGGAGACGGCTACCTCGATCTTGTCGTCGTCGAGAATGGTGACGTTTGCCTCGGTGCCGGTCTTGCCGTAAGCGGTGAACTTATTGCCGAGGGAAAGTCCCTTGCCGTATCTCCAGGGGCCTTCGGGAGCGTGAGCGGGCTTATCCCATTCAATGAACTTGGCCGCTGCGGTGATAGCCTCGTCGCTGCCGTTGTTGTAAACGAGCTGGCCGTGGCCGTCGATATCGCCCTTGCGGAGCACGTTTATCTTGCGGATATCGTACTTATCTATTCCCAGTGCTTCCGCTGCAAGGTCGAGGTTACGCTCGATGGCGTAAACAAACAGCTCGCAGCCGAGTGCACGGTAAGGACCGTTGTTCTCGGTGTTGGTGTAAACGCCGTAAGCATCGACCCAGAGGCAGGGGTTGCGGTAGTTGCCGGAAACACCGTAAACGCTGTGGTCGAGCATGACAAGAGCAGAGGTCGTGTAAGCGCCGCAGTTTATAAATGCAGTCACCTTGCGCGCCGCAAGTGAGCCATCCTTATTGAATGCGTCCTTGACGTAGATAGCGCCACCGGGACGGGGAGTGCCGTTGGAGAAAACCTCTTCACGGGTCTGGACTATCTTAACGGGTCTGTGGGACTTGAGTGCAAGCATGATGCAGGGGCCGGTCACGGGGCAATCGTCCTTGCCGCCAAAGCCGCCGCCCATGAACGGAACATGCATGTGGAAGTCCGAGGGCTTGAGGCCGAACGCTGCGGACATGCTGTATTTTACAAGGCGTCCGCCCTGCTCGCTTGCCCAGACCTCGATGCCGCCGTCGGTGAGAGGCTCGACAACAGTGACGTGCGGCTCCATGAAGCAGTGGCTCACGCGGGGGAACTCATAGCGCTGCTCGGGCAGCTTGAGGTATGCGTTCTCGTAAACCTCGTCAAACTTTGCGCCGAAGGCAGCATCGTATTCCTCGGGAGTTGCGTAATCGTCGGGGTTGAGGCCGAACTGGTCGCAGTGGCGAACACGTCTTTTGATGGCCTGGTTGGGGTGCTTGCGGTCAAAGCTGTGAGCTACGCCGTGAAGGTCAAGGCGCTTGTAGCTCTGTACATCATCGTGTACGATTGCCGGGCAGTCCTCCTTGTATGCCTCTTCGGGGTCGAGGACATAGGGCAGCGGCTCGTATTCGACCTTGATGAGCTTGCATGCGGCCTCGGCGATCTGCTCGGAGGTTGCCGCAACTGCCGCAACGGGGTCGCCGACGCAGCGAACCTTATCGCCGACACGGCACATGATGAACTTATCGGTCAGGTAGCCGCCGACGGTCGGATGATCGGGGCCGTCCTCGCCGGTCACGACTGCGACGACGCCGGGGAGCTTCTCTGCCTCGGAGATGTCGATGCTCTTGATTATGCCGTGAGGGATGGGGCTGCCGAGAATTTTGCCGTAGACCATGCCCTTGGGGTGGATATCGGTGGAATAGAGAGCGGCGCCGGTGACTTTAAGCGCTGCGTCCTGGCGGATCTCGCCCTTACCTATGGAATAGTATTCTTTATCTGCCATTGTGCATCCTCCTATCAGCCGCCGCACTGTGCGATGGGACCGGCCTTGTATACGCTTTCGGGCTTGGGGAGCGTCTCCTCATTGATTTCCCCTGCCGCCTGCTTTTTCATAACTTCCTTTGCCTGCATGATCGCGTCGATTATCTTGGTATAGCCGGTGCAGCGGCAGATGTTGCCGCGCATGATATCGCGAACCTGCTCCTCGGTGGGATCGGGATAGTGGTTGAGCATTGCAACCGCGGCAAGGATCATGCCGGGGGTGCAGAAGCCGCACTGAACGGCAAAGCAGTCGATGAACGCCTTCTGCATCGGGTGCAGAACGCCGTCCTTTGCAAGGCCTTCGATCGTCACGATGTCGTGGCCCTCGGCCTCGACGGCAAGGTATGTGCATGACGCGATAGCGTCGCCGTCGAGCAGAACGGTGCATGCGCCGCATTCGCCTTCGTCGCAGCTTTTCTTAACGCCCTTGAGGCCGAGATGGTCACGCAGAGCGTCAACAAGCGTGGTTCTGGTATCAAGCGCCAACTCATAGTCAACGCCGTTAACATGAAGTTTAACTATCTGGGTCATTTCTTATTTATCCTCCTTGATTGCGAGCATAAGGCCGTCGCGTACGGAAAGTCGGACAAGCTCGCGGCGGTAGTCGGCGGAAGCGCGGATGTCGCTTATCGGCGAGCACTCGTGCAGCGAGGCGTGGTTTGCGGCTTCGTTAATAAGCTCCTCGGTGAGCTTCTTGCCCTTGAGCATCTCCTCTGCCTCGTATGCGCGCTTGGGAACGACGGCAACTGCGCTCATGGCAATGCGAACATCCTCAACAACGCCGTTATCGTCGAGAACCGTGTAGGTTGCAACGCCCGCTATTGCAAGGTCAAGCGCCTTGCGGCAGGGGTTTTTATAGTATACGGTAACGGCTCTCGGATCGGGCTGCGGAACGAAGATATCCGTAACGATCTCGTTTTTTTTGAGCGTTGTGCGGCGAACGCCGGCAAACAGCTCGGTGATGGGAACCTTGCGCTCGCCGTCAACGGACTTGACGCTCAGCTCTGCGTTGAGGGTCAGCAGCGGAGCCGCGGTATCTGCGGAGGGTACTGCGTAGCAGATGTTGCCAGTCACGGTGCTGATATTGTGGATATTGGTGTTGGACATGCCGTGTACTCCCATGTACAGCGAGGGATAAACGCTCTGTACGTTGGGGTCGTACTCGACCTTGGTCAGGGTGCAGCTCGGGCCGATGTGCAGGCCTTCGCCGGGAGTGTATGTGATGTAATCAAACTCGGGAATGTGCTTGAGGGATATGATGTGATCCGGGGTGACTACAAGCGACTTCATGTTGGGAATAACCTCAGAGCCGCCCTCCATCAGAAGGCCGTTTTCCTGATACTTATCTATCAGAACAAGCGCTTCATCAAGAGTTTTCGGCTTATGAAAGCAGAAATCATTGAGAATCTTCTTTTCCATGTTTTGCTCCTTATTGTTTGTGTATTAGCAGACCGGTGTTATAGTGGTCATACTTGGTTTGATAGCATTTTGCGCCGGGGAAAGGACAGTTCCGGCAGTCCTTGAAGCACTCATAATCATCGGTTATGAGCCTGTTGGTGTCTTTTTCGGCGTGATTGTTTGTGTGTTGCTGGGTCATTTTCTGCCGCCCTCCTTTCATGCTGCCGTTGTATACAATTTATTAATAATTTGCATCAAATCCGCCTAAACATCAGCAAATTTGATAAATGTAAGCTTTTTTTACACAGCGTTCCCGGGTATCCCGGGACGCTGTGTATTTGGTTTAGGGAGAGAATTATTCAGCTGCTGCCGATTTTGCCTTATTCTTGCGGATTATGTTGCTGATGAGGATGCCGACAAGAACAACTGCTCCGACGTAGCCGGAAATGCTGTAGATAACATTGATGAGGTCACCGAGACGGAACAGACGAGTGCCGATCATGCCGAGAACGGTCAGAGCAATGATCGCGATCCTGTACTTTGCGGATTTCTCATTGGTAGTGATCTTGCGGCAGAAGCCCCACATCATCGGGCAAGCGGTGGTGTAGATTGCGAGGATGATCATTACAACGAAGATGCCCTGAGCAACAGGTCCGAGCAGGCCGGACAGAGCGAGGTTAGGAACCTGAGCGGTGCCGACGATATCGAGGTTGCCGAAGATTGCGAACACGATGATCGCAATTGCTGCGTGGAAGAAGATAACGCCGAATACCGCTGCTGCGGTGGTGGTCTTTTTGTTAATTGCGCTTGCGCCCATGGAAGGAAGAGCCGGGGTAAGGGTCATCATTGCGAAGCAGGGGTATGCGATACCGCACAGCCACCAAGTGGGAGAAGCCTTGCTGAGCTCCATAGTGGGAAGAACAGTGTCAACGTTGCTGAAGTCTGCCTTGGTAAGAGCAACAACGCCAATGATTACGGAGAACAGTGCGATGAAAGGTCCGATAGAGCCGATGATATCGGTGAGCTTGCGCAGGCCGAACCAAACGGTAACGACGGAAGCTGCGGCCATCAGGCATGCGCCGATAAGGGGATCCCAGTCGAGGTACTGGTTAAGAGTGGTGCCTGCGCCGTTGAGCATGATCAGGTAGCAGCCGCCGACGAGAATGGCGCTGAACCAGTCGAAAACTTCACCGGCTACCTTGCCGAAGTAGTAGGCAAGAATGTTGTGCTGGTCGGCTTCGGACACTTCCTGGCCTTTGTTGAACAGCTCTTTGGTAAACAGGAAGTAGATGATCAGCGAAATTGCTATCGCTCCGGCAGCACCGGGGATACCGTGTGCAACGAAGAACGACAGAAATTCCGAGCCTGTTGCAAATCCAGAGCCGATGCAGGTCGCCATGAACGCACCGCCAAGGATTATGGCACGCTTCCAGTCAATTTTGTTGTTTTGCATGTTTACGTCTCCTTTGTGTCTTGCGCTTTTATATCATGCAGATTTTGATGATTACAGAGTTTTTGCGGAACGCGCCTTGATCTTCTTAACGATGTACATGCAGGCAGCAGCACCCGCGAGAAGAACAACAACCGTCATTACAAATATCCACTTGTAACCGCCGAGGCCATAGGTATCAATAAAGTGACCGCAGACTGCGGAGTAGAAGATATCGCTCACAAAGCTGAACATCGAAATAACACCGATTGCGCTGCCCGTGACAGCCATGGGGATCTCAACCTCTGATACGGGTACAAACTGGAGTGCCCAAGTGGACATGATGCACAGTGCGGAAACCATATAGAACACTATGCACAGGGCAAGGATAAGAGTCTGTGTCGGCATCAGGACGTAGATTATAAAGCAAACCGAAGCAAGGATAAGTGAATAGCCGAGAACCTTGGTTACAGGAATTTTTGCCTTAATAGCAATCCAAGTGATAATAGGAGCCGCGACAAGTGCACAGTTCTTTGCTATAATTGCAAAGACAGAAGAAGTTGCAGCGCTCAGTCCAAAGACATCCGCGAGGTACGGCTGGAGATAGGTCACGCCGGTGCTTGCAGTGTAAGCTGCAAAACCTATAAGACCTATTGCCCATACCTCGGGCATTTTCAGAACCTTACCGTATTCTTTGAGGTCTTCAAGATAGTGCTTTTTCTCCATCATGGTGTTGCCGGGCACATTCGGAATACCGCCGACTACAACGCGAGTGGGCTCACCCATTGTGTGAGAATCAACCGCATAAATGCTTTTTACAAATCTCATTTACTGTTGCCTCCCCTGTTTGTTATTTGCTTGCGTCCAAGTCTTTTTTAGACTTTCTTTTTCTGACGATGTTGCTGATTATCATACCTACAGAAACAACCGCTCCAACATAGCCGGAAATGCTATACATGAAATTAATGAGTGTTGCGAGGGGGAACAGATAGGAACAGATCATTCCCACTATCGTAAGTGCCAGGATGCAAATTCTGTACTTGGCGGATTTTTCGTCCTTTGCGATCTTGCCGCAGAAGCCCCATGCCATAGGGCAGGCGGTCGTGTAAATTGCAAGGACTATAACTACCATAAACAGGGTTCGCACCGCCGGGCTGAACAGCCCCGCAAGCTCGAGGTTCGGAACCTGTGATGAGCCGACAACGGCAAGGTTTCCGAAGATGGCCATGACGACGACCGCAAGCGCAGTGTGGAAAAACGTTACGCCGAAGGCAGCTGCGAAAGTCGTTGTCTTTTTGTTAGGCGCCGTTGCGCCCATCGAGGGCAGCGCCGGAGTAAGGGTCAGCATGCAGAAGCAGGGGTAAAGGATACCGGCGATCCACCATGTGGGCGCTGCCTTGGAAAGATGCAGCTGCTCAAGCGTGGAGGCCGTTGCAGAAAAGTCCGCTTTAAAAAGCGCCATTACACCGATGATGATGGTCAGCGCCGCCATGAACGGAGATATGAGGCCGATCACGGAGGTGAGCTTGCGAAGTCCGAACCATACCGTCACTATCGCCGCCGCTGCCATTATCGCAGAGCCTGCGACAACGGGGATGCCGAAGTACTGGTGGAGCGTTGTGCCCGCGCCGGAGAGCATGATCAGATAGCAGCCGCCGACGAGGATGGCACAGAACCAGTCGAGTATCGAGCCGACCATTTTGCCGAAGTAATAGGTAAACAGCGACGTGCACTGCTCTTCCGACAGCTCCTGGCCCTTGTTGAAAAGCTCCCTCGTGAACAGGAAGTAGATGACGAAGGAAATGATCAGCGCACCGATCGCACCCTTGATCCCATAGGTTATGAAGAACGACAGACATTCCGAGCCGGTTGCGAAGCCGGAGCCGATGCAGGTGCCCATAAAGGCTCCGCCGAGCTTCAGGGCTGTGGAAAGCTGGATCTTATTTGTTTTTTCCATCGGATCACCTTTTTTCTTTTCTGATTCACAGATGGCCGATCTGAGTGCAGAGAGGGTTCAATTTGCTGCACCCTCCTGCTGACAAGTTAAAAAGTAAACTAACTTTTGAGCAAAGTCAAGGACTAAAAACCGCGAAAAACTCGTAAAATTGGTATTTTTAAGGCAGATTTGAGAAGGTGTTATTTTGTAATTATTGATCGTTTAAAAATAAACAAATTGTGTCGTGCTGATTGATAAATCTCAGTGATTAAACAGGTTCGCCGTTTTTGTCATAAAAATAGCAAAAATCGTGAGGATCGAAAACTTTCGTTCCTCACGATTCTAATATTTCGCGATATAAATTAATTATTTATCAATAATTAATATAAATTGCTGCTCCACTCGTTATATTTTTAAAAACAGAGCGCAATTTAGGCAGGTAAAGAGTGTAGAAAAATCAGCCGAGTTTTTGTATCTTTTGCATAGTTTCGTCAGAAAAATACTGAGAAAACAGCCATTTACCCAGTTTCTCGGCATCTTTGAGCATTTCGTCGTATTGACGCAAAAAGTACTTCCCAGCCGCAGTCAACTGCGAGTTGCCTCCGCTTTTGCCGCCAACGGTGCTTTCGATTATGCTAACACCCAGCGCAAGCTCGAGATTTTTGATGCTCTTCCAGCTCTTTGAGTAAGAAATTCCGACGCAGTCGCTCGCCATTTGCAGCGATCCGGTGCTCTCAATGAGGTTTAAAACGCGGCTGAGTTCGGCGTTCATAACGGTAACGCCGAGTGCAAGATTTGCCTCGATCTCGGCATGCAGTCTGCCGTCGGTGCGGCGTTCGATCTCGTAAGCGGTAAGCTGCTCGATGAACTTATCTCCCCTTGCACGCATGCATATTGCCGGGTCTGGCACGTCGATGTACGCAATTCCGTCGGCATTATTTGCGACAAAGCCGCGCATTCCGTTGCTTCCGTCGTAATCGGCAAGCAGCCGCAGTGCCTTGGACGTGAGCATTATCGGGTGGCCGGACAAGCCGTTGTATCTCGGTATAGCAGCGATCGTGCAGTCGGCCTCCAGAAGCGTGCTGCACGTTTTCTCGCTTACAAGCGGCGTGTCGGCCGGCAGAACAAGCAGTCTGTCCGGCTTAATGCCGAGCTTTTCAACGCCGAGCAGGACGGAGTCAAGCATCTCGGTCTCGCTGAAATGCCGGTTTGCCGCAATTGTGACCCTATAGTCCTCAAGGTGCTTCTTGACAACACTGTCCTTATAACCGACTACAACTGCGATCTCGTCTACTGGTACGGCTTTGAGCATCTCAATCTCATAGGCCAACATGCTTTTTCCGCCGATGTGGATAAGAGGCTTCGGAGTTTTTATATCCGAGGGCTTCCCTGCTGCCAGTATTATTGCTGCGGTTTTCATTCTGCCCCTCCTGATAATACGATGTAATACTATAATATACTAAAAAATCAGAGCAAGCAACACCGTGCTTGCTCCGACCTGGCACCCCCGGCGAGACTCGAACTCACTACCTTGCGCTTAGGAGTTCAAAAAATCTCGTTTTTAACCGTGTACCTGTGTGTCCTGTAATGTCCGAAAAGCCTTGGAATATCAAGGATTTTCGATGATTTGAGTTCCTTTGAAAATCAGTGCGTTTCCCTCAATATCCTGCTAATTTTCGTGCCGTATTGCAAAAGTATTAGCAGAATAATTTGGGGATGGAAAAGCGTTCAACTGAAAATGTGAACCGTGTGTCCTCTTGTGTCCTCGTAAAACGACCGCCTGCCGTAAAAGCAAGCGGTCGTTTTGCTTCTCTACATAGCCGTCTGCTTCGCCGCAGGCGGCTAAATTTATGTAAAGGAGGAAACCCATATGGCGAATTGCAAAGTGATTGCAGTAACGAACCAAAAGGGCGGCGTGGGCAAAACCACGACCGCCGCCAACCTCGGCATCGTGCTTGCTCAGCAAAATAAGCGGGTGCTGCTCATTGACGCAGACGCACAAGGCTCTTTGACGCTCTCCCTCGGCTACCCGAAGCCGGACGAACTTCCCGTCACACTGGCGGACATCATGCAGAATGTGATCGACGATACCCCTATTCCGGACGGCTGCGGTATTCTGCATCACGGTGAGGGCGTTGACCTGCTCCCGGCGAACATTGAGCTGTCCGGCATGGAAATTCGGCTGATCAACGCCATGAGCCGGGAAAGCGTGCTGCGGACATATATCAATGCGGTCAAACCACATTACGACTATATCCTCATTGACTGTATGCCGTCGCTCGGTATGATGCCGATCAACTCACTGGCCGCAGCGGACAGCGTGATCATCCCGTCCCAGCCGTCGTATCTCTCGGCAAAGGGGCTTGACCTGCTGATGCAGTCCATTGCAAAGGTCAAGCGGCAGATTAACCCGAAGCTGAAAATCGACGGCATCCTGTTCACGATGGTGGACAGCCGTACCAACGAGGCCAAGGAGATCATCGCATCTCTGCGCGCCCACTACGGCGAAAAAATCCGTGTGTTCGGAACGGAGATCCCCTTTTCCGTCCGAGCCGCAGAAACCAGCGGCCGGGGCAAGAGCATCTTTGCCCATGACAGGAACGGCAAGGTCGCCGCCGCATACCGCTCGCTGACGAAGGAGGTGTTGGAGTTTGAGCGCAAAACCGAGAGATTTAGGGATGACGCCGCTCGATGACCTGTTCTCCACCGACGAGAGCCGTGCGGAGGCCCAGCTTGAAAAGGTCGTTACGCTGAATCCCGCCGACATCTCCGACTTCCCCAACCATCCGTTCAAGGTCAAGCAGGACGAGGCTATGGCGGAGATGGTAGACAGCGTAAAGCAGTACGGCGTGCTGGTGCCTGCCCTTGTCCGCCCCAAAGCGGACGGCGGCTATGAGATGGTCGCCGGTCATAGGCGAAAGTGTGCGGCAACGCTGGCAGGTATCACCGAGATGCCCTGCATCGTCCGCAACCTCACCGATGATGAAGCGACGATCATCATGGTGGACAGCAACTTGCAGCGGGAAACGATCCTACCGTCCGAGAAGGCATTTGCCTACAAGATGAAGCTGGAAGCTATGAAACGGCAAGGTCAGCGGTCGGATTTAACTTCGACACCACTGGTGTCGAAGTCCCGCAGCAACGAGGAATTGGGTCAGAAGAACGGTGATAGCCGAGAACAAGTCAGACGCTTTATCCGCCTGACCGAGCTGATCCCATCGGTGCTTGACATGGTGGACAGCGGCAAGATCGCTTTCCGTCCCGCCGTGGAGCTTTCCTACCTTTCCAAAGAACAGCAACAGAGCCTATACGACACGATGGAGTGTGAGGACTGCACGCCGTCGCTGGCACAGGCCATCAAAATGAAAGAGTTCAGCCGGGATGGGAAACTGACGGAGGAAGTCATCCTCTCTATTATGCAGGAGGAAAAACCGAACCAGCGAGAGCAGTTCAAAATGCCGAAAGAGCGTATCAGCAAGTATTTTGCTCCGGGGACGCCCGCACAGAAAATTGAAGATACCATCATCAAGGCATTGGAATTGTACCGCAGGCGGGAGCGCCAGCGGGATATGGAACGATAGTTACTACCAAGGGGCAGCCATACCCATTTTCAATGGATGTACGGCTGTGTCGGCGTGTTCCCCCTCTCCACACCTCACCCCCTCGAAACTACCTGTACTTCCCGAAAAAAGAGATAGTACAGCGGCGGCAGCTTTGCAGTTTTCGGCAGCGATCCGTACAATGAAAAGGCAAAGGAGGTTTGCGCATATGAAAAACGCAAGGATCATCGCCGTTTTAGTGCTGCTGGCACTTTCTCTTTCGGGCTGTGCAAATGTGGATCGCTCCGAGGTGTCTGCGCCATCTTCGCAGGAAACGGTTATGGCCGAGCCTGCACAAAGCACCGTACCGCAGGAGCAAGCAACGGTTTCTGTTTCGGGAAGTACAGAGGTTCCCGCAGAAATCACAGCAGAACCCGAACCCGTAGAAACAAAGCCGGAGGTTTCAACCCCCGCCAAAGAGGAAACGCCGCCGACCGTCAGCAGCCCTACAGAAACTACCCCGCCGAAAGCATCCGAACCCGAACCACCGACAGAACCAATGGCAACACAGCCACAGGAGCCTGAATCGCCCGCCGAAGAAGAACCCACAGAGCCGGCATTTGACATTCAGACTTGGATCGACTATGCCAAGGCTTATGCCGAAAGCATAGGGCTGCGGATGGAAAGCTCGGCGGTGGATTGTTGGGACAACCCTATTTCGGTAGGTACGCACTGTTCCTATCTGGAACGGGACATTCAAAGCAGGCTGAACCGATACGCCCGTGACGAGGATATAACCGATGTGTGGATATGGGCGGAGGCACGCTCCGACGGGAAATACGACCTGTATATCGGTTATGCCTGAAAACCAAATATTTACCGAGAAACACGGTGCGTTTTTTCATTTCAAGGAGGTCACTCAATGAAAACGCAGAAATTCAAACGAACGCTGTCGCTGTTTCTTGCGATGCTGATGTGCGTTACCACGCTGTTTGGCATGGGAACGACCGCATTTGCCGCAGAAGAAACCGACGAAGTATATCTTATCTCCTATCCCCGTGACGGCGACGCTAACTACGGCGGCGAATGGGGACACAACAGCCTGAGCTTTATGAACGGCTGGTCTACGGCAACATCCCGTTTTACGACGATCCGAGCAATGGGGTCGTATGAGGGCAATATCTGCTACTGCATCGAACCCGGCGTGCCGCAGCAGACGGGCAACACCTTTACGAAAAAGGGCGAGGATTTCTGGGACGAATACCCGTCGTCCTACAACAGTACCATTTCTCCCGATGATATTAAGCTGTTTATCGGCCGTATCTTTCAGTACGGCTATACGGGAACGATCTCGACCTCTTGGCGCTCACAGAATGAGGGCGGCGACAAGCTGGCTAACGCCGTTGCCACGCAGCTTTTGATTTGGGAAACCGTCGTTGGTGAGCGTGATGCCGATTTCAACAAGGTCGGCACGGGCGGCAAAAGCGCCATCGTGGAGCAGATCAGCACGAACCACCCGCTGTACAGTCGGATCATGGGCTATTACAATTCCATTGCGGCAAGCGTTCAGCGGCATTCCAAGGTGCCGAGCTTTCTTGCGAAGTCTGCGGGAAAAGCTCAGAATATTGAGCTTGAATGGAACGGCGAGGCCTATACCGCCACGCTGGCCGATACCAACGGTGTGCTCTCCGATTATGTGTTCTCCGCAAATGCTTCGGGTATTCGTTTTTCCGTCAGCGGAAACACGCTGACTATCACGGCGGACGATGCGCCGAGCGATACCGTCACCATTACAGCCGAAAAGAAAAATTCGCAGCGGCGCGGTGTTATCACTTGGACGGACGGCGTGTACGGCCCGAACGGAAAGCTGCAAGATACCGTCACCTATGCGCAGACGGTGAACGATCCCGTAAAGGGCTATCTGAACATCAAGGTCAGCTACGGCAGTGCCAAAATCGTCAAGACCAGCGAGGACGGCAAGGTAGAGGGCATTTCCTTTACGATCACCGGCAACGGTGTGAACAAGACCGTTACGACGGGCGCAGGCGGTATCATTCAGATCGACAACCTTGCCCCCGGCGTTTACACCGTCACCGAGCAGAACTACGACAAATATGAACCACAGGAGGTGCGCCGTGTCACCGTCGTCAGCGGTCAGGTGACAACGGTCAATTTCAATAATACCTTGAAGCGCGGCACGCTCATCGTGACCAAGACCTCCGAGGACGGCTTGAACGAGGGCGTGAAATTCCACCTCTACGGCACTTCGCTTTC
>ULWT01042329.1_pt1 | contig 12239 bp, 9 predicted proteins | sample 1960611 | NCBI WGS metagenome assembly ULWT01 (sample SAMEA4835819, study PRJEB28245) | human gut metagenome | biome: gut microbiome; material: fecal sample | place: Denmark | collected 2008
GCGACAAAGTCGCTCAGAAATGAGGATTATAATGAAAGATTATATTGTAAGAGCGATTGCGGCAGACGGACAGATTCGTGCTTTTGCTGCAACGACAAAAAATATGGTAGAAGAAGCGCGTACCCGTCACAATATGAGTCCGATTGCGACAACGGCACTGGGCAGACTGATGACAGGCGGTGCAATGATGGGAACAATGATGAAAAGTGATGCGGATGTGCTTACCATTCAGATTAAGGGTAACGGTCCTATCGGACAGATGACTGTGACTGCCGATGCAAAGGGCAGGGTGAAAGGATTTGTGGCAAATCCTGAGGTCATGCTTCCGTTAAAGGATGGTAAGTTAGATGTAGCAGGAGCAGTTGGAATCGGTGTGTTAAGTGTTATTAAAGACATCGGTTTAAAAGAGCCGTATGTCGGTGATACAATTTTAATTACCAGTGAAATTGCAGATGATTTAACATACTATTTTGCAACGAGTGAACAGGTGCCATCTTCTGTCGGACTGGGTGTGCTGATGAATAAGGACAACACTGTGCATGAAGCAGGCGGATTTATTATCCAGCTGATGCCGGATGCAACCGAAGAACTCATTGACAAGCTCGAACAGCGTATTAAGGAAATTACTTCCGTTACGGAAATGCTAGAGCAGGGCATGACACCGGAAGAAATTTTAAATCACATTTTAGGGGATATGAACCTTGAAATTTTAGATACTGTACCGACGGGATTTTACTGTAACTGTTCAAAAGACAGAGTCAGTAAAGCAGTTATGAGTATCGGTGCAGAAGAATTACAGAAAATGATTGATGATGACAAGCCGATTGAAGTCAACTGTCATTTCTGCAACAGCCACTATACCTTTACAGTGGAAGAATTAAAGCAGATGTTAGAAGCGGTGCGCAGATAAAAAGTAATAGAAATGAGGAGAAACTTGAAGAATATTATTTTGATAGGAATGCCCGGAAGCGGTAAAAGTACCATTGGGGTTGTGCTGGCAAAAAAGATGGGATACCAATTTATCGATTCAGATATTGTAATTCAGCAAAAGTACGAAAAGACCTTGGAACAGTTGATTGATGAATACTCAGATGCAGGATTTATTCAGATTGAAAATGATGTGAATAAAGAAATTAAAGCGGAACGTACAGTCATTGCTACCGGCGGCAGCGTGGTGTACGGCAGGGAAGCCATGGAACATTTTAAAAAGACCGGTGTAGTTGTATACTTAAAAGTGCCGGAAGAAGAATTAAAAAAACGTCTTGGCAGCTTAAAAGAACGCGGTGTGGTTTCAAACGGCAAGGCAACTATTGCAGAGATTTTTGAAGATAGAAAGGCATTGTATGAGCAGTATGCGGACATTACCGTGACCTGTGCAAATGAAATGCTTCGTTATTCTGTAGAAGATGTTTATGCAAAAATCAACGCGTATTTTGCTGAAAACTACGTTACAAAAGAATAAAAATATGGTATCATAGTCAGGGACATACGTGAGTAGTGTGAAAAAGCCTTAAATCAAAGCTTTTTCACACAGCATTTGTGCCGCAGGCGTCACAAAGTCGCTTTTTATCGCAGAGCCTGATAAAATCAGACTCGCGGTTCCTCCAGCATTAAAATGCCTGCGGAATACGTGAGTAGCAGGGAAGGAGACATCCGATGATCAATATTTTTAAGACAGAGCAGTCGGTTATCCGCACAATTGATGCATTTGAAGACGGCGCATGGGTACAGATGGTTGATCCGAGTGTACAGGAATTGAATAAAGTTTCGGAAGCATATGATATTGAAGTCAGTGACCTTGCGACTGCATTGGATGAGGAAGAAAGTTCACGTATCAGTCTGGAAGATGGCTATACTTTGATTTTAGTGGATATTCCGTCCCCGGAAGTCCGCCATGAAAAGAAAATGTATACAACAATTCCACTCGGTATCCTGATTAAGCAGAATGCGATTATTACAATCTGCAAAGAGGATACACCGGTGTTACAGTATTTTATCCGTAACAAAGTACGGGAGTTCAGTACTAAGAAAAAGATGCGTTTTATTTATCAGCTGCTGTTGCGTTCAGCAGCGCTGTATCAGGCGTATCTGCGTGGAATTGATAAGAAACGTATTGAAATAGAAGAACGCATTGACGGCGATACACAGGATGTTGATATCATTGAACTGCATGAACTGGAATCCACACTGGTATACTTTGCAACGTCCCTGCGTTCAAACAGTATCGTACTGGAACGTCTGCGCCGGTACAAAAGACTGGAACAGTACCCGGAAGATATGGAACTGCTCGAAGATGTTATGGTCGAGTACCAGCAGGCGATAGAGATGACCGCTATTTACAGGGATATTATTGATGGTACAAGGGAACTGTTATCATCAGTGGTTGATAACAGGCTGAATAATGTCATGAAATATCTGACATCGATTACGATTGTCATGGCGATACCGACAATTATTTCCGGCATTTACGGAATGAATGTATCGGGTATCGGTATGCCGCTGGCATCGTCACCGTATGGGTTTGGCATTATCTGCGTGCTGATACTGTTGATCTGTGTAGCAGCGTTGTGGATTTTAAAAAGGAAGAAAATGTTATGAGTCAGGAATTAGAACAGGAAACGGCAAAAAAGAAGATTCAGACGGTTATTTTCGATTTGGACGGTACACTGTTAAATACGATTGAAGATTTAACGGATAGTGTCAATGCAGTCTGTACGCAGTATGGCTATCCGGTATATCCGGTTGAAACAATAAAAAGTTATGTTGGAAACGGTATCAGAAAGCTGATTGAGCGTGCAATTCCGCAGGGGGCAGAGAATCCACAGTACGAAGGAGTTTATGAATCATTCTGTGCATATTATCAGAAGCATTGCTGTGTTAAGACAAGGCCGTATGACGGAATTTTAACCATGCTTGATACGTTAAAGGCGCAGGGGATTGCAGTCGGCATTGTATCCAATAAGAATCACAACGCGGTTGTGGAATTAAGGGATACCTTTTTTAAAGATGTGATACCGGCAGCAATCGGACAGAGTGATACCACAAGAAAAAAGCCTGCACCGGATACGGTGTATGAAGCGATGAAACAGCTTGGCGCGCAAAAGGAAACAACCGTTTATATCGGGGATTCCGAAGTGGATAAGCAGACCGCAGATAATGCGGGGCTGCCGTGTATTCTGGTCAGCTGGGGTTTCAGGGAACGTACAGCATTGGAAAAGCTGGGAGCATGGGGAATTGCAGATACTCCTCAGCAGATTCTTGAAAAAATAGTATAAAGTGAAACAGGTAGTGGAGAAGAAGATGAAATCAATATTAGTGATTGGAGTAGGAAAGTTTGGACATCATCTGGTAAATAAGCTTTTGGAGCTGGATAATGAAGTTATGATTATAGATTCCAATGAAGACCATATCCGGGATATGTTTACAAAAGTAAACAGTGCCAGGGTGGGGGACTGTACCAATGTTGAAGTTTTAAAAAGCCTTGGAATCCGTAATTTCGACGTGATTATTGTCTGTATTGCAGAAGATTTCCAGAATAGTCTGGAAGTGACAAATCTTGTAAAAGAGCTGGGCGGCAGACATGTTATCAGTATGGCAAGCCGCGATATTCAGGCGAAGTTCCTGTTGAAAAACGGTGCGGACGAGGTACTGTATCCGGCACGTGACGTGGCATATAATCTTGCTGAAAAATGCAGCGCAAATCATGTATTTGATTATATCAAAATGACCGATGAGTATTCCATTTATGAAATACCGATTATTGAAAGCTGGGCAGGAAAGACAATCCGTGAAGTAAATGTCAGGGCAGAATATAATGTTAATATTATTGCGATAGTGTCCGGCGGGGAAACGCTTATTATGCCGTCTGCCGAATATGAATTTCAAAAAGGAGATCACATTAAAGCGCTTGGCAAAAAAGAATGTATTGATAAAATTGTGAAAGAAATTCATTAAAAAAGCTGTCTGGGAATGCCCATCAACATTCTCAGACAGCTTTTTAGTACGCCTTGCGGCACTCGTCAATTATTTATAAATTTCCTGCCAGCGGGATACCATCTCTAAAGCATCAGACTCGGAAGAAACTTTTGTTACAATGACACCGTCAAGATAAATTTCATATACTGGAAATTTTTTCTGACTGTCACCATGACAGACCTCTACTTTGTTATACTTTACACGTTCCATCAGGGTAAAAACCTCCTCAAAGTAAATTAATGTAGCTGCTGTGATTCCGGACTTAACAACATCTAGAAGTTTAGCATATTAGAAAACAAAATGAAAGTCACAAAATGCAAATGGTACTAAAGGATTATTTGTGAAAAAATAGAAAGGTAAACGTAAGAAAAATGAAGCTGATTCATTGTGCAGACATTCATCTGGACTCGGCGCTCGCTACCAGTCTTACAAGGCAGGAAGCGCAGGCGCGCAACGATGAGCTGCTTGAAACATTTATAAAAATGATGGACTATGCGCAGCGGGAGAAGGTGCGTGCAGTCCTTGTAGCCGGAGATTTATTTGACAGTGAAAATGGGCGGGAAGCCGTCAGAAAAAAGGTACTTGAAGCGGTGGCGGCACATCCGCAGGTGGATTTTTTAGTGCTTTCCGGCAACCATGACGGGGAACAGCTTTTTAATACAGTCCCGGACAGTGGTTTCAATATGACCGTGAATGGGAATTCACTGCCAAAGAATCTTAAATTGTTTCCGGGAGCAGGAAAGGCATACCGTTACGGAAATGTGGTGATTACAGGCTTAAACAGTTTAAAACTGCCGTCAAATCTGCATTTAAAACCGGAAGATACCAATATTGTCATGATGCACGGACAGATTGACCGGTTCGGCAGTTTTGCCGGGAGAAATATAGATTATATGGCACTGGGGCATATCCACAAATATAAAAAGGGAAGCATTGACAGCCGCGGGGTATACTGTTACAGTGGCTGTCTGGAGGCACGTGGTTTTGATGAATGTGGGGAAAAGGGATTTGTCCTGCTGGATACCGCAGCGGCAGTAAGCGGCAGTGCCGGAAGCGGCACAGAAAATATCGCGGCAGAAAGCCCGGAATGTGGCACGGCGCGTAAGATAGCAGCTCGTTTTGTGCCTTTTGCCAAAAGAAAGGCGTGGGAAATCACAGTGGACTGTACGGATATTGTGACGACACCGCAGTTATATGAAACGGTAAAAACGCAGATTGCAAAGAGGGCATTGGAAGAACAGACAGAGCCGGCAGACAGCCAGGATATGATACGGGTGGTTCTTACCGGTGCAAAGCAGTCACAGGCGGCATATGATATGGATTATATCAAAAAATATCTGGAACAGGAGTATTACCTTGTGCGGCTTAAAGATGAAACCGGCAGTGTGCGGGAAGAGAGCGGATTTGAAGCGTATTTGGAAAAATATATCATGGACAGTGATGAAACAGAGGATATGAAGCAGGAGATACTGGCATGTGTAAAAGCAGCGCTGTCGCAGAACTGAAATAAATTCGGTTCTTAATTCCTCCGGAAAGGCGAAGAAGATGAAGATTCAGGAGTGTTATGTGGAAAATTTTGGCGGGCTGAGTGGGTATCATTTCTGCCCGGAAGAACCGTTGGAGTATCTGTGTGCGCCAAACGGCAGCGGTAAAACGACATTTGCAGCATTTGTGTGCGCTATGTTTTACGGGCTTGGTTCAGCAAGAACCCGTAAAAATTTAGAAGAAGTACCGCGTAAAAAGTATAAGCCGTGGCAGCAGGGAACATGGGGCGGATGGATTCGTTTTGCAGCAGGCACAAAGCAGTACCGGATTGAACGAACCTTTTCGGAAAAGGAGCGGGAGGATACTTTTGCGCTGATTGATTTAGATACCGGAATGGTATCACAGGATTACACGGAAAATATCGGCGAAGAACTGTTTGGCATGACAAAAGCGACGTATCAGGCAACAGCATTTATGAGCTGGAATCATATGCGGGTAGAAGTCAATGAAAATATGCGTATCGGCTTTTTTGACGGCACGCAGGATACGGGATTGTTAAAAAGCAAACAGGCAGCCGCCGCAATTGAAGCGGAGTACAGGGAATACAAAAAAACGGGAAACCGCGGGGAGCTTGCGCAGGTTACGGAAGAATTAAACCGTCTTTCCATGCAGGAGTGGGAGCTTGAAAGGCAGATGAAGCAGTTGTCAGAGCAGAAAATGCCACTATCTTTACAGACGGAAAATACAGGGGCAGACATACAGGAGGAAAAGCCCGGCAGTAGTACAACCGGACTTACGGCGGAGGAAGAAGAACGGCTGGCATTTTTAGACGACTATTTTGCAGCCGGTTTAAATCACTCTGACGGATGGGAAGAAAATCTTATAAAACTCCGGGAACAAAAAAGGGAGTGCAGATCAAAAATCCGGCAGGCAAAAAGACTTTCCGGTGCGGCGGTTTTTCTGGCAGCGGCAGGGGTTATACTCGGTATTTTATTAATGGCAGTGCTGCAGAAGCTGCCGGTAGCAGTCTTTGGCGGGCTGGCCGGAATTGCCGGTGTGGCATTGTTTTTTTTGTTGCAAAGGCGCACGGCACAGTATAAAGAGCAGCTTGAAGGATTAAACGGTGCAGAAGAAAAGGAACGCACCGGCGCTGCCTATGCAAAAGAGTATCAGACCCTTTCACAAAAGGAAGAATTTTATAAGCAGATACATTATGCTTTTCAAGAACAGCAGCGGGAAGAAAAGTGTAAAATGCTGGAGAAGCAGCAGATACAGGTTTTACAGAAAAAACGGCAGACCGGACAACGGAAAAAGCAGATAGAACATCGTATGGAGGTGCTTGAAAAGAGCATGCAGTATCTTACAGAGGCAAAGCAGGCATATATCAGTCATATGGCAAAAGATTTATCAGCGCCTTTTTATTCGTATCTGTCTGCATTTGATGAAGAACTGGGCAGGAAAGTGCAGTTAAATGACATCTATGAAATTGGAATCGTTGACCATGGAATTCTGCGGCAAATGGATTATTACAGCAGCGGAATCAAAGACGTTATCTGGTTTTGTGAGCGTATGGCATTTATACAGAGGCTTTCTGTAAAAGAAAAACCGGTGATTGTGCTTGACGATGTCTTTCTGGCACTGGATCATGAAATGCAGAAAAAAGCATTTAATATGGTTGGAAGAATTTCACAGGATTTCCAGATAATATATTTATCTTGTCATGAATATGCTGTACTATAAAAAGTAAATGGGAAATATGCTTGTTAAAAATGACGGCATGAAGTATAATTAATTTAGATTTTTTGTGCTTGTTGTCACATGGGGGTTATTAAAGGAGTTCGTAGGTATGCAGGAATCAAAAGATGTTTTAAATTATGAAAAAATGCATAGCATAGATAAAAGACGTGCTGCCATTGACAGCAGATACCGTGCATTTGTTACGAATAAGGCGTTTACGGATTATTTTGAATATGAGCATTTTTATACAATTACTGATTTTGTGCATCCGGATGAGGTCGGACGGTTAAAGAAGTTTATCGATGAATTTGCGGGAGATACGCAGGAACAGGTTTTCCGTTTCCGTTTTAAAGATGGCAGTTACCGTTACAATCTTTTACGGCTGCTTTGCAAAAAGACAGGAATGGACGGCGTAGATAATATTGACATTGAGATGATTGATGTACAGAGCATAGAAGCAGTCATTGAACATTTGACATCGGATGTATCAAGGCTGCGCATGTTTCTTGGCATGACACAGGAGTATGCATTTTCCTATAACCGTTCAGACAATATCATCTGTATTTTCCGGTATGAGCAGTATCAGAAGGTTACCATTTATAAGATGGATATTGACGAATGGAAGCAGGAGATGATTGATAAATCGTATATCGATCCGGAAGAGTATTCGCTGTTTGTGACGATGGTCAGCGATATTAAATCTTATGTGCAGTCATTTACGATTAAGATGAATTCGTGTCTGAGAACGCAGAATAATATTATGGAACGGCTCTGCTTCTGCGGCAATCTTTTTAACGGTGCAGGTCATGAACGCATGATGGTCGGTAGAATCATACCGGAAGATACCATCGCCCAGCAGAAGGCAATTGAAGTCATTGATGAGCTGCACTATGATTCGCTTACCAAAGTCTATAATAAAAAGACGATTACAGATTATGCCAAAAAGACACTGGCAAAAGCAAAACAAAACCGGGTGACACTGGTAATTCTGGATGTAGACCATTTTAAATCCGTCAATGATACATACGGACATCTCTACGGTGATAAGGTGCTTTCAAGAGTCGGGTATAAGTTAAAAGAGATTGTCGGGGACAACGGTGTCGTAGGCCGTATTGGTGGAGATGAATTTTTAATTGTAATAGATAATATTAATGATGATCAGATTCTGCGGGGAATGCTGCGTGCGATCCGTACCCAGATTAAATGGGAATTTGCAGGGGATTTTGAGAATTTTGCCATTACCTGTTCTATCGGTGCATCAATTGCACCAAATAGTGGAAATGAATTTGAGGATTTGTTCAAAAAAGCGGATTACTGCTTGTATATTGCCAAAGAAAAAGGCAGGGACCGGTATGTATTTTTCCGTGATGAACTGCACCGTAAGTCATATGAAGAATCAATTACGCGTGTACAGCATGTGGGTACAAATGACAGAGAAATTCAGGAATTAAAGGCGATTGCGGAATTTATGTCCAATGTGACAGAAAATCAGGAGCTGGCATACCGGGAGATTCTGCAGCATATGCTTGAATCGTATCAGCTGGATACCATTAATATTTATTATGGCGAAAATTTATCAAGAGTTTATACAGTGGGGTTTGAACAGAATTATTCGGACAATGCACAGTATGTAAAGACACAAGAATTTAAACAACTGTTAGAGGAAAAGGATTATGTAGAAACGAGCTTTGTTGCCGGTATGTTTAACAGTGCGCCACAGTTTTGTGCCGCCATGAAGCAGAAAAGAGTTTTTTCAACCATCCAGTGTATTATCGGGACACCGGATGATATCAAGGGGCTTGTCACTTTTGATAAATGCAAAGAATCCGGGACATGGGCAGACTATCAGATTGACTGTGCCCGTATATTTGCATCATTTTTAAGCATGCAGGCAATGGGAATCCGGAAGAAGTAAGGAACAGTTTAACAACTATTTCTTCACTATATGTTGTGTGCTTGCATTGACTTGATATGCTAGATATAGTATAATTCGTCTTGCCCGTGAGAGCGGGCAGGACTTTTTTAACGCAATTTTGTGAGAAAAGGAAAGGATTGGAAAAATGAAAATTATTAAGCGTAGCGGAACAGAAGTTACATTTGATATTGCAAAGATTATGGCAGCTGTTTCAAAGGCAAATAAAGAAGTTGTACACAGTGAAAGACTTTCAGATGAGCAGATCAAAAAAATTTCTGTGAATGTAGAAGAAATCTGTCAGGAGATGAACCGCTCTTTAAGCGTAGAAGAAATTCAGGATCTGGTGGAAAACCAGATTATGAATCTGAGAGCATTTGCAGTGGCAAGAAAATATATTACGTATCGTTATAAAAGAGCGCTGGTACGTAAATCCAATTCAACAGATGAACAGATTTTAAGCCTGTTGGAATGTAATAATGAAGAAGTCAAACAGGAAAATTCCAATAAAAATCCGACTGTTAACAGCGTTCAGAGAGATTATATGGCAGGTGAGGTCAGCAAAGACATAACAAAGCGTCTGCTCCTGCCGCAGGATATTGTAGATGCCCATGAACAGGGACTGATTCATTTCCATGATGCAGATTATTTTGCACAGCATATGCACAACTGTTGTCTGGTAAATCTGGAAGATATGCTGCAAAATGGTACGGTTATCAGTGAAACCATGATTGAAAAGCCACACAGCTTTTCAACGGCATGCAATATTGCAACACAGGCAATTGCACAGATTGCAAGTTCCCAGTACGGCGGACAGAGTATCAGTCTTGCCCATCTTGCACCGTTTGTACAGGTCAGCCGGGGAAAATTTATCAAGCAGGTTCGTGAAGAATTTGACAAAGTGGGTCTGGCATACACTGAAGAAAAGGTGCGTGAGGTTGCGGAATTAAGAGTGCGTGATGAGATTAAACGCGGCGTGCAGATGATTCAGTATCAGGTTATTACACTGATGACAACCAACGGACAGGCACCGTTTGTGACGGTGTTTATGTATCTGGACGAAGTGCCGGAGGGTCAGACAAGAGATGACCTTGCGATGGTTACGGAGGAAGTACTCCGCCAGAGAATCCAGGGGGTTAAAAATGAAAAGGGTGTATGGATTACACCGGCATTTCCAAAGCTTATTTATGTGCTGGAGGAAGATAATATCCATGAGGATTCAAAATACTGGAACCTGACACAGCTGGCGGCGGAATGTACTGCAAAGAGAATGGTTCCGGATTACATTTCCGAAAAGAAGATGAAGGAATTAAAGGTCGATAACAACGGTGAAGGACACTGCTATCCGTGTATGGGCTGCCGAAGCTTTTTAACACCTTATATTGATGAAGAAACCGGTAAGCCAAAGTATTATGGCAGATTTAATCAGGGTGTTGTAACGATTAATCTGGTTGACGTGGCATGCTCATCAGGCAAAGATATGGACAAGTTCTGGAAGATTTTTGATGACAGACTGGAACTTTGCAAGCGTGCGCTGATGTGCAGACATTACAGATTAAAGGGTACACCGTCTGATGTTGCGCCGATTTTATGGCAGAATGGTGCACTTGCACGTTTAAAGAAGGGTGAAACAATTGATAAGCTGCTCTATGGCGGATATTCTACCATTTCATTAGGATATGCCGGCCTTTGTGAGTGTACAAAATATATGGTCGGTGTTACCCATACACAGCCGGAAGGTACAGAGTTTGCCTTAAAAGTAATGCGCCATCTGAATGAAGTTTGTAAGAAATGGGCAAAAGAAACGAATATTGATTTCAGTCTGTACGGTACACCGTTGGAATCAACAACATATAAATTCGCAAAGAATCTGCAGAAACGATTTGGTAAGATTCCGGGTGTAACCGATAAGAATTATATTACAAACAGCTATCATGTACATGTAACGGAAGATATTAATGCATTTGATAAGCTGAAATTTGAATCACAGTTCCAGGAGCTTTCACCGGGTGGCGCAATCAGCTATGTGGAAGTGCCGGATATGGTTGATAATATCCCGGCGGTATTGTCTGTCATGCAGTATATTTATGAGAATATTATGTATGCGGAATTAAATACCAAGAGCGATTATTGCCAGGTATGCGGCTACAACGGGGAAATCAGGATTGTAACCGATGAAGACGGCAAACTTATCTGGGAATGTCCAAACTGCGGCAACAGAAATCAGGATAAGATGAATGTTGCAAGAAGAACCTGCGGCTATATCGGCACGCAGTTCTGGAATCAGGGACGTACACAGGAAATTAAGGAACGTGTACTGCATCTGTAAGAACAAAAAATATGTTTTTTTGAGTAAATATGCGATTTATCCGCTTGTACAAAAGAAAAAAATGATTTATCATAGGGTGAATCAAGAGACAGAAGGAAGGAGTTATCGGATATGAAATCAATTAAGGCAAAGATATTAGGACCGGTTGTGGTTCTTGCGGTACTGGTTCTGGTTACAAGTGTGTTTAGTATTTTAGGTGCAGGCAACATTGAAAAAAAGGGGCGTGTTATTTCTGACCAGTATCTGGCAACAATACAGGATGTATCTGCAATGTCGAAAAATACACAGACACTGATGCGTTTATCGTATAATTATATTCTGGCACAGGGCGATGCAGCAGAGAAAAAGGTGGAGACTTCCATCAGCCAGACTAAGCAGACACTGGAAAATCAGATGGCAGATTTTTCAAATAATCTGACACCGGAAGAAACGGAAGCATTCCAGAAGTTCCAGAGTGATTATCAGGCATACCTTTCCAAGTATAATGCCATGGTAAAGTATGTACAGACCAACCAGAATGAAAATGCTTCAATTGTTGCCAACAACGATCTGGTTGAAATGAGCAGCCAGATTGAAACAGATTTGGAAAATATGATTGAACTTGAATCATCACTGGCAGATCAGGCAGTCGCAAATATGGAGAGTGCCTATGCGTCATCAATGGGTGTTGGCATTGTATGTCTGCTGTTAGGCATTGTTGCACTTGTCGCAGCCATAATCATTTCAAACCGCATGGTTGTAAAACCAGTTGTTGCAGCCAATAAAAAGCTGGGAGAAATCGTATCGCTGATCGAAGAGCAC
>ULWT01045744.1_pt1 | contig 12141 bp, 6 predicted proteins | sample 1960611 | NCBI WGS metagenome assembly ULWT01 (sample SAMEA4835819, study PRJEB28245) | human gut metagenome | biome: gut microbiome; material: fecal sample | place: Denmark | collected 2008
TATTTTCGCAGTCGATTTTGCTGTCTTTTGAAGTTTTTGAAAAAGTGCAGGTTAATTGATCCAACCTTGTCGGCTGGGCGAAGTAGTCCTTGAAGTAGGTGTTGGAGATTTCAAAGCCGCAGATGCCGTAAAAAGTGTTGTCCGCGCCGAAAATCGGGGTGATATAAGCCATCGCGTTGTCGCTTGTGCCGTCAAGCGCATAAACGTCGGACAGCAGCGGTCTTTTATCTTTTACGGATTTGCCGAAGATGTCTTTTATTTCCGCCACCGATTCGGTATTGAATTCCAACCGCCATTTACGATGCGGCATTATGCCGTTTTGCCTGCCGAGATCCGAGTTTCCTCTGTACATAAGCAACGTTTCGTCCGTGCGGTCGAGGGTACTGCGCTGGAAGTACAGCCCGGTTCTGGATTTGTCGGCGTTTGTAGCACCGGAGTTTACGGTTGCGTCCATCACAATGAACGCGCCCGAGGCGTCGGCTTTCAGCAGTTCTTCTCTGAGTTTCGGCAAAAGGGCTTTCTGCATGCCTTCGGTATGCGACAGGGAGTCGTTCAGCGCGTTGAAAGAAATCCCGTTTTCGGACAGATACGCGTCGATTATCGCCGAAGAGTCGGCGGCAAGCATTTCGCCCATCATCGAGATATCGTCAAAGTATTTTTCGATTTGTCTTGTATAAAACTCGTTCTGGAAAGTGAGGTTGTCGGAATATTTTTCGGTCGTCGTCGAGAACTGCCCGGCGAAAAACAATCCGCAGCTTACAAACACGCCGACGGCAAGAACCAGCGCGAGCATATACAACAAAAGCTTGCGCCACATTGACTTTTTTCTATTTTTGAAATCGGCGATTCTTAACATATTTCGGGATTTATCGCCGCGTTCAGGCGACGTTATAAAGCGCGGCTTTTATTTTCGCGACGATTTGTTCCGTGGTGTCGCCCGCCGCGTCAAGGTTTTTCTGGATTTCGCGGATTTCTTCGTACAGCGTGTGTACTTTGGAATAATAGCCGTCGATATTCGGTTCTCTCACGAAAGTGCAGGTCGCGACGGTTTTCGTCAGTGCGGCGTAAAGGTTTTTGAAGGCGTCCGACTTAAAGGAATTTTCGCCGATTTTCGCAAAAGCCCCCGTTCTTACGGGCATATATCCGGTTGACAGGACGAAGTCCACGTTGCGCTGTTCCTCGGTGAACCACCGCGCGAATACGGTTGCCGCCTCGGCTTTTTTGTCGGTCGTTTTATAGGCGCAAAGCCCGACGCCCGCCTGCGTTGCGACTTTCTGTTTTCCCGCCTGTTGGGGCAGGGGTAAAACTTGCAGATTCACATCTTCCGACGTATTGTTGGGGTACGTGATTTTGTCGTTGGCGTAAAGCACGGAAGCCGAAGAGCCGATGCCGGCGCACGTTTGCGCTGTCATAATCTGCGTGTTGTAGTACATATCGGACACAACGATATGGCCTTTGGCAATCGACGTCGCGAACGCCTCGTAGGCTTTTATAAACGACGGGTTGTTTTCGTCGTACCAGCCGTCCTTGTAAGAAACGCTTTCGCCGTCGGATATTGCACAAAGTTCCGCAAGTCTTATGAGATAATCGATGGCGCAGAAGGGTTTTCCGCCCGACCACTCGTAATATTTTTCGGCGACGGTGAAGAAGCCGTCCCACGTTTCAAGGTCGGACACGGAAACGTCTTTTTCGGCGGCGAATCTTTCAAATACTCCGCCCGCGATAAACAGCATATAAGTCGATTTGGAAACGGGGAAAACCGAAAGGCGGCCGCCCAGCATGCCGTCGCTCAGAAAATCGGGGACGAAAGCGTCCAGTTCGGACGGCGTGAAATAATCTTTCCAGTTCAGAAGGTTGTCCGCCCCAAGACTTTGCGCGTCGCCCGAGTGACAGAAGAACAGGTCGGGCATATCCTTGGAGCCCGCTTTCCCCGCCTGCGCGTCTTTGAGTTTCTTTCCGATCTGGGAAGCGTTGGACATCAGTGTGACGTCAATGACGATTCCTTTTTCCTTGCCGACGGTTGCGTTGAATTTCTCCACAAAGTCGTTCATCGGGGAGTTGGCTTGCTCGCCGTAAACGTGCCACATCGTAAGAGTCGTGGGTTTTTTGGGATCGAGCAAGGATTTATTTTTGTTGCAAGCAACAAACGTAAACGGAATTGCAAGAAGCGCCGTGGCGGCGATCAACAAAGTGAGTATTCTTTTGGCATTACGTTTCATAGTGTTTTTCCGTTATTATCAGTCGGGGGAAATTGCCCCGATTTTTCAAAAAAATCAAATTATTTTTGGGTTTTCCCCACCTTTTGGCGGGTTGGGTGGGGGAAAAGCCGTCCTGATTTTGATATACTGTCTATACACTCGAAGGTGATTATCTGTATTATAGCATAACATGCGCGCGCAAGTCAATCCGCCTTTGAGACAATAAAACGCGATATCTGCGGAATTAACAACGGTTTTAAGTCGCGATTTTCGGCGATTTGGAATAAATCACTTAAATCAAAAGGAGTAAGACTATGAAAAGAAAGTCATTTCTTGCAATTATGGTGCTGATGCTGGCAATTGTTCTGCTCACTGCCTGCAACAAGGACGGAAAGCACAACTTTGCGGAAGAATGGAGCAACAACGAGACTCATCATTGGCACGCGTGCACAGACAAGGGCTGCAAGGAAACCAAAGACAAAGCCGAGCACACCTGGGACGGCGGCAACGTGACTGTTGAGCCGACCACGGAACAAAAAGGCACAATGGTTTACACCTGCACGGTCTGCCGCAGAGAAAAGACCGAATCGATTGACGAACTTGTCGTCGGAACAGAATATACGATAACCTTTGACAGCAAAGGCGGCAGCGCGGTGCAACCCATCAAGGCAAGCGCAGGCGCGGCGATAACAGCCCCGACCGATCCCACCAAAGACGGTTTTGTTTTTGCAGGCTGGTATGAAAGCACGGACGGCGGCACGACGCTTTCCGACACGGCATTCAGTTTTTCATATATGCCGGCAAGAGTTTTCACGCTTTACGCAAAATGGGCGACTGCCGACATTAAGGGCAAGACATTCAACAAAGTTGACGCAATCGTCGAGTGGGAGTCCGAAGCCGTCAAGCAAGCGCTTCTTGCAGAAATGGAAATGACGGAGGAGGAGTATGTTCAATTCGTTGCATCATCAAAGATCACAGTTGAGTTTGCGGCTGACAAAAATACCGCGACGGTGACCTATGATCAAGGTCCGGGCGAAGTAGGCGGTCAAGGCAGCTTCGGTGTGTTGTATAAAATCAAAGGTACTGCCATCGTGTTCTACGACAGCCAAGAAGATATGGAAAAAGAAATTCCCGCTCACAAGTACGGATTGATTGCCGGCTCAACGTTTGAGTTGTCCGCAGATAAAACAACCATTATACAGACTAATATTGAACCGGGTTTGGGCACATATAAATTTATTTTAAAGGTTGCCCAATAAACCGGCGTAAAAGGAACAAACACAAATAATAAAGGTTTTAAGTCGCAAGTATTCGGCGATTTGGAATAAATCACTTAAATCTAAAAGGAGCAAGACTATGAAAAGAAAATCAATCATAACAGTGCTGGCGTTGGTATTAGTGTTGGCGTTGTCGTTGTCGATATTCTCGGCATGCAACAAGAAGCACAAGTATTCCAGCGAGTGGAAGTTTGACGAAAAAACTCACTGGCACGAATGCACCACGAAAAAGCACACCGACACGACGGAGAAACTCCCGCATGAGTTTAAGGAAGAAATTGTGAAAGCAGCGGACTACGGCGTGGTCGGCGAAAAGAAATTCACGTGCAAAGACTGCGGATATAGTTATACCGAAGACATCGACGCACTTGGCGCGAAGGACAACGAAATCAAACTTGCAGAAGGCAAAACGCTTGATAAAACGTACGACGGAAGTGCTGTTGACGTTTCGGACAAATTCTCGTTCAGCGGCAACGGCGAAGTGACGTTAATGTTCAAGGCACAAGGCGCGGCAGACGACGCGTACGACGCAACCGCCCCGAAGGATGCCGGCGAATATACCGTCAAGGTCAGCGTAAGAGCCACGGCAGAGTGGAAGTCCGCGACAAAAACTTTTGATTTTGCAATCGCAAAGAAAGTACTTACCGCGACCGGAACTAAAGTCTATGACGGCAACGCAACCGTGTCCGCAACCCTTACGGGCGTAGTCGAAGGCGATGCGGTCACCGCGACAATCACGATGGACAGCAAAAACGTTGGCGCAACCGTCCAAAGCGTTGTGCTTGACGGCGCGGACAAAGACAACTACACGATTAACATAGAAAACGTAAGCGTGACAATCGCTCCGAGGGAAATCAAAATAAAGGATCTTGAAGTTGAATACAACGGAACGAGCAGTTATATTTTGGTAAATGAACAAGCAAGCAATGCAGACGCAACCAAATATAATTTTGTCACAGGCGACTATGTTAATCTGAGTCTTACATTCAACGGAAAAGCAAACGCAGGCAACACCCAAGCAGACTTAAAGAGCATCAGCCTCCACGGTAATGACGCGCAAAACTATAAAAAACCCGAAATAAGCGACGTCACGGTCACGGTTTTACAACGTAGCATTACTGTGATGAACAGGGAATTCAAAAAGACAAAGGTCGGCGTAGGTCAGTTTGAAGGCTCTACGTGGTTCGCTCTTACAGAAGAAGAAGGCTTTGTCGCGGGCGAAACAGAACTGAAAATCGGCATTAAGGACACAGCGGTTGCTTCGTACGCCGTAGGCGGTCCTTACAATATGGAATTTGTTGAAGACAGATTTGTGTTGTCGGGCGATGGAAAAGGCAACTATAAAGTAGTCGGGGCAGTTGGTTGTACGTTGACAATCTCCGGGAAAGAAGTCACGCTTAACGCGACGTATGTCGATGCGAGCGACAATCCTATTTCGGGGATCGAAGGAAATTTCAGCGTTACCATTGATGACAAAGGGATTTCTTCGCAAACCGCCCAAGGCGATCTTGCCGAATACCTGATGAAAGGCGAAAACAAAAACAAAAACGTTGAAGTAACAATGGAGGTTATTGACGGAAGCGTAACCATAGCGGCATTCAGCAGAGTCGGCGTGAACACTCAAAGCGATTTGCGTTACGTATGCAACTACGGCAGTTTTGAGGTTTCCGGTGACCAACCTACCTTCATTGAGTTTGCGTTGTTTAACTATAACACTCAATATATTGACGAAAACGGCACTTGGATTTATACCGATACGACAACTTTGAACGTAAGAATTAAAATCAGGTTCTATGACATCGCAACACTCGACAAAAACACCTCCGCAATAGATGCTATCGGCGCAAACTACACCGCGGTTTTTGAAACCACCGTTGACAGCGGAGAGTATGGCAGCGTCTGCACGCTTGACCTTGAATGGACAAGTGAAAAAATCACCGGCAGTGAAGTTATTGTGTACAATGCGTTGACCGGCTCGGAGATTAACTTTAATAAGGTCAATGAAAAGCAGTACACATTCGACGCGATTGCAGGCAATACCAAGTTCTACGTTTACGTTGAAGGCGTTGGCGGCGACAACCAGGTCACTCTTAAAGTCACGCTGACGTGCGCTTTGAACGAAGGCACCCCGACAAGGCTTGAATTTTCCGAGGGCGCAAATGAACTTTCGTCCGGAGAATTGACCTATGCGGCAGGCGAAGAAAAGAGATTTGTTATCAGTGCCGGTTCCATAATGAATGGAATGAAGTACACGTTTTCAAATATCCCCGAAGGCGCAACCGTAAAGGTTTATAGAGCAGACGGTACAGAGGTTACTTTGTCGGCGGACAATTCTTTCTCACTCCTGGCAGCGCCCGAAAGAGATTATACCATCTTTATCACAAACACCACCGACAGCAATCTGAACATTAATTTCAGCATAACAAAAGAACAGACGCCCGGCGGCGGGATTGTACGTCCCTGATTGAAAGCATAGCAACAAAATAACAACAACAAAAGATCGGATAAGCGGGGTAAAACCCGCTTGTCCGAAAAACATTTTACTTAAAGAAGAAAATAATTAAATTTACATATAAAAAATAACAACGGTTTTAAGTCGCGATTTTCGGCGATTTGGAATAAATCACTTAAATCAAAAAGGAGCAAGACTATGAAAAGAAAATCAATCATTGCAGTGCTGGCGTTGGTATTAGTGTTGGCGTTGTCGTTGTCGATATTCTCGGCATGCAACAAGAAGCACAAATATTCAAGCGAGTGGAAGTTTGACGAAAAAACTCACTGGCACGAATGCACTACGAAGAAACACACCGACACGACGGAGAAAATCCCGCACGTGTTCACGTGGACAGAAAAAACGCCCGCAGGCTTTCATACGGACAAAGTCGAAAAGGGCGTATGTGAATGCGGATACGAAACCGAAAGGACAATTTCCGGCACCGCAACGCACACTTATGGTGAGGAATGGACAAAAGACGAGTCGGGACACTGGCACGATTCGACCTGTGACGCAACGGCTCCCACGCATGACGCAATAAAGGGCAATTTCGCCGCGCATACCTTTGACGAAGGCGTAGAAACCAAACCGGCGGACTATGGCGTGGTCGGCGAAAAGAAATTCACCTGCACGGTATGCGAATATAGCTATACCCAAGAAATCGACGCACTTGGCGCAAAAGACAACACTATTTCGTTTGCTAACGATTTAGTTGATGAAAAAACCTATGACGGGTTGGCGTTTATCATTGATCCCGCGAAGGTCAATCGTAAGGGCGACGGTGAAATCACCATTACTTACAAAGGCGAAAACGACACTGCGTTTTCCGAAACCGCCCCGAAGAATGCCGGCGAATATACCGTGAAAGCAACCGTAAAAGGCACTGCGGAATGGAAAGGCGGAGAAATCACCACGACTATCATAATCAACAAACGCGAGATAACTTTGCCCGCAGGCGTTTTTGAAGGAAAACTTGGAGAAAACCTTGAAAGCGGAAAGTTCGGTTTGACGTGCATAAACGTCGCGGCAGATACGAACAACGTCGTAGAATGGGTGACGATTGGCGCTCCCGAAACATACTATGCGATTGGCATACATACAATCAGCGCCACCGTCCTGACCGTGGACAACGACAACTTCGAGCTTAACAAAGGCGTATACGACACGGTCAGATTTACCGTTTGGAACGCTCCCGATTCCTTCTATGCCGGAATCAAAGACGTGTTCACCTTTCCTGGTAACAGTGATGTTATGATCAATACAATAATCGCTAATGGCACGGTGAAAAAAGGCGACCAAATTTTAGTCAACGAAATCGGCAAGATAATCACAGTGAATAAAATCGAAAAGGATACGGGCACGTCGGTGACAGAGGTTGAAACGGCAACCGCTGGTGAAGAAGTAGGCTTGCGTATTAGCGAAGGCGTAACGAAGGCTGAGCTTAATAGAGGATATATGCTGTCCAAGCCCGATACGATTATCGGTTATAGCAAGGTCACGGTAACAATAAGAGTGTATGCAAAAGACGAGGGTAACACAGCCCCGATTGCTACGGGAAACAAAATGGTTGCCTTTGCCGACACGTTCGGTGAAGTAACCGGCGGAGTTACACTTCCGGAAGGCACCGATATTATCAGACCCGGTGAAATAATTGAAAACGTTACTATCAACTTCCAAGACGGAAAAGTCCCCGCGTTTGTCGGTCGCAGGTTCACGCTTAAAAATAGCGGAAAAACTATTGCCGAATGCATAGTCACCGCAGTTCCTAATGCGACAAGAGTTAGGAGCGGTTTTATGTTAGGCGTCCCCGGCACCAATGTCATTGAGCCTATCGAGCTTGGCGAAAACACATTTGCGGTCAACCTGAACAGAAGTGATCTCGGTGAAATGCTTAAAAACGCCAAAGATACCGATACAATCGAATTAAAATTTATTAATGGCGGAAAGGACATCGCAAAATACACTCGCACTCCCGGCACAGGCGAGGGGGTATACAATGAAGTTGGCGGAAGAATAGTCGGTTCATATCTCATCGTCGAGTTTTATAAAAACACTGGATCTGATCCCAAACTAACCGGCAATAACGGCGAATGGGTTTTTACAGGCGATGATATATTTATCGGAATTGGTGTTTATATTACGCCCGCTTCGGGAACCTGAGCGACACTGCAACCATCGTAGCAAAATAACTTAAAAGTTATTATCTATTGAAAATCGGATAAGCGGGCGTAAAAACCCGCTTGTCCAAAAAAAACGACATATCGAAAAGCCGTCAGTCAGGACGGCTTGGGTATGTTGCCAAACAGAAAGGGATTGTTCTGTTTGGCAACGTACCAAAAACCAAAAATATACTTATTTATTCGGAGACAATATGAAAGCATTAAAAGGCGTACTTATTACACTTGTCGTCATCATCGCCATCGTCGGCGTTACCGTCATCGGCGGGTACGTCGCGGTTCGCTCCAAGTACGGCATCGACCTTTTCCGCACCGCGGGACAACTGAAAACGCTCACAAAAGACGTTGACGAATCCGCTCTTTGTCCGAATGCCTACGGCGAGCAGGATTTTGTCGAAATGAAAAGCGCAGTCAATGATAAAATCGACGGGCTTATCGTCTATGAAAAGGACAAAGGCTACAACGGCTATTCGGTCAATTTTGCTTCACTTGCGGGCAAAAGTATGACAGATCCGATTTTCCTCACCGAAAAGCATGTCGGGGCGATTGCCCAAACGGTCTTTTACGAGCAAACGGGCGGCAAAATCAAGTTGGGCGATAAGGAAGTGTCCGTAACCGTCGTGCAGATTGACTTTTCGGAAATCGCCGCAAACGGCAGCGCGGACTTCAACGTCGTGGCGAAAATCGACCTTACGCCGTTCAAAGCGGATATGGGCGGTTTCCCGTATAAATACTTCAAAAAATATATCCCCGACAACCTTTACGTTTCGTCCACCGTTCGCGTAGATAAGACGGAAGAAGACGGCTTTGCCTATACCGTAACGCACAAATCGCTTACGCTTAACAATCTTTCGGCTGATGATACGGCGGATTTGTTCAACACCCTGAACGCCGTGCTGAAAATAGGTACTGCCGAAAACCTGAACATGCAGATCGGCACGACGGCGGTAAACGCACTTATCGGCACGAAAGACGCCATCGGTTTTGCCTATTCCATGAAAGCAATCGGGGCAAAGAGTTTCGATTTCGGCACTGTTTCGGACATAGACTTGTTTATCGTATACTAAACGACTTAATGCAGCATATTTGCGATGTAAAGTCGCGTTTTATGCAAAATATCCCCCAAAAATCCAAACAAGGAGAGAATATTATGACACACACAAAGGCAAACAAATCAAAGATACTTATGCTTGTACTCGGTCTTACGATGTGCCTTGCGCTTATGCTCGGCATAGTGTTTGCAAGCCCGACGAGTACGGTCTATGCGGAAGGAGAAGACGGAACAGCGCCGACAATTATCCGCACGGGCGGTATTGACGTTGATAGAAAAAGCCATATGGGCACTCTCCCTAATGCATTAAAGGGCGTAGAATACAAGGCGAAAGACGGTAGCAACTACAAAATTGAGGCTACCGGAACAGAACCGTTCACTTTTCGTGCGAATAAATCGGGAGAAGGCTATGCCCCATTGCCCGAAGGACTTTCGTTAAACCCGACGACAGGCGAAATCGTAGGTACGCCTACGGGAGATGCAGGTAAATACAATATCAGCGTTACCGTTACAAATAAATACGGTAGTGATAACATCTCTGTGGGGATGTACGTTTATGGCGAAACCTCCAAACCTAAAATCACGACAACGCAAGCAGATATTGCGGTAGGTTATGTAGATTCTTCATATTCGCAACGTATAGTTTATAATAGTGGTATAGGCGAACCTTCCAAGGCAAGCATTACAAACGGTAATTTACCTAAAGGATTAATACTTCGACAAGCAGGTTTTGGTATCTACATAGAGGGAAAACCTACCGAGGAGGGAACTTTTACTTTTACCGTGCGTCTGCAAAACGCCGCAGGATTTGACGAAGAGACATATACCATAACAATCCAAAAAGGATATCAAAGACCTAAAATTATAAACCAAGATGACATAACTAATAAACCTGCGATAAAAGGGAAATATTTTGAATTTCAATTTGAGGCAACCGGAACGAATGCGGCGGATAATCCGTTTTTGTTCTTTACGTATTTGAACCAATTCGAAGAATCAACACCTAATGCGCAAGACGAGTATGAATTAGGAAACGGACTATTCTTAACAAAAGAAGGAAAAGTATATGGCACGCCCTATAGCACTGAGGATATATCCTTTAATGTAGGTGTAAAAACCAAAAATTTAAATGGCGACTACGAAGAAACTGGTTTCGGCACTGGCAATTGTTATGTTCCCGTTTATGAAAACGGACAAATAACTGGGGTTACTATTTCCCCTGAAAACACTTCCGTTCCAAAGGGTGGGCAAAGACAATTTACCGCAACCGTAATTGGATACGGCGATTTTGACAAGTCGGTTACATGGAACGTATATTACAATAGCTCCGACGATACAAAAATATCTCAAGACGGCGTCTTGACTGTCGGAATTGATGAAACGTCAACAACAATAGGAGTTGAAGCAAAAAGTAAAGGTGGTTACTTGCGTGAAATACCGGTAACTATAATAAACCATACGCACACAACAACGCTTGTCCCTGCAACACCTAAAACCTGCACGACGGACGGGAATAAAGAACATTACAAATGTAACGTTTGCGGAGATTTGTTTGCAGACGCAGGGGCAGTTAATCAACTTACCGAAGGACAAGTAAAAATCCCTGCGGGACACGAATACGGTGATTTAGTGCCAAAGCAAGAGCCTACCTGCAAACAAACGGGTATGCAAGCGCATTATAAATGCTCGGTTTGCAACAAGTATTTTGACGAAAGCAAAACCGAAAAGACCGAAGCGGAATTGACTATTCCTGTAAATCCTAACGCTCACGATTTTGGGGCGTGGATAGAGGAAGTTCCTGCAACTTGCAAAGATACCGGCGTAAAGGCGCATGAAGATTGTAATAGGTGCAATAGGCATTTTGACGAGAGCGGAAATGAAATCACCGACCTTACTATTCCTACAAACGACAATCACGACTGGAACGCTTGGGTAAGCAACGGTAACGGAACGCATACCCGCACTTGTAAGAGAGATAGCGATCATAAAGAAACCGGCACTTGCTCGGGCGGAAAGGCAACTTGCACGTCAAAAGCGGTTTGTGAAGTTTGCAGAACAACGTATGGCGATACTGCACCGCATACATACGGTGACTTGATACCCGAAGTGCCTGCAACAACGGAAGACTTTGGCGTGAAAGAACACAAAGATTGTAAGGTTTGTGGAAGACACTTTGATAAAGACGGCAACGAAATCACCGACCTTAGAATTGCCAAAATCGGCACGCATAACGTGGTAATAAATGGCGAAAGCAAATTCTATGCACACGGCGAAAGAGTAACCGTAACGGCAGAAGATAAAGAAGGTAAAGAGTTCGTTGGTTGGCAGGACGCAAGCGGAAAAATCGTCAGCACCCAAAAGGAATATACCTTTGAGGTAAAAGACGAAATGGTCCTTACCGCCGTATATCAGGACAAAGCACCGGGCGGCGGCACGATTGACGGCGAAATCGCACCCGCTCCCGATAAAAAAGGACTGTCCGGCGGACAGATTGCGGGCATCGTGATCGGAAGCGTTGCAGGCGTCGGAATCGTCGGGTTTGCAATATTCTGGTTTGTCGTGAAGAAGAAATCGTTTGCCGAGTTAATTTCCGCAATCAAAGCACTGTTCAACAAAAAGCAATAAATCCAAACAACAAAAAACCGTCCGTATTTCGGACGGTTTTTCCTTGGCGAAAAAACAAAAGTAGAGTGCACGTAAAAGTAAAAAAATGAAATTCGCTTAAAGCGAATGAAATCACCTTCGGCGGTGAAATTTTGGCTTGCGCCAAAGTGATATTTTTAGCCGTTGGCTAAAAGTGATATTATATTTGCCTTAACTTTCACAACGTGAAAATTTAGATTTGCGAAGCAAAATATAACTGCGAAGCAATCCAACTTGCCGAACGGCAAATATAACTGTGGCGTTGTCGCTTGACAACGCCACTGGTGTACCCGGGGGGGGG
>ULWT01061795.1_pt1 | contig 12033 bp, 14 predicted proteins | sample 1960611 | NCBI WGS metagenome assembly ULWT01 (sample SAMEA4835819, study PRJEB28245) | human gut metagenome | biome: gut microbiome; material: fecal sample | place: Denmark | collected 2008
AGTATTTTGGCTAAGATACAACAAAAGTAAAGCGATAACTTCCAATTTTTGAAACTGAGAAATCGGGATTTGTCGTTTTATTAATTTACATATATGCCTTTTACATAAAAAAGTGTTATTTTAGTTCCGCAACCGTTCGCAACCAAAGAAATATCGTGATAGTTGGTGGTAGCAACCATGGAATTTCGCTATCATGAAGTCACGAAAGGAGGTAATTAAGTGAAATATGATTTTTTAGGAGTTATTGTTTTTGGTATTGTACTGCTAATCGGGGTGGCGGTGATAGTGGCATTTATCACTGTGGGAATTTTCCTCATAAGAGCATTGAGTAGATATGTCAAATCAGGCAATGTCAGAAAAGAAAAGTCCAGCATCAAGAAATCTCTCGGTGAGGTTTTGAAGCAGCATCGTGAAGAGTGTAAGATGACGCAGGAGTTTGTTGCAGAATCTATCGGTGTTAGCAGGCAGGCTGTCTCTAAATGGGAGACCGGAGCATCTGACCCAAGCACTTCCAATCTGCTTACACTTGCAAAATTGTTCAACACTACGGCAGAAGAACTATTACGTGAAGTACAATAAGCGTGTAAAACGGATGTAAGACAACTGATTCATTATAAAGGAAAGGTCTATCAGATATGAAGAATAAAAAGACAAGAAGATTTAAGATAAGATATATCGTTTTTGGATTATTAGGTGTTATGGCTTTAGCGGCACTTGTATTTATGCGTTTTGGAGGTTTTGGCACAGGAGAAAATGTGAATCCAGAAGAGTTTTTAGCTTATGCTGAACCCGTGGAAAATATAACTGTGCCTGAAAGTGCAAAAATAATTGCATTGGGAGAAGCTACTCACGGAAATGCAGAATTTCAGCAGTTGAAGCTGGAAGTGTTCAAGCTGATGGTAAAAAATAATGGTGTTAGGGCGTTTGCCCTTGAAGGTGACTACGGCGGTTGCGAGCAAGTAAACCGATATATACACGGCGGTGAGGGGACAGCACAGGAAGCAGCCGCAGCGATTGGATTTTCCATTTATAGAACGGAAGAGATGGCAGAACTTATCTCCTATATGCGCCAGTACAATGAAAGTGCATTGGAAGGCGAAGACCTTCGCTTTTACGGTTTTGATATGCAGAGGCTTTCTTACAGCATGAGGTTTTTGAAAGAATCCTGCAAAGAACTGGAAGTGGACACAACAAACTTGCAGAAACTTGTGGAAGGTGAAAACTGGAGCAGTGAATGCGATTTATCTACTCGAATTGAAACCCTTACACAAGTGAAGAAAGAATTGGAAAGCAAGAACGGTTCGGAAAATGCGATTCACTTTGTAGATATTTTAATGCAGCATTCCGAGCTTCAAACTCTGACAAATGCTGATGGTGCTACATTAAGAGATCAATTTATGGCAGAAAATGTACAGTGGATTTTACAGCAGGAGCAGCGAAATGGGCATGAAAAAATCTTTGTGACAGGTCACAACAGCCATGTCGCAAAATGGGGCAGTTCTGACTCGATGGGTAAACTTCTTTCCAAGGACGCAGCAAACGGTTACTATGTCATTGGTACCGATTTTTATAAAACCCATTGCAATATGCCGACCCGTTCGCCTGAAAAGCGTACAATTCAGGTGTTTTATTCCCATGACCCTTTAGCAAAGGCGGCAAAACTGGCGGGATTTGATATTTGTTGGTTGGATTTTACTAAAGTCCCGGAAAATTCTGAACTGGGTAGGCAGGCTTCTGAATACACCTATATGGGAACACTTGGAGAAAGCTACTCAATCATTATGCGACTTCTTCCTCCAAGTTATCGAATGTTTCAACCTCCTGCGGTGCTTTATGATAGTATGATATTTGTAACGGATGCGAACCCTACAAAAATATTAGAAGAATAACGTATGCAAAACTTCAAGTTTATCAAATCATATAAAATAAAGAATAAATGGAGAACAACACAATGAGCAAAGCAGTTATTTACTATTCATTAACAGGGAATACAAAAGAAGCCGCCAAAGAAATTGCAAGAAAACTGGGTGCAAAATTATTTGAGATAGATCTGGCAAAGCCGCTTCCGCGAAAACCGGCGGCAAAAATGCTTGTCGGCGGAATGCAGTCCACATTTGGAAGAACACCGAAAATAAAAGGCGTTCCCGATAATATAGATTATTACGATGAAATTATATTGGGAACACCCATATGGGCGGGCTTACCGGCATCTCCGGTAAACACCTTTATTAAAAAGTACGGAGTGGCTGATAGAATAAATGCTGTCTTTACATTGAGCGGCGGCGGGGACAATGACAGATGTATTGCACAGTTGTCAAAGAAACTTAAAAATTTAAAAAGTGAAGTAGCCCTCGCAGACCGTCACAGTGATAAGGCAAAAGATAACCCGGAAAAGCTGGAACAGTTTGTAAAGAATATTAAAAGTCCGCATAAAACCATACATACAGCGTAGAAGAACGGAATGTTATTTATAAAAGAAGAATACTATCAAATCGGCGAAGTCAGCAGAATTACAGGAATATCAGAATGAAGCACTGCGCCTCAGCCGGTATTACAGGCAGGTGGCAGATGATGATTACTTTATTTGCCGTAATCTGGAAATATTCTTTAAGAGGACAGTTTAAGACAGACATCTGCAAACAAATTTATGCAAATGGGGTTGGTTCTATCGTTACGCAGTCTTTATATACACTTTATATTGTAGGATTAAATATGATTTTAAAGACATTTACGGAAGATGCCGTGACCGTATTGGGAATATACTATAAAATACAGTCCTTTTTCTTTATCCCTCTGCTTGGATTCCAGCAGGTATTACTGCTACTGTTCAGTTATAACTATGGAGCGGGTGCGGTCTGCAGAAACAGGCAGATTTTAAAATGTGCCATAATGTTTTCAGTCGGTATTATGTCGGTGGCGACAGGAATATTTTTTGGATTTCCCGAAAAGCTGATGCGGATATTTGCGGCAGAACCGGATATCGTATCCATTGGAAAATATGCGTTTCCGGTTATTTCCGTCAGTTTTGTTTTTGCCGGACTGACGGGAGTGGTTATAATATTTATTTTACACAAACAAGACAGCATGATACAATAAATTCAAGCGGTACCGTATAGATAAAATGTCTATGCGGCACCGCTTTTATTATACATAAAACGCATACCACCACATGCACAATAGATATTGGACATTCCAGCAAAAAGCTCATCATAATAAAAATGTAAAATTTAAGTAAAAAGCTTGACTTAAAGTGAACTTTAATTATTACACTGAAAAAAAGCCAGACATGGATGCAGTAAAACTATTAAGACTATCAAATCCTGCCAAACAGAATAAAAAACCGGCAGAGTTTTAATGTATCGGATACATTTGAAATTCTGCCGGGTTCAATTTATTAATTTATCAATTTTTAAAATGTGCAATAACGATTAGAGTGTTTCCGGTTCCGGATAATCGACACCGAAAGTTTCAACCGTAACCGTCTTCATAACCTGAGGATTGCGTGGTCTGTCGCTCCAGTCCGTATCGGTTTCGGCAATCTTATTTAAGACGTCAACGCCTTCTGTGAGCATGCCGAATGCCGCATACTGTCCGTCTAAGTGCGGTGCGTTTTCATGCATAATGAAAAACTGTGAACCGGCAGAATCAGGGTGCTGTGCACGCGCCATGGAAAGAACACCCTTTGTATGCTTTAAGTCATTCTGGAAACCGTTGGTGTTAAATTCGCCCTTGATAGAATATCCCGGACCGCCCATGCCGGAACCTTCCGGGTCGCCGCCCTGAATCATGAAACCTGCAATAATTCTGTGGAAAATTAATCCGTCATAAAAGCCCTTCTTTACAAGGCTGATGAAGTTGTTGACAGTGTTTGGTGCAACTTCCGGGTAAAGCTCGGCTTTCATAATATCGCCATTTTCCATTGTAAATGTAACAACTGGATTTTGATTTGCCATAATAATAATTCCTTTCTGAATATCAAGTATATTCGTTATTGTATCCAGTCATTGCATAAAAGTCAACGTAAATTTTTTGCAAATGTACTATACAATGTATCAAAAAATGTGCTATAATACGACACAAAATGAAATAAGTGGAAAAAGGTATTTTGACACTCATATCAATATATAGAAAATGGAGAAAGAATAAAATGAAGGAAAAAATTATTACATTTGGTGAAATTATGCTACGTCTTTCACCGGAAAACAGTGAGCGTTTTACACAGTGTCATTCGTTTGAAGCCGTATACGGCGGCGGAGAAGCCAACACAGCCGTTTCTTTATCCAACTTTGGTGTGGATGCGGCTTATGTAACCAAGCTTCCAAAACATGCAATCGGTCAGAGTGCAGTCAATGCACTGCGTCAGTATGGTGTGGACGTCAGTAAGATTGTCCGCGGCGGCGACCAGATTGGTATTTATTTTCTGGAAAAGAAGACCAGCCAGAGACCATCAAACGTTATTTATAATAGAAGCGGTTCAGCAATTGCACTGGCAGAAGAAAGTGATTTTGACTGGGATGCCATTTTTGAAGATGCAACATGGTTCCATTTTTCAGGAATCACACCGGCAATCAGCGATACACTGGCTAAGGTCTGCTTAACAGCCTGCAAAAAAGCAAAAGAAAAGGGAATGACTGTCAGCTGTGACTTAAATTACAGAAGCAAGCTCTGGAGCGGTGAAAAGGCAAACAAGGTTATGACAGAAATCTGCCAGTATGTAGATATCTGTATTGCCAATGAAGACGATGCGATTGGTATTTTCCAGCTTGAGCCGGTCGGAGAAGGCACAGAAAAGAACGAGTATATTGCAAAAGAACTCATGAAGCGTTTTCCGTTTAAAATGGTGGCAGCAGTTTGGCGTACAGAAACTTCTATCACAACCTTTAAGTTACAGTCTATGATTTATACAGACGGAAAGGCTTACTACAGCAAAGAATATTTCATGCACATCTTAGATTATATCGGTGCGGGTGATGCGTTCTGTGCAGGCCTGATTTATGCCTGCTTACAGAAGTACGATGCTCAGAAAATGGTTGAATTTGCAAATGCAGCCAGCTGCTTAAAGCATACCGTAAGTGGTGATTTTAACCTTGTTACGGCAGATGAAGTCAGCCAGCTTGCATTTTCTGAAAGCGGAAACGAAGTACAAAGATAAATGATAAATTTTATAAACAGACATCAACACTTGAGGCGTCAGCGGGTACGCAGCCGGTATCAGCCGTAACCGCAACATCAATGACGATTCCGGGCGTGGTCGTATCAGAGGAGAATGAGGAATTAGATTCGTTATTCTCCTCTGTTTGTTTTAAAAAGATTGTAAAATAAGGAAGTGAAGGAAATGCAGAAAAATGTGCGGGAAATCGCAGTCCTCATGCAGGATAAAGAAAAAGAATATAAGATATGTGAAAAACTGCGCAGACAGCCGGAACTAAGGAACTTAAAAATTCTCTGCCGGGAGCAGTTACAAGCCTTTGAGCCGGTTGAACCGTTTAAGCAGTTTGAGGCTGAGCCGGTTGAAATGTTTAATAAGCAGTTAGAACCGTTGGCGGGGCGGGTGCTTTTAACAGACTTACAGGATACGGAACTGCCCGAAGTTGTAAAAAATATTCCGTCAATCGGTTACGGCTTTGATTACAGGGGCAGTGCAAAATATGTCGTGGAAAATATAGATTCAATCGACAAAATGTACTTGGAAACCGTTTATTGCAGACATTACAAACTTCCCCTTGAGATTGCAGAAACTGACAGGCTGATTTTACGTGAAATGCAGCTTGCGGATTTAGACAGTCTGTACGAAGTCTATGATACACTGCGGGACTGTCCGTATATTGAACCGCTGTATGAAAGGACTGAGGAAGAAGAATTTACAAGGCAGTACATCAAAAATATGTACGGCTTTTTCGAGCATGGTTTGTGGCTGGTGCTCCGTAAGGAAGATAATAAAGTCATCGGACGGGCGGGAATTGAAAACCGCGAAATTGACGGAGAATTACAAAAAGAGCTGGGATATCTTATCGGCAAGCCGTGGCAGGGCATGGGGTATGCCGCGGAAGCCTGTCAGGCAATTCTTGATTATGCAAAGGAACGAGAACTTTGCAGTTATTTATTTTTATGCTGTCATCAAAAAAATATTCCGTCAATCAGCCTCGCACAAAAACTGGGATTTGCAGTTTATGCGGAGAATATTGACGGAATGAATCTGTACATTTATAAGTCGAATGCGTAGCGGATAAAAGCAACAGCATTTTCAAGGTTTGGTGCGGTTACAACGATGCCGTAGCATGGATTATCCATGGTAAAGTTCGTTTCGGTCTTGATTTTAGTATCAGTTAAATCCAGTGCAATCGGAATTTTTGTACCGTCTTCTTTGGTATAGTAAATGATTTTACCGGCTAAGGTTTCCAGTTCTTTATCGGTTAAAACTTCTCTTAAATCCGTTAAAAACGGCTCTTTATCCGTAGAGAAGTAATCGATATAATCAGGACTTGCGATATAACCGTCAATCGAGCCGGTGGATGCCAGTGTGTAGATTTTCTGCTGGCTGGCGCTGACATCCTGATCTAAAAGCTTTGGAATCAGGGAATAGTTGTAATCACATTCCACACGTTCCTTTTTGCCGTCAATGCCAAGATATCCGGTAAAACCGGTCGTAATGGCATCGGTTCCGGTATCGTAGCCGGTCATTTTACCGTCAATAATAACCATACTGAAAGCGGTTGTATAATTGTTATGCTGAAAAGAGATGACAAAGCTTACAACAGCAATGATTACAAGTACTGCCGCAAGCATAAAATATTTGTAATATTCCCAGATATAGTGGACTTTTTCGGAGAAAGTCAAATCTTTAAACGGAGTCATCTGTTCTTTTACAGGTTTCTTTTTAAAAAATGGCTTCATAGTACTCCTTTCTGCAAATGTTTACAGTTTCGTTTTGAAAGACATTAGTCAGTGTAACATAAATTTGTATAAAAGGCACTTGCTTTTAGAAATATTTAATGAAAAAGTAAGAAAAATGCTTTGCTTTTTCGACAGTATCCATATATAATCATACATGTTATCAATACAGAGAGTGAAAGGTAGAAGAATGGGCGTATTTGACATAAACGGTAAATTTTTTAAGACACTCACCAAAGCCGGTGATTTTATTATTCTGACCCTGCTGGCGATGGTGTGCAGTATTCCGGTTATTACAATCGGTGCATCGCTGACGGCGGTGTTTTATGCGGCTTTGAAAATGGCAAGAGATGAAGAAGGCTATGTCTGGAAGGAATTTTTTAAATCCTTTAAGCAGAATTTAAAGCAGAGTATTTTGATTGAACTGATTTTAGCAGCGTTTGCGGCAATCCTTCTGGTAGACATTAATGTCTGTGCAAAATGGGCAGCAGACGGCGGCGGTACGCTGGTACAGCTGCTGATGTTTGCGGCAATCGGTATTTTAATTGTGCTGGCGGCGGTTGTGCTGTATGTATTTCCGGTGCTTGCAAAGTTTGACAATACCGTATTTGCAACGATAAAGAATGCACTGGTGCTTTGCATGCACCATCTGCCACAGACCATCAGCATGATGATTGCTACATATGGACTGATTTATTTTACAATGCAGTATGTCGGTATCATGTTTATATCGATTCCGTTGATTTTTTATATTGATTCATTTATTTTTTCAAGAATTTTGCAGCAGTATGTGAAAAAAGATGAAGCGGATACAGATGAGCTGTAAGTAAAAGTAAAATACAGTGAAAATGAAAGCAGTAAAAGACCAAAATAAAAAGTCCCGCAGGATTGGGTAGTATCCTGCGGGACTTTTTTGGAATAAAATATTCCGTCTATATCTGTACGGTTATGGGATACAGATAACGAAAGTAATATACAAAAAGGGGATAATTACTCTGTCGAAACAGTCTGTAATTATCCCCGTTGATAATCGTAAAATATATTCTGTTAAAGAAATGTACTATAATGCATCTACACCGCGCTCGCCGGTACGGATACGAACCGCATCGCAGACATCGTAGACAAAGATTTTACCATCGCCGTAAAGACCGGTATTAATTTCTTCAATGACTAAATCAATAATCTTTTCTGCGGTATCATCATCGACAATTGTTTCAACCTTAACCTTCGGAAGCAGGTTACCGCCGAAATCAACACCGTTGTAAGCCTGCTTGTGCCCCTTCTGGCTTCCGTATCCCATGATATTGGTAATCATCAGACCGTGTGCATTACAGCTGTTTAAAATTGTCTTTAAATCGTCAAGACGCTCAGGTCTTATAATAATTTCAAGCTTTTTCATTTCTAATCTCCATCTCTATGTGCTTATTTTATCTACAACGGCTGTATCTGTCAATGTGGTACAGACAGAAACGAAGAATGTAAATACAGCAATTGCCCGCACTTATTTTTTTGAAGCCTTTTCTGCGGAAATGTCCATATGCTTTGTAGGAAGACCTTCCATATAAAGCTGCTTACAGGCAGTCAGCATGGTTGAACAGTAGTAAATGGCACAAATGCCGGAACCTGCACCGACAAGAATCGAGGCAAGGGAAATATTGGACATAAATGCGATATAATGAATAAATACCAATGCACCTAACAGCAGCCATACGATTCTAAAAGAACGTGTTGTGGCAGATTTTTCCTGAAATTTTGCTTCTAATATGATGGCTTCCGTAAAATAATAAGTAAAGTAAATTGTAAAAATAGTAGAAAGACCGGCAGCCATTGTGCGCATCTGGGAAGTGCTGTCACCCCAGTCCTTAAAAAGCAGTGCCTGACCGATAACGGCGCCAGCCGTTCCTAAAATAGCGGCAAGTCTTGCTTTTTTAAATAACACATTACGTGGGGCAAGCGGTAAAATACCAATGACAATCAGGATAAAGCCGATGACGTCAGAAAAGACATCAATCGTGGCATTGCCGACCCGGACATAGAACTGTAACACAAGCAGTAAAATGCCAATTAAAATCAGTGAAATATTTTTTTTATTCATACGTTTTTTAAGAGCTCCTTTCGATATGCTAATAATCTATTTTACTGGAAACAAAATGCAGGGTCAATGTATTTGACGGATTTTAGAGAAATTTTATGGCGCGTTGGTTGTGAAGTACCGGTCGATATGCTAAAATAGGGCAAAATATGGATATTAAATGCGTAAGACGCTTAATAATGATAGAACGGAGAAGCTTTAAGGTTATGCTTGAATGGTCAACACCTTCCATTTCCGATGGTGACTGGATTCGGAAAATAATTGCGGAATCAGGAAATATGGGCAGTGATGTTTCATTTGCCAATATGTATCTGCTTCGTGAAAAATATGACATACAGATTTGCAGTTACAGAGGCTTTTTACTGCGGCACTACAATGGCTATTACGGAAGAAAGGGATATACCTTTCCGATAGGCACAGGCAGCCCGGAAAAAGCACTGCAAGTATTAAAAGAGGATGCAAAAAAACGCAGGGAGCCGCTGTGTTTCTGCCTGCTCACGGAAGAACAGAAGCAGATGTTAGAACAGATTTTCCCGGATACGTTTGTATTTGAGTGCAATCCGGGGGATAGCGACTACATTTATTCGCAGGAAGAACTGGCAAATCTGGCAGGAAAGGCATTTCATAAGAAGAAAAATCATTTTTCAAAGTTTGTAAGGACGTATCCGGAATACCGCTTTGAGCAGATAGGCGCGGCAAACTGGCAGGATGCGGTGCTTGTGGAAGATATGTGGTATTATGAACATTTGCAGGAAGAAGACGAGTCGCAGAAAAAAGAATATGCGGCGGTCAAAGAAGCGCTGGAGCATTTTGAACAGTTAGAGCTTTTAGGCGGGCTTTTATACGTCAATGATACACCGGCGGCGATGACGGTTGCTTCTTATATTAATGAAGATACGTGTGATATTCATTTTGAAAAGGCGGTCGGTGAATGTGTGACAAATGGTGCATATGCGGCGATTAACAGGCTGTTTGCACAGACGTTAAACTGCACATGGCTGAATCGCGAAGAAGATATCGGAATTGAGGGGCTTCGTAAGGCAAAAATGTCCTACCATCCTAAAATGCTGGTTAAGAAATATAATGCACATTTAAAAACACAGGACATTGTAGAATAAATCTGCGGGTCTGATTGGAAAGAAGGAGAGAAAATGCTTTCAAAAGTTTTGAAAAAAGAAACGTGTGCCGAGTGCCGTTTCTGCTGTTCGTTCAGAAGATGCAGTCTTTGGGAAACACCACTGTTTCCGAAAGAGGTTATGGATTCACTGGAAAAGAAGGGCAGTCCGGTTGTGTTTAAAAAGCAGACGGTTTCGGGAAAAGAATACGGTCAGATGGATTTAACAGGGAAATATCGTACGCAGGATTCCGAGGAGGAAGCCGCCTGTGAATTTCTGGATGCGCACAAGGGCTGTACGTTAAATAATGAAGAAAAGCCGTTTGACTGTAAAATATGGCCGCTCCGGATTATGAAGGAAAATGAAAAGTATGTCATTGCACTGACACCGACCTGTCCGGCAATTAATCAGGTGCCGCTGGAACAGATGAAGGCGTTGGTTGAAGACGGACTTGGAAAAACCATTTATGAATATGCGAAGGAGCATCCGTACATTGTAAAGGAATACCGGGAAGGGTTTCCGGTTTTGATGACATTTTAAAAAATAACAAAGAAATAAATGCCGGGAAACCGCATGAATACTGGAATTGCAAAAAAATAACAAAAAATTTCAAAAAAAATGAAAAAAGTGCTTGCATTTTGTTTTTTGTTATTATATAATACATCTTGTCGTTACGACATACGGCAAACGACATTGGGCTTTCGCCAAATGGTAAGGCACTGGATTCTGATTCCAGCATTGTGGGGGTTCGAGTCCCTCAAGCCCAGTCCTTTATCCCTCGCATGATTGCGAGGGATTTTTTGCATTATAGAACTATTTGTTTCGGAGCAAAACAAATAGCTATGATGGCAGATGAGAAATCGCCTTCGCGAATTTCTCATCGCCGTTTCGCAACAAGTTGCTCAGAATGGAGATTGGTGTGAAAATCCTTAAATCTAAGATTTTCACACAACAGTTTTGTGCCGCAGGCGTCACAAAACTGTCCTTATCGCAGAACTGAATAGATTCAGTTCGCGATTCCTCCGGCATTAAAATGCCTGCGGAATGGAGATTGGTATGATTGAATTAGGAAAAACACAATGTTTGAATGTTGTAAAAATCGTAGATTTTGGTATTTACCTTGGTACAGAAGAAGATAAAGTTTTACTGCCAAAGAAGCAGGTTCCGCAGGATATTGAAGTGGGCGATGCACTGACGGTTTTTGTTTACCGTGATTCCAGTGACCGTCTGATTGCGACGACGAAGACACCGAAGCTGGAACTGGGACAGATTGCAAAGTTAAAGGTTTCGGAAGTCGGTAAAATCGGTGCATTTTTAGACTGGGGACTGGAAAAGGATTTGTTCCTTCCATTTAAAGAGCAGACAACGCATGTGGAAAAAGGTGATACCTGTCTGGTGGCACTTTATGTTGATAAGAGTAACCGTCTTGCAGCAACCATGCGCGTATATGATTATTTAAGCTGTGACAGCCCGTATGTAAAAGACAGTGCCGTACAGGGAACGGTGATTGAAATGAACCCGGATTATGGCGTATATGTGGCAGTAGATGACCGTTATTTTGGTATGATTCCGAAAAATGAGGTATTTGGAAAGCTTCAGATAGGTGATACAATCCACGGCAGGGTATCCAAAGTGCGTGATGACCATAAGCTGTCAATCAGTCTGAAACAAAAAGCCTATATACAAATGGATGAAGATTCCAGTATAATATATCATGCAATGGAAAAAAGAGGCGGAAGTCTTCCTTTTACGGATAAAGCAGCACCTGAGATTATCAAAGCCGAATTTGATATGAGTAAGAATGCATTTAAACGTGCAGTAGGGCGGCTGTTAAAAGAAGGAAAAATTGAAATTGCAGAAAGCTGTATCAAGCTGAAAAAGTAAAAAGGAGAAAAAGTAGTGTGAAAAATAACGCTGATGCGCTTATTTTTCACA
>ULWT01039512.1_pt1 | contig 11982 bp, 9 predicted proteins | sample 1960611 | NCBI WGS metagenome assembly ULWT01 (sample SAMEA4835819, study PRJEB28245) | human gut metagenome | biome: gut microbiome; material: fecal sample | place: Denmark | collected 2008
ATACTCGTAAGGATGTTGAGAAAACAAAAATGAACGCCAAGAAATTTGTCCGCTACCAAGAAGGTGCCGAAAAGTACAGCATGGGTCTGACAAAATTCACAGAACTCGCTAAAGAGGCTAAGGCTGTATACAAAATCGACAAGGTGACTTTAGTAAACTGTGAGATTTTTGAAAGGTATCTGGAGACATTTCACATCCTTTAACGTTGGCACAAAATTAGAATTATGCAGATGCTTACATTCAGCAGAAAATAATGGATTGAATTGGGCTTGACTTTCTGTTACACAAATTGTATGCTAATGTTGTGGAGGATTGAGAACTATTATGGCAAAGATGGGACGACCAAAATCCGAAAATGCAAAGAAGAATTATGTGAATATTCGGGTGGAGGACGACCTATACGCTCGTATCCGTTCTTATGCTGCACAACACCAAATGACTATCACAGAAGTTGTCTTACTGGGTTTAAGCAAGGTTTTGTCTGACCCGGAATAAGTATCAGGCCCTTCTTCTTTCGGGAAGGAGAATTGATATGGCAACTGCACGAAAAGATTTTCGAGGACATGTACTACGCAAAGGAGAGGTGCAACGCGCTTCCGATAAGCGGTATATGTATTGTTATACTGACCCTTTCGGACGGCGCAAATACATCTACGCAAATGACCTTGTAACGCTTCGAGAAAAGGAGATGCGCCTCACAAAGAACCAGTTGGATGGCTTAGACACTTATGTCGCCGGGTATGCAACCGTAAACTTTGTGTTTGACCGCTATATAAGCCTAAAGACAAACCTTCGGGAAACAACACGAAGCAATTATCTTTATATGTATGACCGCCATGTTCGTGAAACTTTTGGAGAACGAAAGATTGCGGATATTAAGTATTCCGATGTGCTTCAGTTTTATAATTATCTGGTTGTCATGAAGGGCTTGCAGACGAACACATTAGAAAGCATCCATTGCTTGTTGCATCCAACATTTCAGCTGGCATTTCGTGATGACATCATCCGCAAAAATCCAACCGATGGCGTACTGGCAGAGGTAAAGAAAACCTTTGGGCAAACTACTGGAACTCGCCATGCATTGACGATTCCCCAGCAGCGGGCGTTTATGGAGCACATTGCCAACCATCTAATTTACTATCACTGGTGGCCGATGTTCACGATACTATTGGGTACAGGTTGCCGTATTGGTGAAGCGCTTGGACTGCGCTGGGACGACTTGGACTATGACAAACGCACAATCAGCATCAATCATAGTCTGGTCTATTACCCTGTTGGAGAAAATCGCACTTCTATTCTGCATATTTCAAAGCCTAAGACTAATGCAGGCATTCGGACGATTCCAATGCTTGATACGGTGAGAGATGCTTTCGAGATGCTGAAAGAAGAACAGGAAGAATCCAGTCAGTGTGATGTTGAAATCGACGGTATGACAGGCTTCATCTTCTGCAACCGCTTTGGTAATGTTCCGAATCCGCAATCTGTCAATCGCGCCATCAAAAGGATCATTGCAGATTATAATGCAACTGAGGAAGTCGCCGCAAAGAAGCAACACCGTGAAGCTGTTTTGCTACCTGATTTCTCGGCGCATCACTTGCGGCACACTTTTTGCACAAGGCTTTGCGAAAACGAAACAAACCTGAAAGTCATCCAATCGGTCATGGGGCACAAGGACATCCAAACGACTATGGATGTCTACGCTGAAGCGACTGAGCAGAAAAAGCAGGAATCTTTTGAAAGACTGGCTGCAAAACTGGACATTTTTTAATCGTTGAAGAAGCGCTCTGATGGGGCGCTCAAAATGACAGCAAAATCATTGAATGACAGCAAATTGACAACAAACGAAGGGAAATAAAAGCGTAGTTTGAGGGATGTCTGATTAGCAAGCAAGTGATGTCAAAGCATCACGAAGCCTTGTAGGGCACATAGGATCAGAATCCCCACGATGAAGCCTATTGACCAGTAAATTGTCAATTTGAGCGCAAAAAAGCCTGAAATTTCTTGATGATACGAGAAATTTCGGGCTTTTTCTTTTGGCGGGTTTCTAACTGAAATCATGCCATACGCCAATCTTACGCCAAACGATGTATAAACTTATGCAAGAGAAAAAGAGCGTTGTTCCCGTTTGGCATAAAATTCGAGCTGACGAAATGTAGATGTAGGTTTACGGTCGCTTGTATTAAGAACCAGATTCATTTGTAATAACATTTCCTCCATTTTCAGACACCTTAGGAAGAATTTTACACAGTTTGCAAAATTCTTCCTAAGGCGTTTCTATATGTTATGTCCTGCTCCTTCGTTCGCTTGGGTGTTCCTTTAGGGGACTTTCCGGCAAGGAGAAGCTTTTTGTTTTCGTGGCGGCGGAACAGCAGGCCGTCTATATTTTCAGGCGTATACTCTAAGCCGTTTTGGTTCAGCACGCGAGCGCGGCGCGCCAGACACATATTTGCCAGTCCGTAGTCCTGCGTGATTACAAGGTCACCGGGATGTACGCGGTTTACTAGCGCAAAATCTACGCTGTCGGGCCCTTTGTCAAAGGTCAATGTCTGCGCACCATCGCGTTGGATTTGGTGGGCGGTGTCGCATAGAATCAGCACGGGCACTTTATATTTTGTGGCTGTTTGTACGGTCAAATCTACCACCGGGCAGCCATCGGCATCTATCAGAATTGTCACGTTACTGTTTCCCTTCCATAACCCAAGCAAATGCTCTTGCCGTCCGTAGGTCGACATCCTTGAAGTGGCCGCCTGTGTTCCATTCCAGTCTGCAGTCTCTGCCGCACCGGGTCAAGGTGCTGTGCAGGGCGCGGATGTTGTCACCTACTGATGCCATAGTCTGGTTTTTGGTGTGCTCCTCGCGGTCACCAAGGCTGAGGTAAACGCGCTGCGTCTGAATAGGGCGTGCCGCCTCATGCTTCTGCCAACCGGGAAACCACACGGACGGCGAAGCGGCGGCTACGCCATACAGCGCATCGTTCTGCGTTGCTGCCCACAATGCAAACAGCCCTGCCAGCGAGTAGCCGCCCAAAACAACCTTGCAGTCTTCCTTTATAGAATACTGCCGACGGATGCTCGGCACAGCCTGCGCCAGCCATGCAAGCGTATCCCCTGCCCTGCCGCCAAAGCCCTGCTTACCCCATACGGGCGGTGCAGGCCAAGGCGACAAATCGTCATTCCAGTTCTCTACTTGGACAGCGGCCAGCAAAAATGGTTGTGTGGTTTGCCGATGTATGGCTTCAACTTCTCGTTCCATCCCTGCAAGGTCATGTTCATCCACCATTTGCAGCAGCAGGTATTCGGCGCTGGCAGTGCCGTAGATGTGGCAGGTTCTGTTCTGTATTTGCAATAACTGATTATCCATAAAATTCATGATTCCTTTTCTTTGCTTTCTTTTGCATTATAATGCCTGCACACCAAAGAATCAAGATTGCGCCGTATGCACTGCCCCGAAAGTTTTTTTGCTGCACTTGCATCACATCTGCACAACATCCGCATTGCGCTTGTATATACGTGTATAATCCCGCGTGTTACAATTAGTATGTTCAAAATAGGGTTAAACCTCTCTTTGAGACTTAATTGCTGCATAGCAGCCATCAGTTTTTCATTTTGCGGCTCCATTCTGCTCCACATATCATACCTGGCGGTTCTAAATTCGGACTGTTCTGCCTCCTTTTTAGTTCTGGTTTCTTTTTCATGCTCTCTCTGTTTCTTCTTTATGTAAGATTGGCGCTTTCGTTTTACTGCCAAAACCACATAAGCAGTAAATTGGTTTTGGCATATATCATCCTCGGATATGCCATCGTTTCTTTTTATCATTTCTGTACTCCCATCATTTTTTCTTCGATGGGAATACTGGTGGTGAACGACAGCGACAAAGAATCTTGTCGAATTGAAAATTGACACACGCAAATTCTTCAGTATATGTCCACCTGTGTGGAGCATATACCGTCAGGATTCGCATATGGCAGCGGTAATTCTATTTCGTTTTTCGCGTGGAATTGCCAGAGTTATTCATTCGACAAACTCATAATGCGGTTCTCCGTATAGAGGAAAAGCCTATTAAGTTATAGGCAATGAAATATAACTGCACTTTGGGAAAAGAGACCTCAAGGTACTTTTTATTTTCTGAATTAGTTGTGTACCTCCAGATGAAAAAAATAAGGAGAGGCTTCTAAGGAAACCTCTCCTTAACTGGTATTAAGGGCTATGTCAGATTTTTTTCAGCAAAATATTTACGACAGGTAACTTACCGATACAGCGGTCCGTACTGCTTGCACGCAGCATAATCCGCAGCCTGCTGATCCTGCGTGCCGAAGCTGGCCCATGCGTGGGGGCGATAAACCTTCTCGGCAGGGACATTGTGCATCGTAACAGGGATGCGCAGCATGCTGGCCAGCGTAATGAGGTCAGCACCCACATGGCCGTAAACGGTCACGCCATGGTTGGCACCCCAGTTTGCCATAACGCTGTACACATCGGTGAACGCACCCTGTCCGGTCAGGCGCGGGCAGAACCATGTGGTCGGCCAGGTCGGGTCGGTGCGTTTGTCAATAGTGTTGTGGATCTCGTCGGGCAGATCAGCCGTCCAACCCTCGGCAATTTGCAGGACGGGTCCAATACCCTCCACAATGTTGAAGCGCAGCATCGTAACAGGCATCTCTGCCTTGCAGCGGAAGTGGCTGGAATATCCGCCGCCGCGGAAGTACTCATAGTCCGCACGGCACCAATCGGTGGCGTTCAGGCACGCCTTGATGTCCGCATCGGTCATCTCCCAGAACGGTTTCATCACATGATTGCCCTTGGCATCTACGCAGGCACCGGAACCGTCCAGGGCCGTTGCGCCGGAATTGATGAGGTGAATAAAGCCGTTGGCGGCAACGCTGTCAGGCTTTTGCCCAGTCACACGCTCGCAGGCTTCCGGGCTCCAGTAGGTGCGCACGTCATGGAAGCACGGTGCAGAGCCGGAGACAAGGCTGCCCAGCATCATGGCAATGCCGTTGCAGGTGTCATTCTCGGTAGCGAACGGGGTCGGGGCCTTCGGGCCGTTCCAGTCAAAGGTGGAAGCCATGATGGCTTCGGTGAAGTCAGCGTTCGGCAGCCAGTCCGTCCACTGCCGCTGACCCTGGAAGCCGCCGACCACAGCGTTGCGACCGAGTGCTTCTTCATGCCAGCCCATCTCGTCCAGACGCGGATTGCCGTATAGAATGTCACGGATGATCAGGGTCATCTTGACGATAAACTCCCAATCTTTGTCTGCCGGAACGATCTTCGACTTCGTGATGACAGGCGGCAGGTTCTTACCGAGGTTCTTATCAAAGCCCTCTTTGCAGTTCTCGCGCACCCATGCCAGCGCCTTTTCATATTCGTCGTGGTCATAGATACCGATGGAAATGCGGCGCAGGATCTCGACCTCGTCCACCCACTCGGCGCGGATGCCGAAATACTTTTGCAGAACACCTGCATCGCAGAAGCTGCCGGCAATCCCCATCGTCACAGCGCCAATATTGACGTAGGCTTTGTTCTTCATCCAGCCTGCGGCAACAGCACCACGGGCAAAGCGCAGGATTTTCTCGGCTACGTCATCGGGAATCGTATCATCGTTGGCTTCCTGCACGTCATGGCCATAAATGGAGAAAGCAGGCAGACCGCGCTGGGCGTGTGCTGCCAGAACCGCAGCCAGATACACCGCGCCGGGGCGCTCGGTGCCATTGAAGCCCCAGACTGCCTTGATGGTGTTGGGGTCCATATCGAACGTTTCGGTACCGTAGCACCAGCAGGGGGTCACAGACAGCGTTGCCGTAACATTCTGGGTAGAGAACTGTTCTGCCACGCGGGCCGCCTCGGCACCACCGCCAATCGTCGTACAGCCGATCACGCACTGCACCGGCGTACCATCGGGGTACTTGAGGTTCTCCGAAATCAGCTTGGCGGCATTTTCTGCCATGCGCATCGTCTGATTTTCCAGGCTTTCACGGACACCGCCCCAGCGTCCATCGATGACAGGGCGAATACCAATTTTAGGATACAGCATAGTTGCACCTTCCTTATTATAATAGGGTTTTGAAACGATCATAAGCGGCGTTCCATTCCGCATAGTTCTGTGTGCTTGGGGTATATGTTTTAATGACCTCTGTCTCCGCAATCAGGCGGCGCCCCTGTGTGATGGAGTCCAGCACTCCCAAGGCTTTCAGCTGAATCATAATGTTGCCGAGCGCCGTAGCTTCCACCGGGCCTGCCTTTACTGTAAGGCCGCAGCAGTCTGCCGTCATCTGGCAAAGCAGACGGTCTTTTGTGCCGCCGCCCAAAACGTGCAGGGTCGTAAATGCTCGACCTGTTACAGCGGAGAGCTGCTCTATCGCATAGCGATATTTCAGAGCAAGGCTCTCATAAATGCAGCGCATTACGGCTCCTACCGTTTCCGGGACGGGCTGGCCGGTTTTGCGGCAGAATTCCTGTATTCTGCCCGGCAGGTCGCCGGGGGCAACAAATTCCGGGGCATCCGGGTCAATAAAACTGCGCAGCGGTTCGGCGGCAAGTGCCTGTTGCTCCAGCTCCGCGAAAGAATATGCCTGTCCACGGCGCTTGTACTCACGGCGGCTTTCCTGAATCAGCCAAAGACCGATGATATTTTTCAGATAATTGATTTTCCCGTTTGCACCGAGTTCATTGGACAGCCCGCTTTGGCAGCTGTCCGCCGTCAGAATCGGGGCATCCAATTCCGTTCCCAGCAGGCTCCATGTGCCGCAGGAGAGAAATGCCGTATGTTCGGCATCCTCTTCGGCACACGGCATAGCGGCCGAGGCGCATTGCGTATCATGCCCTGCCACCGCAATGATTTTCGCACCGTCTGCAAGTGTACCCGTCACCGTGCCGCTGGCAACAATGGGTGCGAAGCGGTTTTCCGGCAAGCCGTAGGCGGCCAGCACTTCCCTGCTCCACTGCCCTGTGCGGGGGTCCAGCATCTGACTGGTGGACGCAATGCTGCGTTCGCAGACCGGCTCGGCCCCCAACAGAGCCGCAAACAAATCCGGCATAAAAAGGATCTGCTCGGCCTTTTGCAGCAGTTCCGGGTCCTGCTCACGCAGAGCCAGCAGCTGGAACAAAGTATTGATTGCCATGATTTGATTGCCGGTATGGGCATACAATTCTTCTGCAGGCATACGGGCAGCGGCCTGTTCCGGTTTGCCATTCGTTCGGGCATCGCGGTAATGAACAGGGTTTGCCAGCAGATGACCGTCCGTATCCAGTAAGCCGAAATCTACACCCCATGTATCAAATCCTAAGCTGTCAAATGTACCCGCCTTTTGAATGGCCGTGTGAATTTCTTTCAGCAGTGTTTCCACATCCCAGCAGAGGTGACCGTCCTTTTCGATGGGGACATTTTCAAAACGATGGATTTCCTCGTAGGTGAGGTTTTGGCCATCGTACACGGCCCGAATCGCACGTCCGCTGGAAGCGCCAAAGTCGAAGGCCAGCACCGTTGCTGTGTTACTCATTGCACCACGCCCTTCTTCAAAAGTACGTTGGCATAGATTGCGCTTTCCCCGGTGGCGATAATCGCATAGGCATGATGTGCGCGCTCATAAAACGCAAAGCGCTCCACCATTTCAATTTTAGCCGGGTCATTGCCGCTCTCGTTCAACTTCTGTTTATAGCTATCCCAGATAGTCGGCTTGCACGGATCGCCATCAACCACTTTCATCAGCGCGATAGGCTTTTCTACATACTGATCCAACGGCAGAAATTGCAGGATGGCCTCCAGCAGTTCTATGGTTCCGTGCCCGTCTGCACGAATCACAATGGCATCTTTGCCGATGCTTTCAGCCGGAAAATTTCCGTCTGCGAGAATGATTCCGTCGCCATGACCCATCTCGCAGAGGACTTTCAGAAGTTCCGGGCTAAGGATAGGCGGAATGTTCTTCAGCATACTGGGTCTCCTTATTTGTCCGTCGGCTCACCTTTTTCGCGTCGCTCAAATTTGCGATAGCCGGGGTGTTTGCCGGTAATTTTGTAGTAGGAGCGGAGATTGATGAGCTTATCAATATTCTTGCGGTCAATATCGTAGCTGCCGCCGAGAATGATTGCGTTGATCGTGATTTTTGCCCACAGTTCCAGACTCTCCATGCGGTAATAGGCAGTGATGACATCGCTGCCCACCGTCAGCGCGCCGTGGTTTTCCAGCAACATAACGTCGTGGTCGTTGAGATACGGCTCGATTGCGTCCGGCACCTCCGTCGTGCTGGGGGTTCCATACGGAGTCAGCGGCACAGCGCCGATGGCTGCCACATCCTCAATCATGTTGTACATATCCATCGGGCGATGTGCCACGGCAAAGCCGGTGGTTGCCGGCGGATGGGCATGGACAACAGCATTTACATCGGCGCGCTTTTCGTAGCAGCGCAGGTGCATCTTGATTTCGCTGGACGGGCGCAGTCCCTCTGCGCCCTCCAGCACGTTGCCCTTTGCATCAATGCGCAGCAGCTTGTCCGGCGTGATGAAGCTCTTGCTCATGCCCGTAGGCGTTGCAAGGAAAGTTCCGTCCTCCAACCGAACTGAGACATTGCCATCATTGGCAGCGACCCAGCCAAGCTGCCACATTTTATGGCAGACATCGCAGATCTGGTTTTTGATTTCTTCGATTTGCACAGTTTGTACCTCCTAAAGTAGATTTTGTCCTTTACTTGTATTTTTCAATTACTTTTTGCATGGCATCCCAGTTCCGTTCCATATCGGCAGTCAACTTGAACTGGGTGCGGGCGCGGTTGAGGTTTTGGGTTTCATAGTTGATGTGGAAGTAGTGGTCTCCTTCGAGATAATCAGTGAGGAAACGCATACCGCACTCCATCGTCATCAACTTGGCACCCCAAGGCAGGGTCTGCTTTTCCAGCGGGGTGAACGCTTCTCCTGCTGCCTGCAAGAAGCCCTTGGTGTAAATTTCAAACAGTTCCATACTGAAATTGACTTTCGAGAGGTCAGCTTCGTCCTCGGCGCAGTGGTTGGCACCGAAGCGGATAGAATCCCCAAAATCATTGGCAGCAAGCCCCGGCATGACCGTGTCAAGGTCGATAACGCAAAGCCCCTCGCCGGTCGTTTTGTCGAACAGGATGTTGTTCAGCTTGGTGTCGTTGTGGGTGACGCGCAGCGGCAGCTTGCCCGCTGCCAGCAGATCCACCATAACGTGATACTCTGCTTCGCGGGCGCGGACAAACTCAATTTCGCGCTGCACCTGTGCGGCACGACCCATGCGGTCCTCAGCCACGGCGCGCTGGAAGTCAACGAAGCGCTTGGGCGTATCGTGGAAGTGCGGGATCGTCTCGTGCAGAGTATGGGCCGGGTAGTCGGCAAGCTGATGCTGGAAATTGCCAAATGCAACAGCGCTCTGGTAAAAATCCTCGGCAGACTGTACCTGCTGCAAACAGACAGTGTTCTCTACAAATTCATAGATACGCCAGCAGCTACCATCAGCAGCCTGATAATAGGGCTTTCCCTCTTTGGTAGGCACCACATGGAGCGTAGCACGCGCCGGGTCAGCCCCGCGCTGCTTAGCCTTTTCGCGCAAAAAATCTGTAACACCGCAGACGTTTTCCATCAAACCGGCCGGGTCTTTGAATGTATCGGTATTGATTTTTTGCAGGATGTAGCGTTTTGCCCCCTGCCCCGACGTTACCGTGATGGCATACGTCTGGTTAATATGTCCTTCGCCATAAGGAACCGGCTCTGACACTGAGCCGTCCCAATGCCACGCGTTCAAAATTTCTTTCATCCCATATATCCTCACTGATAGACTTCCAGCAGCCGCAGAGTTGGCTCCGTGCGTGAAGCTGTAATCTTGATGGTAAGCGTCTGCACATCCACAGGGGTAAAACGGCAGATACGCTTATGTCCAACTACCGTAAATTCGGAAGCCTTGCTTCCGTCTGCCCAAATCTCGCCGCTTTCTATGCGCTGCCCTGTCGGCAGATGCTCCCCCAGAACAACACAGGAAACCTTCTGCGGCTTCGGGAACTTCAAAGTAATCGTATCGGATTCTTGTCCGTAGGCAGCCTGCCAATAGGTATTTGCCATACCGTCCACAGCCTGCGTGATGGGATGCTGCGCAATCGCAGAATCTGCCGTAATTTTCGCCTTTTCTGTTACGCTGTCGGCAAAAATCTGGCGGATTTTAGCACCCAGCTCCGCAAGGCTGGCGCAGTCCGGTGCAGCAATACGGCCATGCGTATCGGGTGGAATGTTCAGCAGCAGGCTGGCATTCGCACCGACGGCATCCAGATAGATGTCCAGCAATTCGCCTGCCGTGCGCACGTCAGTGTCCTCCTCCGGGTGGTAAAACCAACCTGTTCGGATGGAGGTATCCACCTCGGACGGATACCAGACAAGTTCTCTTGCATTGCGGATAACCGCTCTGCTGCCGATGTCCTCGTCCTGAGAGTCAATTTTGCGGGAAAATTCTCCGTCATCCGCCTGCTGCGATTTCGATGCCGTGCGTTCTGCATCTCGCAGCTCTGCGGGAACCACGCTCCATTCTGCTTTCCGGCAATGCCCGGCCTCGTTGCCGCACCAGCGCACATCGGGACCGCAGACATTCAAAACCGCATTTGGCTGCAATTTGCGCAGTACTGCATAGTAGCGTTCCCAATCGTAAATTTGCTTTTTGCCGTTTTTGCCCTCACCACAGGCACCGTCAAACCAGAAGCAGAAAATATCTCCGTAGTTTGTTGCAAGCTCAGTCAGCTGGGAAACGAAATAATCATCATACGGTTTCCCCTGCCCATAGCGTGCATCGTGACGATCCCACGGGGAGAGATAGACACCAAACTTGATACCGCCGCGCCGGCAGGCATCCGATACCTCGCGCACAACATCGCCCTGTCCGTTCTTCCATGGGCTGTTCTTGACGCTGTGCTCGGTGTAGGCGCTCGGCCACAGGCAGAAGCCGTCATGGTGCTTGCAGGTCAGAATCAGCGCCTTCATGCCGGCACTTTTGACTGCGGCGACCCATTGGTCGGCATCCAGCGCATCGGGGTTGAACAGCGCCGGGTCTTCGGTGCCGTCGCCCCACTCGCGGTTCGTGAAGGTATTCATGCCGAAATGGGTAAAGGCGTAAAATTCAAGCTGCTGCCATGCCAGCTGGCGCGGGCTGGGCGTGATAGAGGCTGCATAGCGGATCTGCTCTTCGGGTGTTCTCATTCTATTACCCCTCAATGCTGTACCACTTGATCTCATTGGTATCCAGATGCAGATCGAAGCAGCTGCCGTCGCCGGTGTAAACGGTCGTGTCCTGCGGTTCGTAGGTGTTGTTGACTACGCAGTACTTGCCGTTCTTAACGTAGGCATGGACTTCCACATTGTAGTTCGTGCTGAACCATTTGTGCAGGTCGGCTTCATCGTGGGCAGCCCACAGGATGGCGCGGTACAGCACGCGGTTGTTCACAAAGCTGTACGGCAGACCGCTGATATACACGCCGCGCCCCTTGCCGTACTCATGCGCAGCCATCTGGACTTCCTTGTCACGCTGAATGAGAATTTCTGTGCCTTCCCATGCAAAGATGCTCTTTTTGCCCTCGCCAAAGTCCACATCATGGTCGGGGCAGTCGGCCAGAATAAAGTGGTCGCGGTGTTCATCCCAGTTGTACTTGTCGTAATTCAGGGTGAAGCCTGTTTCCTTCTCCACGCCGAGCGGCGCGGACAGCTGCAAATAGCGTCCCTGATACTGGTGACCGCCCGGTTCGCCGACACCGATCAGACCGCCGCCGCGGTGGACAAAGCCCTTGACGGCAGCGGAAATGTCAGAATCCTCCCAGACCTTGCCGCCGGTGTGGGCGGTGTCGCCGTCACCGACGTTGATAAGGACGTCAATGCTGTCCAGCACCTTCGGGTCAGCCTTGATGTCGTCAAAGCTGATAAACTTCACATCAAACGGCGCACCGGACAACGCTTCGATAACGCCCGCATAGCTGTAATTCTGCTTCTGGTACAGCGCATG
>ULWT01050377.1_pt1 | contig 11955 bp, 10 predicted proteins | sample 1960611 | NCBI WGS metagenome assembly ULWT01 (sample SAMEA4835819, study PRJEB28245) | human gut metagenome | biome: gut microbiome; material: fecal sample | place: Denmark | collected 2008
ACTGTCGGTGAACTTCTGGCGCTGACGGATGAATACGCCGCCAAACTCTCCGCCATCACTTCGTCCGACGAGCACATCGAGGAACTGAAAGCGCGTTGCGACGCTTTATATAATAAGGTGAAAAAGCAGGCTGCCGTCCTCACCAAGGCGCGTACTGCCGCTGCCCGTGAAGTGGAGAAGCAGATGGCTGCGCGGCTGGTTCCGTTGGGCATGCCCAATGTCCGTTTCCAGGTAGAGATAGGTGCCCGCAAAGAGCCGGGCATACACGGGGCGGATACTGTGAACTTCTTGTTTTCCGCGAATAAGAACGGGGCATTGCAAAGCGTCTCCTCCGTAGCTTCAGGTGGTGAAATAGCCCGCGTCATGCTCTCCATTAAAGCAATGATAGCCGGTGCCGTCAAGCTTCCTACCATTGTATTCGACGAAATAGATACCGGAGTCTCCGGCGAGATAGCCGACCGCATGGCGGATATCATGCAGGAGATGGGCGAGCAGGACCGCCAGGTAATCAGTATCACCCATCTGCCCCAGATTGCTGCCCGCGGACGCGCCCATTATAAGGTGTACAAGCAGGACAACGAGACGGAAACAAACAGTCACATCCGTCGTCTGACCGACGATGAACGTGTGGAAGAAATAGCCCATATGCTGAGTGGTGCTAAGCTGACCGAAGCCGCACTGAACAATGCCAGAGCATTGCTGGAAGTATCAAATAGTAAATAGTAAATCGTCAAATAGTAAATACCCATATATGGTTGATAACAGTGAAATGATTTTCGGCGTTCGTGCCGTGATAGAAGCCATTCAGGCAGGAAAAGAGATAGACAAGATATTGGTAAAGAAGGACATTCAGAGTGATTTGTCAAAAGAGCTGTTCGCTGTCTTGAAAGGGACTTTGATACCGGTACAGCGCGTTCCGGTGGAACGCATCAACCGCGTGACACGGAAGAATCACCAGGGAGTAATTGCCTTCATCTCTTCAGTCACTTACCAGAAGACGGAGGACTTGGTACCTTTCCTTTTCGAGCAGGGCAAGAATCCTCTGTTTGTGATGCTTGACGGCATCACGGATGTCCGCAATTTCGGTGCCATTGCCCGTACTTGCGAGTGTGCGGCGGTAGATGCCGTGATTATCCCTGCACGGAACAGTGTATCTGTCAACGCAGATGCCATGAAAACCTCGGCAGGAGCCTTGCACACTTTGCCCGTTTGCCGCGAACACAGCCTGAAAGAGACCCTGCAATTCCTCAAGAATAGTGGTTTCCATATCGTGGCAGCCACGGAGAAAGGCGATTACGACTATACCAAAGCCGACTATACCGGTCCGATGTGCATCATTATGGGTGCCGAAGACAAGGGGGTGTCCTATGACAACCTGGCGTTGTGTGACGAGTGGGTGAAGATTCCCATGTTGGGAACCATCGAGTCCCTCAATGTTTCCGTTGCAGCCGGCATTTTGATTTATGAAGCGGTAAAACAAAGAACCAACTAAGATATGAAAAAGAAATTGCTGTTGATGCTCACTCTCTGTTTATTGGCTCAGTGGAGTGTGGCACAAGCCCCGAAGTGGGTAGACAAAGCCAAACGTGCCGTTTTTTCGGTGGTGACCTACGACCAGAACGATAAGATACTGAATACTGGAAACGGCTTTTTTGTCACTGAAGATGGCGTTGCGCTTTCTGACTACACCTTGTTCAAAGGTGCCCAGCGCGCCGTTGTGATGAGCTCGGACGGAGCACAGATGCCGGTGGAGGCCATTATGGGGGCCGATGACATGTACGATGTTGTCAAGTTCCGTGTCGGCATCTCCGGAAAGAAAGTCACGGCACTCACTTTGGCTGCTGTGGCTCCGGCTGCCGGTGCGGATGTATATCTGCTGCCTTATTCCACCCAGAAGGACCGTTCCTTCACTGCCGGGAAAGTAAAGGAAGCTGATAAGATTTCCGGTAACTATTCCTATTATACACTTGATATGCGTTTGAAGGACAAGATGGTGAGTTGTCCGCTGATGACTGTGGACGGGCAGGTCTTCGGCCTTGCGCAGAAGTCCTCCGGACAAGACACGGCTACCATCTGCTATGCCATTGATGCCAATTTCGCCATGTCGCAGAATATCTCCGCATTGTCTTATGGAGATATGTCATTGAAGGGCATCGGTATTAAGAAGGCATTGCCCGATACCGAAGAGCAGGCTTTGGTGTTCCTCTACATGGCTTCTTCCCAACTGTCTCCGGAGAAGTATATGGAGACTCTGAACGATTTCATTGCACAATATCCTGCCAGTGCCGACGGTTATCTGCGCCGTGCTTCCCAGCATCTGTTCATGTCCCGTGAAGATGCTTCCATGGATAAGGTCGCCGCAGATATGGATAAGGCTTTGGAGGTTGCCGCAAAGAAAGATGATGTGTATTACAACCGGGCCAAGATAATCTATAATTATGCATTGGGCAAGCCCGAGAAAGTTTATAAGGACTGGTCGCTCGACAAGGCTCTGGACGAGGTACGGAAAGCGATAGCCATTGACGAGCTTCCGGTTTATGTCCAGTTGGAGGGTGACATCCTGTTTGCCAAGCAGGACTATCCGTCGGCATTTACCAGCTATGATAAAGTGAATAAGACAATTCTGGCCTCTCCGGCTACCTTCTTCAGTGCTGCCAAGACCAAGGAACTGATGCAGGCGCCTGCCGAAGAGGTACTGGCTCTGATGGACAGTTGTGTGGCCCGCTTTACCCAGCCCTATACGGAGGAAGCCGCCCCTTACTTGCTGGAGCGTGCCCAAGCCCGTATGAATGCAGACCAGGCGCGTAATGCCATGTTGGATTATGATGCCTATTACAATGCCGTGAACGGTAAAGTGAACGACATGTTCTACTATTACCGTGAGCAGGCTGCTTTGAAGGCCAAGCAGTACCAGCGTGCGCTGGACGATATGGCGAAAGCCATCGAACTGAATCCGGAGGATTTGACTTACCGTGCCGAACTGGCAGTGGTGAATCTTCGCGTGGGACGTTACGAAGAGGCGTTGAATGTGCTGAAGGCTGCTCTGGAGAAAGACCCTAAGTATGCCGAGGCCTACCGTCTGATGGGTATCGCCCAGCTGCAGATGAAGAAGGACAAGGAAGCTTGTGCCAGCTTTGCCAAGGCAAAGGAATTGGGTGACCCCAATGTGGATGCTTTGATTGAGAAGCATTGCAAGTAAAGGGATGGGATAGAATAAAGGCTCTGCTTTCGCAAGCAGAGCCTCTGTTTTGGGGAACTCCCCCGTGTTAAATGAGTTAAGTCTAGGTATAACAGGTTATGAGTGAAATTACGTTGTTTTATTTATAAAATGCGTGGATTTCCGGAATACTGCATATACTTCGGATTTTTTTTATTTCAAAAAAGAAAATAGACTCGATTATTAATAAAAACAAACTTTGACAATCATGAAGAAAGTGATTTGCAGCCAGAAGGCACCGGGCGCCATAGGCCCTTATAGCCAGGCTATCGAAGCCAGTGGAATGGTATTTGTATCAGGTCAGTTGCCTATTGATGCAGCTACCGGAGTGATGGCTGAAGGTACGGAAGCGCAAGCCCGCCAGTCCTTGGAGAATATAAAGCATATCCTGGAAGAGGCAGGTCTGAGCATGGCGAATATTGTGAAGACAACCGTTTTTCTGGCAGACATGTCCTTGTTCGCTGATATGAACAAGGTATATGCCACCTATTTTGACGGTGCTTTCCCGGCACGTTCGGCTGTGGCAGTGAAGGCGTTGCCCAAAGATGCCTTAGTAGAGATTGAGTGCATCGCGGTTCGCTAACAAGTCGGCCACAATGAAACTGCTGCCTCCCACGAAGATGAAATCTTCCGGGAGGCTTTTTTCTTGTGCGGCCCGCACGGCGGCGGGTACGTCAGGATAGCAATGCCCTTTCAGGCCAGCTGCTGCGGCCAGCTCCTGCAGTTCGCTTTCGGGCAATGCCCGCTTCACGCTGGCTTTGGTGAAGTAGTAGGTCGCTTCCCGGGGTAGCAAGGCCAGTACCCCCCGTATATCCTTGTCATTCACCATGCCTATGACGATGTGTAGCTGTCGGTAAGTCTGTTGCTTCAGTTGTTCTGTAATGTAGGTGATGCCTCCCACATTGTGGCCGGTGTCACAAATCAGGGTGGGCGAGTCCTGCAGTTTTTGCCAGCGTCCCATCAAGCCCGTCAGTTCCGCCACACGGGCAAAGCCACTGCGCACTGCTTGTCCGTCCAGCCGGTAGCCGGCTTCTTTCAGTAGCGGGAGGGCGGTGAGTACGGTCCGGGCATTTTTCTGCTGGTAGAGCCCTTTCAGTTCGTATTCTATTCCGGGATAGTCTTCACGGTCATTCTCCTCGGCAAAGTAGATGGGAGCACCCGTTGTCTGTGCTTTTTCCAGAAATACCGGTTTCGTTTCGGGAGTGGTCTCGCCGATTACAACGGGGATACCGCTTTTAATGATTCCTGCCTTCTCTCCTGCGATTTTTGCCAAGGTGTCCCCCAGGAATTGGGTATGGTCAAAACTGATGTTGGTGATGATGCATACATCCGGACGGATGATATTGGTGCAGTCCAGGCGTCCGCCGAGTCCCACCTCGATTACGGCTACATCCACCTTTTCATCGGCAAAGTAGCGGAAGGCCATGGCGGTGGTCAGCTCAAAGAAAGAGGGATGGAGGGGTTCGAAGAAGCCACGTTCCTGCTCTACAAAACGGATGACGTATTCCTCGGGTATAGGCTGTCCGTTAATCCGGATGCGCTCCCGGAAATCCACCAGATGGGGCGAGGTATAGAGCCCGACCCTGTATCCTGCCTCTTGCAGTATGGCGGCAAGCGTATGCGAGCAGGAACCCTTTCCATTGGTACCGGCCACATGAATGCTGCGGAAACTGCGGTGGGGATGTTCGAAGTGTGCGTCCAGGGTCAGAGTGTTTTCCAATCCTTCCTTGTATGCTGAGCCGCCCACTTGCTGAAACATGGGCACACTGTTATATAAGTAAGTTAAAGTGTCCTGATAATCCATCTTTTATAATATTTAACGGAGAAGCAATCCTTTCTCCCTATTAATTTGTTATCTTTAAAAGCGACAAAGATAATGCAAACCGGACGCAATCAAGCTTGCTTGAAATTGCTTGCAGTGTAGCTTATCTTAAGCTTATGCAAAGGTATTAACAATTTAAATCTAACGTGTATGGGAGCTAAGAAAAATTTTGTGATTGATACGAATGTGATTCTTCACGATTATAACTGTTTGAAGAATTTTCAAGAGAATGACATTTATCTTCCCATCGTAGTCCTTGAAGAACTGGACAAATTCAAGAAAGGTAATGAGCAGATTAATTTCAATGCGCGTGAGTTTGTCCGTGAGCTAGATTTGATTACCGATGACAATCTGTTCACCAAAGGGGCGCCATTGGGAGAGGGCTTGGGCCGTCTGTTTGTGGTGGCAGGCATGGTGGACTCTCCCCGGGTACGTGATTCCTTTCCCGAACGCATCCCCGACCATCAGATTCTGTCGGTAGTGGACTGGCTTTCCACCAAAAAGCCTAAAATGAAAACCATCCTTGTCACGAAAGACGTGAATCTGCGCATGAAGGCGCGTTCCATCGGTCTGCTGTGCGAAGACTACATCAATGATAAGGTAATCAATGTGGATATATTCGAAAAGTCGAATGAAGTGTTCGAGGGTATTGACCCTGCGCTGATAGACCGCATTTATTCTTCCAAAGAAGGACTGGACATCAACGAGTTCGATTTTAAGGACATCATTCGTCCCAACGAATGCTTTGTGCTGAAGAGTGACCGCAGCAGTGTGCTTGCACGTTATAATCCCTTTACCCATTCGATTTGCCGGGTCAACAAGACAAAGAACTATGGCATTGAACCGCGTAATGCCGAGCAGAGCTTTGCTTTTGAGGTGCTGAACGACCCGAATATCAAGCTGGTTGCCCTGACCGGTAAGGCGGGAACCGGTAAGACCCTGCTGGCACTGGCCGCCGCATTGGGAAAACTTACCGACTACAAGCAGATTCTTCTGGCACGTCCCATCGTGGCCTTATCCAATAAAGACCTTGGATTCCTTCCCGGTGATGCCAATGAGAAAGTGGCTCCTTACATGCAGCCTTTGTTCGATAATTTGAATGTAATCAAGCATCAGTTCGCTGCCAATTCCTCTGAAGTGAAACGCTTGGAGGATATGCAAAAAAGTGAACAATTGGTCATCGAGGCATTAGCCTTTATCCGTGGGCGCAGCTTGAGCGAAACCTACTGTATTATCGATGAAGCCCAGAACCTGACCCCACATGAGATTAAGACCATCATCACCCGTGCCGGCGAAGGTACAAAAATGGTGTTTACCGGTGATATTCAGCAGATAGACCAACCCTATCTGGACAGTCAGTCCAACGGGCTTGTCTATATGATAGACCGCATGAGAGACCAGAATTTGTTTGCCCATGTCAATCTGGTGAAAGGGGAGCGCAGCCAGTTGAGCGAGTTGGCAAGTAATCTGATGTAGCGGATACCGCATTTTCCGGGGCAAAACTATTTCTATCCCGCTTTCTGACTGTTAAAACGGGGGAGGTGGGATGGTTTCTTTATAGACGATAAATAATTGTTGTAACATTTTTTTTATCGATTTATTGTCTGTTTTGACTAAAATAGTGTATCTTTGCCTCGCCTAAAACAAAACTGTCAAGCGAAATGAAGCGAAATTTTTTTCATCGGTATCTTTCCGCGAAAGTGTTTCCGATATGGACTATTCTGTTAATTGATGTATTTATCATCGTCATATCCAGTCTGTTGGCCTATGCTCTCCGATATGATTTCAGAAGCATTTTTTTGGAATCCTCTACCATTGACAAGACCATTTTATGGACGGTTGTTGTCAACTTGATTTTCTTCCGTGTTTTCCGTACGTATTCCAATGTGTTGCGCTTTTCCTCCTTTGTGGATATCATGCGCATTTTTGTGTCATTGACGGTGTCGTATGCACTGCTGATGATAACGAGCGTTCTGACGGAAAGCTATTTGGAGTTTAACCTGGCTCCGGTCAGCGTGCTGTTCATGTCCTATATCATCAGCTTTGCCATGATGGCATGTTCCCGTGTGATTGTCAAGACTTTCTTCGAGGCGCTGAACTTCGACGGCACCCATAGTGCCAATGTGTTCATTTACGGTGCCAAGGAAGCCGGGGTCAATATTGCCAAGGCATTGCGTGTCAATCTGCGCAACCACTACCGTCTGCGCGGATTCATTGCGGACGAACCTGAGCTTATCAACAAGGTGATGATGGGTGTCAGGGTGTTCCCCAACGATGATACGCTGATTGATGTGCTGAACGACCGCGATGTGCAGACCATCATCATTTCTCCTGCCAAGATGGAGGAACTGAAGAAGTCCGACATGGCTGACCGCCTGCTGGTGCACAACATCAAACTGATGACCGCGCCTCCTTTGAGCGAGTGGAACGGTCAGGCGCTGAGCCGCACACAGTTGAAGGAAATTCAGATTGAGGACCTGCTTCAGCGCAATCCTATCGAGATAGATATCCATAAGGTTGCCTCTCATCTGGAGGGCAAGCGTGTGATGATTACGGGCGCCGCCGGCTCCATCGGCAGTGAAATCATGCGCCAGGTGGCTTCGTTCAATCCCTATAAACTTATTTTAGTGGACCAGGCCGAGACCCCTCTGCACGACATCCGTCTGGAACTTCAGGACCGTTGGCGCGACATCGATGCCGAGACCATCATAGCCGACATCTCCAATGCCACGCGCATGGAGGATATCTTCAGGGAGTTCAAGCCCCAGTATATTTTCCATGCGGCCGCCTACAAGCATGTGCCGATGATGGAGGACAACGTTTCCGAGTCCATCCAGGTGAACGTATTCGGCACGCGCACCGTTGCCGATCTTGCCGTGAAATACGGTGCCGAGAAGTTTGTGATGATTTCTACGGACAAGGCTGTTAACCCTACAAACGTGATGGGCTGTTCCAAGCGTATTTGCGAGATTTATGTGCAGTCTCTTGCGAAGAAGTTGCAGAAGGAGGGAGGCCATGCCACTCAGTTCATCACTACGCGTTTCGGCAATGTGCTGGGTTCCAACGGTTCTGTCATTCCCCGTTTCCGCGACCAGATTCAGCGTGGCGGTCCGGTGACAGTGACCCATCCTGAGATAATCCGTTACTTCATGACCATTCCCGAAGCTTGCCGCCTTGTTCTTGAGGCCGGCAGTATGGGCAACGGCGGTGAAATCTACATCTTCGACATGGGTAAGCCGGTGAAGATTGTGGACCTTGCCAAGCGTATGATCAGCCTTTCCGGACGTACGGATGTGAAGATTGAATTTACCGGTCTCCGTCATGGCGAGAAGCTCTACGAGGAACTCTTGAATGTGAAGGAGCTTACAAAACCCACCTACCATGAGAAGATTATGATTGCCACGGTGCGTGAGTATGACTATGACGAGGTGAAGGAGCGTATCCAGAAGCTGATTGATGTAAGTTACACCTATGACCAGATGAAAATTGTTGCTGCCATGAAGGATATTGTTCCGGAATTCGTGAGCAAGAATTCCTGCTTTGAGGCGCTGGATAAGAAGAAATAAAAAGATAGCGGTATAGTATAAAATGAAAGGGTGATAACGTATTGTAGTGTTATCACCCTTTCAATTTTATTGTCTTCTTGTCAGCCTTTTGTCTCATTCATGTGAAGAGAAGTATTTCAAGAACTGTGTACGTTCGAAAGTATTGACTCCCTTCGGGTCGTTTACGTTCAGAATACCTTTGAACTGGCTGATGGTTTCCATACCTTTGCGGTCCATCCACAAGTTGAGGAAGCGGATGTATTCTTCAATGATGGTAGCTGAATTCTGATAAAGCACACTGCATATCTCTACGGCCGAAGCACCTGCTAATATTGCCTTGACAACGCCTTCGGGCGAGTGGATACCACCGGAAGCGGCATAGTCCAGCTTGTTTACGGCTGCCGAAGCGATGCCTATCCAGCGCAGGGCTTTAGACAAATCGGCTTCGTTGCTGAATACGTTGCCGGATACTTGTATCATTTTCTCAATGTTGATGTCCGGCTGGTAGAAGCGGTTGAACAGCACTACTGCGGCGGCGCCGTTGGCGTACAGTTGGTCTATCAGAACTATCGGGTTGGTCAGGTTGTCACCCAGCTTCATGATGACGGGTATCTTGACCGTCTTCTTGATGTGGCTCAGAATGTCGATGTGGCGTTGCTCGAAACTGCCGTAAGCATATTGTACATCCGTCTGCAGTGCAAGGATATTGATTTCCAGTGCGTCTGCACCGGCTTCTTCTATTTTGGCGGCAAATTCCACCCAGTCGGCATTCTGATAGCAGTTGATGCTGGCTATGATGGGGATATTGCAAACCTTTTTGCTTTCCTTAATCAGGTTCAGATATTCACCCAGCTTATGTTCGCGGATATATCCTACAAGGTAGTCACTGCCTTCGGGGTACATGTTCGGGTCTCCCATCCAGTCAGCCTCCATCATGATTTGCTCTTCAAAGAGTGATTTTAGCACAATGGCACCTGCGCCGGCCTCAGATAGTTTCTGGTTCTTGGCGGCGCTGTCTGTCAGTCCGGAGCTGCTGACGATAATGGGGTTTCTGAGTTTCAGCCCTGCAAAAGTAGTTTCTAATGTTGCCATGATAATGATTTTTTATGGTTAATAGTTTCTTTCTCCAAAAATCTTGCTTCCTACACGTATCAAGGTGCTTCCGGCTGCAATGGCCTCGTGGTAATCGTGAGACATTCCCATGGACAGTTCCCGGAATGACTCTGCATCAGCAAACCACTTGGCTTTCACTTCATTGAAGAAGCTACTTAAAGAACAAAACTCTGTTTTGATTTGTTCGTCATTGTCCGTATTTGTGGCCATGCCCATCAATCCGCATATCCGGATATGCTTGAGCTCTCTCCATTCACCGGCTGCCAGCATTTCCCGGCATTCGTCAAAGCTGAATCCAAACTTGGTCTCTTCCCGGGCAATGTGCAGCTGCAGCAGGCAGTTGACGGTTTTTCCGGCTTTGGCAGCCTGCTTGTTCACTTCGGCCAACAGCTTGTAGGAGTCTATGCCATGAATCAGCGCTACGTAAGGAACGATATATTTTATTTTGTTTGTTTGCAGATGCCCGATGAAATGCCATTCTATGTCTTTGGGCAGACTTTCGTATTTGGCAGTCATTTCCTGCACCTTACTTTCTCCGAACACACGCTGGCCGGCACGATACGCTTCTTCTATCGCCTCGTTGGGGTGAAATTTGGAAACAGCCACCAGCCGTACCTTTTCAGGCAGTTCGCTCAGTACTTGTTTTAAATTCTCTGCAATCATCGTTTTTTTGAGTTATGAGTTATGAGTTATAAGTTATGGGTCGCAATAATAATTCATAACTTATAACTCATCACTTAAATTAAACTTCCGGTTTGTCGTCGGGCTCTGCACTGTACGGATATACATCCATAATGGCGGTTTCCGCTACAGATGCTATCTGGTAGTCGGCCATTGTGCCTTTCATGCCCTCATCCAGTTTCTTCACTGCATCACGCAGGTCGGCAGCCTGCACCAATACCTGGGTAGAGGTTTTCTTTTCCGCACCGCTTTTCTCGTCCAGTGTGATGAAAACCAGTTTACATTTAAACCAGCGGTCGGCAGCTTCCTCTTCGCTGGGGAACAATTCGCTATAGTTGGCACGTTTGATGTCCGATACGGTGAACTCTCCCGAAATGAACGGCGTCATCTCTTCGATGATGCGTGCTTCCGCTTCCGTAAAACTGAGGGCATCTACCAGGTACGGTTCGGTCACCTTCTTGTTCATTCCATTTTCCATTGTTTTCTCGTAACGGATCTTACATTCAAACCATGTATGCATTGCCATAATTTTCTGTTTTTAATTATTGATTTATTGTTAGTTAAGCTGCTTTATGCGTGCCTATGCCCGCCGAAAGCAGTGCAAAGATAGCCAAAAACTAAATGGATATAAAAAGTTGCCTTGCATTTTACGTGAAAATTTTATTGGAGAACCGGGACGGTACGTATGGGCATAAAAAAAGGAGTACCGCTGTACTCCAACCTTTGTTAACCTTAAATCTAATACTATGAAAAACACATTACAAAGGTACGGACTTTTTCGACATTTGCAAGAGTGTCGGGGCATAAAGTGTGTATTTGTAACACTTATTATATTTTATGCCTTTGTACTACATCTTTTTTAAAACTTGAGGCGTGTTGCTGAAACATAAATTTGCATCTGTTTTGCTTCCACACTTCCACCCACCTCCTGCATCTCCCTATCCATCGGCATTTACTCTGCGGTGGAAGCAACCTGAAAAGGTGGAAGCAAAATTTGCTTCCACCTGCCAAAAAAACGTCTGAGTTTTGCCGTAACTTATTGTTTTTTAATGTAATATCGCGCGTGGGTTACATAAATCGGTCAGTGTAGTTTTCCTGCATTTTCGAGTTTGCCCGACTATGAATAGTGGAGTCTGATGTCTTTTAAGTTGCTGTACAATACGTTTGCACCTTGTGCGCAATAGGCGCGGGCTACGTACTTCATCTGTAAAAGCCTTGGAGTTAGTGACGCCTAACGGCCATGAACAACCCTGCTTATGGTCGTTAAACGATTGCTTCATGGCCATTAGCAGGGGTGTTCATGGCCGTTAGGCGTTATTAATTCCTTATGCAACAGTAGACCAAGCAAGGGTGAAAAGCAAAGGAATGCTTGTGTTTTAGATAGAAATCCACGGGCTTTCACTCTCTCCATAGGTTATGGAAGTGGGCTTTTATTTCACTTGCGTTCTGTGCGATAAATTCCCATTTATCAGTAGGTATATTTACGAAACTTCAATAATGCATTTATGAGGGTAAGATGTTGGAATGTAGAATGATATATTGGAAATGATGAGGTGTTTTTTAAACGTTCGTTTAAT
>ULWT01047446.1_pt1 | contig 11939 bp, 29 predicted proteins | sample 1960611 | NCBI WGS metagenome assembly ULWT01 (sample SAMEA4835819, study PRJEB28245) | human gut metagenome | biome: gut microbiome; material: fecal sample | place: Denmark | collected 2008
ACATATTCTCCAAGTAAATTTCCGTTTTATTTGATTATTTTCCTTTGTATTTTAATGGATATTTTGATAAATCCAAATATTCTGGGCAGTAAATACATGGTACATATTCTCTAAAATCATCATAATACCATGCTTTCCACAAAGTTGTACCTTTCTTTGCTAATTTCCTTGTTGCTTCCTGAAACGAATCTGCTAAATCCATATGATACACTTCCATATTTTCTCTTGTGCGTTCCAAAATCTTTTTTGGTACTCGTTTTATAAAATCATTCTCATCAAATATTGTTTGACTCATATTATTTCCTCACTTTCTAACCTAGTAAATCATCGTTTCATTCACTCATCAAGAACACATATCATAGATGGTATCTTACACACTTTTAGCTCGTTATCAAATAATTCTCTATGTTCTCTTGATTCAAAATATCTTTTTGCTTTATTATAAGCATCTCTTTTTGAATCTGCCTTTACTTCAATCATTTTATCATAGAATATTGCTATATAATTTCCATCTTTAATTCTTACCATGATACGTCTCTCCTTCTGACAAATCCTGAGTATTATAAATCATTGATTCATTTGCTTTTATTATTATTTAAAACATCTATAAGACCTTTTCCATTCTCTATACTAGATATTTTTAATTCTATATCAGCGATCGTACTAGCAGAAACCATTTTAACGAACTCAAATGATACTTGCCCGTTATTATTCTCTGCCACTACTTCAAGTCCATGAATTAATGCTTCTAATCCAGCTTTCATACCACCTAAGAAAGCTAATTGGATATTATTATCAACTTTTTCCATGTCTACCTCCAATTCTAAAAGCCTGTAAACTCTTGTTTACTTGCCTATTAAATAACAAATCTAATAATTCCGTTTCCATTAGGTAAATTCATAAATTCACCTATACCACCATGATATAATTTCCGTGCTTCTGTTCTTGTATAACCACATCCATCACACCAACCTTATATCCTTCGCTTTCTGGGAATTTTTCTTTTAGCAATTTATAAATCACTTTTGCTTCCAATGGATACGTAAGATGTCCTTGCTCTGTTGCAAATAGATATTTACCATTTTTTGATACAGTAATTTTTGTATAATCAACCATTTTATTTTCCTCGCTTTCTATCCTGAAACAGTTCTTTCCTTTGGAATTACCAATCACAATCGCTAGGACTAATTCCTTCAATTTTCTTTTCGATTGCATTTATGTCTTCATGTAACTGTGAGATTCTATTACAAATTGAATTGTGATCACATTCTCTGTAGGCATCTTCCAATTCTTCAACTCTCTGTAAAAATTCATTTCTGAGTTCCTTTAATATATCAATTACAACTTTATCTTCCATATTAAATTGCCTCCTGTAATTTCATTGCTATTATTTCTGTATTTGATACTTTATAATACTTTCTTCTTGCACCTTTTCTAAAAAATCCATAGGTTTTATAGTTATTAACTTCATCCACAACTTTGATTTTTCCTTCAATTCCACAATATGTTATAAATTTTCCTGTAAGTTTTTCGCAAATTTCTTTCGCTTCTCTTTCTATTTTTTCTTTGTCTAAGACAGCATCATATTGTATACGGCAACCTATGTTTTCATATTTCATAGACTCAACAAGTGGAATAATTTCATTTAACAAAGCCATATTCTTTTCTACACTTCTGTTCTTATTAAAATCAAGTTTGAAACAGTCCATATAATCTTTTCCATTCCATCCTTTATTACTCCAAAAATATAAATCCCAATCACTTTTATAATGTTCCATCGTATCTGTCTCTTCTGAAACCTGGTGAATATCATATCTGTCTATAAACTGCTTCAGAATATCATTTAATGGTTTTGCAAAGCTTTTTGCGACTTTTTCACAATGTATACTCCATTGCTCACTTGTCATAGATTCTGCAATCTGTCTATTCTTTCCCTTCTGTTCTTCTGAATAATGCCTATCAAAATGAATAGAATGTATTGAAATCTTTCCGTAACCTTTTTCAATCAACAAATTTTCATTTGCATTTATATAATGATAATCATGTTCTATATACATATTGCTCAACCTCCTATGCTACATTCTCAAATTCTTTTACTTTTCTTGTACCAATGTATCCTTTTAATGATTCATAAAATTCTCTTTCTTTATCAATGATCCTATAAATCCATTCACATTTGCACCACACTTCATGGAATAACATTTCTTCCATTAACTCCTGTTTCTCTTCTTCTGGCTGTGAGAATTTACTAATAAATCCATCTGTATCTGAAATATAATAATTAGCCCCAGAACATTTTGTTTTTCTGTCACACATATACTGAAACACTTTTCTCAATCGTGATTCTGTCATGTAAGAATAATGATATTTATTATCCATGCGATGCTTATTCATTCTCTCTATTGCATAATTCACAAATTTATCTATTGAACAATTTGATAATTTTAATTCCATATCAATCAACCTCACTTTCATAGGTGCTAATGTCAATTCTACCTAGCTTAAAATTTAAGTTTTCACTCCAATTCAAACTGCCTGACTTCACAGGAAACTCATCATAATAACCATAGATATTTGCCTTATATACATTCCATCTTGCACCATCTACATGTAACACTGAATAAATCAGCTTGTCGTTTTTATAGAAGTCATAGCAGCTACAATCAATATCAATGTAATATTTATATCCGTTTTCATCCTCTGTATTGATTGCAAAATCTTCTCTGTTCATCCGTGATATTCTTGATTTACCTATTAGTTCTGCTTTGATCTCGTCTGGAATATCTTCAATCTTGTCTAATAAGCTTGAATCAATGAACACAGGCTTCTTTTCTTTCCGTTCATACAAGTTCGGAAACTTCTTTCTAAACCGTGCTGCTGTTCCACAAATATATTCATATCCGTTCATTCTGTTCTCCTTTCTGTGTAATATCTTACTTTTCCATATTTTTCATCTTCCATCCATTCACCATTTGCAAATATATCTCTTAAACATTTATTGGCTTCGTATTCTGTATCAAAAGAAAAACAATCTTCTTCCTCTGATAAATCTGTGCTCAAATAATCAGGAAGACCATAATACTTCCGTACAATGACATAATATTCTTTACTCATTTCGCTCACATCCTCCCAATAAATAAGACAGACACATTTGTTTGCGTCTGCCTTAATTTATTCTCTATATTATTACTCTTCCTTTGGTGTAATAAGCTTTGTAATCTTCTCTCTGAAAAATTCACAATATCCATTGATACTTCCGTCATTGTAAACCCAGAACCAATCCTCATCATAATTCCAGAAAATCATTACTTCGTGACCTGCTGTAACACTATCAAATACGTGCTTGTTTCTCGTTCCATCTTTTGATGTAAAGCAATCATTTACCATATCATCACTTGCTCCGTTTTTCTTTAAAACAAGGTATAAATATCTTTTAAGGTTTTCCAAATCCCTTTCTGTTTGAATATCAAAAATTTCTACTTTCTCATCACAACTACAATCATCATTTATGTCGCAATGTGATATATAATTTTCGTTACCCATTCTCTTTAATTGTCTACTTAGTGCAAACAGCGCTGATTCCTCATACTTTTTGCACTCTTCTTTGCTTTCAAATACAGTTCCATCCTCTGCAATGTATTCAATTTTTACTAATTTCTCAATTGTTTCTGTTTTTCTTACTTCATTTACTCTCATAATATTTACCTTAACCTTTCTTAAAATTCTTTGTTAGTTACACTAAAAAGCAGACGAATTTTATTTATCCTCTTGCCTTGTTATTCTCTGTATTATTTACCCTCAATCCATTTGCATATCATTAAGTAAACAATAAAAACAATAATTGTTGCTACAATCACTTTCCAATCAAATAAATCTACTCCCATTTTATTTGCAATTCTATTAATTGCTAATCCTAAGAAAAAATGGCAAAACTTTTAACAATGTTTCAATAAAATTTTTCATTTTGTTCATCCTTTCTTCTAAGTAAATTACAATTTACTTTGCTTTTTCGTTCTGAAATACAACGTCTGATATTTCTTTTATTAATCTTTCAGCATCATTAACTCGCCTTGCTAAAACATCATCTGTACAAAAATCCCATTGCTCATCTTCATTTACCTTTTTTATTATCTGTAATGACTGAGATAATAACGTGTTAATGCTTCCTAATGCTTTTAATGTATTATCTTTATCAATAATATGTTTTGCCATATAATCACGCTCCTTTACCACTCAGGCTCTTTATCGATCAAGCCCAAGTAAAATTCATGCTTTGCTCCATCATTAAAATGTTCTCGTAGATTAGCAAGTGTTTTCGTTCCATTTTTTAATGATTCATAATCAGCAAGTACCATATCATCTGTATATTTTGCATACTCGTTCCTACCAATGCTCAATCTAAAAGTTTCACCTGTTCTAACCCAACCCCATTTCCCTGTATTTTTTGCTTTCGGATAAGCACCTATCATATACCCATATAAGTCTGGATATTTTTCTGAATTTTCGCTATGCCAATCTTCAAGCTGTATTTTCGTTCCGTCTGATAAAACAGCTTTGTCAATTATTTTCTGCATAATTTTCAACCTCCCCACTTTCTAATCTCAATACCAAATCAAGTACTTTATCTCTGTACTTAATCATCTGTACTGCTTTTCTAAGAGTTTCCTTTTCACCAAATTCATCGGGAATAATATCAATTCCATACTCTATAAGCTGCTTTTCTGCCTCATACATCAAATCTTTTGCATCCGCTTCTGGAATATAATCTTTACCTCTTGAATCTGCAATTCCAGCTTTCACATATTCTGGATAACATAAATCAATGAATCGTGGCAACTCATTGTCTAAGTCCATCATATATATTAAGTCAGGATCAAGGATACGTTTAGGCTTACCATCTCCACCCCGCTTTTCCATTCTTTTCGCAATATCTTCTGTTTCATAAAATTCATTCTCTGCAAGAACTTTTCTCTGAATTTCTTCTGCATTTGCCTTAATGGTTTCATATAATGCCTTTGCATTAAAGTAATTGCTTTTCATTTTACCAAGCAATACTTTATCATACTGAATCTGTGGTAACATATTTATCACACTCCTTCCATCAACAGCATTCTCTTATATTCTGGGTTCTTCTTATGATTAGCAAAAAATGGCTTATCATTATCAATAGTCACAGCTCCATATGGATCTGTTGCAAATGGATTTTTTCTCCAACCTTTAGGCATTTCAGATACAACCTCAAGACCTTTTTCTTTTGCAAATTCCATTACATGTTCAATTTTCTTTTCTGTTGCACTCTTGCCGGTAGCAGACTCAAATAGTTTGATACAAGCTTCAATGATTTTCTTTTGATTTTCCTCTGTATCTTCGAGTAACCAATCAAAGTTGATTACACTTCTCTTTCCGTCATCACTTAATTTTGTTGTTGGATTATAAATACCAAAACAAGCTCCTTCAGAATCATGTACATAAGTATGGCAACCAATATAGGTTTCCATTACTTTATCAGTCCAACCATTTTTATACCATGCATAAGGTAATGAATTTTTACCTCCTGGATTTTCACAATGTACAATCTCTATTGTCATTGTTTCCTGTTTTGCATTTTTACCTATTACTTTTATCCATGTACTTCCAAACCCATTTGGTTCTTTTATTTCGTACTGCATCATATTAATCAACCTGCCTTTCCATGTATAACAAACTTGTCATAATTCCCTTCAATGCATACCAACACTGTTCTGCGTTCATATATCCAATCAGTGAACCAGTATCTTTCTTTATGTGGAATTGATTGCCACCTTCAATACTGATTATTACAGATATTTCCGTTTTACTTACTGCATTGATAGCACTGATTTCTCTATCAATCTTTTCACACAGTTCTTTTTCGCTTTTGCTTAAATATCCTGTAACTCCGTTATCCCATTTGATATTTAACATTAGTATCATCTCCTTATCTCACATACGGAATATCTTTTCCATGCATATAATCTTCACCTCTAAAACAATCTCCACAATATTCCCAAATTCCATCATCTACCTTTTTGAATGTAGAATATGTTGTTCTGCCCTTTCCATTTTCATCAATTCTACTTGAACATGGTTCACCAATCTGTGAACAATCACTTCTCATACAAGCTGGTGGTAATAAATCCATAAAGGAATCAATCATATCCTCTGTGAAATACTCACCAACTTCATGTGCATCAAGTCCAAAGTAATGTTCTTTATCTACAATTTCTTTTCCCTTGTACATTTTCGGTTTGTTTAATGGAACACCATCATATTCAACTTCTTCAATCACTAAATCTTTATTGAACCATGCATATGCTTCATAATGCTTTTTATAAATTTCTGCTGCTTTGCGTGTTGGGAAGATTTGCGGATTACCTGCTGATAATCTATATTCTCCGTTGTAATACACAACTTCATATCCCTTAAGTCCTTTTGTCCATCCTGGAATATCAGTTTCGATCACATATCCTTTATCAACTGACCATTCAACTGCTTCATAATCATATTCGTCTACAGGTTTACCAACTGTTTTATGCTTGTAACTTGTACACTCTTCTTTGCCTTTTTCTGTAAGTACAAAATGTTTTCCCTTATCTGCTTTATACCAATTATTCCGTAATTCCATAATTCATTTCCTCTCTTTCTTGTAATAAAATAGGCAGCTAGTAGATTATTCTCCTAACTGCCTTTGCGTTTACTTGTTATTTACTTTCCATAATTTACACTCATTGGATGCCAACTCATATCCAATCCGAAATCATATTCCAGACATTCAATAATTTCATCCTCGTTGAATGCAAGAGCTTTCATTTCTCTTATAATTATCTCCTCGAAATCATCTTCGTCCTCAATTAACCCCATGAGATAATTGATAAGATATTTGAGCTTCTTACCATGCTTTCTGTAATCTGCTAACTGTTTCCGTGTATTTTCCGTTATCATTTTCCTCACTACTTTCCTAAGAAATATCTGTTTACTCTGCTATTACATTCATCGAGATAATAAAATCCACATCTTCCTGCTCATTATCTTTTAGGAACAATTAAATTTCCTGTCAATGTAACTTCGATTCCATTTTCACACTTTCTAAGACTTCCTTTTTCAACCTCAAAATCATTATATTTAAGAGAAATACTATCTCTCCCATTATATTCAGCTACAATTTTTCCATCCAACCATACATAAACGTTTTCATTTTCGCTTATATATGATAATAACAACCAATCGCATTTCCAACTCTGTCATTATCAATTCCAAGCGATGTAATAATTTCATTGAATGTGCCTTCGCTATAATCTTCTCTGTAGATTTCAAGGTATTTCTGACCTTTGGTTACATAGTTCTCTTCTGTTCTACTTCTAAAACAATCTAAAGCATTTTGCAAGCAATCAGCTTTTCGCTTTGCGTCATTCCAATAAGTAAAATATGTTCCACTTGACCACTGCTGATCTTCAGGCTGCGTTGGATCATAGCCACTTGCAACCGCATACTGTGTATCACTTTCGCTTTGCAGTAAAGCATAATTATCTTTCCGTAATAACTCTGTCCATTTCATGTTCTTACACCTCCTATTCAATCACTTCTACTTCTTCGCTTGATCCAATAAGCATTAAATCTTTCATTGGACAATTTTTATTCAAACAATCTGCTTCAAATATGAATCCATCGTTCGATGTACAGATCCATTCTTCTTTCATATGCTTGAATTTTGTTCCTACTTTAATTTCTCTTGTCTGCACAGTTTTATACCTCCTGTAACTTATTCTCTTTTATTAATCGTTCACGAACCATTCTGTTCAAGTCTTTATTGACTGCTATGATTTTATGAGAAGTTCGATTCATATAAATGAAATGACTTCCCTTGCACCGTGTAAATCTGTATCCATTCTGTAACAGAATCGGTTCAAATTCTCTTAGTTGTTTTGTCTTTCTATATGCCATAATTCATCTGTCCTTTCCTTGTTATAATGTGTTTGCCCGTATAGCCTGATAGTATAGCTTCATTTCGCTTTTACCGATGTTTCATTTTCATCACTCGCTTTCTAATATATTATTCGCTTCTTAAAATAATTTTTTTCATTAAAATAGCGACCACAATTATTTTGCAGTCGCTTTAATTTCATTTGCCTTTACCATTGCATTGTTCATGTCAACGCAGATCCCATGACAAGTTCTACGTTCTCCACATCGTTTGCACAATGCATTGAATAATTTGCTTTTAATTTCTCTTTCCATTTAGATCTCTTCTCTTTCTAAAAGTGTTTCGTAATATTCGCTTTCGCTTTCAAAAAGCTGGTATTTTCCATTGATCCAACCCATGTATCCATCCGGTACTTCATATCCTTTCATCTAATGATCGCCTCCTGACTAAGTAATGGAATCAACCCAATTCCAATCAAAAATAATGCAATCGTAATTTCTCTTACAAGAAAAAGAGAAACTATCGCAACTCCAATAGTGATCAATCCAATAATCTTCTGTTTCCGTAACACTTTACGCATTTGCTTTCGCCTCTCTTTCTGTTCTCCTTGCTAAATTATTTTCGCTATCTGGGCAAATTCCCATAGCTAATAATGCATCTTTCGCTGTGCATCCTGTAATAATCGCATAGAATAATGCGTCCCATGATGCTTGATTATCTCGTAATGTTCTTGCCATGATTTTCACTCTCCATTCTATAATAATCCACATGCAGCTAATAATTTTTTTGCAAATGGATGTTTGTTTGCTTCGAGTTTGCGTTTTAAATCACGGTTATATCGATCTTCGTAATAATCACGTTCTGACTGTGCGATTTCTGCTTCTGGACGATTATCAATAACATCATAACCATCCTTAATGATAATTATCATTTGTATTTCCTCCTTGTATCTGTACTAAAAAGCGATGCTAACGTCTGTGCTAACATCGCTCTACTCATGTTGTGGGTTTTGATTCCGTGTGGTTTCCGTGTTTCTGTTCGGACTGAATAGATCCGTGATGGTTTGCTTGCCTTTGTTACTTCATAATCACAATAGGTTACGTGAATTTGTTTTGCTTTCTCTGACATTGTTTTTACTTCCTTTCTTATTATTTACCACTCTGCACCGCTGTATCTGACCTGTAAAATAATATCATCAGTTACCTTTCTATACTGCTGTTCTAAGTCGCAGATTTTATCTATATCTGCCTTGGTGTAAATTCCTGCATTGAGCATATAACTACGCATTTCTTCTATTGTTGACATAGTTGTTTCCTCCCTTACATTTGTTTTAGTTTCTCTTAAAGTTCAGCTATTTCTTATTCGCTTTTACTTCCGCTAATTGCTTTTGTAGAGCATCAATTTTCGCTTGGATTTCTCTTTCCTTTTGATCTGATTCATTTGCCCATTCCATTATATCCCCGGGTTGAACCTTTAGAAATGCACAAACTTTATCTATCATTTCCGTATTCATAGTTTTATTTTGCGAAAATTTTGTTAGTGTGTTTACAGAAATACCTGCTTTGCATAAGTCTTTCCATTGCATATTACGTTCTTTTAAAATATTCGCTAATTTACAATAAACTATCAATTTATTTCACCTCCATTTTTATACACCTCCATTCTATCACAAAATCTTGTGATTAGTAATAAACTCTTCTAAAATCATGTAATGGATTTTTTGTACACTCATAATCCGTTATTTGACCACAGAATTTTCCTAAACGCACTCCACCAGATCCGCATTTCCGTTTACGATCATGTGACATCATTTGTTTATAATTCAAGCGTTTTGAATCATCTTTGAATTGCTGCGTATAGTCATACATCGCCTTTGTATATTCATTACGCATTTCAGTTTTGAGAAATTTCTTTCTACCTGGAATATGAATAAGCACAGTAATTTTGCCTTTTCTCATTCTAAAATCAGAGCAGAAAATCTCTACTCCGTTTTCGCTACGTAAAACGATTGTATTGATCGGAAATTGTTTTCCATGGTAAAGTTCATTTCCAAGTGTTCGTCTAATTTGCATTTTCATTTGCGTTCACTCTCCTTTTATTAAAATGCACACTATTAAAAGGCAGAACCGAAATTCTGCCTTTCGTACTATACATTTTACGTTGCTTTTATGCGAAGTAATGCTTAATTACAATATTGCTGATAGTGCTTGCAAGTCCTGAATAGTCATAAGTCACTTCACCTGTCTTGCGATTCTTTTTCGCTTTGACAAGTGTGTTAATCTGACGCTTTTTGAATGAGACAGTTCCTTTCTCATCGTCTACATCAAACTTGTTGCTGAAGCCCTTGATATAGCAATCGTTCAAAAGCTTCTTGTCCTCTGCGGTGAGTTTAACCCTTGTTTTGCTTGTGTACGGAGTTTCAAAAGGCAGAGAAAAAGTTTTCTTGATGATTGTTTCGAGTTCTGCGCTTGCCTTTTTATAGGCTTCTTTTACCTCTTTAGACATTACAAGGTTTCCGTCATCACCTGCTTTGGAGTTAATATGAATTGTCTGTAAAGCTTCATAAAGTTCAGGTGATTCAAAAGCAGGAATAATTGCATACTTTACAAGCTTAGAGTTATCCCATGAGCCAAGTACACGAAGTACAGTTCTTACAACATCAGCAGAGTTGCCAAAGTGATCAGCATTTTTCTGTGACATAGCAGAAATAACTTTATTGTATACTTCTAATGTGTCCGTTTGTGTCTCTACAAACTTAGCCCGTGATTCATTTGCAGAGTCTAATTGTACCTGGAAAGCTTGTACTTCTTCGGGTGAATAATTGCCGTTCTCGTTAGCAATCTTCTTCTCAAGTTTAGCGACGGAATCATCAAGCAACTGAATATTCATGTTACAAGACTCGTGCTGTACTGCTGTCATAAGTTCAGACTTAGACTCTTCTGTGATGTTCTTTGCATAGAAATTGATCTGTAAGTTTTTCATAGTATCTCCTATTCTCCTATTTAACGCATAGGTGCTATATGATTTTATTGTATTTATTGTCATAGTGTTATGCACACTATAAAAGAGCAGACTGGTAGTGCTGATCTGCTCCTCTAACTATGTATAACTCTGATATACAGAACACAGAGGTACAACGGTCATGTGGATTGGAATTACCCAACACCAAGAATAGCAGGTGTTACCCTGCTACCTGCCACTTTATACTTGTGTCTGTCTCTTATGTATTTATTGACTTAGTAAGTATGATTATGAACCTAAGTCAATCACGCTTTTTGTTGTAGCGCGGTTTTTTAAGTTCGTGCCGTTTCTAATCAGCTTTAACGTCACTCCTAGAAAATAACTAGGCTTTTTTGACCGTATACACTTGTGAGTGTTCTCTCACGTATTTATAGCTAAAAATAAATGCTATAATTTGTTGTCCAAGGTAATAAACCGGGACAGCTACACTATTTTTTCGAGACTTTGTGTCTATTGTCTGCTATATGTTCCTGTTTTTGGCAGTGCTTTGTATAGAGGAAACATTGGATATTAAAACCTCTAGCAACCCTACACACTTTTAGTCTTTTGCTTGTCACTCTAGGAATGGCAAACAGTACCTATACATGAATAGAACTGTTTATATTTTTGTTGTGGAATTAAAGCGGATATGCTAGAATTGTTTTGGGAACTTTCCTAGCTTGCAACCTGCTAGTTAGAATTGCCGTTCTGCTAGTGGGTGTTTGCCTTAATTCATGTTGAATTGTTAAATATGTATCAGTTTATCAACCTTCTTTCTTATTTGTGTTTGAATTGTATCACATGTTTGTGTGATTGTCAACAAAAACTTTTGATTGCAACTATGTGAGTTTGCAGAGCCTTAGCACTTTGTTGTTTTCTTTGTTTTGTTGAGATTATCTTATCACAAGAACTTGTGATTGTCAAGAACTTTTTCTAATTTGTTGTTTTTTGTGGTTCGTTCTTGACTTGTCAATACTTTATCACATAGTTTTTGTGATTG
>ULWT01072457.1_pt1 | contig 11912 bp, 12 predicted proteins | sample 1960611 | NCBI WGS metagenome assembly ULWT01 (sample SAMEA4835819, study PRJEB28245) | human gut metagenome | biome: gut microbiome; material: fecal sample | place: Denmark | collected 2008
TTTAGTTTTGGTGCTTTTCTTGAAAGCTAAGTAAAAGGTTTTACTTAAATAGTATACTATATTTTTTATGAATTATCAAGTTTTTTTGGAAAATTTTACTACTTTCTAATATTTTATTTTAATATTAAAGAATTTCTTTATCTTTCAAAAATGAATAAATAATATCCACAGTTCTATCAATTTCTTTTTCTAATTCTTCAATTGTAAATATCTGCATTTCTTGACTTTGATTAATTGCATCAGTTTTGCTTTTATTTATATAGTCTACAACTTTTTTAACATCTTCATCATTTATATTAATAGTTTCTATAATATTAGCTTTTTGAGCCACTTCTGAACCAAATTCTGGAAGTTTCATATAATGATTTTTATAAATATATGAACTATAAATTCTAAAATCACTTTGTTTATTTATTCCTAAATCATTTTTATCTCCCTTTATTAATTTCCCATTTTTATTAATAAAACCAATTAATTTGCCATTTTCCTTTACACATTTTTCATTATAAAAGATATCATTCCATAATGAATCTGTCATTAAATGTGTTAAATATCCCATTATAATTGGATTATCCATTCTTTCAGAATACTTTTCGTAAAAGATTTCATACCCTTTTTTATTATTGGGATTATAATTTTCTCCACTTAAGTCATAGTGATTTTTCTTGTGTGGTTGTATATTGGATATTCCTTTTACTAAATACCCATCTTGTACATCTGGTAGTATGTTTCCAAACAGAAATAAATTTTCATCAATTTTTACTTTTTCTAATATCTTATTTGCTATTAATAAATGTTCACCCCAATTAGGCATTTTGATAGTCCTCCAATTCTTTTATTTTATTAGAATTATATCATAATTTAAAAAATAGTAAAGATATTTTATATTTTATAAAAAAATGAGACAGATTACTTCTGTCCCACTTTTACTATTTTTCCATCTTTCACAGTAAATTTTGTTAATTTACCTTTATCTAATTTTCCATCTAGAATTTCTTCGGCCATACTATCTTCAACTAAATTTTGAATTGTTCTTCTTAATGGTCTTGCTCCAAAGTTTTTGTCAATTCCTTTTTCAGCTATTAATTTCTTTACTTCTGGTCCAAATTCAACATCATATTTTTGTTCTTTTAATCTATTTTCCACTTCTTTTAACATGATATCTATTATTTTTTCTATTTCTGTATCTCCTAGTTTGTGAAATACAATTATTTCATCAATACGATTTATAAATTCTGGTCTTAATTCTTTTTTCAATTCTGCCATAACTTCTTTTTTAGTTTCTTCGTATTCTTTTTGCATTGTTTTTTCATCACTATTATCTTTATTTTCAGCTAAACCATTACTTGAAAATCCTAAATGCTTTTTATCTGTTATTAGTCTTGCTCCTAAGTTTGATGTCATTATTATTACTGTATTTTTGAAATTTACTGTTCTACCTTGACTGTCTGTTAATCTTCCATCTTCTAGTATTTGTAATAACATGTTCATAACATCTGGATGTGCTTTTTCAATTTCATCAAATAATATTACAGAATAAGGTTTTCTTCTTATTTTTTCTGTTAATTGACCTCCATCATCAAATCCAACATATCCTGGAGGAGCTCCTATTAATTTAGCTACTGAATGTGGTTCCATATATTCTGACATATCAATTCTTATCATTGCATTTTCATCGCCAAATAATACTTCTGCTAATGCTTTTGATAACTCTGTTTTTCCAACTCCTGTTGGTCCTAAAAATAGGAATGAACCTATTGGTCTCTTTGGATCTTTTAATCCAACTCTACCTCTTCTTATTGCTTTTGAAACCGCTTCTACTGCTTCATTTTGACCAATAACTCTTTTATGCAATTCTACTTCTAGATTTTTTAGTTTTTCATTTTCATCTTCTGTTATTTTTTTAGCTGGAATTCCTGTCCAACTACTAATTACTTCTGCTATGTTTTCCTCAGTTATTGTTACTATATCTTTTGTTTTCTTATTGTTCCATTTTGTTTGTTCTTTTTCAAATTGCTCTTTTAAGCTTTTTTCTTTATCTCTTAATTCAGCTGCCTTCTCGAATTTTTGATTTATTACTGCATCTTCTTTTTCATTTTTCATTTTTTCTATTTTTTCTTGTAATTCTTTTAGACTTTCTGGCTCTACATAGCTTCTTAATCTTGCTTTTGATGATGCTTCATCTATTAAGTCTATAGCTTTATCTGGTAAAAATCTGTCATTTACGTATCTTACAGATAATTTTACAGCAGCTTCGATTGCTTCATCTGTTATTTTAACATTATGATGAGCTTCATATTTATCTCTAATTCCTTTTAAGATTTGAACTGTATCTTTTTCAGATGGTTCATTTACTGTTACTGGACTAAATCTTCTTTCTAAGGCTGCATCTTTTTCAATAAATTTTCTATATTCATTTAAAGTTGTTGCACCTACTAATTGAATTTCTCCTCTTGCAAGTAATGGTTTTAAAATATTTGCAGCATCAATAGCACCTTCTGCAGCACCAGCTCCAACTATTGTATGAATTTCATCTATAAAAAGAATTATATCTCCTGCTTTTTTTACTTCATTCAATGCTTTTTTGATTCTCTCTTCAAAGTCTCCTCTATATTTAGCTCCTGCTACCATACCTGAAATATCAAGTGTTACAACTCTTTTATTTTTTAATATTTCTGGAACATCTCCTGATACAATTTTTTGAGCTAATCCTTCAACTGCAGCTGTTTTACCAACACCTGGTTCACCTATTAAACATGGATTATTTTTTGTTCTTCTTGATAGTATTTCTATAACTCTTTCTATTTCTTGTTTTCTTCCTATAATTGGGTCTAATTTTCCTTCTTCTGCTTTTTTAGTTAAATCTTCTCCAAATTGATTTAATGTTGGTGTTGAGTTGTAACTTCCTCTTATTCTTCTATTTTGTCTTCCATTATTGGAGTTTGAATAATCTTCATTGTCTGAATTGTAATCTTCTCCTTCATTTATTACTTTTACTATTTCATTATATAATTTTGGAATATTAACATTTAAGTCTAATAAGATTTTTGTAGCAACACAATCTCCTTCTCTTAAAATTCCTATTAATAAATGTTCTGTTCCTATATAATTATAGCCTAATTTTCTAGCTTCTATAAATGCTACTTCTACTACTCTTTTTGTTCTTGGTGTGAAATCAACAATATTTTCTATTGGTTCATCTCTTCCAATTAATTCTTCAATTTTATTCAAAATATCTTCAGCTGTGACATTTTGATTTTCTAATACTTTTGATGCAACTCCATTTTCTTCTTTGGCTAATCCATATAAGATATGTTCTGTTCCTATATAGCTATGGCCTAAATCTAAGGCTATATCATTTGCTAATTCTATAGCTTTGTTTGCTCTATTTGTAAATTTGTATGTCATTTTATCACCTTCCTTTTTTTATTTTTCTTTTATTATATTTTTGATTACCTCTGCTCTTTTTATATCTCTTTCAAATGCTTCATACTGCTCTCCTAGATATTTTTGCATATTTGCCGGTTTACTATATAAATACATTTTTTGAATTTTACTATCTGTAAGTTCTGGTAAGATTCCTAAATCTGTTCCAATTTTTACATTTGATAGTAATTTTTCTGTTTCTTCTAATGTGATTTTTCTGCAATTAGTTAACAATCCATAACTTCTATAAATTGTATCTTCTAAACTTATTTTATCTTTGTCCAAGAATTTTCTAGCATTTCTTTCTTGTTCAATTAATTTTTCAGTAACTACTTTGATATTTTGTATAATATCTTCTTCAGTAATTCCTAGAGTTCTTTTATTTGAAATTTCAAATGCATTATTTAATTCTAATATATTTATTCCAAAATTACTTAAGTTATAAAATACTTTATCTATATTTCTTGTTTTTTCAAGTGCTGGTAAACTAACCATTACAGATGCTTTTAAGCCTGTACCACAATTTGTTGGCATACTTGTTAAATATCCATATTTTTTACTTGTTGCATAGCCTAAAACTTCTTCTATTTTTTTATCTAGTTCTATTGCAAAGTTTAGTGTGTTTTCTAATTCAAATCCAGAACTAAATACTTGAACTTTTAAATGGTCATCATCATTTATAATGATACAAATATTTTCTTCATCATTTATTAAAATTGCTCCTGTTTTATTTTTTAGTGCATAATCTTTACTTATTAAGTTCTTTTCTACTAAACTCATTTTTGTAATGTCATCCATATCTTTTAATTCTAGATATTTTAATCCATAACCTATTACATATGTATTTTCTTTTATTTTATTTTTTAATTCTTCTATATCTTTTTGATTTTTTAGATTAAATTTAAATCCTTGTAAATTTCTTGCAAATCTAATTCTTGTACTTGTAACAACATCTGAATCTTTTCCACTTTGTAAATACCAATTCATATTATTACTTCCTTTCCATATGATTTTTCTCTTAACTTATTTTGATAATTTCTTTATTTCATCTCTAATTTTTGCAGCATCTTCATATCTTTCTTCTTTAATTGCTTTTTTCAAATCTTCTTGCAATTTATCTACAGGATTTGTTTTTTCTTCTTTCTTTTCTTTTTTACTTTCTTTATCTTGAAATTTTAGATTATTATTTGAAATTTTTCCTAGTCTTCCTACATGTCTATTTGCACCTTGTAGTTTTTTTAATATTGGATCCATTCTATCTTCAAAAACATCATAACAATTTGGACATCCATATCTTCCTGTATCTATTATATCTTCAAAGGTTGAACCGCAACTATCACATTTTAGTTGTTTTACTTCATTTAATAATGGCATAAAATCTGGTGTATTAAAGTCTTCTAAGAAACTTCCAAAGAAATTAGAAAAATCTAATGCTGGAATTTTAAAATCCATATCTTGTGCAATTCCTAATTTTCTGCTACATTCTTCGCATAAATGCATCTCCTTTTTTACTCCATTAATATTTTCTGAATATCTAACATTTGCTTCTCTTTTTCCACAATTTTCACATAACATATTAATCACTCCTTTAATTTTATTCTATATTTAATAACATATTTTTAAATATTCTTGCTCTTACTTCATCTTTTATTTCTGAATTTAACCTAAGTACATTATCACTTGTTGCAACTTTTAATAGCTTTGCTTCTTGCTGTGTTATTATATTGTAAGTTAAAAAATCACTTAATAAAATGTCTATGTCATTTACTGTTATTGTTTTTCCTATGTTATTTATTATATGCATTATATAATCTGATTTTGTATTATTTATTTTTTTGATTTTGATGTTTCCACCACCGCCTCTTTTGCTTTCTACATAATAGCCTTGTGATGGCTTAAATCTTGTTGATATTACATAGTTTATTTGTGATGGTACACAGTTAAAGTGTTGTGCTAATTCATTTCTTTGTATTTCTACATAATCTGATTCATCCTCCTCAAATAAATCTTTTATAAAATCTTCTATTACATCTGACATTCTCATTTTATCAGTCCCCCCATTAATTATTTGTTTGCTTAAATATTTATAATATGTTTTACTGTCTTTGACTTTCTTTGACCTATAATATTATTATAAACATTTTTAGTGTTTTTTCAAGTTTTGTTTTTGACTTTTTCTGACCTTATTTGATAATAATTTTCGTATTGTCTTATTTTTTCTTTTAATTTCTCTCTTTATCTTTATTTTTTGTTATATTTTCTAATTTTTCAACTTTTTCTTTTTGCTTTGGTAAAGATACCCATGCAAAATATGATGATACGAATTCTCCATATTTTGTTGTGTCCTCTCCTATCTCCAGTTCCATGTTTTCTAGGTCTTTATTTTTATTTTTTTTATTCATAAATAACACATACCTTTCTATGTTTGTGATGCAAACATATTGTAAGTATGTGCTATTTTTTTGGTTTTATACATATATTTTAATGTGGTGATTATATGTTTTCTAAATCTCATTTTTATATAATAAAACTAAAACGAAATATCCTGACTTTAATTTTCTTAGCTTTTGCTGGTAGTTTGCTCCTATTTTCCTCTAGCAACTTACCTGCAATAAAAAAAGGACTCTCTTTATGGGCAAACTCGGTAGTACCTTCTTTATTCCCTTTTTTTGTTGCAACAGATTTATTGATGCATACAAATTTTGTTAATATATTAGGAAGATTTTTAAATAAATTAATGAAACCATTATTTAACATTAGAGGTGAAGGTGCTTTTGGATTTATAATGGGGTTAATAAGTGGCTACCCTGTTGGTGCTAAAATAGCTTGTGATTTTAGAGAAAATAATATTTGTTCTAAAGAGGAATGTGAAAGATTACTTAGTTTTACTAATAATTCAGGACCATTATTTATTGTTGGAACTGTTGGTATTAGTATGTTTGGTAATTCTACAATTGGTTTATTATTACTTGTAACACATATCTTAGCCTGTATTACGGTTGGAATTATTTTTAGATTTTGGAAATTTAATACTTCTACTTTTAATACTGATATAAATAAAAAATCTAGTTTTAATAAAAATAAAAATGTTACATTTTCTAATTTAGGCGAAGTTTTAGGCAAAAGTATTACAAATAGTATTTCTACAGTTTTAATGATTGGTGGTTTCGTAGTTATTTTTTCTAGTATAATTTCAATTTTAAAATCAAGTGGAATTTTAAATAGTTTAGTTTATATTTTTACTCCTTTATTTGATTTTATGCATATTGACTCTTCATTTATTTATGGAATTCTTACTGGTTTGCTTGAAATTACTAATGGTATAAGTATAATCTCTAATATTCATATTAAAGCTATTTCTATTAATATTATTTTAACTGCATTTTTACTTGGTTTTGGTGGTTTATCTGTATTACTACAAGTTTTGAGTATAACTTCAAAAACGGACCTTTCTATAAAGCCTTATTTTTATGGGAAATTATTACATGGTTTTTTAGCTGCATTTTATACTTTTATTTTTATGAATTTTTTTCCTTTTTTTAATTTTAATTTGTAAAAGCTTTATGAATATTAAAATTTATTTTGAATAAAATCTATTAATAATTTAACTTATTTATATTATTAATATTATATGATTGGAGATGATTCTTGTGGAAAAAGATTTTAATAATATGCCTCCTTTTATGGATTATGCTATGTTTCAACAGCAAATGCGGAATGAACAATTCTGCTGATATGAATGATTTATATAGAGACCCTATGTTTAATCCTATGGCTCAATATGAACAGGCTTATTGTTATTATAGATATTTATGTATGCAAATGGATTATAAAATAAAATGTAAAGAATATGAAAAAATGTGCAATTCTAGTTCTAATAATAATGAAAGAAGTCAAAGAAGAGTTGAATAATAATTCTTCTTTTGACTTCTTTGTTATTTTATATTTTCTTTTATTATATTAGCTTATCATATCTTATCTTATATTTCTATTGATTATCTATCATTAGTTGATTTTCAATATTTAAAAGTCTATTATATTTGGCTACTCTATCAGTTCTACATGGAGCTCCTGTTTTTATTTGTCCAGCATTTATTGCTACTGCTAAATCTGCAATAGTTGTATCTTCAGTTTCTCCAGATCTATGTGAAATTATTGTTTTATAACCATTTTCTTTTGCCTTTTGTATCGTTTCTAATGTTTCTGTAAGTGTTCCTATTTGATTTGGTTTAATTAAGATTGCATTTGCTACATGTTCCTTTATTCCTCTTTGTAATCTTTTTATATTTGTTACAAATAAATCATCACCAACAAGTTGTACTTTATTACCTAATTTTTGTGTTAATTCTTCCCAGGCTTCCCAATCTTCTTCTGCTAATCCATCTTCTATTGAAATTATTGGATATTTTTGTGTTAATTCTACAATATATTCTATCATCTCTGCTTTTGTTTTGAATATATCTGTTTTCCAAAAATAATAACCATCTTTTCCAATTTTTTGAGCTTCATCATACATTTCTGTACTTGCAACATCCAAGGCTAAACATATGTCTTTTCCCGGTTCATATCCCGCTTTTTGTATTGCTTCCATAATTGAATCCAAGGCTTCTTCTTCATTTTTTAAGTCTGGTGCAAATCCACCTTCATCTCCAACTCCAACTGAATGGCCTTTTTCTTTTAAAACTTTTTTTAATGTATGATATACTTCTACTCCTCTTTTTAGTCTTTCAGAAAATGTAATATTTCCAACTGGCATTATCATAAATTCTTGTATATTTATATTATTATCTGAATGTTTTCCTCCATTTAGAATGTTCATCATTGGAACTGGTAATTTATTTGCATTTACCCCCCCTATATAATTGTATAACTCCATTCCTAATGAATTGGCAGATGCTTTTGCAACCGCAAGAGAAACTCCTAATATTGCATTTGCACCCAAGTTTGATTTATTTAATGTGTCATCTAATTCTATTAATGTTCTATCTATATTTCTTTGGTCATATACATTCATACCTATTAGTTTTTTTGTGATTTTTTTATTTACATTTTCTACTGCTTTGCTTACACCTTTTCCCATAAATCTATTTTTGTCATTGTCTCTAAGTTCTACTGCTTCAAAACTTCCTGTTGATGCTCCTGACGGAACTAATGCAACACCTGAAAATCCACCATCTGTTACAACTTCAACTTGAACTGTTGGATTTCCTCTTGAATCTAATACTTCTAATGCCTCTATGTTGTTTATTTCTAAGAAATCTTTCATATAAAATACCACCTTTCGTTTTGGTAATATTTTACTCTACTTTTTACAGTTTTATACATTATTTATAATTGTAATTTTCTAACAAGCCTTTTTATTTCTTAATTGTGTTGCATATTGAATTGTTGCCTCATTTATTTCTCCAGATGAAATTCTTGCAATTTCTTTTATTGTTTCTTCTTCGTTTAATAATTTTATATTTGTATTTGTTCTATCATTTAAAACTCTTTTACTTATAAAATAATTATAATCTGCAGATGCTGCAATGCTTGGTAAATGTGAAATACATAATACTTGATGATTTTTTGATATGCTATTTAACTTTTCGGCAACGGCATTTGCTGCTTTTCCACTTATTCCTGTATCTATTTCATCAAAAATTAATACTGGCATTTTATCTGTATCTGCTAATACTTTTTTAATCGCTAACATAATTCTAGACATTTCTCCACCAGATGCTATTTTTGATAATTGTTTTTCATCTTCTCCTAAGTTAGTTGTTATATAAAATTCTACTTCATCTTTTCCATTCTCGAAAAATTCTTCTTCTTTATAATCCACATGTATATTTATTTTTGCATTTTTCATTTCTAAGTCTTCTAATATTTTGTTTATATTTATTCCTAAAACTTTTGCATATTCTTCTCTTAATTTGTGAATGTTTATTGCTAATTTTGTCATTTGCTCTTTTATTTGTTTCAATTCTTTTTTTAATTTTTGGTTATATTCATCTAAGTTTTCTATGTGTTGTATTTCTTTTTCTATTTCTTCTTTATAATTTAATATTTCTAAAATATTATTACCATATTTTCTTTTTAAAGAATATATTAAATCTAATCTCTCTTCTACTTCATTTCTTTCTTGTTCATCAAAATAAATATCTTCTTTTTCATTTGAGATATCTCTTGATAATTCTTGAAGATCATAATATATATTTTTTAGATTGCTTGTAATTGCTTCATATTTTGTATCTATTCCCTCTATTTTTTCCATAGCTCTTATAGCTAAGTTTATACTATCTATACTACTCTCTCCAATTGCTTCATCTGCTTCGTTTAAACTATTTGATATTTTTTCTGAGTTTAGCATAATTTTTCTTTTTTCTTCAAGTTCTTCTTCTTCTTTTTCTTTTAGGTCTGCTTCTTCTATTTCGTTAAATTGATATTTTAATAAATCTAATTTTCTCTCTCTTTCTTTTTCATCTCCATAGTTTGCTTTTAATTCTTGTTTTATTTCTGTATATCTTGTGTATTTTTCTTTATATTCTTGTTTATATTTTAATAATTCCTCTCCAATGAATCCATCTAAATATTTTAAATGAAATTTGTTGTCTAATAAGCTTTGATTGTCATTTTGACCATGAATTTCTATAAATTTGCTCATAAAATTTTTAAGTTCATTTACAGTTACCATTCTTCCATTTATTTTACACATATTTCTTCCATTTGAATTAATTTCTCTTGAGACAATTATATTTCCATCTATTGAATTTTCATTTTCTGGTTCATACATACAAATTTCTACAAATGAATTTGTTTCACCTTTTCTTATCATTTCTTTAGAAAATCTTCCTCCTGATATTATTCCTAAAGAATCTATTATTAACGTTTTTCCTGCTCCAGTTTCTCCTGTTAATACATTTAATCCGTTATTTAAATCTATACTTAAATCATCTATTATTCCTATATTCTTTATGTGTAATGTTGTTATCATAATCAGACCTCCTAAAAAATAAATAAAATCTTTGTTCGGTCTGATTATATATTTTTTATTTTGTTTTGTCAATAGTTTTTACGAACATTTTTTCTTTCCAATCTATAATAAAAAACTCATAAAGAATATTGTTTATATTTTTTATAAGTCTTTTTTACTATATATTTTCTAGATATTTAAAAAATCTTTCTCTCTTTTTTATTAAATTACTTGAATCTACAAATTCTATATTTCCCTTTTCTATTTTATCATTAATTAAATTATTCTTTATTAGAATATCTTTTAAATGCTTTGATAAACTAGCTGCACCATTAAAGAATTCTACATCTCCTAACACTTCTTTTATTTCTTTTTCTATTAAAGGATAATGTGTACAACCTAAAACTACATTTTTAACATCACCCTTATATTTTGAGAGATTTTCTTTTAAATATTCTTTTATTTTTTTCTCATTTCCTTCTTCTATTATATCTGCCAAGCCAACACATTCTAATAACTCAGTATTATGATTATTATATTTATTGTATAATTTATGAAATTTTTCGCTTTCTATTGTTCCTTTTGTAGCCATTACCAATGTTTTTTTATCATATGCAAAGTCATAAACCATTTTATATGCAGGTTCTATTGCTATTATTGGTATATTTGTGTATTTTTCTCTTAATTTGTTAGCTGCTTTAGCACTTGCTGTATTACATGCAATTACTATTGCTTTACAATTTTCTTCTATTAATTTTTCTACTATTTTATTACAAATCTCTAATATTTCTTCATCATTTTTATCTCCATATGGATTGTTTTTGGAATCACTAAAATAATATATGTCTTCATTTGGTAAAACTTTTATTATTTCTCTTAATACAGTTACTCCTCCAATTCCTGAGTCAAAAATTCCTATTTTGTTATTGTTCAATTTTATCACCTTTATTGTTTGTTTTCTTGTTTTATTATATATTTTTTTTTATAAAAAAACAATGTTTTATATATAATTTTATTGGTTTTTCGTAATTCTTTTATTGCATTTTTTTATTTTTGTAATATTATATTATTGTATCGTTTTTATAATAATTTGTTTTAGCTTGGAGGTAGTTATGCGCGATATGAATTTTGTGAATGAAGTAGTTAATTACTTCAATACACATGATACAACTGTACGGGAAACTGCTAAAGTTTTTTTTATCTCTAAAAGTACTGTTTATGAGTATATTGCAAAGGTTAGTCCTAATCCAATTTCACGAATGAGACTTGATAAGAATAAAGCTGAACGTCATATTCGTGGTGGTCAAGCTACTAAGAACAAATATCTAAAGATGCAATCTTAATGACTTTATGGCTTTTTTTAAGCTATCTGAACCGATAACTACTTATTATCGGTTCTTTTTATTTGTATATTGCTATTAATTTTATATAATTTTATTGTTTTTAATCATAAAAAAAAGATTTGTAAATTAAACTTACAAATCTTTTTATTGGCTCCTCTTGTTGGACTCGAACCAACGACCTATCGGTT
>ULWT01000242.1_pt1 | contig 11910 bp, 7 predicted proteins | sample 1960611 | NCBI WGS metagenome assembly ULWT01 (sample SAMEA4835819, study PRJEB28245) | human gut metagenome | biome: gut microbiome; material: fecal sample | place: Denmark | collected 2008
GAGGAGCTGGAAAAAAACATACAGGCGGAGCTTCAATATCAAACGGTCAAATGCAGCTTTGACTATTCCGAGGTTGTTGCGCGGCTTGTCGGCGGAGACGGTGAACCCGAACTGCTGCTTCTGGATCTTTGGTGTGAAACTGCACCGCAGCTTGAACCGATATTGCGCCGTTCCCGCGTCGAAAGGCACGGAGGCGAATATGTATTCTTTGTTCCGGAACGGTACACGCGCGCAGTGTCTCAGGCGGCGGCAGGTGATTTCCGCGCATTTGTTGCGCACAGTTACGGTTGGAATACGCCGCTGCGCATTGTTGCCGATGCAAATGCGGATGACGGAATCGATCTTGCCGAACCGGTCGTAAAGCGCGATTGGGGCAGTGCGGCAGCTTTGAAAAAAACCGTCAAAACGCAGCGCAAGAACATTAAAAAGCTTTCTCCCGGCGATATTGTTTACGGAAAAGAAATTCTCAAACCCGAAGTTCAGCGCATGGCGGATTTGGACGATAAATCCGGGCGCGTCACTGTAAAAGGAACAATACTGAGCATTGAAACATTTGTTTCACCAAAGCGCGGAACGGTTATAATCACGGTTTTTATAACCGACCTCACAAACTCCGTTGCGGTAAAGCTATTTCCCGATGAAGCAGCAAAGGCGCGAACTTCACAGCTGCTTGAAAAAGCAAAGGAGGAGGGCGCGGCACTGATGGTGCGCGGCTGGTTCAGGTACGATAATTATGCCCGTGATTACTGTATTTTTGCGGACGATATAAACCGTTATCCCGTCGAACGCAGAACTGACGCATCGGCCGAAAAGCGTGTTGAGCTGCACCTTCACACAAGAATGTCCGCAATGGATGCAACGGCGGATCTGGACAAAGTTGTTGAGCTTGCCGCAAAATGGGGGCATACGGCAATTGCAATAACCGATCACGGCGTTGTGCACTCTTTCCCGGAGGCCAAAAAAGCCGCCAAAAAGAACAATATAAAGGTTATATTCGGCTGCGAAGGCTATCTGCTTCCCGATTGCGAACTTGTTCCGCTTGAAAGGGAGTATTGTGCCGTGGCGGTGACATATTTCGGAAGCGGCATTCACGGGCGCGTGTTCGATATCGGCGCAGTGAAGTTCGATTCGTTCGGGCACGTTATTTCAACATTCAGAACTCCGGTGAACCCCGGCGTCCCTCAGCTTCCGCGCATTGCAAAGCTGACGGGTTACACGGATGATGATATTGACGGTGCACCTCTGCTTTCCGAAGCGGTGAATATGCTTTCGGATTTTGCGGGAGGAGCGGCGCTTGTTCTGCATTGCCCGGAACAGCTTGATCTGCTGCATGAACTGACTGCCGCGGCAGGGCACGGAAAGGAACTCGAGCTCAGCAAAAGCTGCGTTTCGGGCTCAATGCTGATGCAGTATCTCCGCCGTGACTTAAAGGCGGAGGAAAGACAGCTTCCGGAGCTGAATGCGGGTGCGGCAGCGGAATGGACAGCAAAAAACACGGCCGATTTACTGAGCAAATGCCGTGAGCTGAATGTTTCGACGGTTCCGCTGATTGACTGCACGATAAAAAATCTTCACAAGCAGAAAACGAACCACATAGTGCTGCTTGCGGCAACGCAGCCCGGACTTAAGAATCTGTATAAATTGGTTTCGTATTCAAACCTTGACCATTTTTATAAGACACCGCGTATTCCGCGCAGTCTTCTCAACCTGCACCGCGAGGGTATTATAATCGGCACGGCATGTGAGGCCGGTGAGCTTTTCCGTGCAATGGTGGACGGAAGAAGCGAGGAGGAATTGCTGAAGATAGCTTCATGGTACGATTACCTTGAAATTCAGCCGATCGGAAACAATGCCTTCCTTGTGCGCGAGGGGCTTGCAAAGGATGATGAAGAGCTTCGCGATTTCAACCGCCGCATTGTTGCACTCGGCGAAAAACTGAACAAACCCGTTGTTGCAACGGGAGACGTTCATTTTATCGAACCGGAGGATTCGATTTTCCGCGCAATACTGATGTGCTCTCAGAATTTCAAAGACGCAGCGGTTCAGCCGCCTCTTTATTTCAGAACAACGGAAGACATGCTTGCGGAGTTTCAATATCTCGGCAGTGATAAGGCGTTTGAAGTTGTTGTTAAGAATACAAATTTGATTGCGGATATGTGTTCTCAGCTCCGCCCGTTTTTGGACGAAAAACAAACTTACTCGCCGGAACTTCCGGGCGCGGCGGATGAACTTAAGGGCCTTGCCCTGAACACCGCACACGAGCTTTACGGGGATCCGCTGCCGGAAATCGTCCAAAAAAGACTCGATAAGGAATTGAACTCAATCATCGGCAACGGTTACTCATCACTCTATATGGTTGCGCAGAAACTCGTTTCAAAATCCCTCAGCGACGGCTATCTTGTCGGTTCAAGGGGTTCGGTCGGTTCGTCCTTTGTTGCACACCTTGCAGGGATAACCGAGGTAAACGCGCTCCCCGCGCATTATCGCTGCCCGAATTGCAAATACAGCGAATTTCCCGATGTAGGCGATGACTCACGCTGCGGGATCGACCTTCCGCCGAAAGATTGCCCGAACTGCGGAACTCCGCTGCGACGGGAAGGGTATGAAATTCCGTTTGAAACTTTCCTTGGTTTCAAGGGTGATAAAACTCCGGATATCGATCTTAACTTTTCGGGCGAATATCAGCCCGTTGCGCACAAGTTTACGGAGGTCATGTTCGGTGAAGGTCATGCCTTCCGCGCGGGCACGATTTCGGGCGTTAAAGATAAAACCGCATACGGTTATGTGCTGCACTATTGCGAGGAATACGGGCTGAACCTTTCCGAAGCGGAAAAAAACCGTCTTGCAATGGGTTGCGTCGGCACGCGCCGAACAACGGGGCAGCATCCGGGCGGCATTGTGATCGTCCCGGAAGATTTGGAGATTTTTGACTTTTGTCCCGTGCAGCATCCGGCGGAAAAAATTGATGCGGAAAGCATAACAACACACTTTGACTTCCATGCATTGGACGACAAACTTGTCAAACTTGACATTCTCGGACATGATGACCCGACAACACTGCGAATGCTTCAGGATATAACGGGCATAGATCCGAAGAGTATTCCGCTGCACGATGAAGAAACAATGTCAATCTTTAAGTCGGATGAGGCACTCGGAATATCCCTTAAGGAGCTGAAATGCGATGTCGGCAGCCTCGGCATTCCCGAATTCGGAACGAACTTTGTTCGCGGAATGCTGATGGATACGCGTCCGACAACAATGGAAGAGCTTGTTCGTATCGCCGGACTTTCCCACGGCACGGATGTGTGGCTTAATAATGCGCAGGATCTTGTGCGGGACGGCACCGCAACGCTGATGGAGGTTATATGCACACGCGACGATATTATGAACTATCTCATTGCACACGGCGGAGAACCCTCGCTGTCGTTTAAAACGATGGAGAGCGTCCGAAAAGGCAAGGGACTTAAGCCCGAGATGGAGGATGCAATGCACGAGAACAATATTCCGCAGTGGTATATCGACAGCTGCAAAAAAATCAAGTATATGTTCCCGCGCGCTCATGCAGCGGCGTATGTTATGATGTCTTTCCGCGTAGCATATTATAAGGTGCATTACCCGCTTGCGTTCTATGCGGTTTATTTCACGGTTCGTGCGGATAAATTTGATATTGAACAGTGCCTCGGCGGCGCGGAACGCGTACTCGGCAATCTTGAAGAGCTTAAGGCAAAGGATAAACTTGAAACAAAGGACGAGGAACAGATAGTTATCCTTGAAATGGTCTATGAAATGAATCTGCGCGGAATCGAACTGCTCCCGATAGATATTTACAAATCGAAAGCAACGCGTTTCACTGTTGAGGACGGCAAGCTTCGCCCGCCGTTCAATGCCATTGCCGGCTTGGGCGATAACGCCGCTCTGCTGATTGAAAAAGGTGCGGAGGGAGGACAATTCATTTCCCGCGAGGAGTTTGTGAAGCGTACACATGCAAATTCTGCCGTGATGGAAAAGTTGGATGCCCTCGGCTGCCTTGACGACTTGCCGGACAGCGATCAGGTCTCAATGTTCTGACGGGGCGCCGCACGGACGGCAGGAACATCCGAACCGCGCGATATTCGGAAAATTCCGCAATATATGCAATGTTTTTTCGGAAAGCTATTGCTTTTTGAGGCAAAGTATGGTATGCTTACCTCAGTAATGAGTTTTTTGATGCATTTAAGCCTTGAAATCGTGTTAAAATGCATCATTTCGGATGAGCGGCATGAGGTATTCGTGCATTTAAGAGTGGGCAAAACCCGCTCTTTAATTTTGAAAAAACCTTGCGCATGCATTGCGTTTCGGAGGAATTGCGGTTGAAGCTGACAGACAGGATTTTTGAACTCACGGAATCAAAAGTTCGTGAATTGGGCTATGAGCTCTATGATGTTGAATATCAAAAGGAATACGACAATTGGGTTCTCACCCTCTACATCGACAGTAAAGACGGAATTTCACTTGACGATTGCGAAATTGTGAGCAATGCTGTTGATCCGATTCTTGATGAAGCGGATCCGATTGAACAGGCATACTATCTTTCGGTCAGCTCCGTCGGCATAGATCGCCCGCTGAAAAAAGACAAAGATTTTCAGCGCAGCATCGGCAAAACGATCGACGTGAAGCTTTATGCGCCGCTGAAAGGCAAAAAGGAGTTCTGCGGAGAGCTTGTTTCGTTTGATGCGGAATCATTTACGCTTCGCACATTGCCGCGAAAGCCCGGCGAAGCTTCGGAAACGGTCACCGTTGGGCGCAGGCAGGCGGCACTCGTGCGTCCGCACATAGATTTTTAAACATTCCCGGGTCTGCGGGTTCAAAAAATTAAAATTTTAAACCGAAAAATATTTGTGATTTCTAAGGAGTATAAATATAATGAAGAACAATGCCGAGCTTATCAGTGCGCTTAACGTAATCAGCAAACAGCGCGGGATTTCCGTTGATATCCTTGCGGATGCTATCGAATCCGCACTTGTAAGTGCCTATAAAAAGAACTACAATGTGAACTGCAACGTCCGTGCGAATCTGGATCGCGAAACAGGTGCAATCGAAATCTGGGCTTCCAAAACCGTTGTTGAACAGGCTGAAAACCCCTTTACGGAAATTTCAATTGAAAAAGCAAAGCAGATAAATCCGCTTTATGAAATCGGCGATGTTCTCGAGGAAGAAGCGGACACAAAGAATTTCGGCAGAATCGCGGCGCAGACTGCAAAGCAGGTCGTTATGCAGCGCATTCGCGAAGCGGAACAGGGCGCAATCTTTGAGGAATATTCCGACAAAGAATACGAAGTTCTGACAGCAATCGTTCAGCGCGTCGAAAAGAACGGTGTTTATGTTGAACTCGGCAAAACCGACGGCATAATTCCGTTCAATGAGGTTATCGTCGGCGAAAACTATGCGCCGAATGACCACATCAAGGTTTATGTTCTGAAAATACAGCGCGACACGAAAGGCCCGCAGATTATCGTTTCAAGGACGCATCCCGGCCTTGTAAAGCGGCTGTTTGAGCTTGAAGTACCCGAAATTCAGAGCGGGGTCGTGCAGATAAAGTCTGTTGCGCGTGAGGCCGGACAGCGCACCAAGATCGCGGTTGCAAGCTTTGACCCCCAGGTTGATGCCGTCGGTGCATGCGTCGGACAACGCGGCACAAGGGTCGAAAACATCGTCAACGAGCTCCATAACGAAAAAATGGACATCATCGAGTGGGATCCCGACATTGCGGTTTATATCGCAAAGGCACTCGGTCCCGCAAAGGTTTTGATGGTTTACATTAACGAAGCGGAAAAGGCTGCAAAGGTCATTGTTCCCGATAATCAGCTTTCACTTGCAATCGGCAAGGAAGGACAGAACGCAAGGCTTGCCGCAAAGCTCACAGGCTGGAAGATAGATATCAAGAGTCATTCCCAGGCTGAAGCGGATATGGAACTTGAGATGGGTTCCGTTGACGGCGTTCCCGGCAGCGAAAGCGGAAACGATATGTTCAATGATGACGAGGCATTCGGAGAGCAGGGGTTCAACGGTGCTCCGATGAATTTTGATGATTTCGGCGGGCAGAACATCTGATTTTCACCGAAACAAAATTTCAAACATGATTTAAATTTTAACCGAGGTTCTTGGTGAATCGGAACGGACTTCGGTACGGAGGTTGCGAATTGCAAAAGAAAATCCCTCTGCGCATGTGCGTCGGCTGCCGTGAGATGCGGCCCAAAAGAGAACTCGTGCGCGTTGTGTGCAGCAAAGACGGGCAGATTTCCGTTGACTTAACAGGAAAAGCTGCGGGACGCGGTGCGTATGTATGCCCAACGGAAGAATGCCTTAAAAAAGCCGTTAAAACACGTGCGCTTGAAAGGGCATTCTCTCAAAAAATCGAACCCGAAGTCTTTGACAGGCTTGCGGCGCAGGTTGAACATTCAAAAACCGAACCGCAAAATTCGGCGGAAGAAAAGCGCGAAGCGGTGCCCGATTCGCCGAACTCATCCGCGAACAACAAAGAGGGGTGAGCTGCTTTGACAACAACCGACGCAAAACTCAACAATTCAATCGGTTTGGCGATGAAAGCGGGCAAAATTGCTTCCGGAGATTTTTCGGTTGAGAAAGCCGTCAGATCCGGAACGGCAAAGCTTGTTATGCTCGATGAGAGCGCGTCCGAAAACACAAAAAAACAATGGCGGGATGCATGCAGCTTCAGAAACATTCCGCTGATAAGAATCCGTGCAATGGGCAGCGCGATCGGAAAACCTGCCAGAATGGTTGCCGCCGTGACGGACGAAGGTTTTTCGGCAATGATAATTAAAAATTCCAACAAAAACAATGAAGCAATGACTGAACTTACGGAGGCAATGACCGATGACAAAGGCTGAATTATTAAACAACGCAAAAAGGATCCAAGCCGCAGCACAGGAATTGCTGGATAAAACGAGCGTCCTCAAAACAGACATCGGCAATTCTCTCCAAGCGGCAAAACGCCATGAAAGCAAACTTATCAGCAAGGAGCGCGCCGCAGAGGCGGAACGCAGAGAAAAAGAAAAGGCTGAACGTTTGATTGAATACCTCAATTCGGACGAGCAGCGCGGCGTTTACGTCAGCGATCGCGATTCCGCAGCGGGAAATGCCGCAGCAGGAATTCCCGCTGATGCAGGCACCGAAAAAGCACCAAAGGCGGAGGCGGAAAAGGTACAGGGTGAACCGAGACCCGAAAATGCGGACAGGAAGCCCGAGAAGGGCGCGCAAAAGCCCGAACCGCCCGAGCAAAAGCCGGTGCAGCCCGCGCCGAAGCCCGAAGAAAACAAACCCGAAAAGGCGGCGGAACGGGAACAGGAACAAAACGTGGATAAGCCCGCCGAACATAAGCCCGAAAAGGCAGAACCGGTTCGGAATAACGTTGCTGACAAGGTCGCAGACAGTGTCAATGACGCGCAAGAAACAAAGGATAAAAACAACAAAGAAATGCCCGGAGCAAACAAAGAAACAAAACAAAACAGCGAACAGGCTGCAAAAGCTAAGAATACAGCGGAAAAAACCGAAATTTCCGCAAAGCCCGACTCTTCTGAACGTGTTGCGGAACGAACCGAAAATGCAGAGCAGCCCAAGAAGAACGAGTCTCCCGAAAACGGAAGGAATTCCGACAGGAGCCGCAGTCCGCAAAGAACGAACGACGGCCGCCGCGGCGACAGGCCTTCCTACGACAGAAATTCCCGCAGCGACAGACCGCAGGGCGACAGGCCTCCTTACGACAGAAACGCACGCGGTGACAGACCGCAGGGCGACAGGCCTTCCTACGACAGAAATTCACGCGGCGACAGACCGCAGGGCGACAGGCCTCCTTACGACAGGAACGCACGCGGTGACAGACCGCAGGGCGACAGGCCTCCTTACGACAGGAATTCACGCGGCGACAGACCGCAGGGCGACAGGCCTCCTTACGACAGGAACGCACGCGGCGACAGACCGCAGGGCGAGCGCAGGGGAGATAACCGCGGTTTCGGCCGTCCGGATGACAAAGATGCACAGCAGAACAGGCAGCAGCGCCCGCAGCAGCGCCCCGTCGGCAGAAAGCCCGGAGAAGCACCTGCAATTATTCAAAAGGAAAATCGTGCGCCTGAAAACAAGAGCAGCTATGTTCGCACCTTCGACACCGAAAAGAAGGCAAAGAACAAAAAGACGATCATGAAGGAAACCGCTCCCTCCGCGAAAAACTGGGAGGATGACGGCGGATCCTACGGCGGCAGAAAGAAGAAAGCCGCAAAACAAACTCAATATCGCAAACCCGAACCCGTTGTTATCGAAAAAGCGGTTATAACGACAGAAACGATAACGGTACGTGATTTCTCCGAAAAAATCGGAAAACCCGCAGCGGAAATTCTCAAAAAGCTGTTCATGATGGGCATTGTTGCAAACATCAATCAGGATATCGATTTTGAGACCTGTGAGCTTGTTGCAATGGAATACGATATCGAGCTTGAGCACCAGGTTGCAAAGACTTATGAGGAGACGATGCAGGAGAATGCCGAAGAAGTGGATGCAGAGGAAGATCTTGTTCCCCGTCCTCCCGTTGTCACGATCATGGGCCATGTTGACCACGGCAAAACTTCTCTGCTTGATGCGATCCGCAAAACTCATGTTACCGAGGGTGAAGCGGGCGGCATAACGCAGCATATCGGCGCTTACACGGTTGAATGCAACGGCAGGATGATAACTTTCATCGACACTCCCGGCCACGAGGCATTTACTTCAATGCGCGCAAGAGGTGCACAGGTCACGGACGTTGTAATCCTTGTTGTTGCTGCGGACGACGGCATTATGCCGCAGACAGTTGAGGCTATCAATCACTCAAAGGCGGCGGGTGTTCCCATCATCGTTGCGGTGAACAAGATCGACAAGCCCGAGAGCAACCCGGAAAGAGTCAAACAGCAGTTGACGGAACACGGTCTCGTGTGCGAGGATTGGGGCGGCGATACGATATGCGTCCCCGTTTCCGCAAAGAAACAGCAGAATCTTGATGAGCTGCTTGAAATGGTTCTTTTGCAGGCGGATGTTCTTGACCTTAAGGCAAACCCGAACAAAGCGGCAAAGGGAACCATCATTGAAGCTCAGCTCGACAAGGGCAGAGGTCCTGTTGCAACCGTTCTTGTGCAGAACGGCACTTTGAAAATCGGCGATCCCATTGTTGCGGGCATTGCATACGGCAGGGTTCGTGCAATGATGAACGACAAGGGCGAAAACGTCAAAACCGCAGGCCCGAGCTGCCCGGTCGAAGTTCTCGGCTTCAACGAAGTGCCTTCAGCAGGCGATATCATGAACGTTGCGGAGGTTTCCAAAAAGGTTGCGGAGGAACGCCGCAACAGAATCAAAGCGGAGCAGCTTAAAAACCTGTCCAAGGTCAGCTTGGAGGATCTGTTCAGCCATATTGCCGAGGGCGAAGTCAAAACGCTCAACATCGTTGTCAAAGCGGATGTTCACGGTTCGGTTGAGGCTGTTAAACAGGCTCTTGAAAAGCTTTCCAACGAGGAAGTTTGCGTGAAGTGCATTCACGGCGGCGTGGGCGCAATTACGGAATCGGATGTTATGTTCGCTTCCGCTTCAAACGCGATCGTAATCGGTTTCAATGTCCGTCCCGACAGCGGAGCACGCAATCTTGCGGAGCAGGAAAAGGTAGATGTCCGCACCTACCGCATCATTTATCAGGCGATTGAAGATGTTGAAAACGCTATGAAGGGTATGTTCAAGCCCGTATTCAAAGAAGTGCATTTGGGTACAATAAGCGTCAGAAACACGTTCAAGGTCAGCTCCGTCGGCACGATTGCGGGTGCATATGTTCAGGACGGCAAGGTTCAGCGCAATGCGCAGGTTCGCGTTGTTCGCGACGGCGTGGTTATTCATGAAGGCCAAATTGCATCGCTGCGCAGGTTCAAGGATGATGTCCGCGAGGTTGCTGCCGGTTATGAATGCGGCATAGGCATTGAGAACTTCAACGATATTCACGAAGGCGATGTTATAGAAGCCTACACGATGGAAGAGGTTAAACGCTGACAACAGAATAATCCGTCCCCGGCTGTGCCGGAAACGCTTTTTGCACTGCGGTACAGACCGGGGATTAAATCAACGCTGATCAGATAAATTTCCGCCGGAGCGTTTACGCATTAACCGAGAACCGGCATGTGTCCGAAGAACAGTTATTCGGAACGCGGAGAAGGCCGTTTGCAAAGGCGGGCTTGAACGACAGAAATTTAAATGCAGCATTTCGGCGGCAGGGATTCAAAATCCGAAAGGGAGCTTATGGCATCAGTCAGATACGACAGAATAAATGAAGAAATCAAAAAAGCACTGAGCGAAATCGTCCGCGAGATGAAAGATCCGAGAATATCTCCGATGACGACAATAATGCTCGTTGAAGCAACAAACGACCTGAAGCTTGCAAAGGTTCGGGTCAGTGTGTACGATAAGGATGATTCGGTTCGAAAAGAAACCGTTGCTCAGCTCAACCGTGCGGAAGGATTTATTGCAAGAGAGCTTGGGCGCAGAATCGATATCCGCCGAATACCGACTCTGAAGTTCACCCTTGATGACTCAATCGAGTATTCCGTGCATATTTCCGAAATAATCAACAAACTGCAAACCGAGCGCGCTCAGCTTGACGCGAATCGGAACAATGCGGAAGAAGATAAGGAAAACACCCAAAATGAAGACTAAACATGGGGCGGAGTTCGCCGATGTCCGAAAGTTTATATCCGATGGGCAGAGTTTCACGCTGCTCACGCACATTTCCCCGGACGGAGACACCCTGGGTTCGGCACTCGCGCTGAAACTGCTGCTGAACGCTCTCGGAAAAACTGCAGAGGTCGTTTGCTCGAACCCCGTTCCGAAGATTTACGGATTCCTGCCGGAATCGGAAACCGTCAAAATGCCCGAGGATGCCGAGGGCTATTGCCGCGTCATTGCCGTTGATTGTGCGGACAAGCCGCGTTTCGGCCGTGCAGTGCGTTTGTTCGATGCCGCGCAGGCAGAGGCATGTGTTGACCATCATGTTACGAACCCGCATTATGCCGAAGTGAACCTTGTTGTTTCGGATGCGGCGGCAACGGCGGAGATTGTTTATGAGCTTTACGGCATGTTCGGTGTTGCAATCGATAAGCGATCCGCAATTTGCCTTTATACCGGAATAGTCACCGACACGGGCAACCTTTCATACAGCAACACAACACCGAATGCTTTGCGGATAATTGCCGATTTCATTGAAAAGAAACTGGTTGATGTTTCGGAGGTCAACCGACTGATTTACCGAACGGTGCCGTACACGAAAACAAGGGTTCAGGGCTTTGTGACATCAAGGATCCGTCTTGAGGATGAAGGCAGAATCGGCATAGGCGTGCTTACAAGAGCTCAGATGCTGAGCTTTGATGCAACAAACGAGGATTGCGAAGGCATTGTTGACTGTGTTCGTGATATCGACAGCGTTAAAATCGCAATTTTTATCCGTGAAGGCGCGGACGGAAGTTTTAAAGTCAGCCTTCGCAGCAAGGATGTCGGGGACGTTTGCCGAATTGCAAACAAATTCGGCGGCGGCGGGCATGAAAGAGCGGCCGGATACACGGCATGGCTGCCCCTTTCAACCGTTGTTGCGAGCGCGACAGAGGCGGCAATTGCAGAGCTGAAAAGGGATGAGAAACACGATTCTTCTCCCGATACGCATTAACGCCCGAATGAAAAGCAATGATGCGTTTCAACAGAACAACAAAGGAATTATTGATTAACAATGCAATTTGAAGGAGTAGTCAGCGTGCTGAAACCGCCGGGAATGACATCGAGCGATGTCGTGGTGGATATACGCAGAATCTTCGGCGAACGGCGCGTCGGACATACGGGAACGCTTGACCCTGCTGCGGC
>ULWT01025564.1_pt1 | contig 11729 bp, 22 predicted proteins | sample 1960611 | NCBI WGS metagenome assembly ULWT01 (sample SAMEA4835819, study PRJEB28245) | human gut metagenome | biome: gut microbiome; material: fecal sample | place: Denmark | collected 2008
GAGCCGATGTGCGAGATCGACAGGCTTCGCCTGCGCCGCCGGATCGCCATACTCACAAGCATGATGCGCGATACGATAGCCGTTTCGCGCTACCTTGAAAATTACTACGGAGATGATATAAATGCAGGAAAGAAAACTCAATATGTTTGCTAAGCAGGAGGAATACATGGCTCTGCGCCAGTACATAAAGCTCGTGTCCGATGCGTCCGGCGGCGCTGCCGGCGCACTTCGCCGCGCGATAAACTCGGAGCTTACAAAGCGCCAGAGGCAGCTGATCGGCATGTACTATATCGAGCAGATGCCCATGCAGGATATCGCCGACGAGCTGGGGCTTCACATATCAAGCGTCAGCCGCACGATAAAGCGCGGCCGCGAGCGTCTGAAAAGCGCGCTGAGCTACGGCGGAAGGAATCTTCTGGCGTCGTTAGAAGATTGTTAACTTTACAGTCGTTTAATGTCGTGATAAAATGACGGCATGAAAAATACAAAGAGAAAAACAAAAAAACGCGGTGGGATAAGGCCGGTTTTCATAGTGATCCTTATAGCGGCGCTGCTTTTGGCCGGGTATGCCCTCGTGCAGTCGCGCCGTCAGGCCGCGCGTGAGGCAGACCCGTACTACGGCATGGTCGAGGTGTTCAACGGCGACGATTATGTGTGGATAACTCCGCAGGACGGCGTTGCGCTCAACGATCTTGACAAGAGCGAGTTTATCAACGACGCGAGCGGAAACCTGACCTACACCGGACGCGAATACAAGGCCAGCCGCGGCGTTGACGTTTCGTCGTATCAGGGCGATATCGACTGGCAGCAGGTCTACGACAGCGGCGTGCGCTTTGCCATCGTCCGCGCAGGCGGCATGTACTACGGCAGCGGCGAGCTGTATACCGACGATAACTTCATTAAAAACATCGAGGGCGCAAAGGCGGCCGGACTTCGTGTGGGCGCGTATTTCTTCTCGCAGGCGATAAGCGAGGACGAGGCCGAAGCCGAGGCGAAATTCGTGCTCGACCTGCTCGGCGACCGTAAGCTCGATCTGCCGGTGTTCTTTGACTGGGAGCGCATATCGGGCGACACCGCGCGCACGGACGGGCTGGATAACGAAACGCTCACGGCCTGCGCCGTTAAGTTCTGCCAAACGATAGAGTCGGCAGGCTTCGACGCCGGCGTGTACATATATAATGATACCGGCTACTATGGCTATGACCTTGCGCAGCTTGAGGACTACACATTCTGGTGCGTCGGCATAAGCACCTATCCGTGCTTTTACTATGCACATGAGTTCTGGCAGTACAGCTTCAAGGGCACGGTCCCCGGCATAAATGCCGACTGCGACCTGAATATGCTGTTTGAAAAATAAGAGGAAACCGCAGACCGGATATCCGGCCTGCGGTTTTTGCGGCAAAGCGCAGTTATTCGCTTTAAAAATTTTTAAAGCGAATAACTAATGCAACTAAAGCGAATAAAACTTGACAATAAATAATATAATAAGTATAATAATATAGCATGGGAGGGCTTAATATGAAGTTTTCTGATGAAAAGAAGCGTGCTATTGAAAATTATATCCTGGATAAAATAGAAAGCGGCGATCCTGATTTATCGCAAACAGTATCCGCAGCGTTCGATATAAACAGAAACACAGTCCACAGATATATTAATAAGCTTGCGGATGACGGTATCATAGAGCGCAAAAAGCGCGGTGAATATGTGCTCAAGAAAAAGGAACACATGTATAGTCTCCGCCGTTCCGACAATGAGCTTGAGAATGATATTGATGTGTTTAACAAATGCCTGAAACCGCATTTGAAGTCATTGCCCTCAAATGTTCAGCAGATATGGGCGTATACATTCAGCGAAATGGTCAATAATGTCATTGATCATTCGGCGGCTGAAGAGCTTCAAATAGTGGTCATGCAAAGCTATGTTGAAACCGAAGTTATCATATACGATAACGGCATCGGCATATTTGAGAAAATTAAAGAGCACTTCGGATTTTCGACGCTTGATGACGCGGTGTGTGAGTTGTTCAAAGGCAAGCTTACCACCGATGCAAAGAATCACTCCGGCGAAGGAATATTTTTCAGCTCAAAATTGATGGACACTTTTATTATTGTTTCGGATGGTAAAGTGTTTACGAACAATAAATATGACGACAGCGAGCTGGAGAGCATGACTTCAAATGAGGCAAAAGGCACTTTTGTAAGCATGACGCTTTCCAATAAATCAAAGAAAAATTCGCAGGATATATTCGATGCGTACTCAAACGTTGACGGCGGCTTTACAAAAACAACGATCCCGTTAAAGAATATATTTGACGGCTCCCCGGTGTCGCGCTCGCAGGCAAAGAGAATATGCAACCGACTTGAAAAATTCGAGGAAGTGATCTTGGATTTTGATTCAATTGAATGGATGGGGCAGGGATTTGCGCATCAGGTTTTTGTCGTGTTCCATAATGAGCACCCCGGTATCACTATCGTTCCGATCAACATGAACGAAAATGTCACAAAAATGTATAACCATGTTATATACTGAAATGAAACCGCAGACCGGATATCCGGCCTGCGGTTTTTGCGACAAAGCGCAGTTATTCGCTTTAAAAAATTTTAAAGCGAATAACTGACATGGTTAAAGCGAATAACTCAAAGATAAAAAAGAAACAGCAGCCTTCATCAATGATGAAAGCTGCTGCTTTTGGCACGCCGTAAGGGATTCGAACCTTTGCGGTGGAGCGAAAAAGCATTGATAATGCTGTACTTTTGCGGTGTTGTCGTAAATTTTGACGTAAACTATCATTTTTGCTTGGGTAAATTGTCGTAAAAATCGCGCATTGCATTCTCTGCGTGGCCTATATCCTGCGCAGACAAATGCGTGTAAATTTTGCGCATCGTCGCATAGTCTGACCAACCGCCTATTTGCATCGCAGCCTGTTCGCTCATACGAACATGGTAGGCTAATGAAGCGAAAGAATGACGCAAGCCGTGAACGCCAAGCTTCGGCAAGCCGTTAGCAGCGCAAATATCATTGACCCAATCATATACTGTGGAGATGTAGCATGTTACGACTTTGCCGCGCTTATTTTTCACAGCCGTCAAAGCGTCATAAAGCTCCGGTATCATAATAGGTATTGTTCGGGTCGAAGTGGCGTTCTTGTTAGACGGCTTTTCAACAAGTGTCCAATTTTCTCCCGGGACTACTGCGCCGGAAACTTTTATAGTGCGCTTTTCCAAATCGACATTTGACCAATCAAGCGCGGCGATCTCGGAGCGCCTGAGTGAATGCAAGCCGAGCAACGCAGCTATCTCGACAGGCGTTCCCTTGACGGCTGCGATAAAGACATGTATCTGCTCCGGGGTAAGAAAAACGGGGTCTTTAGGCACAACTTGCGGCAGGGTAAGTCTGGGCAACTCCACACCGGCGGATTTAATAGCCGGTGACACAAGCCCCCATGCGTTCTTAAGCGTCTTAGGGGCACACACAAGCGCTTCTGCGTTAATCACCGCTTGCCAGTCCTTTATATCAGACAGCGGCTTTGCCATTACGGCCTTAAAGCGGTTTTTCTTCACAGAGCCGTAACCGGCAAGGGTTGACGGCGACAGAACGTTCCGGCGATTTTCAACATAATTATCTATCGCTTCGGCAAGTGTCAAATCCGTTTTCTTTTGGGTCTTAACAAACCCGGCTCTTATGGCAATCGCCTTGGCCTTGGCTTCGGCTTCGGTGTCCTCAATGACGGTCACGCCCTCACGGCGGAGATCAACATACCACTTCTGCCCACGCTTACGCGGCGTGGGTATTCTTATTTCGTCCTTCTTTTTGCGTTCGCGCTGAAGCTTTTCGCCGCAGTAGCAGCAGTACACGGGATGAAGTTCATCTGGTATATCGGCTTTGCATTTTTTGCATTTCATTATTCGCTTTAACCCCCTTAGATATTCGCCGAAAATAATTTTATAGCGAATAATGCCCACAGAATCAGCCCTGTGGGCTTTTTGCTGTTTTGGCATCGCGGATTACGGTTTTCACCGCAAAGGCGATCAGGGCGACGGCAGCAAGCACCACGATAGCCAGGAACACGGCCAGCACCGTTAAGCCGCCGGATTTGAACAGACCGATGTTTTTAAGCTGTATATCAAACATTACGTATCCGATGATTGCGCACAGCAGAATTGCGCATACACCGACAAGGCAGAAGATCAGCGGCCTGTAAACGGCGTTCATGCGCTTGTGGTGTTCAACGTCCTTTTCCAAGCACGCCGCCTTCACCTCCAATGCGTTTATTCGCTTTAGCTGGGTAACGCTGCCCTCTGTGTTTGTTATACCGAACAGCTCGTCCAAGGATAAGCCGAGTGCTTTACAGGTTGCCGCAGAGTAATAAAGCAGCGGCTGCTTCGTAGCGCCGGAGTTGACGGAGCAAATGCTGTTATAAGGAACGCCGCTTATCCTTGCCAGCTCTGCCAGCGTAAGACTGCTTGAAGCTCTCGCTTTTCGCAGTGCCTCAGGGTACTCGTCAAAGTAAGATTGCATGTCCTCCATTTTTGACACATTAAGCATCTCCCATATTAAAATTTTTTGAAATACACGAGAAATTGTTGAAATACACGATGAATTCGGCGAAAACACGAAAATTTCGTGTATTTCCCGAAATCGATTTCGGTTGTTTCTTTTAGGTTTCGGTTATTTATGCATAGACATTTGTCAAGACAGGCGCTACGCTATAAGTACAGCAAGCAATATTTTACAAACGCTGTGTGAAAAAATGTCCTGCCCTGTTGGCGCGGCGGCAGGACTGATTAAATTAAAGAGGTGCAGCAATGAGAAACAACACGAAAAAAACTACGCCCGAACACCTAAGGGCCAAGTGGATTGCGAGAAACAAGACCGTCATAATCATAACCGAGTGCAGCGACGAGCAGATAGAGCGAGTGCTAAAGCTGTTCGACGATGGACAGAGGGTGCTGAGGTCATAGAAAAAGAGGTATCACAAGCACAAGAGCAAATGCTATGCAGTATACTATAAATAATGCGCCGGAAATAGAAAAGAGCTTTATCGAGAAAATAAGTCTTTTGGTTATGTGATGATAATTAATCGGTTTGTTATAATCAATGTAGATCAAATTGTATTTTGGGATTATCCTCGCCATAACAAAATAATGAACAGCACAAGCAAAAATAATGAATGCTAAGATAAGTCCTATCATGGCAAACGACCTATTTGCTATTGATTTTAGCCCCATCATGGCGAGAGGCATTGCAAAGCTGATTATTAATATTATTATTGGGATGAAAGGACATGCATACAGTTCAATAACACGTTGATAATCATTACGTATGATAATATAAAATGAGGCGTTATCATCTACGCATCTTGGAAGATCACCGATAAATTGTGAGTTCAAACCATATGAAAGCGCTCCATAAAATGCGCCAAACAGAGAAAAAATAATTAAGTAGGTGATATACATAACAAATCCTCTCGCAAATTTTCAACCTTTGTTGTCATGGCAATCGTTCCAACCATGTAGATATCCTTGGTCAAATCCTTCGTTTAGGCCATCATTTACGCCCTCGATGTATGCGCGTATTCGTTTGCCACTGTTATCCTCAAGCTCAAAGAAAAACGGATATGACATAATATCATCATTGTAGGGCTCATTATATTGGCAGGCATTATAGCCCATGTAATAGCCCAAGGAATAGCCGGTATTGTAAGAGCTGTCATAGCCGTTATTATGCTGTTCCTCGCTTATGAGCTGTTTTGTTTCGCTGCTGCCCATTTGTTCACACGAAGCAGTGGAGACCGTGAGTATGACAGCGCCTAATATAGCAAGCACTTTTCTATTCATGCGCATTTCTCCGTAATAAGTCTTGCATTTTATATGCAAATGCGTTACTATCTATATTAGATAATTAAGTTTTGATAATTCTCTTTCTCGGATATCAGCCAAAGCATTTTTCGCAAACAGTGTAACCATCGTCGATTGCTTCGCCATATGTCATCGTGTCGTAATACTTCATGCCGCTGCAATCATTGTAACGATGTATTTTGCCGCCGCTTTGACTGACATAAACGGTTTTATCATCGCTCGGCGCGGCTGCATCATCGGAATGCGAGCAAGCGCACAGCGAGAACAGCAAACACAGAGCCAAGAGAAAACACACAAGTCTTTTATCCATGCAAACACCCCCAAACGTAACTTTATTTGCCAATGTCTACATAAATAATAACACTGAGAATTCACAAATTCTATAAATTTTTACATTTTCGGCGAAATGTCCGAAAGCGAGAGCGCAAAACACGCAGATTGCACAAACAGAAAGCGCCCGGCCAAAGCAGCCGGGCACATACATAACGGAGGGCAAAACGATGACCGATAAAGAATTTACAGAAGTACAGAAAACAGCAATGAGGGAAACAATAAGCCGGTCAGCCGAATTAATGGCGCTGCTGTATCAGCTTGACGAGGAACAGCTCGACAACGTATACACATTTATAAAAGCTCTTTCAGAAGAGCCATAACGGTTTGGTACTTCTCGCTGCTCATCATAGAGGCGATTTTTAAAAGCTCAGAATAGCGAGCATTCAATTCAGGGTTATTTGTGTTCTCTATATAATTGATTATGTCGCTGAGCTGCTGAGAGGTTAGATCAGGCAGCATGCGCGATATCTCTTCGCGTTTTTCCCACATAGCATCGTTTTTATCGAGCTCTTCATCCGTCGGGATGGAGGGCTCTTTTTTTATGCCCGTTTTCAGCTCATCGACCGTTATGCCAAAGTAATTGGCGATTTTGAGTGCGGTTGCGTCGGTTGCGCCATTTTTCCGGCGTTTCCAGTTGCTCACGGTAGCTTTAGATATGCCAAGTTTGAGCGCAACTGCCGACGGTTTTTCACCTACGGAATTACATAATTCAAGAAAGTTGTCATAAAACACAAAAGTACACCGCCGTTTCTGTGCAAAACGCCCAAAGTCAAGAAAGTTAACCAAAATTATTGACTTTCAAGAAAGTAAACGCTATAATCATAAATGTGGTCGCGAAAGTACACAAAGCTAACGCAAGCAGTCAAGAAAATCAAGAGATTTTGGCTGCTCCGATGTTTGTTCTAATAGTAGCATATTGATAATAACACAGTTTGTGAACTTTTGCAACTCTTTTGTAAAAAATATTTGAAAGGGGGATGAGGAAAGTGAAGAAGCTTAAAAAGGACCTGAACAGAGAGCTATACAAGTCATTTGCCGAGAAGCACCCGAATCTGCCGCTCATACTCGCAATATTCGCGCTGATATCGGCGTTTCTTGCACCGCTCATACGCGGCGGCTAAAGCAAATATGCCTTGAGTGCGGCAGCAACGGCAATGCCTGTTGTTATCCAATAGCGAACCTCGTTATACACAAGCTCTGACCGGAGTACACGACCGGAATTTGTTAGCGAATAGCAATCGCTGCTGCGCCGTACATGGCCGTTTGCTTCAAAATCCTTGAGGAGAGCATTAACATCAAGGCCTTTGGACACTCTAAAGTGATTCAAGATGTCTGCTTTGGACATCTGACCGTTTTTATGAAGCAAATACAAAATTTTAAACTGCGGATTTATGAACATGCAGATACCTCCTTTTTTACAGGAGGGTATCACGAAATGTGAATAAATGCAACAGAAAGGAGCTGATATGATGCCGGAAATGTGGACAGGAGACCTCATAGGCCGCATGCACAACGCAAAGGTAACAAAGGTAGATATCGCCAATGAGTTGGGCGTGCACAAAAGCTATATTTCCATGATACTCAACGGCCAGCGCAAGCCCAGGAACGCCGAGGCGAAGCTTAACGCGGCGTTTGATGCGATCATGGCACGAAGAAACGAAGGGGGCAAATAAAATGCCGAGAACGCGATTTGGCAAAATCGACAGAGACCCGCTAAAGGAGCTCGTGCTCGGTCGAAAAAGTGCGTTGCAGCTGAGCGAGGTCAAGCTTGCCGCCAGAATGGGCATAAGCGTAGGGCGTTACCGCTCGATGATGGGCGGAACGTCGGATGCGTGGAAGATCGGTGAGGTCAAGGCGCTGTCAAGGGCGCTGGATATCCCGATAGACGAGCTGAGGGCACTTGTGGGCAAGTGCTGAAAGGGGAAAGGGTAATGATACTGTTTTGGTTCTGCGTGGCCGTCATGGGCATCGTATTTACGATAGGCGGCATTGTATCGGCGCTTGTATGGTTTGCCGATACTGCGGAGGCCGAGTGCGCTAAGAGGCGCGAGAGATACACATTTAAATAACAAAAAGGAGGACGGCAAATGAACCTTTATTGGGTAGATAACGCGATCTACAAGCTTTACGACGAGTTTGTTGACCCCGAGACAGGGGAGCTTACAGACCCGGATGCATTCGCGGCAAGGTATGCGGAGCTTAGCATAAGCCGCGAGGAGATCATTGAAAACACGCTGCTGCTTTATAAAAACTGCGTAAGCGACGCGGCAGCGATTGCGGAGGAAATCAAGGTGCTCAAGGCACGGCAGGTCGCGCTTGAGAAACGTGCGGACAGGCTCAAGGCCGACGCTTCCGACGCGCTTAACGGCGAGAAGTTTCAGACCGCGAAGGTCGCGGTCGCATGGCGCCCCAGCACGGCAGTCGAAGTTGACGAGAGCCTTTGCCCTAAGAAGTATATGCGAAAAAAGGTGGTAATTGCACCGGATAAGCTATCCATTACAGCGGCGCTCAAGGCGGGCGCAAAGATAAAAGGCTGCAAGCTGGTAGAGCGCATGAACATGAGCGTGAGGTGAGAAGATGGACAACCTTAAATACTACAACATGGGGCGCAGCGTCCCCGATAGTGCGCTTAAGCCGATAGCCGCCGGGCGCTTGAAGGGCATGAGCGACATCAACCCAATGTGGCGCATCAAGATGCTGACGGAGATGTTCGGACCTGCCGGCGTCGGCTGGTGGTACGAGATCACCGACAAACGCCTTGAGCATGACCCGATAAGCAAGCAGACGGCGGCATTCGTCGATATCAAACTTTACTACGTAGACCCCGAGACCGGCGTGGAAAGCCACGGTATCCCCGGCACTGGCGGCGCAAGCTTTGTGGCGCAGGAACGCAACGGGGCGTATATGTCGGATGAGTGCTACAAGATGAGCCTAACCGACGCGATAAGCGTTGCAGCTAAGGCACTGGGCATCGGCGCAGACATTTATTTCAGCCGCGACGAAACGAAGTACAACGATAAGCCGAAAATTGAGCGCAAGCCGCCGGTCGAGCAGCCTGCAAAGCCGAAAGAGGATTTAGTTTACCGCTGCGAAAAGTGCAATCATCCGCTGACTATCTATTTCGGCGCTGACGGCAAGCCTATATCCCTCCGCAAATGGAGCGAGGGAACAAAGAAGAAATTCGGCAAGGTGCTTTGCGATAAATGCGTAGAGGCTGAGAAAAATGCAGATCAGTAAAGCAGAGCTTACGCCGGATGGGATAAGACTCACGGTTTCCCGAGACGAGGCGCGGCGCTTCTGCTACAGCTTCAAGCCGGGCGAGTACGATATCAAGAAAACGCGCAAAAAGCGCAGTATGGATGCTAACGCCTATGCATGGAAGCTGATAAACGACATATCGCTTGCCACGCGGATAAGCCCGGAAGAAGTTTACCGAAATGCGCTGCTGGATATCCCGACGCTGTATTACATAGCGCTGATACCCGACGAGTACACCGATGCTGCCATGACCGATTGGCAAAAAGGTCACATCGGGCGCAAGGCGGAAAAAGAACCGGCATACACAGGTTATTCAAATGTGTTTTTCCACATGGGCAGCTCAGACTTCGACACACGGCAGATGTCAATGCTTATCGACAACCTGATACAGGATTGCCGGGCACTGGACATTGAGACAAGGCCGCAGGACGAGATCGAGGCGCTTTTGGAGGCGTGGGATGGCAGATAGCATCATGCAGAGCCGCCGGGAATGCTACATCACCGGCGACACACAGGGTCTAAACCGGCACCATGTATACGGCGGAGGACGCAGGCAAGCCGCCGACAAATGGGGCTGCTGGGTATGGCTGCGCTGGGACTGGCACACCGGCGCAGAATACAGCGTACACCGAAACCACGATTTTGATTTGCGCTTAAAGCGCGAGTGCCAGGAACGATTTGAAAAACTATACGGACACGAAAAGTTCATGGAAGTGTTCGGCAAGTCATGGATTTGAAAGGAGAAACAATGCTTAATCAGATAACCATCATGGGCAGACTGACGAGAACGCCCGAAACGCGATACACGAGGACTAACATCCCGGTTGCGTCATTCACGGTCGCCTGTCAGCGCGACTATGCCGGAAGCGAGGGCGGCAAGCCCAAGACGGATTTCATAAACTGCGAGGCATGGCGCTCAACGGCTGACTTCGTCGGCAAATACTTCGAGACCGGCAGCATGATAGTTGTGCAGGGCAGGCTTGCAATGGACGAATGGCAGGACAACGACGGCAAACGGAGAGTTACCGCAAAGGTCGTTGCAGAGCATGTCTATTTCGGTGAGAGCCGCCGCGCTGCTTCCGTGCCCTCACCCGATATATCCGCAGCAGACTTTGAAGAGCTGCCGGACGATGGAGACCTTCCGTTTTAGGGTGAGCTATGGCCGAGATAACTTATATCAAGGTCTTTGTTGATTATCTCGATGCGATAGAGCCGCTCGGTGACGCTGAGAGGGGGAGACTTTTCACTTCCTTGTTAACCTATGCAAGGTCGGGCGAAGTTCCGCAGCTCAACGGGAACGAACGATTCTTATTCCCCATGATGAGGGCGCAGATTGATAGAGATGTTTTATCAAAGGATGAGTTGTCTCAAAAGCGGCGTGACGCAGCAAGTGCAAGCAAAAGGAGCACTTGCGAGCAAAAAGAGCATTTGCAAGCAAATGCAGCAAGTGCAAGCAAAAGCCCACAAGACAAAGACAATAAGACAATCGACAAAGACAATAAGACAATCGACAAAGACAAAGACAAAAGCGCGCGCACGCGCGATGCTGACGCATTCGCCGCTTTCGCGGCCGGTGATGGTGATTTACTGGCCGTTTTGAAAGACTTCGAGAAAATGCGCCGGAGCATCAGAAAGCCCATGACTGACAGGGCAAAGCAGCTTTTAGTGACAAAGCTTAAAAACGAATTTCCGCCGGAGCAGTGGAAATCGGTGCTTGAACAAAGCATCGTTAAATGCTGGCAGGATGTCTATCCGCTGAAAGAACGCGAACAGCAGCGACTAGGCGTTGAGCAGCACAGGGAGAATGTCAGCAGCGACGAGCTTGAAAACTTAAAAGCGATCTACGCAAAAGTGAAAGGGGAACAACCATGACAGACAACAAACACGGCTACAAAGCCTATGACCCCGGACTCGTATGCAGGGGTTATCAGTACGAAGAAGGCAAAACCTACAAGAAAAACGGGCACGGCGTATGCGTCGGCGGGGTTACGCACTACTGCGTTAATCCGTTTGATGTGTTGAATCATTACCCGCTTGTGCGTAACGACGGTAAGTTCAGCGAATTTACGACTGTCGAAGCTATCGACGAGCCTGTTACCGATGATGGGCGAAAATTCGCCACAAGCACTATCAAAATCGGCGTAAAGCTTGGTTTTGCCGGTTTCGTCAAAGCCTGTATAGATTTCGTATACGAGAAAACGATAAAAAATATGCCGAGTGATAAGGTCGAAACAGGCGGCTCCGCGCAGATAGGCAGCTCAGGCGGCTTCGCGCAGATAG
>ULWT01039576.1_pt1 | contig 11633 bp, 9 predicted proteins | sample 1960611 | NCBI WGS metagenome assembly ULWT01 (sample SAMEA4835819, study PRJEB28245) | human gut metagenome | biome: gut microbiome; material: fecal sample | place: Denmark | collected 2008
CGCGTTGTACTCGGCAACAGAAATGGTCTTTCCGATATCCTCCTTGGTGATATGCAATGCTTTTTCCACACCCAGTTCCACAGGCAGTCCGTGAGTATCCCATCCGGCCTTGCGTTTTACCTGGAACCCTTTCATGGTTTTATAGCGGCAGAAAGTATCTTTAATGGTACGTGCCATCACGTGGTGAATACCCGGCATACCATTAGCCGAGGGAGGTCCTTCGTAAAACACGAAAGAAGGACATCCTTCACGTTCTGTCATACTCTTGGCGAAAACATCGTTTTCATCCCACTTCTTCAGCACATCTTTATTGACCTGTGATAGGTTGAGTTGCGAGTGTTCAGCAAATTTCTTACTCATAATTTTATATCGTTTTCTTGTATTCTCTAACTAAAAGGCAATACCTTCCAAAAATTAAGGTGCAAATTTACAAGAAAATTAGATAGATAGAAAGTTTTGATGCTTGTTTTTTTAATCAGATAACGGATACTGTTTCAGAATAACTACATAAAACATGGAAAAAGTCCCTGTTTTTATCAAAATTAATAGCAATAAGAACCGGTTCTTATTTATTGCAATCTTTTCCGGTATGCCGAGGTATTTTCCCCCGTCATATTCTTAAAGAAGCGGCTGAAAGTACCCACACTTTCAAAGCCCAAAATCACCGATATTTCTTTGATGCTATGCGAGGTATGCAGCAACAGCCGTTTCGCTTCGGTCACCACTCGTTCTTGTATAATCTTCAAAGGGGAAGGCATACCGTATGCGGCAAATAAATTGGAAAGCGTCTTGGGAGAACGATGCAACAAAGCAGCATATGCCTGTACCTGCTTTTTCTCCTTGAAATGATTGTCCACCAACACATAATAACGCTGGATGATGTCAAAACCTTTTTCATTAACCGGAAAACCGGACAACTGCTTACGGGCCAGCCGGGTACACAGAATGATGAAACGTTTCAGCAGCAGGCGGAGCATTTCTCCCTGCAGGTTATCCCGCAGAATGTATTCGGTAACCATTCTGTCCACCACCTCGTGCAACAGTTCGGAGTCGGTTATCGGGAGCCGCAGATGCACTATGCCGGAAGTTCCGCTAAACAGCACTCCGCTGCACGACACTTCTTTCTCATGCTTGTAAATGCCGTAAAAATTCTCGTTGAAAAGAAGAGCAAGATACCTGCCCGATACATTCTTGAACTCCGTGCGGTGAAGATTACTCACAGAGATGATTTCATCCTGCTCCATCTCTATTTCCACATGGTCTACTATCAATGTCAGTTTGCCTTCCTGGACCCATATAAACTTATACAGACTACCATTGTCACAGATGACCCTGTCTGTGTGAAACGCTTCAGTCAGTATCATCGTTTCCTGCAAAGATGTATCGTATGCGTAATTCATCATGGCTAAACTGTTTTGTGCATTTCTTTCTGCTGGTTTATACAAAGATAGTGATTTTCACTTATATTAAGCCACCCTATTTTTGCATAGTCTAGAAACAATATACACTATTAACCTTCTGATTTACAACACATAGCATATAGCACAATGTAAAGAGAAGGCAAAGTATCAGAAAGAAAAAAGGAATTTTTGCCATCATTTTAGGAAATCTAGCTATGATATAACCCTACAGGGAATTCGGCAACCATTAAAATAAGCGTATCTTTGTACCAAGAGATTTCCTTCTATAATCTAGACGAAAAAGAACACTTGATTCTTTTAACCTGAACTTTGGACTTTGATTTTCTCCCAATAAGGATTTCTCTCATAATAAATTCAGATTTTATCCCGCCGGGAGGCAAGATAAGGTCATGCAAAAAAATCTCCCAAAAAAGAAGAGGGTGTCCACCATTGAAACGGACACCCTCTATTATGTGTATAACCTACATTGCCGGAAACCATTTATTTCGCTGTTTCCTCCATCGTGTTTGCAGGTTTCTCAATACCTTCGCTTGTAGCACGTTCCTCCATACGCTGGATACGTGCGTCAAGATCGGGATGAGTAGAGAACAACTGATTCAGCTTGCTGCTTTTCTGTGCTCCTGCCTCTTCTTGCAATTTTTTCAATTTCTGGAATGATAATGCCATCGCCCAAGGATTCTTACCTGCTTTCTTTAGAAACTCGTAACCATAATCATCGGCGGCGCGTTCCTGTTTTTGTGAATAAGTAGCATTAACCAATGCCTCTCCCAAGTCACCCAACTGGGAATCTGTCAGGGCAGCCGCTTTTCCTCCTTGTGATGAAATACCATCTTTCAATGCCGATGTCAGCAATGCGGTACGGAAACCGTTCTTTGAGTCTTTGTGTGCCACATGACCTACCTCATGGCCTATTACTCCCAACAACTCTTCATCTGTCATGATATCCATCAGTGAAGAAAACACACGCACGCTGCCGTCGGCACAAGCAAACGCGTTTACATCAATCACATAATATACTTTGAAATTCAGCGGCATCCCTTCCACTTCGGTCAACCCTTCAGTCAGTTTTTTCAAACGGACAGTATACGGATCATCGTCCGCACAAACCTGATTATGCTTATCCATCCAGTCAATGTACTCCTTTACATACTCTGTCATCTGCTCATCGGTCAAAGTCACCGCCTTTGCAGCCTTTACGGCTCCCCCCACTGCCTTCTTCAAATTAAACTGGGCCATTGCAGGAGTTACCCCCGCCAAACATAACAACATGACGGTCACTTTTAATAATGCTTTTTTCATTTTTGTGTGTTTTAGATTAAACGCTTCATTTTATTTTTTTAAGAAATGGTGCAAAAGAACAAATTTTTATTCTATCTACCAATCTTTACAAGAATATTTTTACCACCATCCCGCTTCAAGCACACGCCGGAAAGTGAAAAGCCACCGCGAATACACTTCGCGATGGCCCTTACCCATTTTATATACACCTTTAAACAAAATGATACTCACGCCCTAATTCACTAACCCCTTGCGGGCATGAGCTGATCTTTTTCTTATTTATTTGCGCGGGCTTCTGCAATGTAGCCTAATGCCTCTTTACATTTTGCAGTTACATACGCCCAGTCTTCTGCGGCTACCTTGTCGCCAGGGAACAATTTAGAACCCATACCTACACAGAACACACCTGCCTTAATCCAAGAAGTCAGATTTTCCTGAGTCGGCTCCACACCACCGGTCACCATCAGTTTAGACCAAGGCATCGGAGCCAGCAAACCTTTAACCAATTTTGCTCCCAATACATCACCCGGGAATATTTTGCAAAGATCACAACCTACTTCCTGAGCGAAACCCACCTCGGATACGCTTCCGCATCCCGGAGTATAAGCCACCAAACGACGGTTGCACACTTTAGCGATTTCTGGATTAAACAACGGACCTACTACAAAGCAAGCGCCTAGCTGCAAGTAAAGAGCAGCAGTAGCAGGATCAACGATAGAACCTACTCCCATAGCCATTTCAGGACATTCCTTTGCCGCGTATTTCACAACTTCCGCGAATACTTCATGAGCAAAGTCACCACGGTTTGTAAATTCAAATGCACGAACTCCGCCATCATAACAAGCTTTCACCACTTTCTTTGCCACTTCTGCATCTTTATGGTAGAACACAGGAACCATTCCGGTTGAACCAATCTTGTTCAACACTGCTATTTTATCAAAACGAGCCATAATTTCATATTTTAGTTTAAATGAAAGATTGGAACACAAATGATACAAATAAAACATGTATCAAAAATTTGCGTTATTTGCGTCATTCATGTTCCTTATAAAAAACAAATTTAGCGTTGTACACGTCCGCTGGCATCGCCACCGGCCAATGCTTCCACTTCGTCTACAGATACCAAGTTGAAATCACCGTTGATAGTATGCTTCAAAGCAGAAGCGGCAACAGCGAATTCAAGGGCGGCACCTTGATTCGGTTTAGTCAGCAGACCATGAATGATACCTCCGGAGAATGAGTCGCCACCACCTACACGGTCAATAATCGGGTTGATGTCATAGCGTTTTGATTCATAAAATTCTTCTCCGTTGTAAATCATAGCCTTCCAACCGTTATGAGTAGCCGAGAATGATTCACGCAAGGTAGACACTACATATTTAAAGCCGAATTCCTTTGCCATAGCCTTAAAGATTCCTTTGTAACCTTCCGCATTGGTTTCACCGGCTTCCACATTCGCTTCCGGTTTGAATCCCAGACAAAGTTCAGCATCTTCTTCGTTACCTATACATACATCTACATACTGCATCAACGGTTTCATGATAGACTGTGCTTTTTCTTTTGTCCACAGTTTCTTGCGGAAATTCAAGTCAACAGACACAGTAACACCATGACGTTTTGCAGCTTCACAAGCCAGCTTGGTCAGTTCAGCAGCCTTGTCAGAAATAGCCGGAGTGATACCTGACCAATGGAACCAGTCCGCACCTTCCATGATAGCATCAAAATCGAAATCGCAAGGATCGGCTTCGGCGATAGCCGAGTGGGCACGGTCATAAATTACTTTGCTAGGACGCATGGAAGCTCCTGTTTCCAGATAATAGATACCTACGCGGTCGCCACCACGACTGATGAAATCGGTCTTCACACCATATTTACGCAATGCATTCACAGCAGACTGTCCTATTTCGTGTTTCGGCAATTTGGTTACGAAATAAGCTTCGTGACCGTAGTTCGCGCAGCTCACCGCTACGTTCGCTTCACCACCGCCATAAACAACATCAAATGAATCCGACTGTACAAAACGTGTGTTTCCCGGAGTTGACAATCTCAACATAATTTCACCTAAGGTTACTACTTTTCCCATAATTTCGTGATTTTAAATTGTTATATATTTATTCGTTTAACTTCTAATCCAATTAAATTACTGGTTTACATACTTATAGACGAATCACATCATAACCTTGTACTCAACGGAGCACTCAAATAATTCATCCGTGTGCGTGCACAAAGGTACTATTTATTTTTTTAAAACCAAAAATTGTTATATATTTGTGTCGAAAAAAAATAAATTATTAGTGTGTACGAGCACAATATATATAATAAGGTATGAATAAACTGCCCGAAAGAATCAGAATTAAGGATATCGCCCGCCTGGCAGATGTATCAGTCGGCACAGTGGACCGTGTATTGCATGGCCGCACAGGAGTATCCGAAGCCAGCCGGAAACGGGTGGAAGAAATATTGAAGCAACTGGACTATCAGCCCAATATGTATGCCAGCGCTTTGGCGTCCAACAAAAAGTATCTGTTCGTCTGCCTGCTGCCACAGCACAAGGAAGGCGATTACTGGACCGATGTGGAGATGGGGATGAAAAGAGCCGTAGAGACTTTTTCTGATTTCCACATCACCCTGTCCGTGGTGTACTATGACCAATATGAATATTCCTCCTTCATCAACGCCGGTGAGGACATACTGAGAAAAGAGCCGGACGGCGTATTGCTTGCCCCCACTATTCCTGAAATGACGGCCAGATTTACCAACAAATTACAAGAACGGGAAATACCTTATATATTTATAGATTCCAATGTGGACAGTCTGAACCCACTGGCATTCTTCGGGCAGAAATCCGATCAAAGCGGATACTTTGCCGCCCGCATGGCCATGATGCTGGGAGAATGTCCCAAGGAAATTGTTATCTTCAGACAAATCAACGAAGGACGCCTGGGATCGAACCAGCAGGAAAACCGTGAAAAAGGATTCAGAAAATATATGCAGGAGCATTTTCCCGACTGCAAGATAGTGGAACTGAATCTCTATGCCAAGCGCCCGGACGAGGACGAGGCACTGATGAACCGCTTCTTCCAGGAGAACCCACAGATTACGTGCGGCATCACGTTCAACTCGAAAGTATACATTGTAGGCGAATATCTCATCGGACACAATATGAAAAATTTCAAACTGATTGGGTACGATTTGTTACGCCGGAACGTCTCTTGTCTGAAAGAGGGTGCTGTAGATTTCCTGATTGCGCAGCAACCTACCGCACAAGGATACAGCGGCGTAGAGAGTCTGTGCAACCACCTGATATTCAAAAAAGAGGTGAAGCAATGTAACTATATGCCTATCACCCTGCTTGCGGTGGAGAATGTGGATTTCTATCTGGACGCACATAAAAAGTAAATCTAATAACTAAAAATAGAAATGGAAACAAAGTATTTGAAAATTAATCCGGCTGATAACGTAGTGGTGGCTATCTCGGATTTAAAAGCAGGCGAAACCATCACGGTAGATGGTCATGTCATCACTTTGAAAGAAGACGTGCCCGCCGGCCATAAGGTGACACTGAAAGATTTCGCCCAGGGCGAGAACATCATCAAGTATGGCTACCCCATCGGCCATGCCCTGACCGCCGTGGAACAAGGACACTGGATTAACGAAAATCAGATAAAGACTAATCTTGCCGGTCTGTTGGATTATACCTACAATCCGGTCAGCGTAGACCTCAATATCCCGAAGAAAGACTTGACGTTCAAAGGATACCGCCGCAAGAACGGTGATGTGGGGATCCGTAACGAGGTATGGATTATCCCTACCGTGGGTTGTGTAAATGGCATCATCGGCCAACTGGCCGAAGCGTTACGCCGCGAAACCAACGGTGAAGGCGTGGACGCCATCATGGCTTTTCCTCACAACTATGGCTGTTCACAGTTGGGTGATGACCACGAGAATACCAAGAAAATTCTCCGCGACATGATTCTGCATCCCAATGCAGGAGCCGTACTGATTGTCAGTCTGGGTTGCGAGAACAACCAGCCGGATGTTTTCCGCGAGTTTTTGGGTGATTATGACACAGACCGCGTGAAATTTATGGTAACTCAAAAAGTGGGGGATGAATTTGAAGAAGGCATGAAGATTCTGCGTGAGCTGTATGCCAAGGCCAAAGCCGATGTACGCGAGGACGTTCCTCTGTCTGAATTACGTGTAGGTTTGAAATGCGGTGGTTCGGACGGTTTCTCAGGGATCACCGCCAATCCGTTGCTGGGCATGTTCTCTGACTTCCTGATTGCTCAGGGTGGTACTTCGGTACTGACAGAGGTTCCCGAAATGTTTGGTGCGGAAACGATCCTGATGAACCGCTGCCGCACTAAGGAGTTGTTCGAACAGACCGTACATCTGATTAATGATTTTAAGGAATATTTCCTGTCACACGGCGAACCTGTGGGCGAAAATCCGTCACCAGGCAACAAGGCAGGTGGTATCTCCACCTTGGAAGACAAAGCGCTGGGATGTACCCAGAAATGCGGCAAGGCATACGTTGACGGCGTTATGGGCTATGGTGACCGCCTGAAAGTGAAAGGTTTGAACTTGCTTTCCGCACCGGGTAATGATTTGGTAGCGGCTACCGCCCTCGCCTCTTGCGGTTGTCACATGGTGCTCTTCACTACCGGCCGCGGTACTCCGTTCGGTACGTTTGTTCCCACCATGAAGATCTCCACCAACTCCACTCTGGCTAAAAACAAACCGGGATGGATTGATTTCAATGCCGGAGTCATCGTAGAAAACGAACCGATGGAAAAGACTTGCGAGCGTTTTATAGACTATATCATCCGGGTTGCCAGCGGAGAACCGGTAAATAATGAGAAGAAGAATTATCGTGAAATCGCTATCTTCAAGACAGGCGTGACACTATAATCCAATCTTATACTCAACTTTCCCAATACCCTTACAGCCCTGCCTTTCTTATTACGAAGGTGGGGCTGTGACCTTTTTCTCGCATATATTGTTATAAAACAAGTCTTTTTGTAACTTTGCACCTCATTTTATAAAATACAAATTCATGAACGGTGAAAAATTAACCCCAATAACAAATAAACCCAGCTTATGGGCACTCAGTCCATTACTGGTATTTCTATGCCTGTATCTGGTGACATCTATCATCGTAGATGATTTTTATAAAATCCCCATCACGGTTGCTTTCATGGCATCTTCGGTTTATGCAGTATGCATCACCAAAGGACTGAGCCTGAACGAGCGCATGCTGCAATATTCCATCGGCGCAGCCAACAAGAATATCATGCTGATGATCTGGATTTTCATCCTGGCAGGCGCATTCGCCCAAAGCGCCAAAGATATCGGGGCCATTGATGCAACCGTGAATCTTACGCTTCTTCTTCTGCCAGACCATCTGCTGCTGGCAGGCATCTTCCTGGCCGCCTGTTTCATCTCGCTCTCCATCGGAACCTCGGTAGGAACCATCGTGGCATTAGTCCCCGTGGTAGCAGGCATTGCGGATAAAACCGATATGAACCTGGCCTTCATGGCGGGTATCGTGGTGGGAGGAGCCTTCTTCGGCGACAACCTTTCGTTCATTTCGGATACTACTATCGCCGCCACCCGCACCCAAGGATGCGCCATGCGTGACAAGTTCCGGGTGAACTTCATGATAGCCCTTCCGGCCGCCCTGATGGTTTTCGGCTACTACATCTTCAGGGGAATGGACGTGATGACCACCCATGACATCCAGTCGGTGGAATGGATCAAAGTCCTCCCCTATCTGGTTGTGCTGGGAACCGCCATAGCAGGGATGAATGTAGCACTCGTACTGATACTGGGCATCGCCACAACGGGAGTGATCGGCCTGCTCACAGGCAGTATCAGCCTATTCGACTGGCTTGGCTCCATGGGCACAGGAATCACCGGAATGGGCGAACTCATCATCATCACCCTGATGGCAGGCGGTATGCTGGAACTGATCCGCTTTAACGGCGGAGTGGACTATATTATCCAAAAACTGACCAAACATGTCAACAGCAAACGCGGAGCCGAACTTTGCATCGCAGCTTTGGTGAGCATCGCCAATTTCTGTACAGCCAACAATACGATAGCCATCATCACAGTGGGACCATTGGCCAACGACATCGCTACCCGTTACAGGGTGGACAAACGCAAGAGTGCAAGTATCCTGGATACTTTCTCGTGTGTCATCCAGGGTATCATCCCTTACGGAGCGCAAATGCTGATTGCCGCCAAGCTGGCTTCCCTTTCTCCTCTGAGCATCATCGAATACTTGTATTATCCGGTAGCTATCGGAGTATTTGCTCTGCTGAGCATTTTTTTGAGATATCCCAAACGATACTCGTGAAAACAAGGGCAGGCGGTTATATTCCGCCACCGACAGCCCGGCTGAATCCATCTGCAACATCCAGACGATGAAGGCGAAAGATATATAATCTTACAGCTGTAAGATATAGCATCTTGCACGTGTAAGATCTATATCTATTCTCCGTAGTTAACGGCGGATACTTAGTGGTCAATAACTCTCAGCAATCGATATGACGCGTAGTTTTTCTTGGGTGGTCCAATTCCCCTTTCTTCCAGAACCGACATCATACGCGCTGTAGCCGCCTGAGTCCGGACGGGGAAAGCCTCATTGATATAGCGTTTCCACCGAGGTGTAAATTCTATGTTTCTGAAAAGTTCAGCAACAACAGCAATTTTTCCGTCGACGTCGATGTTTCTTTGTATGATGTTTACATCATCTTTCTTTTTCTTCTCTTCTCTATTCTTTTCTTCTCTTATAAAGTTTTGCTTAACGCTTGCTTGTGAACACTCATTAACACATTCATTATCAATATATTGAATCGTATTTTCGGCTATATTTTCATCATCACTTTTTTCAATCGTATTTTTCATGCATTTTACACCGTTTTCCTTATTGTTTGCTTCGTCATCCGCTTCTTTATCTGCTGCCACCAGCACAGTAGAAGTGATTACTTTTTCAGCTATTTGCGCAGTCTTTTTCTTGCTGCTTCTTCCGCCTTTGCTACCGGCGGCTGCACGTTGCTCCGAAAGCTTATTCTGATAACCCATCACCTCATCCAGATACAGGCATCGGAAATATCCGTCCTCCGTTATGACGAACAAGTTAAAGTCTTTAATGAGATGCTGCAAATTTTCCACTGTAGCCCCCCATTGTTCAGCCAACAAATCCAACTCGTTAAAATCGTGTTTGTATTCCTGTTGCCTTCGCAGGAACAATATCATTTGAATATATAATCCTATTCCCATGCATTTCATTTCGGCATTCAGCTTCATCATTTTGTAATCTGACATCAAGCTGCAATTCAGCCGGATAAACTGTTCGGTGTAATCCATTCCTTTGGTGTGTTAGTATATAAATAGATTACAAAGAAACAAAAAATATCAATAGGGTGTATAGATAATTGCCACCAATTATGACATTATCTTCATTTTTATCTCAAACAAATATAAACAACTAGTATACAAACAATTACACAGTATATTCAATTCAATAAAAAAGTATAATTCTCAAGAAAAGATAAAGTTCTTCTCCCCTGCAATTCATGAATATTTTTTATCGCCAGAATTCGGAGATAAATTCCCAATAAATGATCCTATATTAAAAGACACGATGTATTCGGATAGAGGTAACAGAAGAAGATTTATGAATATTTATTTTGAAAATATGCACAAAAGACTTATCTTTGCACCGCAAATGAACGATTGATATGAACCAATTACAAACTACATACAGCATACATCACCTTACATCGGGAAATACCCCCCTGTGTAATCATTTCATTGTGCATGTACATTGGTTCAGCGGATTTGTTTAGATTTCCACTCACACGTAATTTATTACCAAACTTTCATCCTACCCACACACGTGCCCGATGAAAGATATATTGCATGATGGTTCTCATTCGGTGAGAGCATCGAGTTGTATATGTTTTACTAAAAAAATGATTGCTATGTTTACTATTATATCTATCATGTTTGTTGGTATCGGTATAGGATATGTATTGCGCAACTTACAGTTTTTACAAAAGATAGAAAAGAGTACCTCACTCACTATCTTCCTGCTACTGTTTGTTTTGGGAATCTCCATCGGCTCCAACAGCTTAATCATTAACAATTTAGGTAGATTCGGATGGCAGGCGGCTATATTGGCTACATTAAGCATTTTGGGCAGTATGCTAGCTTCCTTCCTGGTATTTCATCTGTTTTTTAAGAAAGGAGGCAAACAATGAAAGGTAGTTTGGTTGTTGTCGCATTTTTTTGTGCAGGATGTATGATTGGAGCTGTCAATAATTTCCAGTATGACATGCACTCTGTTTCCATGTATGTGCTTTATGCACTGATGTTACAAGTAGGAATCAGCATAGGCAGCAATAAGAAATTGAAAGAACTGATTAAAAGCTTACGGTTGAAAATGCTCCTGGTGCCGATAGCTACCATTACGGGAACCTTGCTTTTCTCGGCACTTGCCAGCCTGCTATTAAGCCAATGGAGTGTATTCGACTGTATGGCGGTGGGTAGCGGCTTTGCCTATTATTCGCTTTCCTCCATCCTGATCACACAGTTCAAGGAACCGTCTATCGGGTTACAACTGGCCACCGAATTGGGAACCATTGCATTACTGGCCAATATTTTCCGGGAAATGATGGCCTTACTCGGCGCTCCGCTCATACGGAAATACTTTGGACAGCTGGCCCCTATCTCGGCTGCCGGAGTGAACTCGATGGATGTATTGCTGCCATCCATCACACGCTATTCGGGAAAAGACATGATTCCCTTAGCCATATTCCACGGAATACTGATTGACATGAGCGTTCCTGTTTTCGTATCTTTTTTCTGTAATTTAACGTAAGCCTGAGGATTCGCGCTAAATTACAAAAAAAGGAAGCCCGCTTG
>ULWT01038604.1_pt1 | contig 11624 bp, 9 predicted proteins | sample 1960611 | NCBI WGS metagenome assembly ULWT01 (sample SAMEA4835819, study PRJEB28245) | human gut metagenome | biome: gut microbiome; material: fecal sample | place: Denmark | collected 2008
ACAGAACCTCATCCGCGGCCTCTACGACATCAAGAGCGGCGTCGGACAGGATACGCTGAACGCCATCGAAGAGGTCGACGACCTCTCCGAACTCGCGCGCCAGGAGGTCATGAGCGACAGCGTAGACGCGCCGGTCGTCAAGCTTGTCAACGGCATCCTCATGGAGTCCCTGCGCGAACGCGCGACGGATATCCACATCGAACCCTACGAGGACCGCGTCGCCGTGCGCTACCGCGTCGACGGCGTCCTATCCGACCGCTACGCCCTCTCCAAAGGACATCAGTCACCCGTGACGAGCCGTATCAAAGTTATGGCCAACATGGATATCGCAGAACGTTTCGTGCCGCAGGACGGCCGCATCGGCATCAGCCTTGGGGACCGCCTTGTCGATATACGCGTCAGCTCATTACCGACACAGCATGGAGAGCGCCTGGTGCTCAGACTCCTCGACAAGGCGCGCGGCCTGCTGACGCTTGAGGACCTCGGCATGAAGGCCTACGAACGGGAGCGGATAGAGAACCTCATCCGCCGCCCCAACGGCATGATCCTCTTTACCGGTCCCACCGGCTCCGGCAAGAGCACGAGCCTCTACGCCATCCTGCAGGCGCTCGCGCGGCCGCAGGTGAACATCATCACCGTCGAAGACCCGATAGAATATGATCTTCCGGGCGTGGGGCAGGTGCAGGTGAACGAAAAGGCGGGACTCACCTTTGCGAACACCCTGCGTTCCATACTGCGTCAGGACCCCGACATCATCATGATCGGAGAGATGCGCGACTTTGACACCGCGCACATCGGCATCCAGGCCTCGCTCACGGGACACCTTGTCTTTTCGACGCTCCACACCAACGACTCCATCAGCGCCGTGACCCGCCTTACCGACATGGGCGTCGAGCCATACCTTATCTCAGGTTCGCTGCTCGGCGTCGTCGCCCAGCGCCTTGTACGCCGGGTCTGCCCACACTGCAAAAACGAGATACCGACCTCCGGCGTCGTGTTGAAAAACGGCATCGAAAAGGCCTGGCGCGGCGTTGGCTGTGAACACTGCAACGGCAGCGGTTACCGCGGGCGCTTCGGTCTCTATGAGCAGTTCGACGTCACGCCGGAGATACAGGACGCTATCGCCCGCGGCGCGGCTCTGCACGAACTCAAGAGCCTCGCGCGCCACGGCGGCTTCGCTACCCTGCTGGAGCTTGGCCTGCAGGCAGTCCGCGAGGGAGAGACGACGCCCGAAGAGATGCTGCGCGTCGTCGGCGAGGTATAATCAATGCCGCTCTATAAGGCCGAAGTCTACACTCTGGCGGGGGAGAAAAAGCAGCTCCGCAAAGAGGCGGCGAGCGAGAACGATCTGCTTCGCGAACTTGGCGAGGCAAAATATGTGATCATCAGCGTGAAGGAGGAAAAACCGCGCACCTGGTCCTTTGCGGGACGGTCGCGCAGAAAAAACCTGACGCTGGAAGAGCAATACCTCTTCTGTACCACGCTCTCTTCCTTTATGCGCAGCGGTCTCTCGATGACCGAGGTGCTGCGCCTGCTGCAAAAGCAGACGCGTGACAAAAATCTCAAGCCGATATACACGCAGCTGCGCGAATCGGTGGAGGGAGGGCGTTCGCTCGCCGGTTCGATGACCGCGCTCGGCGTCTTCCGTCCAAGCCTCGTCGGGATGGTGGAGTCTGGAGAAAGATCCGCCTCCCTCGCCGACATTCTCGAAAAGGCCGGCGAACTCATCCAGAACGAAATATCGCTGCGCCGGAAGATACAGTCCTCGCTGACCTATCCAGTACTGATGCTTATTGTCGGCCTTGGCGTCGTCGTATTCCTTCTCAGCTTTGTTGTGCCGCGCCTCACCGCGCTCGTCGTTGAGTCCGGCGCGGAGCTGCCCTTCATAACCAAGATGCTGATATTCGTATCCAATGCCGTCCGCGTAGGGTTCCTCCCCTTTATCGCAGTTGTGGCGATTGTCGTGTTCTGGATGCGCCGCAGCAACAAAAAAATCAACCTGCCGATGTTCAAAGATATCCGCGACAATCTGGCCTTCGCGCTGATCTTCAGCCAGAGCGGCACGCTGCTGCGCGCCGGAATCCCGCTGGTGCAGGCTCTCAAACTGACGGAGCCGCTGGACCCCGTCAAAGGACGCCTTTCAGTCGTCTCCGAACATATCCGCCAGGGCTACCGTTTTTCCCAGGCACTTGAGAAAGAGGGCTCATTCCCCGAGGAGATCGTGACGATAATCCGTGTCGGCGAAAGCGGCAGCAACCTCCCGGACGCCGCCGTGCGCCTGGGCGCCAGCTGCTGGGAATACGCCCAGTCCTCAATGCAAAAATGGGCGACCCTCGCCGAACCGCTGATCATCCTGGTGATGGGAGTGCTCGTCGGCTTCGTAGTGGTTGCCGTACTGCTGCCGATATTCGATCTGTCGAGTTTGGCGGGGAGGTAGGTATGTAGTTTTATAGATAAGGATAAAATGTACTTTTATAGATAAGGATAAAATGTACTTTTATGTGGTAACATATACGTTTGCTTCATATTCTATGATAGTGGCAGATATATTATCTCTTTACCGATAGCCCGCCAATCTATAAGTTGATATAATACACTTTATATTTGAATCTGATATGTTGACGCAACGAAGAATACGAAATGTGTGGGGATGAATTTGTTAAATATTTATGTTCTATATACCAGTTATGATGTGCTTCTATCAATGGCAATAGCTGCGTCGTATCCTAAAGACGATAATTTGATGCTGTTTGTCAGAATTCCCAATGCCCTAAAAAAAATCTACGGTATTCTCTCAAATATTTTTCCTGAAAATAATGCGCGATATTTTGCTTTTGAGGAAGAAAATATAGAGGACTCTAATATAAGAAATTTTTTTTTAAAAAAACAAAATATAAAATTATTAGAGAAAGAAATAAAACGGCAGGGGCCTGTTGGCAGGATCTTTTATAACCAGGAATGGAATGTCTACACAACCTATGCCGTGCACTTAGCGCAGGAATTGAACCCGTCGGTAACCTTTAATTTTCTTGATGATGGTATATATACCTATGTTGAGACAATAAAGAAGCTCAAAAAACCTATTGAACGGTGGGCAGACAGGCTTGTATACGGAGAATGGCATATAAATCACGAAATTCCCGGAACCCTGCGCGAAAATTGTACGATGTGGGCCTTGTTTCCACATTTGTTGCCTGGGGTATATAAAAACAAAGACCGAGTGTGTATCGATATGGAGCCACTGTTTAGACAGATTGATAAAACAGCTCTGATGAAAGAGACCTCTACTTGCGAAGAATTTGATATTGATGCGATTATCGCCACCGATTTTAATTCCAGCTGCACAAGCGACGAATATCGAAATATAATAACCTCTATTGTAACACGCTGTTGTGCTGAAAATTATAAGACGGCGATTAAACGTCACCCGGCTGACGATAGTTGTTTTAATTTCACTCCAGATGGCTATAAAACAGCAGAGCTATTGGCTTGTGTCCCTATAGAATTATACTATTTACGTTTTCGCAAATCGTTGAAAAAGGTTGTCGGTGGACTTAGTACGGTTTTACTTACTGCACGTGCAATGTTACCGGAGGCTGAGATTGAATCCGTTGTCTCCATGAGATATCTGGAATGTGATGAAAATTCTGCGGAAATATTGAAGCTTTTTTCGCAGGTTGGTGTGAAGATAACTTTGATTGAGTGATATAGGGCTTTTTTATTAAGTTATTTTTATGTTAGTTAATAGATGAATCTAAAACTTTTGTTGTAATGGCAATCAATATTATTTGATTTTTATGATATATGCCAATGTTTTAGATGTATAGGTATGAATATAGATTAAAGGGGGGCTGGCTATGGTACGTTATAAGAGCCATATGCTTATGTTATTCAATAAAATCTGTGGAGCTGAATATAATAAATTTCGGTTGGGTCAGATATTATTTATCATCGCTGTAACCTTTGGCCTGTATCTTGGAGATACTGCGAGAAGAATATTGATGATAGGTGCTTTATTCTGCTTAACTAAAGTACAGATTAAAGAAAAATTTTATGAAGACTGGGACAAGGAACAAAAAACGACTGGATATATCTTCTTAGCTTTATGGCTGTGGGTGTTTTTTATTCCCTTGTTTTTGGGAATTGATCCTATACTGGAGCGTTTGCGTTCTACTGAGTGGTGTATTGAACTTTTTATATTTATGTGGTCCACAATGATGTTTGCCAAGGATGCTTTTTTTATCAATAATTTTAGGAGGTCTGCTATTGCTGCCTGCGCTCTGTATTCTATTATCGCGATGCTTCAGCGCTACTTGCTGGATTTCGTTGTAGATTTTTCGAATTGGCCTTTCGGTCTTGGTGCGTGGAGCGTGGGTACGATTCTCTCTGTTTTATTGCCCTGGGTATTATACGACCTGATTGTTCAAAAATCGCTTTGGAAAAAGGGTTGCCTGCTTTTTGTTTTTATTATATCTTCGCTGACCCTTTTTTTTACATTATATACAACATTTTGGCTTGTGTTCTGTGTACAGATTGCGGTCGCATTGGCGATGGTGCTTATATTTTCAAAAGGTAATTTCTTTCGGATATTTATATCTCTGACCGCTATAATGGCCATAGGCGCTTTATCTGTATACGGTGCGTCATTTCGTTATCAAAATATATATAGGGGGTTTGGGGAGCAGGTAGACCAAATTTTCTTCAGTGGCCATGATATACAAAAATTTACGAGCAGGCGCTATTCTATATGGAGTGACGCAGTCAAAGTCATAAAATTACGTCCTATACAAGGTTACGGATGGGCGGAGTTTGCAGATTATAATCCAGAACATATAAATCACACACACAGCGCTTTCTTACAGGCAGCTTGGACTGCCGGATGGCCGGCGATGTTATTGTTGATCGCCTTTTTGTTAAGGCTGCTTTATCTTTGCGTAGTCTTTATGAAAAGAAAAAATAAAATGTCTGTAATACCGTTTATTGTAGTGTTGGTAATTTTTACATACATGTCTTGTGGTATGCTGGATGATATGTTTCGGGCGAAGCGGCGGATTGTAACACTATATTGGGTTTCGTATATGTTAATGTTTACTCCGCTGGTAAAAGATGAGAAATATAGTGTCAGCAAATTTGATAATCAGTGAATTTTTTGCCATGAGACTGCCTGTAGAAAAATAAGAAGCTGGCGTTGTCTTTGTATAAAAAGAGGTGCAAGGATGTATCCTTTAATAAGTATAGTTGTTCCTGTCTATAATATTATGGACAGGGTAAAATTCGTAATAAAATCTTTAATTAGCCAGGACTACCATAATTTGGAAATTATCGTAGTCAACGATGCTTCAACCGATGATTCTCTGTCTGTGGTAGAAGATTTCGTGGCAGCTAATATGATCGGAAATGTTTTTATTATTAGCCATAATAAAAATAAAGGTGTTTCTGCCGCAAGAAATACGGGATTGATGGTGTCTAAGGGAGAATACATTGCTTTTGTTGATGGCGATGATATGTTAGAAACTAATTTTGTCTCGGAGCTGTACAGAACAATCTCGAAAACGGATAGTGATTTTGCTGCATGTGGATATAAAACGCTTGAACTGAGTAATGGGCAAGAAGTCAAACATGTTCTTACTGTTTCTGAAAAAATAAACAATGAAGATATCCTTATAGGTCGGATATTGAATAAAATAGAAATTTCTAATTGTGCTACTTTGTTTCGTAAGGGATTTCTTGTTGAAAATGGATTGTCTTATGAAGATGGTTGTTCTGCTGGTGAGGATATTGAGTTCCTTATAAAAATGCTATGCCGCAGCAAAAAAGCATCGTTTTGTGAGGATTGTCTATATATTTACGTTCAACATGATAACATGGGGTCACGAAAAGAGATAAAGAATAACGAAAAAAAAATAGAGCGTTATTTACATCATACGGAGGCGCATTTTAGAGAGGCTGAGTATATTAAAAAACATACAAAAGATAAAACGCTATATACGCTTGCAGAATATATGATTTTGCCACAGGCATATCTCCGTATGCTTTCGGTTTGCGCTATGAAAGATGATAGAGATAAATTTGACTGTATGCGCAAATCTCAGAGTGTAAAAGACGTGCTTCTTAACAGCTATAGGTCTTTTTTGTATAAACCGGAGGTTTTTCTGCGGGCCTGTGTTGTTTTCTTTCTTCCTAATGTTTATTATAACAAGTATCGTCATTATTTGAATGATTAGTAAAAAGAGAGTTGGTTATAACAAATGTATGAAGACCATGAAATTCAGGTAGCTCTAGCCTTTTGTGACCCGAAGGGGACCTATTCTCGTCATGCTGCGGTAACGATGGCGTCGATTTTTGCAAATACCGATGGTAATGTCTGTATTCATATCATACATGATGATACTCTTACGCCAACTAACAGAGAAAAACTAAGATCGCTTACCCAATTCTACAAACAGAAAATCAATTTTATCAATGTGGAAAATATGCTTGATGAAAAAAGCGTGGACGTAAGTAAACTTACTATAGACGGTGCTCGCGGTACTCTCTTTCGCTTGTTGCTTCCTGATATTGTAGATGCGGATAAAATGATTTACCTTGATTGCGACATCGTCGTTAATATGGATATTTCTGAACTGTGGGAGATACCGCTTGGCGGTCATGCGGTCGCCGCGGTGAGGGATGTCTGGTCTTTGGATTTCCTCAAGGGGATTTCTATACCTTGGCGTCTTGATAAAGCTTGGGAGATACTTGGCGTGGCGCGCGGCGAGTATTTTAACGCCGGCGTGCTGTTGCTGAATTTAAAAAAACTGAGGGAGGGATATGACTTCTTAAAATCTGTAGCTGATTTCTATGCAGAATATAAAAAGTGCATAACCCTTGCCGATCAGGATTGTCTGAACCATATTTTTGCGAATGACAAACTGCTTATAGATGAAAAATTTAATCACATCAATTCAGAGGGAGTAGGGGAAGATGACCTTCGCGGTTCAATCTGGCACATGGCCGGAGGTGCAGCCAAACCATGGGTAACCTGTACCCGTCCTTTTGTAGATGACCTGTATTGGCGCTATCTTAGGCTTACTCCGTATTGCGAAGACGACAACTCACTGATCAGGATGATGCTTAATGATCTGTCTTCTCCATCATATACGCACCTTCACTCCTCTGACTGTGTTAAACGCCTGAAAAGACAGATCGCAGATAATATCTTCCGCGCGCATATTTGGACGGTTCCGCATATATTAATAAAGAAAATCAGTGGTGGTTTGAAATGAGGATTATAGAGGTTTTACCGGAACTTGATATCGGCGGTGTTGAAAGGCATGTCATTGATCTCGCAAATGAGCTTGCCAAACGCGGGCATGATATTGTTGTGATATCGGCTGGCGGAAAAATGCAGTGTCAGCTCTCGCAGAAGGTCAGCCATCTTTGTTTGCCCGTGCATAAAAAGAATCCGCTAACGGGCTGGCTTTGCGCGCGAAAAATAGCGAAATTTGCGAATGATGGAAAGTATCAGCTGATCCACGCCCATTCCAGAGTTCCCGCCTGGATCGCACGTTGGGTTTCTAAAATGGCCGGTATCCCATACGTTGTGACGGCGCATGTGGACTTTGGCAATAAATCAAGATGGATTTACTCTCCCTATCGTGATGCGGCTCGTGTCATATGCGTTAGCGAAGCGGTCCGCGAGGGCATGAAAGACTGTTTTTATGAAAATACGCAGGTTGTACTGAACGGCCTTGATGAGCCTAAAGTTCATTGGAAAGATGACAATCTAAAAGGCATCGTAAAATTTCTCTTTGTCGGTCGGCTCTCTTCCGTAAAGGGGCTGCAAGATGTGCTGAAAGCGTTGCCGGCGGATAAAAGTTGGACTTTGGATGTACTTGGCGACGGACCAATGCGTCCGGAACTTGAGGGGCTTGTTAAAGAATTAGGGCTTAGTGAAAAGGTTACATTCCGTGGCTATTCCGACAGAGCCGATGAGTTTATGGCTAATTCATCCTGTCTTCTTTTTCCCTCATATATTGAAGGTATGCCTCTCACGCTTGCGCGGGCGGTGCAGATCGGCATTCCCGTGCTGGCCTCTGATATAGAACCGGTCGCGGAGATGGCGGGAACGCGAGACGGACTGCTGAAACCAGGCGATGTAGAAGAATGGCGCTGCGCGATAAATAATTTTCTTTGCACCAGAGCGGTAACGCTGAATATTCCATCTTCGAGGGTTCCCACCCTGAAAAAAATGGCCGACGAAGATGAAGCGATTTATAAAGAAGTTTTGCGGATGCAGTCTCAAGGAAAGAAAAGTTGAACAATGCGTGTCCTGCATTATGTAGATGAAAATAACCTTACCTGGCGCGAATCCTGGAGATTGCTGCTGTGCAAACTAAAAGAATTTGGTGTGGAAAGCATCGTTGTCTGCCGTCCCGGCGGTACGCTTTCTAAGTATCTGCAAGACTGTGGATTGACTACGATTGAATATAAACCGCTTTTACCCGCTCTCCCCTGTATGGCTTTTGGTTTTGCCTCTGTCATCGATAAGGTCTGCCCCGACGTAATTCACACTAGATTATCTTCCGCTGCCCTGATAGGCGGCTGGTGGGGCAAACGCAAAAATATCCCGGTGGCGTCAACGGTCGATAAGCACGCTAAGATGAAATATTATTGGAACGCAGATATGATACTGCCGTGTTCAAGGGCTGTTGCCGACCATATGCAGGCACAAGGATGTCAATCGGCGAAAACAAAGGTAGTATACAACCCTATAGACCTATCATACTACAAGGCTTTCCTAAAAGTACGCGAATCTGTCAGGGAAAGATGTTCAATAACGCCAACTGTAAAGGTGGTTGTAGCCGGAGGCCGGTTTGACGAGGGCAAAGGTTTTGAAAGTCTAGTTAAGGCCTATGCTCTGTTTCTGGATCATTATAAAAATCGCAACGGTACGCGGCTGTGGCTTTTGGGAGATGGACCATACCGGAATAAGATCGAACACTTGGTCAAAAAACTCTCCATTGATGATAACGTGATGCTGCCAGGGTATGTTTCCAACATCAGAGAATGGTTTTGGGCCGCAGATTTGTTTGTTTCACCATCAGAGTTACCGGAGGGGTTTAGCGTTATATTGTTGGAAGCTATGGCATGCGGACTCCCTGCGTTAGCCACAAACATTGGTGGATCGCCGGAGATTGTGATAGACGGTGTAAACGGCATGCTTTTTTCTCCTGGCAGGACGGAAGAATTGGCCGAGAAGCTTGGAGCGGTGCTGGATGCTCCCGACAGGTTGTCGATGCTATCAAAAGAGGCAAAAAAAAGTGCCGCGATATTTGATTTAAATGCCATCGCCAAACAAACTTTGGAAGTATATACGGAGTTGGTATCCGATAGAGCGAGGTTGTAAATTGTATAAGATACAACGCGAAATTATCCGGCTAGGGATGCAGATGGCTGTAAAATATCCTAACCTGCTCCCGGCTGTGTTTTCAAGACATATAAAGATGATGTGGAACGATAATCAGCGCCGCTGTGCGGAGAAGGAATATCGAATGGCGAATTTTGACGTTAAGGCCGACGATTTAAAAAAAGATACTCAAATCCTTGACCTTTCATGCACGTCGGGCTTTGGCGAAACTGTCCACCCGGACGTACTCTTTATTCCAGACGGTTTTGGTAAGTCTGGCTGGAAGTACGTTATGACGCTGACGCCTCTGCCAAGAGGAATAGAATATTTTGAAAATCCGGAATTTCTAGTCAGCCGTGACGGAATCTCTTGGAAGATACCATGCGGCGGAAAATCCCCGCTTGTTGATGCCCCCTCCGATTGGGTTGGCTATAATTCAGATCCGACCCTGTTCTATGAAGATGGGATTGTCCACATGATCTACCGCCGAACTGAGTATAAGGGAAACGGCGCGGATGTGCGGCTGCTTGCCATGCACAGTGCTGACGGAGTCTGTTGGAGCACCCCAACTGTGATTATGGAGGAACACCACCACCGTAAGGATTTGGCAGTGCTGATGTCTCCCACTGTGGTCAAGTTGGCTGGAAAATATTATATGTGGTATGTACAGGGAAGCGGCGGCAGCTTTTCTGTGATGCGCGCACAGAGCGAAGACCTGTACCAGTGGCATGGATTCATGTCGCCGGTGTTAAGGGGGATGCCTGCGGGTACGGAGCCGTGGCACCTTGATGTCATTATAAAGGGCCAGGAAGAATTATTAATGACGCTTTGTTATCAGCATATGGGGAATTATAAATCTGACCGGGGAATACTGTTTGCCTCAAGTAGCGACAGCGGAATATCGTGGAATATTTCAGGCAGTTGTCTTAAGCCTGGAGAATCAACTTTTTGTAAAAAGAGCCTTTACAAAGCATCCGCCGTTTTTGCGGAAAACGGCGGGTTGCTGTTGTATTATTCCGGTCAGGACGACATGGACCACTGGCTTACTGTGAGGAGAGAGATAACTTTTTAGATCTGCCCTCTTTCAAACCTCCACGAGTCCCTGCACATATCTTCTACCGAGCGGCGGGCCTTCCAGCCCAGCTCCTGCTCGGCTTTTTTTGTCTCAGCGTAGCAGGTGGCGATGTCTCCCGCGCGGCGCGGCGTTATTTTGTAGGGGATTTTGATGCCGTTGACGCGCTCGAAGGCGGTGACCAGCTCGAGCACCGAGGTGCCGCGGCCGGTTCCGAGGTTATAGACGGAGACGCCGCCGCCCATTTTTTTCAGCGCCGCGACATGTCCCTCGGCAAGGTCCATCACGTGTATGTAGTCGCGGACGCCGGTGCCGTCCACGGTATCGTAGTCGTCGCCGAATACGCGCAGCTCCTTCAGTTCGCCCTTTGCGACCTTTGTGATGTAGGGCATCAGGTTGTTGGGAATGCCGTTAGGGGCTTCGCCGATGAGCCCGCTCTCATGCGCGCCGATGGGATTGAAGTAGCGCAGCAGGGCCACGGAGAATCCCGGGTTGGCGGCGGCGGTGTCGGAGAGGATCTTTTCGCTTATAACTTTCGTCTCCCCGTAGGGGTTCGTCGCGGGCATCAGCGGCATCGTCTCCACGAACGGCGCTTTGTTGTCACCGTAGACCGTGGCCGATGAGGAAAAGACGAAATTTTTCACGCCGCGCAGCACGCAGGCCTTTGCCAGCTCGATGGTGCTCACTAGGTTGTTGTAATAATAGGCGAGCGGCTTTTCGACCGATTCTCCGACCGCCTTGTAGCCCGCGAAGTGGATGACGCCGTCTATCTTATTTTCGTCAAATATCCGCGTGACCGTGGCGCGGTCGGTGATGTCCGCTTCGCAGAATACGAAGCCTCGTCCCGTTATCTCCTTTATGTGCTCCAATGTCTGCGGTTTGCTGTTGGAGAAGTCGTCGGCGATGACGACGGAATATCCCGCTTCGAGCAGGGCTACAGAGGTGTGGGAGCCGATGAAGCCCGCCCCGCCGGTCACTAGTATGTTATTCATCTATAAATTTTTTCCCAGTTCGTAGGCCTCGAAGAGATATTTGCGTCCCTTTTCGGCCATGTCCGTCTTGGGATACATGTCGGGCGCGCAGATCATGCCTGCGATGTTCCAGTTCGCGAAGTTACAGGCGAGGCGGAAGGAGGCTTTCAGTCCGTCGAAGCAGCTTATCTCC